>Ga0129324_10000002_pt1 | contig 368944 bp, 344 predicted proteins | sample CPBDNA_7_FD_96879 | JGI IMG/M metagenome (GOLD analysis project Ga0129324, IMG submission 96879) | Freshwater to marine salinity gradient microbial communities from Chesapeake Bay, USA - CPBay_Spr_15_0.2_DNA | ecosystem: Environmental > Aquatic > Marine > Coastal | place: USA: Chesapeake Bay... | reverse complement strand
TTGAAACCACTATTCCCGTACCCCCGTCAAACCTTTATTCATACCTATCACCCCCTAGCCCCCCCCCCCCCCACCTCCCTCTGTAACATACCAGCCACCTATACATCCCACAAAACATTAGGGTATATTCCCATGCAGTCCATTTGGAACGAACGTTCACAGATACGATTGCCTATCAAACCAACCTGGATTCTTAACGTTAAGGAGGTTAGTACCTATGAAATTTTATGACTGCTCTATTGCCCCGAACCCTAGGCGAGCCAGAATATTTATCGCCGAAAAAGGGCTCGACATACCAAAAGTCGAAATAGATATTGTAGGTGGTGAAAACCTCAAAGAAGAATTTCTTGCTATCAATCCCCGGGGGTTATTGCCTGTATTAGAACTGGATGACGGCACCCGGTTTGATGAAACCATGGCGATTTGCAAATATCTGGAAGACCTCTACCCTGAACCACCTTTACTGGGAACGACTCCGGTGGAGCGAGCACAAATTGAATGTCTACAGCGAAAGATGGAGTTTGATGGCATGATTGCCACCTCAGAAGCTTTTCGCAACAACACAAAAAATGAAAGCTTTGCCTACCGCAGTCTGCCTGGCACAGATGCAGTAGAGGCCATTGATGGTTTGGTAGAACGAGGACACAAAACCCTGGAAGTCTTTTACCATTGGCTTGAAACGTATTTGACCGACTCCAAATTCATTGCCGGAGATCGTTATACCATGGTTGATATTACCGCGCTCTGTGCAGTGGACTTTGCCAAATGGGTAGAGTTGGAGATTCCAAAAGAAAACACTAACACCCTACGGTGGTATAAAGAGGTTTCTTCAAGGCCAAGTGCTCAGGCCTAATGACATCAAAAAATATTTACCCATAAAAAATCCGGCTGAAGCCGGGTTCTCATCCACACCCCCAAACCAAACAAAAAAACCCCGGCGCTGCCGAGGCTTTTTTGTTTGGCGGTGAGAGAGGGATTCGAACCCTCGATACGTTGCCGTATACACGCTTTCCAGGCGAGCTCCTTCAGCCACTCGGACACCTCACCGTGTCTTTTTGAGGTGCGCAACTCTACACAAGCAACCCGAAGAAAGCAATTCTCAAAACCAAGATTGAAAGTACTCATTCGGTTCAATTTGAGGCGCTTCAGGGACTTTTCCTTGAGCCGTTCCTAGATACAAAAATCCAACAATTCTTTCTGAATCACTCAGGCCAAGTCCTTTCATTACTATGCCGTCATAGGCCGCATCACCGGTACGCCATATGGTGCCCACACCCTGTGCATAGGCCGCGTTTATCATATTCTGTACGGCAGCACCAGTAGAGATAATCTGCTCAATTTCGGGAACCTTAGCATTCTCTCTCGGACTCGCAATAGCCACGATAATCATGGGGGCTCGCTTAGTAGGCCGGCCAACTATTCTTTCTCGCCCTTTGTCAGTTAACACCTCACCGTTGGCCTCGGCAGATTTGACCAGCAAATCACCCAGTCTAATCAACCCCAGACCATCGAGAACAAGGAACCGCCATGGCCGCATGCGGCCATGGTCTGCCGCTCGAAATGCGGCTTTTTTTATATTTTCCAGTATGTCTCCCTGGGGAGCTGGCTCGGTCAATCTCGGTGACGAAACCCGACCGTGCAAAGCGCTTAATGCATCCATAACATCTCTCTTTGTGATACTACATTCTCGGGCATGGATAGCATGACCATAATTCACCACAGAAATAATGGACTTTTCTATCCAGACATCGTGTAATTGGACACATCATAATCGTTGGAGCCTACATATTACAGGATGGCTATTGAGAGCATGAGAGAGACGGAAAGATTCCTGTTCCACCAAAGCCTTTTTCGCTTTTTGGTGGGACTCGCGGGTATCACCACTCTAATCGCATCACAAGCAAAGCAAGACCACGACTTCACCCTTGTAGCACTCATACTGGCAATATTCCTCTATATCCTCATTTCTCATTTCATTTGTGGGGCGCTCAACAAGACCAATAAACTTAATGTAATACGTACCCTAGCATCACTAGATGCATTTCTTCTTGGCGGTCTAGTTGTTCTGATTAACCTAAATTTATTTCCCTCCCTGTTATTTATCCTTATCTTACAATTCAATGCACTGATTAACGGTGGGGCCAAACGGTTAATACCCGACAATGCGGCATTTGGTCTTGGGCTGATTGTGTTCTCCCTTATCCAACAACCCCAATGGCATTTAACCATAGACCTGCCAACCAGTATTGCTCCTCTGATAGCCCTAGGACTCTATATCTGCACCTATGGACTCAGTTCCTTTAATCAAAATAACAGCTTGCTGGAAAAGCAAAAAGAAACTGAAAAGCAGCTGGTACAAATGAAATTGAGAAATTATCACCTGTCGAAATACCTATCTCCAACACTCCGGGTAGCCATACTTTCTGGCAAAGATGTAAAACTTGAAACTAATCGGAAAAAACTGACGATATTCTTCTCGGATATCAAAGGGTTCAGTGAATTAGCGGAAGAAATGGAAGCTGATGCGCTGACCAGCTTACTCAACAATTATCTGACGGAGATGTCAGACATTGCTCTAAAATATGGTGGTACGATCGACAAATTTATCGGGGATGCCATTATGGTGTTTTTTGGTGACCCCACCAGCCAGGGAACGAAGGAAGACTGCCTTGCCGCTGTATCCATGGCTATTGCCATGAAAAAACACATGAAAGAGCTTCAACAACGGTGGATTAACCAAGGTATCCTAAAGCCGCTAGAAATCAGGATGGGCATCAACACGGGATTCTGTACGGTAGGAAATTTTGGTACAGAAAACCGTTTGGACTACACGCTGCTAGGCACGGAAGTTAACTTGGCAAGCCGGCTGGAATCCGCGGCAGAACCCGGGGAAATCCTGATCTCTCACGAAACCTATTCCCTCGTCAAAGACCTGATCATGTGTCTTGATAGGGGTGAGATTCCACTGAAGGGCTATCAACTACCCGTTCGAGCCTACTCCGCTATCGACATGCGAAAAAACCTAGGAAAAGACCAAACTTACTTTGAGCACCTTACCAATGGATTCTCTATCTATATGGATTTAGACCGGGTACGCAACTACGATAAAGACAAAATTATGGACTCGCTGATCGATGCGGCCAATCGTTTAAAGAGCAAAGATATTTGATAGGTATTTCCCCCCCCCGTCATCACTATCTACTAAAATAAAACCTACACTCACCCTATTCATGAATGTCTTACTGTCCGACTTATATTATTTACTGCCGAAATAGCCGCAGCTTTGGTGGGCTCATTTTTTTTGAGCTGCGATAAGGATTGATGTCCAAGCCACCTCTTCGGGTATACCGCGCATAAACTTCCAACTCATCTGGCTGACAGAGTTCATTGATTTCGGTGAAAATCTGCTCCACACATTGCTCATGAAAACCCTGATGATTGCGGTACGAAATAATGTATTTGAGTAATCCTTCTGGGTCAATCGGCCACCCTGTGTAGCGAATCAAAATGCTTGCCCAGTCTGGTTGTCCCGTGACAGGGCAGTTCGTTTTTAATAGGTGGCTATAAAATGATTCGGTCACTACCTGCCCCCCGTTATTGAGACTCAGTAATGAAGGATCTGGCTGGTAGGTATCAACAACAAGATCAATATCCATATCATCGAGACAGACGCCTGGAAATGTGGCGAGACCGAGATTTCGGTAACTATCAGGGGTATGGATGTCGACAAGTACCGTTCCATTCACACATTCCGCAATATCACGCTCCAAAAGAGCAGCCACTTTCGAAGCGGAACCATAACGCTCTTGATTGAGAGAGTTGAGATATAACTTGAGCGACTTTGACTCTACCAAATTTTGAGTATCACAAGGCATGGAAATCTCTGCCACTGCAACCACAGGCTTACCCTTAGCGTCCAGCCAAGACAGCTCATAGGCTGTCCAAAGATCAAAACCTGAAAATGATGGCACTCCGTCAATGTCTAGTATTGCTCGCCCCTGCTCACGCGGAATAGAGCAGAGTACATCGGGACAATATGACGCGGGGTAGGCTGTTTCAACCCCCAGTAATAAATTGCTATTGCTCATCAGTACTCTCCATTAATCTCCATCAACCTCGATGGACAATGGCCACCAGCAACCCTTAACAATGGGTGCTAGCTGCGTAGTTTTTTACCGTGATCCAGCAAATACAGTGAAAAGACAAACAACAACACGCAAAAGCCTGTCACCATAGCGAAAGCCCAAGCCACATTAATATCTGTTACACCCAATAGCCCATAACGGAAGGTATTCACCATATACAAAATGGGGTTTACCAGCGACACCCCCTGCCAAAACTCAGGTAACATATCAATAGAATAGAACACGCCACCCAGATAGGTAAGAGGCGTCAGCACAAAGGTTGGAATAATCGAGATATCATCAAAACTGTTGGCAAAAACAGCATTAATAAACCCAGCCAAGGCAAAAAGGACTGCCGTCAGAAAAACAATCCCAACGGTCACCGGAACATGACTGACTTGAAGATCGGTAAAAAACAGCGACAGCAAGGTCACAATCAACCCAATCATCAATCCCCTCGCCACACCACCAACCACATAGCCCAGCAAGATAATATAATTAGGCACTGGAGATACCAACAGCTCTTCTACACTCCGCTGGAACTTAGTCCCGAAGAAGGAAGAAACCACATTGGAATACGAGTTGGTAATCACCGACATCATGATCAGCCCAGGCACCACAAACTCGATATAACTAAAACCCGACATTTTGCCAATTCGAGGGCCGATCAGGGTTCCAAATATCACAAAATAGAGGACGATCGTTATGGCTGGAGGTAACAACGTCTGCAACCAGATTCGGGTGAAGCGCCTGACCTCCTTAACGACGATAGTGGTGAATGCCACCCACTGCTCTTGGGGATTCATAGCTCACTCTCCTCGTCACTCTCCTCGTCACGCTCATTGTGGGTATTATGGGACTCCACCAGAGACACGAAGAGCTCTTCAAGACGGTTGGTTTTATTACGCATACTGACCACATTAATTCCATGGTCGTTCAAACTCGCAAAGAGAGTATTGATAGACTGATGTTTTTCCACCTCAACCTCAAAACTGTGGTCATCAATCAGCTGCCCCTTATAACCCTCAATATTGGGAAGAATCGTTAACGCTTCTTGTGTATCAAAAATGAAGATCTCTTTGTTCAACTGCCTCAATAGGGCTTTGATAGAGGTATTTTGAACAATCCGCCCTCGATCAATAATAGCCACATTTCGACACAGACTCTCGGCCTCTTCCAGATAATGGGTGGTAAGAATAATGGTAGTGCCACTGGCATTAATTTCCTTGAGAAACTGCCACATAGACCGACGAATCTCAATGTCTACACCCGCTGTAGGCTCATCAAGAATGAGTAACTTGGGTTCATGAACTAGCGCTCTAGCAATCATTAAGCGTCGTTTCATCCCCCCGGATAAGGTTCTGGATGGTTGATTCCGTTTTTCCCATAACCCCAGCTTCTTCAAATATTTTTCAGTCCGCTGTTCAGCTAGCTTTGACGGGAGGCCAAAATACCCTGCCTGTGTTCGGACAACATTGAAGACTTTATCAAACTGATTAAAATTAAACTCCTGCGGCACCACACCAATGTCTTTTTTTGCCAGAGAAAAATTCTTATCGATATCAGTACCAAAAATAGACACATCACCGCTGGATTTCTTAACCAGAGAACAAATCACACCTATCGTGGTGGACTTCCCTGCACCATTTGGTCCCAGTAATGCAAAAAAATCACCGGGTTGCACCTCAAGGTCTATGCCCTTCAGCGCCACAAAGCCACTGTCGTATACCTTGTGTAAATTACGTATAGATAAAGCTGAAGTCATAACATCTCAATGATCAATTATTTAAAAATAGGCCGTTTCAAACTAGCAGAGAATTATACCGAAGAACAAGAAAACCAACCGATATAAGCGGTTTGGTTGAAAAAACAGCATAGCAGTATGTTGTCACACTGGGACAGTATCTGTGTGACATCTAGCCTACATCACTTTGACTTCGTGCAGGGACCAAACAAAAAAAAGCGCAGAGCCTATGACTCTGCGCTTTTATTTGGAGCGGGAAACCGGGTTCGAACCGGCGACCTCAACCTTGGCAAGGTTGCGCTCTACCAACTGAGCTATTCCCGCGCTTTCTCTAAGTTATAGAGATAGCAATAAAATGGCGTCCCGTAGGGGAGTCGAACCCCTGTTACCGCCGTGAAAGGGCGGTGTCCTAGGCCTCTAGACGAACGGGACACATGGTTCTCTCAAGAGAGGCGCGCATTCTAAGAAGCCGACTCTATGCTGTCAACCCTGCACTTCAATTTATCCGCTCTGAAGACCCTTCTAGGCATTAATAAAAATTGGTAATACGTCAACGATTGGGCTCCTATCCATCGACTTGATTACTCTTTTTCAAGCTGATAGATGTCGAGTTAGTGCAATACCTCAAGCCCGTAGGCTCTGGCCCATCCTTAAACACATGCCCCAAGTGTGCACCACAGTTGGTACAAATTGTTTCTACCCGGTCCATGCCATAACTAGAGTCTGTGCATTCGGTGATAACATCACTATTCAGTGGCTGAAAAAAACTGGGCCATCCTGAGCCTGAATTATATTTACTGATTGAATCGAATAATGGTTGATCACAACAGCGACACGAGTAAACCCCAGCCGCTTTTTCATCATGATATTTTCCCGCGAATGCTGGCTCCGTGCCCTTTTGGCGACAAATAGCGAACTCTTCATCGGTTAATTTCTGCCGCCAGTATTCTTCATTCCTTTCTTGGTCATTGCTCATAGAGATAATCTCGATTTTCCTTAAGTATAGTAGACCTTAGCTATGGTCAGAATTTGATATACAATGAGTTTCTTGTAACTCTTTGACTAAAGACAACCGCCACTTATGCCACAAATTAAGAAGTCAAACAAACTCAATAATGTCTGCTACGACATCCGAGGCCCGGTACTCGACCACGCCAACCGGCTTGAAGAAGACGGCCACCGTATTCTCAAACTAAATATTGGCAATCCTGCGTCCTTTGGCCTTGAAGCGCCGGATGAAATAATCCATGACGTTATCCATAACTTGTCTAAAGCGCAAGGGTACTGTCACGCCAAAGGTATTTATAGTGCCCGCAAAGCCGTCATGCAACGCTGCCAGATACAGGGCATTCCCAATGTAGAAATTGACGACGTTTTTCTCGGCAATGGTGTCAGCGAACTGATTGTCATGGCCATGCAGGCACTACTCAACAATGGAGATGAAATCCTTGTCCCCGCCCCTGACTACCCCCTCTGGACAGCCGCTGTAACGCTGGCTGGAGGCAACGCCATCCATTATCTTTGCGATGAAGCTCAGGAGTGGCAACCAGATATTGAAGACATAGCCAGAAAAATTACACCGAATACCCGCGGTATCGTGGTCATCAACCCCAACAACCCTACCGGGGCTGTTTACAGCGAAGACGTGCTAAGGCAGATTGTCGCGCTTGCCAAAGAGCACGACCTAATTATCTATGCCGACGAAATTTATGATCGTATCCTTTACGATGATGCCGAGCACATTCCTTTGGGGAAACTTGCCACTGACGTACTCTGTATCACCCTGAACGGCCTATCAAAAACTTACCGTTTGGCAGGGTTTCGTTCTGGCTGGATGGTTGTTAGCGGAGCAAAACACCTTGCCCGCAGTTATATTCAGGGCATTGAGATGCTTGCCTCCATGCGGCTGTGCGCCAACGTACCAGCCATGTATGCCATTCAGACAGCTCTAGGGGGCTATCAGAGCATTAACGATCTGATCGGGCCAGAAGGACGTCTACTTCAACAACGGGACAAGGCGTGGTCACTGCTGACCCAAATCCCCGGTGTCAGTTGTGTCAAACCCAAAGCAGCCATGTACCTCTTCCCGCGTCTAGATCCTGAGATTTACCCGATCGAGGATGATGAACAGTTGGTTCTGGACTTACTGCTGGATGAAAAAATTCTGTTGGTGCAGGGGACGGCCTTCAACTGGCCCAATCCAGACCACTTTCGGATTGTCTTCCTTCCCAGAGAAGATGACTTGGAAGAAGCCATCGGAAGACTCGCTAATTTCCTAGAGCAATATCGTCTCAATCATGCCAGTAAAAAGCCTAAGTTTACTCAGGCTGCGCCCTAGCGAATAGGATAAAGAATTCTATCCCGATAGCCTGTGGTAACAGCAATATACCCCGCTAGTTCTTTGTCCAACGCGGGGTCATTACTATCCACCAGTAATGGCCTACCGTTAAGCTCAGTGATTTTTGTCTTGGTGGCGATAACAACCAAATTATCTCGGCCCACCTGTCTGATGACAGACGGTGTCAGTTGATGGTTACCACGACCCAACAGGTGCCCCTGGCCGCCTATGGGTGTAATGATAATTTTCACTTTTCCATTAGCCTTGGCAACCGCTTGTTCGATTTCTATGCCGGTTACATCTAACGCCAATAACTGACCATTCCGAACCAGATCCACACCTAACAAGGTATTCCCCAAGCCCAGTTCATCCATAAAGCCACGGGGTGTTGAACCCGGGCCGACGATATAGAGGCAATCGTCCTCCATCTCCTCAACCAATATCCCAGCAATATCCTGAAGCACGAGTTCCTCCACCTCGCGCCCCCCGGATTTCACGTGCTGCATAAAGCGGCCCTCTTCGGGCACCAGAAGATCGCCATAATAACGCGCACGGACTTCTCCCTGCCGAAAAGCTTCCTCATCAATATCACGCACTTCCTGCTGACGAATATCAACCAACTCACCATTTGCCAACCGGCAGACCAATTCACCTGCAGCCTCGGGTGTGATGGCGTACACGCCTGAATGCATCTTGACCCCTGCAGGGATACCAAGAACGGGCTGTCCCTCAGGTATGGCATTGCAGATGTTCCGGGCTGTCCCATCCCCACCCACAAATAGAATCATGTCCAATCCCAAATCGGACATCGCCTTTGCGGCCAATTCTGTATCCTTTGAGGTCGTTGCGTCAGGATCTATATCACCGATCACCTCCGGGTTAAAACCGCATTGTTTGGCAATGTCTTCGCCCATAGGCCCAGGGTAAGTAACCAAGACCACTGCATCGGGGTGAGTGCCCTCTGACACCTGCGCTAGTGCTCGAATGGCCCGTTTGGGCGCGCGGGGTTCAGCGCCCCGCAACCGAGCCTCTGCGACCGTTTTAGCGCCATCACTACCCTTGAGTGCTACGACACCACCGATACCCGCCAAAGGATTAATGATAAGACCTAACCTGAACACAGCTCACTCCATACAATTACTGCGCAGCGATTGTACCCCACAAACAGTACACCAAACTGTCACCTGTAGAGGACACACTACGATGGTTGCCCAAGGGTTTGTCCATGCCATCATTCGTGGTATGTTCATTCTTCGCAAGAAACTGAGCTGATATCACTAACAATGAACACTGAGCATAAAGAGACAAACCCCAAAGAACTGGAGCCGGATTTCCACGGTGCCGCGCTAATTGATGAAAACGGCGATGAGATTCCTATTACTGAGAATATGGTACAAAAAGCATGTTCCGTCCCTGAAGACGATACTGAAAACACAAAAGCGAAAAGCCTATCGCCTGAAGACAAACCTCAGAATTGAAGACGTATAATCTATAGCTTACAACTTATAGTTCAAATCCCACGCTTAGTAAGTAGGCCCATCAACCAAACCCTAATGCTGACAGCTGCTGAATCAACTGCTCATCAGCGTTGCCACTAACCCGATAATGGTCAAATTCAAGCCGCCGAGGGCACGTCTTACGTAGTTGATCGAATGCGCTAGGCACCTCAACATTTTTAGACTGTAAAACCGCCCTCATTCGCCGATCTTCCTCGGCCACATCATAAGTAGCCAGTACGGCCTGAGCCAAGGTAGATACTACCAGCTCCATAGTTTGCTCCTGGCCCAACTGTATGTCAGGCGGCGCTATCCCCTGCCAGGTGCAAAAAGCATCCCGAATCATCCGAGTACCATTGATCTTTCCGTCTTCACTGTAGCCGGCAATATGCGGTGTTCCAATATCGACCTGTTCCAGCAGAGGCAGTGCAATATTGGGCTCTTGCTCCCATACATCCAGCGCCACCTGCCATGATTTCTCAGGTAACAGGCGAAGTAGTGCCGCATTATCCACCACGGCACCACGGCCCGCATTGATCAACAGCGCATCATCAGACAACCGAGAAAGAACCGTCTCGCTAAAAAGATGGTACGTTGGATATGAGCCCTCCGTGGAAATAGGCGTATGTAAGCACAATACATCGGATTTAATGACCTGCTCAAAGGAGGTCAAATCGGGACTATTTTTCTGTGCCAAAAAAGGATCATAACACCGGCAATCCACCCCAAGTTTTTTCAAGGTTCGGTACAACCTGCCGCCCACATTGCCACATCCCACAATACCGACAGTTTGTTCTATCCAACCAGGACGCAGTGTAAAAAGCACCGAGAGTACGTACTGTACAACCGCATCGGCATTACATCCGGGGGCATTAGAAAAACTGATTGCTCGCTGTTCTAAATAGCACTGATCCACATGGTCAACACCGATGGTGGCAGAGCCTACAAACTTGACCTTACTTCCCTCCAGCAGACCTGAATTCACCAACGTCACTGAACGAACCAACAACGCATCGGCATCCCACACATGCTCGGCCGTTAGCTCTCGACCCGGATAAGTTACCACTTCGCCATAGGGAGAAAACATTTCCCGAACCAATGGCATATTTTCATCTGCAACTATTTTCATTCAGCACCGCTTTCCACAGAATCAATCAGCCTCTCTGCCCTTTCCAATAAACGCTCACCCAGCCCCATACGTTGGCAGAAATCTGCCAACGCATCCAGTGCTATTGGCTGTCGAGTTAGTTCTGGGTTGCCCACGGGCGCATCCTCGGCAATGCTGGCGAGCTTTCTCGCCATAAGAATTTGCTCGCCATATGCGTCAATCTTGGCGGATAAATTTTTTGCACCCCTAACAGGCACCTCAGCTATCTGATCACCGGCCTGTAACAAGGTCTGAACATCGCCAAAATGTTGGAGTAATACAGCAGCCGTTTTGGCCCCAATACCAGGAACACCGGGGATATTGTCGACACTGTCACCGACCAGTGCCAAGTAGTCGGCCAACTGCTCCGGCCATATACCCATTCTATCCATAACGGCAGAACGATCTTGTGGCTCAGCTTGACCAAAATCCCAGATAACATCATTAGCACCCACCAGCTGCATCAGATCCTTGTCCCTGCTCACCACAATAATCTGACGACCGTTCATTTGACGGCCACGCTTGGCGAGAGTCCCTATAATGTCGTCTGCTTCATGGGTATCACTGGCCAACCCGGTGATACCCAAAATGCCCGTTACTTCCACACAGGCATTGAGCTGAAACGCCAACGCCTCATCTGGCAACACTCGATTAGCCTTATAGGCAGGGTAAATCTGATTTCGAAAACAATTTCCCAAGCTCTCATCAAAAGCCGCAGCAATATATTCTGGCGACTCTTCTTCTATAAACGATAATAAAAATTTCAGATATCCGTAAACCGCTTGAGTGGAATACCCGTCTTGGCTATGCCAGTTATCTGGCAATCCAAAATAATGACGGAAAATATAAGTCGAGGCATCAATCAAGTAGAGAGGAGACGGCATTAGACAAGAGACTTACGGTAATGATGTGTACTAAATGGCTGAGCACCAAAAGACTCAGCGAGTGCCCGCGTAAACGCTGCCGCACGGGCAGGCATGGGTGAAGTGCACCAACCCTCTGCTTGTTGAACCACCAAGTTGATAAAATCTTCACTGGCACCAATATCTGCCGACAAATTATCAGCGCTGATATTGAAGGGGTGGTTAGCCGCCACTGAAAAAATCCACTCCATAGCCTGAGGTTTCACTTCCACCTGTTCGAACGTCCGCTGTTGAGCCGCTGTCCGCCCGTCCGGGTTATACCAATAGCCGAAGTCCACAACCTGTCTGCGCTGTTTTCCCGCTATACACCAGTGGGATATCTCATGGAGCGCGCTTGAGATGTAGTCACTACGGAAAATCAGGCGATGGTAATCACAGGTATCATCAGCTGGCAAATATATAGGCTCTTCACCGCCACCTTCTAGGCGTGTATTAACGCTATCGGCAAACAAGTCATTAAAGATTGAGATTAATTGATCTGCACTCAATTTAGCCGGAGTACTGTCATTTAGAGCACTGTTATTCAATAAATCGTTACCAAATAACATCCACAGTCTCCTTGCAAGGGGTCTGATCGATGCGATGCCAATACTCAGCACTGAGATATTCTTTTCCTGCCAGCAAGTGTTCCACATACCAACGCTCGGGCCTGGCACCATCATCAATTACGGCTGGATTAGCGATATATGTCCATGCAGGTATACGGCTAGAAAGCGTCTGTATCCAAAATAATTCCCGGCTATACATATATGGGGTGCCTTCATGGGGGTCGAGCTTGATAATTTCTGATGGCGTTGCCAGATGATACAGCACACCTTCTACTCGCTCTCCAGGCGCATAAATCACATTGGCACAGGCGAATGTTGCATCTCGACGTGAACGTTTATTAAAGCGCAAACCAAAGCCGTCCAACTGCCCCGAACTGGCACTTAAAACATGTAAACCGCGCGCCATCATACGTTCATAATTCATATTTGAACCGTAAGAAAAATAGTAGCTCACAAAATTTACACCCTAGGTATTGTGCTTTTTGATAATCGGTAGTACCTTATGTTGTGTGGCGAACATAATGTTGCATTCACCACACAAGATTCTGGCACTAGTGGAAACGCTGTATACGTGACTTGGTCTAACTACCATTTGAGGAGGTGTATTATGACTACCTCAACATCAGGCCACAACACAGATAATGTGGTCGATCTCTTCACCGGGGCGCCGTACTCTTCCCCTCTCAACCGTCGCATTATTCGTCTTGCTCCTGAACTCGATGGTCTGGAAATGATCTATTCCAACGAGTCTAACCCGACCAAACTTTTCAGTATTAAAGTGCTGTATTGGGCGCTACGAGCAGATGGCGAAGTAGTGGGTCTTGTGCCATGGCTGGATGACATTATGCCGTGCACTGAAATACAGGATCCGCTCAACGGTCACTGGGAAGGTTATTACGATCCTGGTATTGATGAAGTGTTTTTCGAAGCGCCTATTCACAAAGTCATGGAGTTGGAAACCGCTGCCGAATACTATGAATTCGTCTGCGATACTGACCTTGACGTGGTGCAGGAAATTCCGGATACGATTGGCACCCACGCTGTGCTTTCAAGTGATGGTTTCAAAAACATCGTATTGAAAGAAGTGGTTAGCTGGCGACTTTACTCAGACGGCACGCTGGAGAGCATGCTTATTGACGACGAAAAAGTGGTCAGTACGCCAGTATTGCCTGGTGATGAAAGTCTCTACTCTGCGAAAACAGACGAGGCCTTCCGATATTTTTTCCAGCATCACATCGCCAACAAGATCAAGGCGCAAGATCCGGAAGCACTGGCGGCAATCTCTATGTTGGTTGAATCCTGATCAGTCATAACTGACAGGGCACATCTAGCAGCAACCACCACCAACTGAGTGGTCGATTTTTGACCCCTCAAAAAAAGTATCATAGCCACTTAATCAAGCACTCTGCAGACATAAGCTCATCGCTATCCAATAGCCCGTCCCATCTCGCATCCATCCACTCTAGCGTCTATTTCAAGCTCTGAGCCAGTCTCGACACCAAACCAGCGACGCTCTTCAGGTGCTCCTGCTGAAGCAAATCCGATAACTTTCGGGGCTTAAGGTCATGATCCCCATCTTCCAGCCAATGAATTTGTATTGCAGAGCTGAAAGGAATGGACGCAAGCTCATTTGGTTTTCCAAAGGGGTCGCGCGTTCCCTGAAAAATTATCGTGGGCGTTTTAGTAGCTAGCAGATGCTTCGTGCGCATTTTTTCTGGCTTTCCCGGCGCATGGAATGGATAACCAAAACAACAAAGCCCAGCCGCACCCAACTCATCAACCACCATACTGGCTATTCGCCCTCCCATGGATTTACCGCCTATTAACAGTGGCCTAGAAAGATCATCTCGCTGAGAAATGTCGCTATAAACCTCTCGCCAACAATCAAGCAGCACCGGCGGGCGATCTGGGGGACGTTTTTTACCCATCTCTCGCCGCTGCTGCATATACGGAAATTCAAAACGCACCACAGCCAGTCCAGCTGCATTGAGTTCTGCCGTCAGAGCCTGCATGTAATCACTGTCCATCGGTGCTCCTGCACCGTGAGCAAATATCAACGTACCGCATGGACTAACCCCATCGGCAGGCTGGTCAATTAAATAATTCATGGCGGGTCTTGTTGCCGTTGCTGATCTTGCTGAAACCGCTGGAACTGATACTTGGTGAGCAGGGTGCAGCTCTCTGTTTCCGGATCAAATGTGATCACCACATCGCCCCGCTCAATTTGTCTTTTTACTTGCTGAATCTTTGCCTCAAAATCCACTTCAGATGGACCATAGTCCGTGCCTTCCCGTGCGACAAAATCTTCGATAATGGCAGTGAGCAACTCGTCTGAAAGGCTAGCTAACGGAATGTCTATCATGGTCTATTCCGGCTTTCTAAATTTAAGCGTCATGCGGTCGCTCTCACCGATAGTCACATACTTATTACGATCCAAATTTTTCAATCGCAAGGTTGGCGGCAGAGTCCACACACCCTTGGGGTGTGCCTTAACATCCTTGGCGTTACGATTAATCTCAGATTTTTCTTCCAACACAAATCCAGCCTTTTCAGCCAGATCAATCACGTATTGCTCCGTCATATAACCACTGGTTTTCATGGTTTCCCAATCTGTACCCTCTAATGCTCTGTGCTCCACAACACCCAGCACACCGCCCGGTTTTAATGCCTTATAAAATAATGCAAAGGCATTGGCTTCACTCTCTGAGCGCAACCAGTTGTGGACATTACGAAAGGTCAGCACCTGATCGGCACGTCCATCTGGCACAGTTAATTCGTTACGCTTGGGATCAAAGGACGCCATAACAACTTGAACATATACGTTGGGGTGCTCAGCCAGTTTTTTCACAAACTGCTCATGGTAGTCGTCATAAAATGCCACACCCATTCCCGTGGGGAAGTGTGCGGCATAAAGGGTTCCCGTTTGAAGTTGGGGCGCCAGTATCTCGGTATACCATCCCTTTCCGGGCCAGATTTCCACCACAGTCATTTCTGGCTCCACACCAAAGAATTTCAGGGTTTCCAGCGGATGACGATATTGATCTCGCAGTACAAACTCCGGGGTGCGGTGAGCACCCTGCAGAGCGCTCTCAAGAACGTCCGCCTGTGCACTAACGGATGATCCAAAACCGATAGACATCAGTAGTACCGCCAACATAAATCGTACCTTCTTCATCGACTTCTCCCTACCTTACACTTCCAGCCACAATCAGTTGGATACCTGATTCATTCCAGCGTTCCCAGGTCATAATTGATACGGCATAATATCCACATACCCAGCCATCAAGAAGATCTTCTATGAACCACTATCTCGCCCTCACTATTATTGCAGATGATCGCCCAGGCATTATCGAAAAAGTAGCCGACGTAGTTAGCGCAAACGGTGGTAATTGGCTGGAAAGCAACATGTCACGCCTGGCCGGAAAATTTGCCGGCATTTTGTTGGTGGATATTGCCGAAGAGAAGCAAACCGCCCTGTTAGAGGCTCTAAACACCCTTGGAAACCAAGGTATCCGTGTTAGCGGTGAAACCAGCGTAGGTACTGAACAGCCCCAGGGAGAACACCTTATGTTAACCGTAGTGGGCAACGACAGGCCCGGTATTGTTGGTGAATTGTCATCCCTTCTAGCTCGCCTGCATGTGAATGTGGAAGAACTGAGTACCAGCTGTGAAGATGCGCCCATGAGTTCAGAAACGCTATTTCGCGCCACAGCGAAAATTAGCCTGCCAAGCTCTGGCCTTAACCGCGATCAGCTACAGAATGAACTAGAATCCCTTTCAGATGACTTAATGGTGGAGCTGGAGAGCGTTTAATACCGAAAGACACCCGTACTGAACGGCTTTGAACATAACAGGGCCATCAACCCACAAGCCCTTTCAGCAGCACCCCAACACCATATGCCATGGCAGCGGCAATGCCGCCCACACCCACTGTCTCAAGGCCAGATAGAAGCCAATACTGCTCCACGAATTTACCTTTTACCGCGCCTACCCAGAAAAAAGCCACCGCGGTTAGAGCGATAGACCATCCAAAGGTATTCTCAACCGTGCCTGGCAAGACCCAATTTGTCACATAGGTAATCAACGGCACGAACCCAACTATACAAAAGGCTACAAAGGTCGCTAGACCACCTTTAACTGCATCGTGTTCCTGCAAAGACATGCCATGCTCTTCCTGTAGCATGGTATCTACCCATTTCTCTTTATCGGAGACAATCACCTCAACGGCATCCTCCAATAACTGTCCCTTAAACCCTTTCATAGCGAAGATTTGACGAACTTCTTCTTTCTCCCCTTCAGGGAATTTTTCAATCTCCTCCAGTTCCATCTGACGAACGTTAATTCGATGCTGATTCTCCGCTCGGATACCGAGAAAATTACTGACCGCCATGCTGAAGCCATCGGCTAACAGGTTGGCAAAACCGAGAATAATAACAACACCCGGAGCCATCCCCGCTCCCGCCACACCAGCCACAATGGCGAAGGTAGTGATAGCACCATCGACAGCACCAAAAATAAATTCTTTGAGGTAAATAGAGTCCGGCCCGTCGGCCAAACGCTTGGCGATTAAATGTGGATGGTGGTGGTCCTTGGCGTGATCAAGGCTCTTCTGGTCGTCGGGGCTTTCCATTAATACTCCCATGTCGTTAAAACGATAACTTGCAGGCCAGCTCTGGTCATTTGACCAAGCAAACTGCATCATACCGAAGAGGAAATTTTATGCACCCTACCCCATGTTAAATATCGTTCTGTTTGAACCTGAAATCCCACCCAATACTGGCAACATTATCCGGCTCTCCGCCAACACTGGGTTTGCGCTGCATTTGGTTGAGCCTCTTGGCTTTGAGCTTGATGACAAACGGCTGCGTCGAGCTGGTCTCGATTATCGAGAATGGCAAGATGCCAAGGTACATGCCAACTGGGAATGTTTTATAACAAGCGAAAAGCCTGACCGGCTGTTTGCTATCAGTACTAAGGGGCACACCCGCTATACGGATATTGCCTTTCAGCCGGGAGACACGCTGGTATTCGGCCCAGAAACCCGCGGCCTTACTCAGGCGTTTCGCGATGCTCTGCCACCAGAGCATATACTGCGCGTCCCCATGCAGGCACAAAGTCGTAGCCTGAACCTATCCAACACCGTGGCACTGATTGTTTATGAGGCCTGGCGGCAATTGGACTTTGATGGTGCGGTGTAAGGTATACATTATGTGTAATGAATACTTAGTAAATGCAGTCTAAAATAAATCTTCGTAAAATCTCTGCACCCTAACTAATATCGAGAAGACAACCCAACATGAACCGCCCAGCAAATAGGGATCAAGCGCCGATCGGATTATTCTACGGGTCATCCACCTGCTATACAGAAATTGTCTCTGAAAAAATTGCTGACGAGCTGAACACTGCGTTCGGCGACACAGTGGTCGATATTTACAATGTAGCTGAAGAACCCATCACCACGATGGAGGCGTATGACCTTCTGATATTGGGCATTCCTACTTGGGACTATGGCGAGCTACAGGAAGATTGGGAAAATATCTGGGACGACATTGATACTCTCGATCTCTCTGGAAAAACAGTCGCGTTATTCGGCCTCGGAGACCAAGAGGGTTACCCCGAATGGTTTCTCGATGCACTGGGGTATCTCTGGGCAAAAGTGTGTAATCAGGGTGCCAAAACTGTAGGCTACTGGCCGGTAACCGGGTTTGAATTTAACGAATCAAAAGCACTGACTTCCGATCAACAACATTTTGTTGGGCTGGCCATCGACGATGAAAACCAGTTTGATCTCACAGATCAAAGAATCACACTTTGGTGCAAGCAAATCCTAAGAGAGTTTGAGCTAAATACAGACACAGATCAGCATTAAACACCGCATTACGATTACCAATGCACACGCTGCAAGACACCCCATGTAAGACACGCTATGTAAGGCACCTTATGTCAAAGCCATCACCGGAAATCATCCAGCCTGCGAAAATCCGATGGCGAGACCATGGCCAACCGGTTTCAACGGTATTTGATGATGTTTATTTCAACAGTGACGGTGGTATCGATGAAAGTCGTTATGTGTTTTTGGAGCAGAATGGCCTTCCCGAGCGATGGGCTAACAACCCTGGCGGCTCATTTACTATTGGTGAAACGGGCTTCGGTACCGGGCTCAACTTTTTAGTAGCGGCCCAAGCTTGGCTGGATAAGACAAGCACAGGCACCCTTCACTTTGTCTCCGTCGAGAAATTCCCCCTGACCACAAAAGACCTTCAACAGTCACTGAAATTATGGCCCGTGTTAAAGACACTCGCCGATGAATTAGTTCAGTTATACCCCCCAGCCACCCCCGGAATTCATCGCCTCCAACTCGCCAACAAGCGCATTACCCTAACCCTGATGTATGGCGAGGCTAACCCTATGTTCGCCTCACTAAAATGCAGTGATCACCCCTTATTTCATCAGCAGGGCAACCCCGTTATTGATGCTTGGTTTCTAGATGGTTTCACCCCCGTTAAAAACCCGGCAATGTGGACCAATGAACTGTTTCAAACCATTGCTGATCTCAGCGGACCAGATACCACCATCAGCACCTTTACCTCAGCATGCCGTGTTCAACGCGGGCTGCAAAACGCCGGTTTTGATATTGAAAAAATCCCCGGAATTAACAGAAAGCGTGAAATGCTTCGGGGTACTTTTACCAATTCTGAGGCTAACACGAGCAAAGCATCTGAATCAGACTGGACACCCTCCACGTTTAATTCACGCCAGCAACCACCCTGGTATTTGACACCCATCACCAAAAAACCGGAATCCGCTATCGTGCTGGGTGGCGGTATCGCAGGCTGCGCCACAGCTCGGTCACTGGCTGAGCGCGGTATTCCCGTCACACTCATAGAGCGACACCCGCAATTAGGCCAGGAAGGCTCAGGCAACCCACAAGGCATTCTTTATCCCAAGCTGTCTACCGGCACCTCCGTCCTAGCACGTTTTGGGCTAACTGCGCTGCTACATGCCAGCCGCTATCACAGTGCATTTTTGGATAGTCATGCAACCGGAACTGAAGCTGCCATAGGTAGTCGTTGCGGCGTGCTGGTGTTACCTGCGTCGGAAAAAGATAAAGACAAGTTTGAACAACTCGCCGAACTGTTTCCCACCGATCTTGTACAGCTACATGAAGGAGAACAGCTTAATCAAACGGCAGGAATGTCTCTGGCCAACCACTTCGGACTATTTTTCCCCACACTCGGCTGGATAAAACCTCCGGTAGCCTGCCAAATGCTCACCGAACACCCATTAATTACCGTTCAAACAGCAGACGTGGCCGATATCGAGCTTCAACAAAACGGCTGGCATGCACGTGATGAGGCTGGGAACACCATAGCGGCGGCTCAGGTGATGGTGATTGCCGGTGGTTTTGACAGCAGTCAATTCAGCCAAACAAATCATCTTTTTGTTAAAAAAATTCGCGGACAAATCAGCCAGCTTCCTGCTACACCACAAAGCACTGAGCTGAAAACCGTACTCTGTGGAGAGGGCTATATTGCCCCTGCCATAGGCGGCATACACACCCTCGGCGCCACCTATAACTTTGGTGAAACCAGCACCGCTGTTCGCACAAAAGATCACCAAATCAACTTGCAACAACTCGCCACCACCGATGCAGCTGTGGCAGAAACCTTTGACCCAGTGGACATCGATAACTTGCAGGGCCGTGCCGCCTTCCGCTGTACCACACCGGATTACCTTCCCATCGCTGGGCCAGCACCTAAACTGGATGATTATCTGAACGACTATGCGTTATTAAGAAAAAATGCCCGCGCTCACATACCCATAGCAGGCAACAGTTGGCCCGGGTTATATCTCAATATGGGTCATGGTTCGCGGGGGCTGAGTTACGCCCCAATTTGTGCAGAATTATTAGCCAGTCAAATTTGTGGTGAAGTGCCGCCACTGGAACTGGATTTACGGCAGGCCGTACATCCAGGGCGGTTTATTATCCGGGATTTAATACGGAAGAAACGTTAACGCCCATGATCAGCAAACCGGGATTATGCCTCCCCTTCCACACTGCGCTTAGACAACATTTCCACCGAACCAGAACCACAGCCAATGATGGTACGCATCGCCTCTTCCACCGACACGTTAGGTAATAGCTCCACACACTCGCTAGGCAAATGATAAATCACCCCCGAGGTGGGAATCGGTGCAGTGGGAACAAATACCGTGAAGCTACCATCCGGGTGACGACTCGTCACAATCGCAGTAACACTCACCGGACATTCGGCACCATAAATGCGAGCCAATGCAGGCTCTCCATTTAATAAATTGGTTTCACCGCTGCCGCCAAGAAACTGAGAAACGACTTCGCGGATAGTTTTATAACCCGGTGCCAGCTTAACCAACCAGCTATCCACTTTTTCGTGAAGCCATCCCCCCACTTGGGTTCTGATCAATAAGCCAATAAAAAAACACGCCCCAATAATCATGACAAAAGCCAGCAATGTAGCCAAAAACTCACTGATCGCAGCTTGCTCTGTCAGCACTTCAGTCAATGGACGGATAAATTCCGACACCAAGCCAAAGACCCATAGAAATATCAGCGCCAACAGTGCGATGGGCAGTACCACAATCAGACCACCGAGAATGGTCAAAGAAAGGAAAGAACGCAGACGAGTCATAATCAAATCTCTACAAGTAGGAGACTAGGATAGCAATAAAGCGAGGCTGATAAAAAACTGTCTGCTTCACCCCCTAATGGGAATTTACACCTAACCCAGCTTTTTGTTTTGTGGGTTATAAAAATCGATAGCATTTCTACTCAATACATTTCTTGCCCCACCCTCACCTAACGCATCAATCACCCGTAGAAAATCATTATCACTGTAGGGAATGCGCGACAGGGTCATCATTTTTTATAGTTAAAACAAGGTATTGAGATAAACAAAGGGTTTTGTTGGCTGACATAACGAGACTTTCCTTAATTCTTTATGGCGTTCCTTTGCTTACAACCTAAGCTCCCTTGAGCATATACCTGTCTCTTTAAAAATCAAGAGGTTGCATTGCCTGTAAATATGATAGGAGGACTCAGCCCGCTGTTCCCGGGACTTTTATCAATGGAATTTCGACCCAGACACTTTAGGTGGCATGCTGTACCCTTTCTTTCTACCGACCACTATCGAACTGGTATCATGCCTCCCCTAATTAACTGCCTCTACTTAACAGACCCTATTTAACTAGCCCGATTTACTTGGTCTCCACCTATGAACGAAGCAAGCCTTCTGGCCTTTTCTCTCTCCATTACTGGCCCTATTTTTATGGTGGTGTTACTTGGCTTGTTATTGAAAAGGCTTGGGGTAATCCAGACGCAATTTGTTCAACCTGCTTCGGAGCTTGTGTTCAAGGTGGGGCTACCCGCGATTCTGTTTTTGAGTATTTACCGGGCGGATCTCGATAACTTTTCAATGGGCTTACCCCTATTGGTGGCTATTCCTATTACCTTGATGATGTTTGCCCTGTCATTACCCCTTGCCCGCCTATTTATTGTCGACAAAGGTGATTGCGGGGTATTTGTACAGGGTGCCTTTCGGGGCAACTTGGCGGTTATCGGCTTGGCCTTTTGTAGTAATGCCTACGGCGAGGCCGGACTGGCTGCTGCTGCGGTACCGGTGGCCGTTTTGACTATATTGTATAATTTGCTGGCGGTGGTGGCGTTGAATCCCATTGAGTCCGGCGACCACCAATCACCCCTGCGACGGATAGTGATGAACACGCTGAAGAACCCGCTGCTTATCGGCATTGCGCTGGGGTTTATGATGAAGTTCAGCGGGCTGCCATTACCCAAGCTTATTGAGGACACCGGCAATTATTTTGCACGCATGACGTTGCCTCTGGCTCTGCTGTGTATTGGTGCCTCCATGAATATGAAAGCACTGAAGCATTCTGGTGTGAGTACGGTGGCGGCCTCTATTCTCAAGTTAATCGTGGCGCCGTTGTTAATGGTCAGTATGGCTATCTGGCTGGGTGTGCGTGGCATGGAGCTGGGTATTCTGTTCTTTTTAGTGGCCTCACCCACTGCGGTGGCGAGTTTTATTCAGGTTAGGGCCATGGGCGGCAATGGTGAGTTCGCCGCCAATATTGTGGTGATGTCTACGTTGTTGGGGATTGTCACTGTTACCGCTGGGCTGCTGGTATTAAAGGCATTTTCATTGATCTAAAAAGATCTATTTCTACCCACCCCGCTCCGGCCCATCCCCCCGATAACATCAAACCCATTCATGACTCTCTGTTAATGGGCAGTCTTTAATGCGGAAGAGTCCCTCCACAGGTAGAATACCGCCTTTGCCAAACTCCCCAATGACTGAGGTCTTATATGAATGACCATGTGAACCCACAGGTACACCCTGCCTTTGAGTTTCTGCGCAGTGAGCGCATTGATTCCCTGAATATTGAGGTGGCTGAATACCGCCATCGCAAAACCGGGGCACAGCATGTCCATATAACGGCCGACAACACTGAAAACGTGTTTTTGGTGGCACTGCGAACGGTACCCAAGGACTCCACTGGTGTTGCCCATATTCTGGAACACACGGCTCTGTGCGGCAGTGAAAAATACCCGGTGCGCGACCCCTTCTTTATGATGATTCGTCGGTCGCTGAACACCTTTATGAATGCTTTTACCAGCTCTGACTGGACGGCTTACCCGTTTGCCAGCCAGAACGAAAAGGACTTCAACAACTTGCTGGATGTGTATCTGGATGCGGTGTTTTTCTCCCGACTGGATGAACTGGATTTTGCCCAAGAAGGTCACCGAGTAGAATTTTCCGAGCCTGACAATGCGGAATCTCCATTGGTATACAAGGGTGTGGTATTCAATGAGATGAAAGGGGCCATGAGTTCGGTGCCCTCCACCCTTTGGCATACTTTGTGTCAATACCTCTACCCCACCACCACCTACCACTACAACAGTGGCGGTGATCCGGAGTGTATTCCCGACCTGACCCACGAACAGCTCAAGGCGTTTTACCAGACGCACTATCACCCCTCCAATGCCATATTTATGACCTACGGAGATAAACCAGCATCAGAGCTACAAGCTACGTTCGAGTCGCAAGCCCTAGCCCGGTTTGAGCCGCTGGATGTGGAAATCTCGGTGCCCGATGAACAACGCTACTCGAAGCCTATTGCGGTTGAGGAAGCCTATGCCTTTAACGAAGAAGGCAGCACGGACAATAAAACCCATATCGTACTGAGTTGGTTGCTCGGCAAGGCCACTGACCTTGAAGCCAGTATGGAAGCTCACCTGCTGTGTAGCGTTCTGCTGGATAACAGTGCTTCGCCGCTACAGAAGGCATTGGAGACTACAGATTTGGGCACATCACCTTCGCCACTGTGTGGGCTAGATGATTCCCAGCGAGAGCTGTGTTTCGTCTGCGGCATTGAAGGCAGTGAAGCGGATCGTGCTGACGATGTGGAACAGCTTGTGTTGAGCGTGCTGAAAGACGTAGCAGACAACGGTATCCCACAAGAGCAGGTAGAAGCCTCGTTACACCAATTAGAGCTGCAACAGCGTGAGATTGGTGGTGATGGCCACCCCTACGGTCTGCAACTGATATTAACCGCACTGACTAGCGCCACTCACCGGGGTGATCCAATTGCTCTTCTGAACTTGGACCCGGTATTGGAAAAGCTCCGGAACAATATTCAAGACCCCAATTACATCAAACAGCTGGCCCGTAATCTCCTCCTCGACAACCCCCACCGGGTTAGGCTGACGATGATTCCTGACAGCGAGTTGTCTGCCCGCAAAGACCAAGCAGAGGCCGATCGCTTAGCATTAATAAAGGACAATCTGGATGATGCTGGTAAGCAGGCGGTGATTGAAAAAGCACAGGTGCTGAATGAGCGTCAGCAACAAAAAGATGACGAGTCGATACTTCCCAAGGTAGGACTGGAAGACATCCCTCCGGTTATGGCCTATGTGGGCGCCACAGAAAAACAAGACAGCCCCCTTCCGCTTACTAGCTATGGTGCAGGTACCAATGGTCTGGTGTATCAGCAGATTATTTTGCCGCTCCCTGCTTTAACGGATCAACAGCTGGATCTGTTGCCTATCTACAGTAATTGCCTGACCGAACTGGGTGTTGATCAACAGGATTATCTGGCCACACAACTCTGGCAATCCCAGATTTGTGGCGGCATCGGCGCCTATGCCAGTGCCCGAGGCATGCCAGACAACGAACAAACGCTGTCTGGACACCTAATTCTTTCTGCCAAAGGGCTTACCCGTAACCAAGGCGCGATGACAGAACTGATGCACCAAACATTGGAGAAGGTGCGTTTTGATGAATTACCCCGCATTCGTGAACTGATTGCCCAAACCCGTGCCCGCCGAGAATCAAGTGTGACGGGCAGTGGCCACAGCTTGGCCATGACAGCCGCCTCCAGCGGCACCAGCCCCGGCGCTAAATTAACCCATCAATGGGGTGGCCTTGAGGGAATAAGATATATCAAAAAACTGGATACGGCTCTCACCAATGAGGTTGATCTGGCTAATCTGTCTGGGCAACTGGCGGCGATTCACCAGCTAATATTGGCGGCACCACGTCAGTTCCTTCTGGTGGGTGAAGCGGACAAACTCTCGAGCTATCACCAGGCTATTCAGCAGCACTTTCAACCTGTAACAAACCCTGCTTTTCAGGCATTCGAACAACCTGAACTTCACCACCGTGTGGCAGAGTTGTGGAAAACCAGTACTCAGGTAAATTTCTGTGCGAAATCTTACCCCACTGTGCCGATGTCGCACCCCGATGCGGCACCTCTCACGGTATTAGGTGGCTTCCTTCGCAATGGCTACTTGCATCGGGCCATTCGGGAACAGGGCGGCGCCTACGGTGGCGGTGCTGGACAGGAGAGTAACGTTGCCGCTTTCCGGTTCTTCTCCTACCGGGACCCTCGCATTGAAGACACACTGAAGGACTTTGATCAGTCTCTGATCTGGCTTCAGAATGAGAAACACGATTGGTCTCAGGTGGAAGAAGCGATTCTGGGTGTAGTCAGTTCTATTGATAAACCTGGCTCGCCTGCCGGTGAAGCAAAGCAGACTTTCCATGCCGAACTTTATGGCCGCAGCCGCGAAGTTCGCGAGCTATTCCGTAATCAGGTCCGAGCCGTAACACTGGCAGATTTACAGCGGGTTGCCGCTACGTATCTCACTGAAAACAACGCCAGTACAGCAGTGATTACCAATCCAGACAATGCCGCGGTGGCAGATTCTTTGAACCTAACGCCGGTGACGCTCTAAGCGCTATTAAGAAAGGTATTACTGATGTTTCAAACCACACTGGAACCACGCTTTTCGGAAACTGATGGCCTTGGGCATATCAATAACACCGTGTTTCCCGTTTGGTTTGAATACGCTCGTAAGGATATTTTTAAGTTGGTGCATCCAAGCCTGACTCACCATGACTGGCCAATGATACTGGCGCACATCAACGTGGATTTTATTCGCCAGACCCAGTACGACAGCGAGGTCACTATCAACACTGCTGTCACCAAAATTGGCGGAAAGTCGCTCACCGTTACCCACGCGGCTTGGCAGAATGAAGCACTGGTCGCTCGCGGAGAAGCAGTACTAGTCTGGTTCGACTACCAACAGCAGATCAGTTGCCCTATACCCGATGACATTCGTGCGCTACTAACGGAACACCTAGAGAATAGCACTCCAGTGGAAGCTCAACCGGGAGTTCAGCTGGGAGCCCGACCAATAAGTGAATAATAAACGGGACGACATTTACGCGGCACCACAACTGGATATTGCTGGCTTCCGCTTCGATAAGGCGGTGGCTTCGGTTTTTCCCGATATGATAAAACGTTCGGTGCCCGGTTACGAAACCATTATTGCCATGACGGGCACACTGGCTGAACGCTATGTACAACCCAACAGCCGTTGTTATGACCTAGGGTGCTCTCTGGGTGCCTCCACCGTTGCCATGCGACATCACATTCAATATTCCGGCTGTGAGATTGTGGCGGTGGATAACAGCGAGGATATGCTGAATCGATGCAGAGCTATTTTGCAAAATGATGATGCCAATATCGCCGCTGAGTCCATTCCTGTGGAGTTGGTTTGTGGCAACATTCAGGATATCCCGATCACCAATGCCAGTATGGTGGTGGTGAACTTCACCCTGCAATTTATCCCCGTTGAGCAACGGGCTGAGCTGTTGCAACGCATTGCCGATAGCCTGTTACCTGGCGGCGTACTGGTACTCTCTGAAAAGGTGGCCTTTGAAGATCAACAGCATCAGGAGCTGATGATTGAGCTCCACCACAACTTTAAGCGAGCCAACGGTTATAGCGACCTGGAAATCAGCCAGAAGCGATCCGCACTGGATGATGTGCTCATGCCGGAAACACTCGAAACCCACCGAAATCGACTCCGCAAAGCCGGGTTTAGTAGTGTGGATGTGTGGTTTCAGTGTTTTAATTTTGCGTCACTGATCGCACTCAAATAGCCTTCCGTTAATAGACCGTACTCAACATGCCCTCAACTGACACATCACTCATCAATTTCTCTTCCCTGCTAGCAGCCATTGCCGAAGGTCCGCTAGAATCTTGGGCAAAAGTGCTGCCCGAACAAATTGAACACGCTATATCTGTTGAGCGCTGGGGTGACTTGCTCGATTGGCAATTGGCACTGAAAAACCTGCCTCAGATCACCCCTTCCCAAGTAGATCTAAAAAAGGGTGTCTCCATAGGCCAGTCCGGTGATTGTGATGACAACACCCGGCAACAGTTAAAGGAGGCATTGATGGGTCTGCACCCTTGGAGAAAGGGTCCGTATGCGTTGTTTGGTCTTCACATTGATACAGAATGGCGCTCAGACTGGAAGTGGGACCGGGTTATTCCTCATTTGGCACCCTTGCAAGACCGCTTGGTACTGGATGTGGGTTGCGGTAATGGTTACCACTGCTGGCGGATGCTGGGAGAAGGCGCCAACCGGATAATTGGCATTGATCCCTCCGGCAAGTTTATCCATCAATTCTATGCCCTAAAACACTACATGGGAGACTTGCCTGTAGACGTGCTCCCTGTGGGTATTGAGCAAGTACCACCGGAACTGAGAGCCTTTGATACGGTGTTTTCAATGGGTGTGTTCTATCACCGCCGATCACCTATGGATCACCTTAGAGAACTGCGAGACTGTCTACGCCCCGGCGGGCAACTGGTTTTGGAAACACTGGTGATTGAGGGTGGCTTAATTAACGGAATAGGCGACGTGCTCGTACCCGAAGGGCGCTATGCACAAATGCGTAATGTATGGTTTCTACCCCGTGTTGAAACCCTGCTCTCCTGGATGAGAAAGTGCGGCCTGAAAAACCCCCGGATGGTGGATATCGCTAAAACCAGCGTAGACGAACAACGGTCAACAGAGTGGATGCACTTTGAGTCTCTGCCGGATTTTTTGGACCCGAATGATGACAGCCTGACTGCTGAAGGCCACCCTGCTCCCATCAGAGCGGTATTTGTTGCTGAGGCGTAACCGGCGGCAATTGAGCCCGCCTTGAACAACCTGTCGTTATCATTTCGTTTGATTAGTCGTCTAACTCGACAATGGGCGTATCCAGCCCGAACTCAGTATGGATTTGGGTGCACCAGCGGTTGAGACGACCTGACGTGAGTTCTGGTTGTTGGTCTTCATCTAGAGCAAGCCCCACAAAAAACGTCTTGCCTGTAGTCCCGGGCTTCACCTCGGCCTTTACCTCAGCTTTAGAGGCATCGTAATCGTAACCCTCGGCGGGCCAATAACCGATGATCTTGTCAGCGGTTTTTATTACCACATCGTGCAACATACCCATAGCGTCCAGGAAAAAGTCACCGTAGCCAAACTGGTCTCCAAGACCAATAAATGCCACGGTTTTTCCAGAAAAATCTATCGCTTCCACATCGTCCCAAAAATCTTCCCAATCGGACTGAATTTGCCCAAAGTCCCAGGTTGGAATACCAAGAATCAATTTATCGTAATCAAGAAATTCGAGCTGCGTGACATCGCCAACGTCATGCACATCCACTACATCACTACCTAATCGCTGCACAATGCGATAGGCAATAGATTCTGTATTTCCTTCATCACTACCAAAGAATAAACCGATTTTGGTCACAGTGGCCTCAAACTCATAAACGGGGGAAAAATAGCAGCGCGGATTCTCCCAGCTCTGCTGCCATGCTGCAACATTCAGCCATTTAAAAACTGACTAACATCAAAGGTAAAATGCAGAAAAAAGGTAGTGTAGGAATAAGGATGGATAGCTATGTGGTCGACGCGTAAAGCGCTTGTTAAAAAAATCGGCTTATTTGCAACTGAATGTAGTCATCCTGATTGAATGAATACAATGGTTCATCTGACTCAGCATTGGTAATGGCGCGAACTCGCAGCTCGACAACAACATTATCACCAATGCGTCGCTCTGCCTCGATATTGAAAAAAGTTTCTGACGTGTCTTTATCAACCACAACACCCGCCAACAACGCAGTGTCCTGGGTGTCATTCATGGACCATCGAGCGCCCAAAAAAACATCATTATCCGCCGTTGTGATGGGTTCCTGTGACGAGCGGTCATCGTACTGATACTCCATCAACATTCCTATATCCGCATTGCTCTCATACACTTGATAAAATGTGTATTCGAAACCCGCTACGGTTGCCATAAATGACTCGTCGTAGCCATCTCGAAGCAGGGCTTCCAACTTCCAGAGCCAGGCATCCCTGGTGTATTGCACATCGAGTCCCACTTGATCTATTTGGTCATAAAATGGCGTCAATTCTCGTCCATCGGAGGCAAGCTCTAATCTAGGCTCGCGGCTGGTACCCCGAAAATAATAGGCCCCAATATCCACATCACCAAAATAGTGGCTGTAGCGTAAGGCAAAATCCATATGTTTCTCTTCGGCACCGGACTCATATTCCGCATCATCCCAATCTACCGGTAATGGAGACCTGAAGCGGCCATCTCGACCGGGGAAAGTGCGCTCGCGAAAATAGGGCAGCAAGTAAACATTTACCAACCCCCAATCATGCTGCAATGCGAGATTAACCATGGGCTGACCAAGCTTATCTTCTTGATCTATATCTTCCACCAGATCTGTCTGGTTAATAATATCCACAAGGTGAGCAGACTCTGTCACACCCCAGAAGACTTTATTAATGCCCACTAGAAGCTCAATTTTTGTTCCTTTATAAGACAAGCCTTCGTTAGCCCAATAGGCCTCGCGTAAATCAATATGGGTTCTTTCGTCATCATTTTCATCCCAGCGGGCAAAGGGAATAAAGGATCCACGTTGGTCGCCCTCTTCACTGCGCCAGCGCGCTTCCCATTCACCGGAGACTGATACTTCAGCATCGCTGGTATTTTGACCTGGCCAGAGCGCATCCTGAGAAAACCCCCTCAGCTGCAATGCGGTATTACCGGATAAATCCCATTCAGAATCGCTGGCCCAAGCTGGGAATACACCTAAAACTACGAACAATAAAACTAAGCCAGTAAACCACGGATGACCAAGCTGCATTAGGGTGCCTTTAAAAATAGTAATTTTTTTGGGAGTGTAAGAAAGCACCGCGCGGAAAACCAGAGTGTACAATGAGTACATGAGGATTTGAGCACGGGGCTGACGCCGCAATCTCGGAAAAAGTGCATTTTTATAGGTACTCTTCACTATGCCTACCTCAGGCGGGACAACCGGCCTTTAACAAAGTCGTTATCAGTTAATCCAACCCCAAATGTATATTCGCCGTAGACTAGGTCTGTACTCTTGTTGGTCTGCAAATTTCTCATGATTAAACGGTGGGAGCGCCAATAACTGTCACCATACTTGCGGTAGTCTTCAAATTTTAGCTCTTTAAGCAAGCTACCACGGCGATCATAGAACTCTATTTTACGAATTTGATAGTCTGTCGTATCTACCCACGCAAGTTGCTTGGTATAACCTGAGTTCTCGTAGCGAGGGATACGCTCAACCACATCGCATAGCAGCTCTCCGCAGGCTTCTTGTTGCAAATAGGTATAGCTAAATTTATTCAACTCGCTCGCGGTAAAGTCTTCAAAGGCGAATTCAGAACCCACAAAAGGCCCGGATTTATTTCTTGAAGAAATTCTTTTTACCCGCTTTAACGCCGGTAGATAAAGCCACTGATCATCTGGATCAAGCATTTTGGCATGAGAAAGTAATGCAGTACCTTCGATATCTCTGGGGGTTGAAAATAACACCAGGCTTTTATCACCCACGGATTCATCGGGTATCTCCAGCGTTGTAAACCGCATGGATCGTGATGCTTCCTCACCAGCAGCATTACGAAGCACCATGGTCATCTCTGCTTCACTATCACCGAAACCGCGGTCTGATCGGTCGGATCTGGCCGCAATGTCAAAACCCTTTACTTGATCCGGCATGCTCTCTTCAGATGTAGCCGCCATCACAGGCGATAAGAGTAACTGGGAGGCCCCTAGTGCACCCACTACAGACAACCTCAGCACGGAGGCAAAAGCGGCACTAAAAAAATTCCGTCGTTTCATTTTATTCTCCTTTGAACATATCACTTTTTATATGTCTCGATTGTATATATCACTTTTTACAAGGATTCAGGTACTGACCGGCTATCACTTGTCGATACGGTACTCTTACCTTTTTCCATCACCAGCAAAAGTGCTGGAAGAAACAAAAAGTCGAGTAACAGCGCAAATAGAATCGACATAATCGTCATCAACCCCATATCGACATTCATTTTAAAGGCCGAGGTGGTTAAAACTAGGAAGCCCACAACCAGAATAATCGTATTGACGATAATGGCCATGCCCACATTTCGGTAAGCATATCGAATGGAGTCCTCCGAAGAGAGACCTTTTTCATTCCTGGCCCGAACATATTTGGACAGAAAATGCACAGTATCATCCACAATGATACCCAGTGAAATTGAAGCCACAGTGGCCACTGAGAAGCCAACCTCACCGATCAACAGCGCCCAGGCACCAAATGTCATCAATAGTGGCAAGCCGTTTGGAATCATACTCAACATACCCAAGCGGAAGCTTCTCAGGGCAACAATCATGATCAAGGCAATAGCAAAGATTGCAGCTATCGTCCCGGTTATCATGTTGTGTATATTGCGGTCGGTAATATAGGTAAACATCACTTGAGCACTAGTAGGCTGCGCCTGCATATACTCGGGCCAGTTTTCAGCCATCCATTGACGAGATTTCGCTAAAAATATTTTAGTCTCACTGGTGGTCGCTTTGTGCAACATGGCAGTTACCCGCGTGGCGGATTTATCCACATTAATACGATCATTCAGATCCAACCCGTAGGGTAGAGACAGCTCGAATAGCAACAAGTACTGTGCCGATAATTCACGGTTATCTGGAATTTTGTAAAAACTCGAATCATCCCCATGCATGTTTTTATTCAGGCGCTTCATGATATCGGTAATGGAATACACGTGGATCACTTCAGATTGTGACCGCAAGAACACCACAAACTTTTCAAGATACTCCAAATACTCCGGCTCACTGACGCCACCAGCTTCAAAAGCTGGAACCGAGAATTCAATAGGGTATAGGCCGAAATGCTTTAACGCCTGATCCGAGTCTGTGCGAAATTCAACACGCTCATCAAAATATTCTACCCATTGATCGTTAAAGGTGATGCTCGGGATAAACGCCATGAACACAAGCACTACAACGCTTATACCGAACAATAGCTTGCGATAGTGAGCAATCACAAAATCGGCCAGTCGAGTCATCATGATCTGTGACCATTCAGCCTCATGCGCTTCTTTCACCTTAACCGGTAATAGACTCACCAATACCGGCAACAAGGTAATAGAAAACAACCATGCTGCGCCAATACCTACCGCCGTAATATTGCCTAAATGCCAGAAAGGTGGCGAGTCGGAAAAATTCAACGACAGGAAGCCAACAATGGTCGTTATCGAGGTAATGGTGACGGGCATAAAGTTCAGGCGCACCGCTTCAGGAATTGCGTCAAATTTAGACATGCCTTCACGCATCAAACCTCGCATAGAAATCAGAATATGAATGGAATCAGCGACGGCAAGGGTAAGGATAACCGTGGTAGCACTCATGGATATTGGCGTCAGTTTGACCCCAAAGAATCCGGCGACACCCATACCTACAATCGTTGAAAAGGCGATGACCAGCAAAATTGAAACCGTACCGGCAATTGACCGAAGGATAAGCCAAGCCATCACCAGTATCACCAGAAACATTAGAGGCATCAGTGTCCCTGCATCCATCTGGCCTACTTCTGAGAAAGCATTATTAAGCATCGATACGCCGGTCAATGAGATATTAATCCCGCTAAAGTCAGTTTCGATACGCTCACGCAGTGCTCTGGCCGCATTAACGGCCTCGGGCACTTCCATCAGGTTTTTTTCGGGGTACTGCAGCACTACATTCACCGCAGTAACAGCACCAGAGGGTGTCACCAGTTGATTCACCAACAGAGGCTCTTCAAGGGCAATATCTTTTCGGGATGCTAATTCAGCTGGGGTGAGATCTTTTGCACCCAAAATGAGGTCTTCGACAATAAGGTCATCATCAATAGCACTGGTGTACTGAAAGTTGCTGACGGAATCTACACGAATTGCATAGGGAATTTTCCAGGCCTCAGCTGTCAACGCCTCTACTGCAGCCAGGGTGTTGTTTGTAAACGCGGTATCTTCTAAAGGCTCCAATACAAACAGGATATTATCGTTTTTAGTATAGGTTGCCTGAAGACTCTCGAATGCAGCTAATTCAGGATTGTCGTCAGAGAAAAATGTCCTGTAATTTGCAGCAAACTCCAACTTAGACATACCGGTGCCAGCACCAAAGGTCATAACAACCACACCCATTAGCACCAACCAACGGAACTGAATAACCCTCCTTGTCAGTCTTGCAGAGAATTTATCTATCGCGTCAAAATAACGGTCCATGAGATTACCTCGTATTATTAATTACCAACTGGTCATAAATATGAATAAAATTGTAGATACAGTCTATTTATAAATTTTTAACCAACACTGCTGGATCATAACGAACCGTTATGCCCAGGAACTCAACACATCGTCTAACACATGCCTAACATGGTCAGTATTTGAAAAGCCTTTCACCGTTGCCGCGAGTCCTGCTAACGTCACCATTAACACCGCGGCAAGACGATCTGGTTCTTTTTTAATGGTGATTTCACCCACGCGCTGTGCTCTATCAATCAGATCGGTTAGAAATCGCTGCTGCATGACATAACTCTGATCGATCATTTGTTTAACTTCCTGATCATGAGGGGCCATCTCAACCATTGAATTCAATATCATACAGCCCTCCCCTTCGATGCACTTGGCAGTTATTTCATTTAGTAGAGAACGTAGATTAGCTATTGGGGAATCATGCAGATAGGCACTAGCGGCAACCTCTTTAAAGGATTGCTCCATATAATATTTTAGTGAGCGAAGGAACAGTTGGTGTTTATCGCCAAATGCCTGATACAAACTCCCCTTGTGCAAACCTGTCGCTGAGCACAAATCTTTTAATGAAGTCCCCTCATAACCCTTACGCCAAAACGTGTTCATCACCGCCTCTAGAACCCGGTCTTCTTCAAACTCTCGGGGGCGACCAACGCTTCGGTGCTGTTCGGATAAATTCAATCTTCCAACCTATTTATTACCATGCGGTCAAATATAAGCCTAGCATATAGATGCTGTCTAGTTTTTTCTTACTGGATTAAAAATGGAGGGTAATGCCAAACTTTATGATCATTCCGAAGCGCTAAGCTTGTTTAGCTCCCAGGAACTCAATTTGAATAGAGACGGGATCCAAATCCATAAAAAATCCGACCTATTGTCGGGTTTTTAGTTGATGGTGTATCAGAATTATCCACACCAAACTTCAACAAATGTTAAGAATGAGGACCTTTTGTTTTTTCCCCAGATTTATCGAAGTACTCACCGCTTCCCTCTACTTGTCCATTTCTGTAACTGACCCTCGAGTTCAACTGACCATTTGTATGAAAATATTCAGTAAATCCGTCTTTTTGTCCGTTTTTATAATTAGCTCTAAAGTGCAACTTGCCGTTTCTATAGAAAGACTCTTCGAGCCCATTCTTTAGTCCATTCTTGTAATGAACTTTTGAAGCCAACAATCGATTCAGATGGTAATACTTCACAACAACGCCACTAACAGGCTTGCTGGTTCTAGTGATATAGGTGGCATCATCGCTTATGAACGTTTCTCTTTCTAAAATTTCTTTAGCAACAACGGTCGTTACGTTAAACAAGAACAAAGCCAAAAAGACTGCAAAATATTTTCTCATATGAAAGATCACCACCAAGATAGAGAATATCAATATGGCATTTTACCCCACCGAACAAATAAGTATAACCAGAAATTTTGTCCCTTTTTTTACCCTTTAAATAGATCTCAATGGAGTGCAAACCAATGGGTTAGCTCTATCAGACTGTAAAAGAGACAAAGAGTAGTGAATACTAATGAACTTGTCTGAATTCAAGAGGCATGAAGCGCGTGCCAATCAGCCACATGCTGAAATGATAGACTTATTGATGATTGCCCCATTTCGCAGAGAAATATAGGTCAGAAATGTCAGAACTCGTTAATACCGTTATTTGTTTTGCAACAGACGCTCACCAGCGTATCGACCACCGTCGAAAATACAGCAACCAACCCTATGCTGTTCACCTTGAGCAAGTAGCAAAAATTGTTGCCTCTGTCACTGATGATGAGGAAATGATTGCCGCCGCATGGCTGCACGATGTTGTTGAAGATACGCCTGCGACACTGGATGATATAGAACGAAATTTTGGTTCTACTATTGCATGCCTAGTCAGGGACTTAACGGATGTCAGCAAACCAAGCGATGGTAATCGCGCGGTAAGAAAAACTATCGATAGAGAGCATCTAGCACAAGCATCTAATCGAGCCCAGACCGTCAAACTTGCAGACCTTATCGATAATTGTACGGACATCACCAAACATGACACGGCTTTTGCTCGGGTGTTCCTAGATGAAATGGATACTCTACTTGAAGTATTAACGAAAGGTGACGAAGGGCTCATGCGTCGAGCCCGTAAAACCATGGAAAAATGTAATACCCGTATTCTGAAATTACAGAATGACACAAGTAACATCGAGCTCGGGCATGCTGACGATCTCGCCTTCGAGTCGCATTTAAAACGACAGTACAACGATATATTTACGGCAAAGGATCTCGCCGAACCTTTACTTTCCTTTGATGCTGAGACATCGATGGCGCGGGTACAAAAATTACACGGAGAACACCGCCACCCCGTAGCAACTATACGAATTGATGGTGAGGTGAATGGATATTTTACACTGAACAATCTGTCAGGAAAGAGAACTTGTGGTTCTGTATCCCGTCCATTTTCACCCGACCAGGTGCTCTCCGGGGATGCTGGTTTTGCTGAGGTCGTTCATGTTTTAACGCGCCATGACTATTGCTTTGTCTCATTGCTGGGGCAGATCCAAGGTGTCATTGGGAGAGAAGATACTAACAAGCCCTACATGCGTATGTGGTTATTTGGCATTATCACCTTGACCGAGATGCGTATAACAGACCTGATAAAAAAACACTTTGGCCTTAACGATTGGCAGAACCTTATACCCACAGCAAGACTGGAAGCGGCAAAAACGATGCAGCTCGAGAAAGCGCGAATCAACCAACAGTCTGAGCTTATTGATTGCCTGCAACTCGCAGATAAAGGTTTACTGCTGATCAATGATGTCGAATTACTTTCCAGACTAGGCTTTAATTCAAAGAATGCCGCTAAAAAGGTGGTAAAGCAATTTCAGTCACTACGTAACAATCTGGCCCACGCACAGGATATATCCACCTATGACTGGGCTCAGATCGCACGAATATCTATGCGTATGCTCGAATAATGTCTCTGTAGAGTGTGTTGATACAAAAACTAAAAGTACGGATATAACCACAGTACCTAAGGAGAAGGGGGCAATTGAGCATCAATGAGCTCATGTTGCCGGGTAGTGACTGGGGTCTTCTGGGTTAAAAAAAAGGCCTGCCATTTCTGGCAAGCCTTTTTTTTGTATGGCGCACTCGGAAGGATTCGAACCTTCGACCGCTCGGTTCGTAGCCGAGTACTCTATCCAGCTGAGCTACGAGTGCGTAAGGGCGCGTAATATATGAAAGTGAACGTTTGTAGTCAAGCCGAAAAACAATTTTACTTGGAATTGCTTTATTTGTATCAATGTCAAACCGAATCTATAGGGCAACCTCCTGATCAAGGTGGAACATCTCTCGCCATAAGCGCTTCGTAAAACCACGTTAACGCCTAAGTAGACATTGACAGGGGCTCAGACTGCCATAAATATATAGGTATACTTACAACACAATCAAAGAGCTGAGGACAGTGCTGCAGCTCTACGTCTTTAGTGAAGGGGAAAAACAATGGTACGCATAGCAATCAACGGTTACGGACGTATCGGGCGCAATATTCTCAAGGCATTTTATGAACGCCCAGAACTCAAAGATAAAATTGAAATTGTAGCCATTAATGACAGAGGTGACGTTTCTATCAATGCTCACCTCACCCAGTATGACAGTGTCCATGGCCGTTTTAACCAACTAGTACAGCATGATGAACAATCACTCATTATTGGCGATGATCATATCAGGGTGCTCTCCGAGGCTAACCCAAGCAACCTTCCATGGGCCGAACTGAAGATTGATGTGGTTCTTGAGTGTACGGGCGCATTTACTGATCGGGACAAGGCCGCTGGGCACCTTGAGGCTGGAGCCCAAAAGGTTCTTGTCTCCGCTCCGGGAAAAAATATGGATGCCACCATCGTTTTTGGTATTAATGATCAAGAACTGACATCAGAACATAGAATTATCTCCAATGCCTCATGTACCACAAACTGCCTCGCACCCATCGTCAAACCCTTACATGATGCGCTATTTATTGAATCGGGCTTTATGACAACGATACATGCCTACACCAATGACCAACACCTGACAGATGTGTATCACGCGGATCTGTATAGAGCGCGCTCTGCCACTCAGTCAATGATTCCTACTAAAACAGGTGCAGCGAAAGCAATAGGCCTTGTTCTACCTGAACTGGCAGGAAAATTAGATGGCATGGCAGTACGAGTACCCACCGCCAATGTTTCACTAGTGGATTTAACGTTTGTTGCAGGAAGAAATACTTCGGTGGAGGAAGTAAACCTGATTATGAAAAATGCCTCTAGGGGCAGCCTTCAAGAGATACTTGGCTATAACGAACAGCCTTTAGTCTCTGTGGATTTCAACCACACAGCCTATTCCAGTATATTCGATGCCAGTCACACCCGTGTTACAGGCAATCTGGTCAAGGTTCTGTCTTGGTATGACAACGAATGGGGGTTCTCCAACCGCATGCTCGACACCTGTCTGGCATTAGCTTAGTTGGTAAGGGCATCAAGATGCTGCATAACGATAGAATAATTGATAACCTATGCCACCATCAAATCAGCGGTTATTGAATAGGGCTGATACCCGTTATATTTAATAACGCTCTATGCAGTTTTCACTAAAAATTTAGAATATATTTATATTTTTCAAATAGCTAGATCGCATTTCTGGACTAGCTATGGATTTTGACATCACATAATTGAGACTTAATAATTTGGGCACTTCACCTACCAGCTTGCCTGCATGGCATGAACTCGAAAAGCTGAAGAAGGGACTCTTGGAGCAAAGTATGCTCGAACTGTTCCATCAGAATCCAGCACGAAGCACACAGCTCTCCATTCAACACGATGAACTCTTTCTGGATTACTCTAAAAATTTAGTGGATGAGAACGTGATGACTGCACTGCTAGATTTAGCGAACCAGTCCTCCTTAAAAACTCATACAGAGGCTATGTTTGATGGTCAGCCAATCAACACCTCTGAGCACAAAGCTGCATTACACCCAGCACTGAGGGGAAAACCCGAGGACAACTACCACCTAAATGGCGTACCTGTACACGAACAAGTCGAACAGGCACTAAAACGAGTATCATCTATCAGCGAGAAAATTCGTCAAGGAAGATGGCTTGGATCTACAGGTAAAGCCATTACTGATGTTATTCAGCTCGGTGTAGGGGGATCAGAGTTAGGGCCTAGAATAGCTTGCCAGGCCCTCCAGGCCTATGCTCACCCCAATATTAAGATACACTTTGTCTCCAATGCTGATGGCGCAGAGATACTTTCCACAGTAAAAGGCCTCAACGCAGAAACCACCCTAGTCATTATAGCGAGCAAGTCCTTTACCACAGAGGAGACGATGCTGAATGCTCGCTCCGCCTTAAGCTGGCTTGAATCGAGCCTAGGGCTATCAGACGCTCAATCCACAACACATGTATTTGGCGTGACCGCTAATGTTGAAAATGCACGTTCTTTCGGCATTGCAGCCCCACAAATTCTGGAATTTGAGGAGTGGGTCGGTGGGCGTTATTCCTTGTGGTCAAGTATTGGTCTGTGTATTTCAATTTCGATAGGCTATGACAACTTCAAAGCAATGTTAAGTGGCGCTCGAGACATGGACATACACTTCCGTACAGCGCCTTTCGAAAGCAATATGCCAGTTATTCTGGCGTTACTTGGTATCTGGTACAACAATTTCCTTAACGCGCAGACCATCGCGATTATCCCCTATTGTGAACGGCTTACACTTCTGCCGGCCTATCTACAACAGCTCGATATGGAAAGTAATGGGAAGTCCATCTCGCTCAACGATCAGCCTCTTGATTACGCTACAGCACCTATCTTGTGGGGACAAACAGGAACTGATGGTCAGCATGCATTTTTTCAGCTGCTTCATCAGGGCTCACACTTAGTACCCATAGATTTTATTGCGGCTATAAACGATCCCCTCAGTAATCGTACCCACCATCGTTTTTTACTCAACAATTTACTGGCACAGGCCGCAGTACTGATGACGGGTAAAAAAGGAAAAAACACACCTGCGCACAAGGTCTACCCGGGCAACAAACCATCGAATATGTTGTTAATGAATGAGCTATCGCCGAAGAATTTCGGTGCTCTCATTGCGCTTTACGAACACAAAGTTTTTGTTCAGGGTAGTATCTGGAATATCAATTCCTACGATCAGTGGGGCGTAGAACTCGGCAAGCAAATGACGCGTGAGCTTATGTCTGACGATAGTTTAGGAATTGAGGCCTTTGATAGCTCAACCCAGCAACTATCTAAGTATATTCACCACCACACCCAACCATCGACAGATTAGCCTTCATTGCTCCGTTGCTGCCTTCCTAGTTAAGTATAGATTGCGTCAGTAACGCACTAACTTACTATCTACATCTATTACCATTAACGCTAGTTAATTGTGTACGCCATACGTTTCCGGCAAAGACCCTATCTCTGTACCCACACACGCCGCTATCCAAATTTAGTTTTTTTAAGCAATAAAAAAGGCCCCTAGGGGCCTTTTTTATTGCTTCATATAGTTCTGAAACTTACCTTGATGACGACAGGAGCTGCGTTGCTAAATTGCTCCTGCTGTCATTCTTATAGGGTAAGTAATTTATGATGCACCTCTAACCTTTTCATTGAAAAGGAACTTGGGCTTACAAATATAAGCCAACGCTGGCATCAAGAACAATGCACTCAACGCTGAAACAGCAAGCCACAAGCCAATCAACATACCCATTTCTGCTTGGAAACGTAGAGATGAGTACAGCCAAACACAAACACTAGCAATCAGCACAAATGCTGTTACCAGCACTCCACGTCCAGCACAGTGCAAGGACAAAGAGATGGCTTCTAAGTGTGTTTTACCGCTGTCGTATTCACCTTTAATTCGGTCACAGATATAGAGTGCGTAATCAACCCCAAGACCAATACCCAATGCAGCAACAGGTACGGTATTAATGTTCATACCAATATTCTGCCAAGACATGAATGCAAAGGTTACAAGGTTCGCCAATACCACGGGGACCATAAAGAACATACCCGCAATACTAGAGCGATATACGATGATACACATCATCACCAGAATGAAGAGAGCCAGTGCAATGGACTGAATCTGACCAGACAATATCACTTCGTTCACCGCAGCAATTACACCAATGGTGCCGCCCGCCAAACTAATGTTCACATCGGGGTTAGCTTCAATAAACTGTTTAACCCGAGCGATTGCTGTTTGAATAGTCTTGCCCTGACGATCTGCAAAGTACATCGTGACAGATGCGTTCATACGGTTAACATCAGTGAAACGATTAAGGTCACCAGGTTCAGCGGCCCTTTCGTACATGTAGATCAACTCAGCGTTGTTGGTGGTTGTCGAACCAAGTTCAGAATATCTGAAGTTACCTTCACGTAACGTCTCATTTACAGAGGGGAGGATATCTGAAAGAGAAATACTACCACCGATCTGCTTCTGAACTTCCATATGGCGCTGAAGACGCAACATCGTGTCTAGAACGTGCACATTTTTGATCTGGTTCTTTTCTTCACGACCAATTACAACAAACATGCGGTCAGCACCGGGGAACTGGGTGTTTATCGCTAAGGAGTCCGTATTATAAAGGCCATCAGGCCACAAAATAGGTGACCCAGGAGCTGCATCCCCTACTGTTAGATCTACGGCACGGATGCCACAGACAACAAAGAGAACCGCCGCAATCAAAACAACCACATACCGCGCTCGCGTTGCAACAATACTCACACACATATTAAGGAATGGACGAATAATCAATTTGTCCAGATTTAATGGATGTGCATAGGATTTGGGCTTTCTCACCCAAGACAACAAAACAGGCGTAACAACAATAGAACTGACCGCTACTGTTGCCACCCAAACTACCGCAAGAACAACGAGTTTTTGCAGTAATGGAATCGGGCTAATCGCAACAACCGTCACACAACCCGCATCAGTAGCAATACCCAGCAGGCCTGGGCGAAGCAAGTCTTTCAGGGTTACCTTAGCAGCAGTATAAGAGTCGAGGTCTTCCTCATGGCCTTTGACAGAATCAATCTCTTCATGGAAACGAGTAATCATCTGCACTGAGTGCGATACCGCTCGTGCGGTAATCAGCATAGCAACTACCACAACCAGAGGATCAAAGTGAATGCCTACTAACTTGGCAACACCCAAAGCCCAAATTGCGCTAATAGCACCAGCTAAAATTGGCAGGAGTGTTCCGCGCCATGTTCTATTAATCAAAAACAGTAAAAGCAAGAATATTAGCCCAGCAATGGAGACCAGCTTCATGGTTTCTGGGAGGTAGTGATTTACCCAACCATAAAGAATCGGGTTTCCTACCAACGAGATATCAACAGCGTCGTTATCCAGTCTATGTACCAGTTCATAAGCCTGCTCGTAGGCAAGGTTGTACTCCAAGAGACTATCAAAGAAATCAACTGTGATTAACGTAGCAGAAAGATCTTTCGACACAAATGGACCGTATACCAAAGGACTACGTAATATGGCCTCTTTAATACGCTCAATATCCGCCTGACTTTCTGGTAGGTTGGGCCACATGTACGGGAAGCTTTGAATTCCCTCCGTAGATGCGCGAACCTCTTTCAGTTTTTTACCCGCAATGGAGTAAATCTGAAATTCATTGATGGCGTCAATTTTGTACAGTCCCTGTGTAAGGGCATGTATCTGTTCAAGGACGGGCATCTGAAAGATGTCGCCTTTGGTTGACTGGATCATGAAGGTGATAACACTGGTACCACCAAAAGTTTGCTTAAACTCCTCATGAACTTTGATGTAGGGGTGAGTGCCAGGCTGTAAATCCTCAAACACTGTCTTAACATCAATGCGTACTGCAAACGTAGCTAAAACAGCAGTAATAGCAAGAACTATTGCCAGTACTGGTACTCTAAATTTCATACAAAATAGTGCAAATCTTTCTAACATTCTATTCTCCAACAACCCGAAATTGCATGGATGGGCGAACCCTTATAATTAATTATTTTTAGGGCGCTTACTCGTGGTACAGAGTCCAAACTTTCGTTTTTAAATCTAGTGAACCCACGGTTGCACCGACAGCAAGAGCCTTATCACCAACAATTTCCATTTCTGAATGGGATGTATAATCGGTAGTTGAAATATTCATTGGCTCAAAATCCGTCAGTTCCTTAGTAAACGTCATATATTTACCTTTGTTACCGATGGCGACCCATCTATCGATGGCATCTGACCACTGAACATCCATCATGTGCTCAGTCATTCCTGACTGTTCTGGGGATACGTAAGTCCAAGTCTCACCACCATCCGAAGTCCCGACTACAACACCAGCCAGTCCAACAATTACAATTTCCTGTGGACTTTTTGCGGCGATCGCGGCAAAACTGTTCGGGCTATCCGTAAAAATTTCTTCCCAGGTTTCGCCGTTATCTATACTTTTAAAGATTTGGCCATATTCAGCAGAGACCCAAATCGTATTGGCATCGACTTTTACAACATCATTCATAAAGATATCGTTTTCTTCACGCAGTTGCTGCCAAGTTTTTCCGTAGTCCATACTGCGAATAATCATACCCATTTCACCAACAGCGTAGGCTTCGCCACCAGGATAGGTGTGTACTTTTAGTAGTTTGTTCGCTACATCAGATTTCGGTGACTCTACCGAAACCCAAGTTTCACCGCCGTCCTCAGTCATCAGGGTTACACCAGCATTGCCCACGGCAACAGCACGGTCTTCATCCCATGAAGATACATCCTGAAGATGTACATCAACAGTAGCATCCTGGTTCACCCAGGTTTTACCACCATCTTGAGTGATTAGCATTTTTCCGTAGTTACCCGTTGCCAGGTATACATCACCTCCAACATGAGCGACGCCAAAAATGTTGTCTCTAACATTGATTGAGTCGGGAATTACTTCCTCAATAACAGCTTTTGGTTTAACAAAAATACCAGCCCAGAGCAATGTAGCAACAATAGCCCACGGCAGAATTGATACTAATGTAAGTAAAATCTTTTTAAAGGCTGACTGCTCTTCTGTATCAGATGCATTGTCATCAGCAAGGTTTTGTCCAGCAACGTTCATAACACCCCCAAAGAAGAATACCTAGCCCTATCCGGACATTAATAGTCTTAAGTGTATTGTTCTATCTTTAGTTATTTTAATAAAAATATTCCGGGCAAAGACTGCTAGAGAAATATAACTCTACTAGCAGCTTCACTCGGAATAATCGATCTGTATTAACGAGCCAACTTAATCAACTGCTTAAGTGACACGTCTTGCTCTTCAACACCGGCAGGGTTAGCTTTCATGTTGGAAGACCAAGTAGTTGAGAACTCAGCTTTCCAATCAATGATGTGGCCAACAACTGGGATAGGTGCTGCATAACCGTCATCACCCCAATCTACACGGTTTTGGAAGATAAAGCTTTTCCAGAACTTACCGTTTTTATCGTAGGCTTCACCCAAGTATGGACGAGGGTAGTCAACTTCCATATAAACGATTTTCTTGCTGTAGGGGTGCTCATCGGGAGGCGTACCTTCCAGAACAACCACTTCACGAGGTTCCCACTGAACTTGTTCATTAGGGAAGAAGTGAGGAGGCGTATCCATATCTACCGCAGGAAATTCCTTAATGGTATTTTTGAATGCCAAATCTACAGTGATCAGAGGAGCGTGAGCAATTGCCCAGATCCAGCGCTTACCTAGCAAAGTAACATCTTTATACTTAGTAGGTACCGCATCCCAAATATCCCAATCATCATACAGCTGCACTGTACCACCGATTGGATCCATCCAGGCGTTACCAGACAGACGACGTGCACGACGCACAGACTTCAGGTAGGCCCAAACATCATCAGGTGTTTTAGCACTTGGGTCGTTATAGCGGATAGAGAAGATCCCGATACCTTTAATATCTTGTGGGTAAATAGCCACAAGAACGGTTTTTTGCATGATAGTGCCATCACCTTCAGAGATAGGACCGCCATCTAGACGACCTTCCATGTAGTAACGACGTGCCCACCAACGCTGAATACGTTCCATACCTTTGTGAGCATCCAAGAATACCCAAGAGATATGACGCAAATCCATTGTTGCACCGTAAGTTGGTGCACGCAGGTTCCAGATCCACTTGTCACCGGCATGAGGATCACTACTTTTGCCATCAGCATCCATATCTTTAAGCAGGTCTTGCGGATCAAAGAGCATACCCGCTTTCCAGCCTTGAACTTCACGAGTAGCAGGGTCAAACGTTACATTTGCCTTACCATCTTGTGTGGCTTGCATGTACAAAGGGTCCATTTCGATGAACTCTGAATGACGAGTATTAATCATCAGAGCCTTCTCACGGATCATCCACTCAACGTTATCAGTGATCATGCTACCAACAGACTTACCTTCGAAGCACAAGTCTTTTAACGCATCAAGATTGTCGGCTTTAATTACAGTGCCAGCCGCCATTTTTTCACCAGTACAACCACCGAGTGCTTCAATTGGTGCTGGGCCATCTGTCCAGCGACCAGCTCCGGGTGGATCTCCGTAATACGTTGTATTTGGCGCGGTGCCATCTGTGGTTTTAGCCACATAGCCTGGTGGCTTATCTTTATCGCTTTTGTCAACTGCTGCAAGGGTAGCGTGCGCCCCTAAAAGCAAGCTGACTGAGACTACTGACGTAGTCAACAACTTCTTATACATAGTAATACTCCCAGTTTTAATCAGTCTTGTCTGCGACAACTAACAACCTCATTAGTTGCGCAGACAGTCTCATATTATCTGTTTTAAACAATCTTTCTTAGAACTGCCTAGTGAGTTTGAACACTAACTGATTGTCGTCAGCGAACCAATCCATAAAGCCAGAGCTGTTTTCTCTTTTACCTAAGTTAGCGTCACCTTCGGTAGTCTTACAACCACTAGACACTCCATTTTGAACTGAACCACACATTTTCTTCTTATCGCCGTCATTCCACCACAGGTCAGCTTCAACCTTGAAACGCCAGTCATCGCCCATGACGAATTCAACGGCCGGAATCATGAAACCACCACCACGACTAAGGTCGGTACCCGCCACGAAGGAGGGGTTAATGGTGTCGCGATTGAAGTTAAGCAGAGTAAAGATAGTCAGGTAAGCCTGATGCTCTTTCTTAGGTGCGCCGAATGAAGCGAACTCAACGAGTTCATCATCGTCGTCATGGGCCAGAACCCAGGTATCAAATAACTGGATACTAGACAGTGACGGACGGTGAGTACCCAACGAATCCTGCCATTTGAACTCTTTATCGATACGCAGCATCAGGTTGATCGTGTCTTTTTCCTTCACGCCATTCCAACCAGGTAAGTCTGAATCCAGGCTACCGTAGTTATAAGGCTTGTTAGGAATATAGGCGATCTCAGCACTTAACGTGGCATCCATCGTTTGGTTGAAGCCATTGACAGTGAAACCATACACATCAATTTCTGGGTACATCCAGTCACCAAGGATACTACCGCCTTCACACCAATTTGAACCAAATGCTTTTTTGCCGGCTAGGAGAGACTCCGCCCTACAGCTTTTGCCGCCAGATGGTGCATCACCACCATAGGACTCAGTAGGACCGTCAATTCCCCAGAAGCTGTAAGCACCGTCATTATTAGTACCAGAAAATGCGCCTTTACCACTCCCTGCTGTTTTGGGATTCACGATTGGCGCAGCATTAAAGGTTTTCAGATAGGCAAACGAGTAGCCAATTGAACCCCAAGTGCCATTCCAACGGATACCGTAAGTGGTATCACTCCAGTCGCCACTGTCGTGGTCGGTGCGATAAGAATTGGTAAACGACGTAAAATCTACACCACGGTAGGGGTGCGGTATCCAGCGACCCCCTTCAATGTTGTAGTTACTACCCATATCTTCTGCACGATCCCAACCGGGACGAATAAACCAGTTCAACGTACCGTTGAACTCATCCATAGCCAGCTGGAAGTTAAACAGCATCAGCGGCTTACGCCATTCTTCGTTGTTCTCATAGAAAAGACGACCACGGTAGTCATACCCGTGAACCACGTCCATGGCCTGGAAGAAATCACTTTCACCCCACACCAACTGTTGACGACCGACACGAACAAAGAGCCTGTCATCAAACAAGTTCACATCAAAGTAGACCTCACGGAGCCAATCCATCGTTTCATCGATGGTATCGTACTGCTCCATGTAATCGCCTTTAATGCCATTCTTACCATAGTTACCTTCGATATCGAAGGCCGCCGAAGTGTTATTACTACGCTCTTCAAGGTCATCCAGGTAATCTGTTTGAACTTCTTTATCAAAGCGAGTCACCACTTTCCAGTTCAACGGACCGGTTTTGATATCAAAATCAAGCTGCAGCGTTGTTTTAGCTTGTGTCATGCGCCACTTGTCGTCAGCACTTGTTTCGTCGTGATCTTCCAGGCTTACGCCAATTGTTTCACGAAGATAGCCACTGTAATTAAATCCATACGTTGGCTCATCTCCACCATAGCTTGGAGCAGCTAGCGCAGAACTGCTAGCAAGCATCAAGCCTCCACATCCCAGCAGAAAGCCCCCGGCTTTCATTATGCTGGTGCATTTATTTCTCACCATGTTCTTCTCCCACTTATTATTAATAAGATCTTATTTATTAAGTACCGCCACATCTTTCCCACGGCAATGCACAATATAAACAGCTTCTACGCCCACGGCAACAAGAGTTTCGGGTAAATATAGCCATTAAGCCCCGCTACAACTGGCTTTTTAGCGCATCATCAACGCGACAGAACAGCCTAGAGGTCAATGATAGCAAGGGTTTTAGAGAAATAAACGTATCATAATCGACCGATTTATCATCAAGATCGAACGTTTTAAGAAAAAAGTGTTCTAACCGCTTAACTCACGACTCACCTTACTATCCGATCACTAGACGCGCTATTTGATAAAGCCTGAAAATAACGACACAGCTGCGTAGTAACCGTTTATTCTGATTAAAACTCAATCAGCTTGATCACCCGAGGATGTCCGGTTTTATAATTTACTGTCGCCAATGAACAACACCACACAAATACACTCAAGAGCCCACTGCCGCCTCGGACCGCCACGAATTGTTCGCCACTCCGTTCTAGTGTTATTATCAGACACCTAACACCCTCTATTGAGGGTCATAGCTCTCATCAGCAACAGCCCTAAACAAGTCATTTGGCTAGCTCATTATCAGGAGACATTGAACTTGAGGCGTGATCGTCCTAACAAACCACTAGCTCGACCTGGTTTTTCCTCGCAAAAGGATGTGGATAGTGCATGGGATAAGTTCCTCTGTACTGGCGGCCAAGCAGAAAACCTTCCCGTTCGGGACATCATTGCCAACTCTTGGGAGCGCTGTCTTTCTCAAGGGGTTAACCCGGCGCAGCAAGCTGCCCCGCTGGTCGCCTTTGAAGGCGCCCTACACTCCCTCCAGCACAAGAACAGCGATCTTATCAACTCTGCACGCCCGGTTCTCGAACAAGCCCGGATGTTCTTACATGATCTGGAAACCATTTTATTTCTGACAGACTACCAGGGCTTGAACCTCCAGGTTGTAGGAGACCCAAGAACCCTATATGACGCCAACGGCATTGGTTTGGTGCCAGGAAGCGGCTGGAATGAAGTTGTGTCCGGCTCCAATGCTGTGGGAACCGCCATGGCCACACGTAAGCCGACACAAGTTCATGGAGAAGAGCATTACTGCCAAGGCTTTAAGCCCTGGACCTGCACGGCAGCGGTGATAGCCGACCCCTATGACAACCAAATGATGGGGGTCATCGACTTATCTGGGTTGTGCAGTATCTATGATAAATTTCATGTTCCTCTCGTCGTAGCCTGGGCCAGCCAGATCCAAGCTGACCTCGCTAAAAAAACGGCGGAACAGTGGAGCCACATCCTAGAGCACAGCAACAGCAGCTTTGGTCATTATCGCAACTCGGGAAAGCTGCTCCTTGATAAGCAAGGCCGCCTTATCAGCTTTTCACCCAATGCCAGCGCCGCACTCGAGTCTCTAGGTATCGACTACGCTCCCGACTCAAAGCGTCGATTATCATTACAGCGATTTGGCGGGGATGACATCATCTACCCCCACGACCAAGGGTCTTGGATCTCTGAAGACTGGATTGAGCCTGTTCGTTATAAAGATGAAGTCCTCGGCTTTCAGTTGCTCGTCCCCTCGGGTAGAAGCAACCACAGCCGCAATCCTGCCAGCTCTGAGCTGCCCCGACCAACTAAATCTAACTTTGATCCGTTTGACGACATCTACGGCAACAGCCCTTCTTTTAGGGCCAGTGCCGACAAAGCCCGTAAAGTTGCCACCACACCTCTCCCCGTTTTGATCCTGGGGGATACCGGTGTCGGTAAGGAAGTTTTTGCTCAGGCTATCCACGAAACCAGCAATTACGCCAAAGGGCCCTTTATTGACCTGAACTGTGGTGCTTTTTCCAAAGACATATTAAGCAGCGAACTCTTTGGCCATGTAGAAGGTGCCTTCACGGGCTCCAAAAAAGGTGGCATGATCGGCAAAATTGAGGCTGCCAATGGCGGCACTCTATTCTTGGACGAAATTGGCGAAATGCCCCTTGAACTCCAACCTGTTTTTCTTCGGGTTTTACAAGAGCGGAAAATCTACCGGGTGGGCGACATTAAACCCATTTCTGTAGATTTCAGACTTATCGCAGCCACCAACAGAGATCTCAAAAAAGCCGTCAGTGATGGACTCTTCCGGAAAGACTTGTTTTTTCGTTTATCTACCGTAACCATCAGTCTCGATCCGCTATCAGGACGCAAGGAAGACATCGAAGGCATTTCAAAACTGGTTCTTGATCGAGTCAATAAATCCCACACCATTACACCGAAGCATTTTTCTTCTGCGCTGATGTCCGCTCTGAAAAATTCAGAATGGTCCGGAAACATCAGGGAGCTGGTCAATGTAGTTGAATGCATGTGCTTCATGTCCCAAAACGAAACACTGACATTGGAAGACCTACCCGACGGTTATAAGCCCGGCGAAACCGCTATCGGCTCCGAACCCGGCGCAGGTGATTTCAACCAGCCACCATGCAGCCTTGATACTGTCGAAAAGAAAACGATTGAGGCCGCCGTCAAACAATCAGAAGGCAACATGACCCAAGCAGCGAAAATCTTGGGAATAGCGAAAAGCACGCTTTACCAAAAAATGAAAAAATACGGTTTGAAGAAACCCCACTAAGCCCGCTAGTTAATGGCTAATAGTTAGCAGCTTAGGATTTCAGAGCCTCTCGCATCAAAGCCCGTCTTATAATAGATGAGCCTCTATAGACAAGTCTTTGTGCCTCACAAAACGTAGCGTCTCACAAAACCAGTTATGCCACGTCGACAACCACTGCGCCGTAAAAACCACCCCCCTCAATCAGTTGATGGGCTACAGCAACTTCTTCCAACGGCAATCGGTGAGCCACTCTATGCTGTAGCAGCCCTTTTTCAAGACAGGAAGTAATATCCTCCATTGCATCCAGTTTTGCTGACTCAGGCATCGCATAGACTAACACCAAGCGCAGTGTAAGATCCATAAACATCATTCGTCTGAAGGGCAATATGGGCTCTGGCACCTGCATAGAGGAGTACGTAGCGATAACAGCCCCTGTACTCATCACATCAAGCAACCCGGGTAAATTGGCACCAAACTCACCGTCTACTACCCGATCCAGACCACGGCCTGAGGTCACCTCTGTAATCACTCGAACAAACTCATCGCCACTGTGTGGGCAGACAGCATCGGCGCCTGCTGCATAACAATGTTCTTCTGCATCAGGACTACTTGCAGTGGCAATCACCTGAGCACCCGCGTGTTTGGCCCACTGAATGGCATAATGCCCCACCCTGCCCGCGCCACCGGTCACCAGCACTGTTTTACCTTCCACAGAGCCATCGGAAAAAACACAGCGATGTGCAGTCATAGCAGGAATACCCATACAGGCACCCACATCAAAACCAACCGCATCAGGGAGTTTGACGGCGCGATCCGAGGGCAACGCTACATATTCGGCAGCCGTGCCAAAGCGTCGAGCATATTGCGCCTGATAAACCCACACCCGCTCACCCATTCTGGAGGCAGGCACACCCCGCCCGACAGCTTCGACAACACCGGCCCCATCACTATGGGGAATAATAAATCCGTCATCTAACAAACCGGGGGAAGGACCGGCACGCTTCTTAGCGTCTGAGGGGTTAACCGCAGAGCAGGCGATACGTACCAAGACCTCCCCATGACCCGGAGAAGGGGTGTCAACATTGGCAATTTCTAGAACGACACCCGGAGAGCCGAGTGTATTGAACAGCGCAGCCTTCACTCGCTAGTCTCCAGTGATATTAGGTAGTGATAATGGAGTGTAATCTCACAAGAACTCTCCCGCGAGATGCTGCCATATATCGGCAGTTAATACATGTGCTGGCCGCCGTTTATCGACAGCGTTGAGCCGGTAATAAAACCGCCTTCATCAGAGACCAAAAATAATACCGACCGCGCTATATCATGTGCCGTGCCTAATCGACCCACGGGAATGGTGGCGATAATTTTTTCGAGAACATCCGACGGCACGTTACGCACCATATCTGTATCCACATAACCCGGAGCAATAGCATTAACAGTGATACCGTGGGATGCACTTTCCAGAGCTAACGCTTTAGTAAACCCATGAATACCAGACTTGGCCGCAGCATAGTTTACTTGACCATACTGCCCCGCCTGCCCGTTGACAGAGCCAATATTGACAATGCGACCGAACTTTTTTTCCCTCATGTTTTCGACAACACACCGACACATGTTAAAACAAGACCCCAGGTTTGTATCCAGGACTTCTTGCCAAGACTGAGGGTCCATGCGATGCAGGGTCTTATCTCTTGTTATCCCAGCGTTATTGACCAGTACCGAAACTGGGCCGATCTCTCGCTCAATAGTCTCAATTCCGTTTTTGCATGCCTCAAAATCAGACACGTCAAATTTGTAGACGGGTATTCCCGTGCGCTCATTAAACGCTTTGGCAGAGTCATCGTTATTTGCATAATTAACTACTGTATCGTAACCAGCTTCTTTGAGCTCCACAGCAATTGCTTCACCAATTCCTCTTGTTCCCCCAGTGACCAAGGCTACCTTCTTAGACATGTCAAGACCCCCTATTTGACTGATAAAACCCTAGAGCAACCCGTTGCCTATTTAACAACAAGGCTCTCGGGCATTACAGACTCTAGAATTACAGGTCAATAAAAACTCAACGGCACTAAAAATACAAACCTTCTTTTTAACCATTGTCCATTTATGTCCCAATCGGACTTATATTAAGAACAATACACAACCAAACAATTAGCTCCTAAGTTCTCAGATCTGCCACTTTGTAAAATACATGCCTGTGAGATATCGCCATATTACACACAGTAAAAACGTTACTGTATTCGGCGAAGGACTGAGACACAGTTGGTCACACCAGACCCACCAATATTCACCGTCATTGCAGTTTCAGGTGTACCTTTAGCTGCTACGCCTATAGGCGCGCCGGTTAGCTGTTTATAGGCTAATGCATGCATAGATGCACCCGTCGCACCAACAGGGTGTCCTTTAGATTTAAGACCACCTGACAGGTTTATCGGGCAATCGCTATCAGGGTCGAACTTGCCTTCCATTACGTCGAAGCCAGCTCGCCCAGGCAAGGACAAACCAATCGCTTCCGCACAAAGTAATTCATTCACGGTGAAACAATCATGTACTTCTGCAAAGTCCAGATCGCCAATTCCAATACCCGCCTCAGTGCAAGCCTGCGTAACAGCATGTTTAGTGGCCTGAAGCTCATGCAACCTACCCTGACGTCCATTTAACATCATTCTGTCAGTAACATGTCCAATGCCACTTAGCTCAACCGCATGCTTGAAGTTAGATTTGGCGTTCTCTGAGGATGTTAAAACCACCGCTGCAGCACCATCAGTAATTAATGAGCAGTCATGCAACCTGAGAGGTGGAGCAATCATAGGATTACTACCCTTTCCTGAATCAGGCAAATTCAGGATAGCCTCTGCGGTAACAAGCTGGTTCTTATCCGGCAGGCTACCCGGGCCGAAGTGCGCCAATGGGTTTTGAATACCATTGCGATAGTTGAGAGCAGAAACATGCGCCAACATTGTCCGTAGTTGATCGTCTGAGATACCATGTTTCTCTTGGTATGCTGTTCCCAGCTCAGCAAACAGTCCAGGGAATGTCATCCCACCTGCACCCTCGGTAGGCCAGTATGAACAGCACGAGAGGGCATGCGTAACCCCCTGAGTATTTAACAAACTCATTTTCTCAACACCCAGGGCCAGTACATTTTTAAAACGACCTGAAGCCACGGCGTAAGCTGCGTTATAAATAGCAAGAGAGGACGTAGCACAGGCACCCTCTGTTCGAGTGGTTGGCTTGAACAGCAACCCCTCTGGGTCAATTTCTAATGCCAGGGGCCCGACATGCTCCTGATTAACAAATAAAGAGGGAGAACAGGCACCTACCCAGATAGCATCAATATCTTTTGCCTCAAGGCCCGCGTCGGCAATCGCGCCGGCTCCAGCCTCAATCAACAACTCATAAAAAGATTTCAAATCCTCAACTTCACCTGTCTCGCGATCGCGCTTAACAAACGCACCAAACTTTGTGTTGTATGCACCAACGATACTAACTTTCACTTGGAAACCTCACTAATAATGATCAAGACCTAATATGTATGGACAATGACAGAGGGAAATAACCACTCGGTGTTATATATTCCGACCCTGCTGACCCCAGAAAACTTTACGAATTTCTTTCTTCAAAACTTTACCCACCGGGCTACGAGGTAATTCATCCCAAAACAGTACTTGCTTAGGCGACTTAACACTGCCTAATTTGTCTTTACAGTACTGAATGATCTCCTGCTCCCCGGGTACACAATTATTATCTTTCAGCTCAATAACTGCGGTAACCTGCTCACCCCATTTCTCATGGGGCACACCAATGACCGCACAATCTTTAACCGCTGGGTGAGCCCAAATAATCTGCTCAATTTCGCTCGGATACACATTAAAACCACCCGAGATAATCATGTCGTGCTTGCGATCGACAATAGCCAGATAGCCGTGTTCATCGAAAACACCGATATCCCCAGTATACTGCCACCCATCACTGCGTATCGCCGCTGTTGCCTCAGGGTCCTTATAGTATCCCCGCATCAAGATGCCTCCCTTCACCGCAATCTCACCCTCCTGACCTTGCGGAAGAATATTCCCCTCACCATCCATGACTGCCACCTCCACCTGCGGTGAAGGCTTACCACAGGAGCGCAGGATAGACAGATCACCCGCCTCCAACGCCTCCACATGATCCTGAGCTGACAAAAAGGTACAAATCATCGGCGCCTCAGCTTGACCGTAGGTCTGAACCATCACGGGACCAAAAACGGCTATTGCCTCTTTTAATTTTTCCACTGACATGGGAGCGGCGGCGTACCAAAAATACCGAAGACTCGAGTAATCGTGTTCTTTAACATGCTCATCAGCCAACAGCATATAAATCGCTGTGGGAGGTAAGAAAAGATGGGTAACCTGATAGGCCTCAATCACAGAAAGAACGGCCTCTGGGACCATACCATCCATCACCACGATAGACGCCCCCTGACGTATCGCCGCAAAGGAAGCGATGCCTGCAGCGTGTGTCATAGGGGCTGACACAAGATAACAAGCCGGAATGTCTGGGGGAGGCATGAGTTCCGCCTGAATAGAGGTGAAAGTTTGCCATGCCAGACTGCCCCACTCTGCCAACTTGGAGTCCCCTGTGGTTCCTCCAGTAGCTAACATTGAGACAAGCGTCTGTTCGTCCTTTGATACCTTGGGCTGACTATCGAAATTAAAGCCCCCTGGCGGAGCTTCAGTAAGGGAATAGAAAGCCAGGCCAGCAATCTGCTGACCGTCGAGGAAACACAACTGATCATCACAAAAATGATCCGAGAACTGGGGATTTGCCGCAGCAATACTTTTATCGACAAAAAGCATAACGGCCTCTGCTTTGTCGATCAGTTTTAAATTAGATTCAAATGTACTTCTGGTATTAAGAGGTAACCAGACTGCCCCCACACGAGAAATAGCAAATATACAGCAGTATGCAGCCACAGAATTTGGTGCATACGTCGCCACAACATCTTGAGGCTTTACCCCTTTTTTCCTTAAAATCTCAGCCAGGTGAAGGGAAGCGTTAGCCATCTCCTGATAACTGAGGGAAACCTTGTTATCGAGATCAATAAACCCAGCACTGCCTGCAATCGAACCAGACAGCGCCGGGCTTTGATCTAGAAAATCAACAAGACGCATACTAAATCGGCCTGTTAACTTTTCAGTGTTGAAAGCGTCTCAAGTACTGACTCTGGCTTGGTATCGACAGGAATCGACAAGTAGTAGAAACCCTTAGTCCCAGCAATGTCTCCGCCCACCCAAAGGGCTTGCGAAATATCAACACCAAGGGAGCTCTCCGAAACCGAAGATTGAGCAGGAACAATAGTGAAATTCACATCGCCCGGAGCACTGAAGCCTTCGCCAGAAAATGGCAGCTGTATACCAATGGACCATCGATAATGCTTTGCCACATTGACCACAGGCTGATACCAGGAGAGCTCTTCACTACTCGCAGGCATCAATGCTTCATCTTCCACTAAAAGCACACCGGACAGATTCGTCTCGCTGAAATAGCGGAGGAAATCAGCTAAATACATTGCCGCCGTATCAACAACCATTTCTTCTGGCTCTGCATCATTTCCGGTAGCCGCTTTATGCGCTCTAACCAGAAGAGATCGAGGAGAAGGAACGACCAAAACTATGGGGGTTTTATCCCCATAGTTATTGCTCACAGCAGTAATGACTTCGGCCAACAATTCTCTTGGGGCAAAAGCTTCCAACATTGTCTTCAATGCATAAGGGACTCTGTTCTTTTCAGCCATGGCTGGAATGGCTTTTTCATCATCTTCCATCCAGTGCTGAAACAAATCCCAAACATCGAGCACAACCACATCCGCTTTGACCAAACCATGGGCTTGCCCATAGAAAGCCATATAAGAAGCGGGTGTGTCCCAAGGATTTTCACTTTCGCCCAACAAGAGTTTCTTTGTGTAATCATTAAAGTTAACCCAAAGCCGAGGGGATTCACCCCCCGACGATAGATATGAGACCAGGTCTACAGACATCTTATTTCCTTGTATCCGTTGACGGAATACCCGCTTGTTTTCTTACGGCTTCAAGCTCCGCTTCCAGTTCGCCGATTCTTACATCTTTTGGATTAGTCACATAAATAGGACCTATATTGCTGGCATCACGCTTGTCATCTAGGCTGCCTGCATAAATGGTGTCAACGTCACCATTCCAGGAACCATAGAACGGAATATTTGCAGGCGGTGTATCCTTAACATGGTCTTTAACAAACTCAGCGTAAGGCTTGCCCTGTTGCTTACGCAGCTCACGATAATCAGCACGAAGTTTCTCCGTTGCCTCTAGGTCCAAAGCAAAAGTCTCTTCATTGAATTCAACTTTATACAGCTTTTTCGCCCAGTCCGAAGTAATCAGGCCTTCTTCAATGTCCATAATCACATAGGTAGGATCACGCTCAAGAGGATCACCATAACCACCACCGGAACCCTGGGAGATCATGTACAGCTCACCACGTTTTGAAATATCAAATCCCATACCCATATGATGCGTTGAATACTTAGCACCCGGGAACAGCTGCTCATTCATTGTTTCGTGAATACTATGCTTGAACTGCTCAGGATTTTTGAGCAGAACATCATACACATCTACATCAGTCACTTTACACAGTGGATAAGAACCACCGGCGTACCCACCGAACAGACCTTGAATGGTCGGTACTTTAGAACCCTGAGTCGTGGTCATGAAGCCCCACTGATCACTGTCTTTGGTAGACGCAATCATGGTGTAACCCATGCCGCCGCGGTATTTGCCAGGGGCCTGGGTATTAGCGGTCATTTTCTTAGAAACCAACTGCAGGAAGGGTACTTCTTCCTCGTTCATTTCCTGCTCACCGATGTCCGCCATGGTAGCGAAAATTGGCGCCAACGCATGTTCACCATCGCGATCCATACGTGCACCACCGCCCATACCATTAAGGTCTGCACATAGGTTACCTAGCATCTCTCCGTGCTGGTTAACACCACCCCAAATGAAGGTGTTAATCATATTGTGCCAAGGCGCCAATACACGAGTGTATTTGTCAGGACAACTGTAAAGGAACTTGGCTGTCGCATGCTGCGCTACAGTAAAGCTGTGGAAGATAGACATCAAACTCTGCGAGTTAGGTGCTTCATATGAACAATCAACCAGAGAGCCTTGCTGAGTAACGAACTCAATGGGAGACAAACCTGCTTGGCCACGAGGCAGATCAGGCCAGATGTGGTTCATAAATGCTTGGCCTACCATGCCTTTCATCCCGGGCAACTGAGTGTTGATTGCACGGTTAGTCAACTCTGGGCTGGTTCCACTAAAGTCAAAGATGAGGCGATCACCTTTCTTGGTCACAGCCAGGTTGATTTTCAACAATGCATTTTCACGCAGCGTACTGTCCATAATGGTCTGAGTGCGAACAGTCATGTCTGGCCATTCAGTGATGCGACGACGAACTTCGGTAACCACACTCTCATTGGTATAACGCAGACAAGCTGTCAGTGCATCAGGGCCGTCCGTTGCAAAGACTTCTTTAATACGTTGCTCAAGACGCATACAGGCAAATAGTTTTACCTTCATGTCTTCGTATTGCAGTTTTGGCTCACGTACTGAGTTCTGCAAGAAGGTCAGGATATCTCTCTTAATTTCGTAGTTTTCAACGACTTTTAAGGGGGACATTTTCAGTCCTTCATCAAAGGAAGTCTCAGCCATAGAAGGCATACCACCTGGTTCAATGGCACCGTTTTCGCCTTCGTGAACGGTTGACGCCGCCCAACAGATTAGTTTGCCTTCATGGAACACGGGCAAAATCATACTTTGGTCAGTGTTATGCACATTACCGTAACGGGAATCGTTATGGATAAAACCATCCCCTTCATTTACACCTACGGTATGCTCATCAATCCAGTTTTTGATAATGAATTTGATTGGGTGGTGAACCAAGGCAGAGAAAATTAACACGCCGCCCGCACTACCAATGGTCAAATCACCTGAGGCGGAGTAAATGCCGGTGATAATATCACCCCATTTTGCACCAGGCGCTGCACCCATTTGCTCAACCATTTCAAAACCTTCTTCACACGCCGACTGCAAACGGTCACGTATAGAAGAAATCTGGTTAAGATCGGTATATTTATCCATGCACTCTTCTTCTGACGGAGTACGCGGCATGATTCTATGATCACGAATAATTTCAGGGTCTGGCCCAAGAAATAAAGTCGTGTCTTTCAGGAATTTCTGGATTAATTCCTGATCTTCAACTTCAGTGTCTACATTCACTTTAGTGTTCATAATAAAACTACCCCTTTAGTTCTTTGCTTCTGCACGGAGGAACCAAACTGCACCCTGTTCTGCGGATACATATTTCCAACCGGGCTCAATCAAATATGTAGTAACTTCTGACGCCACAAGACCTGGCCCCACAATCTCTGTACCGGCTGGAATGTCAGTTTTATTCCACACTGGTGTTTCAATTGCTTTGCCTTCTCCACCTACAAAGTAACAAGAACGAGTACTTGATGGTGCCGGCGGAGCAATACGCTCAGCTTGTGGTACAGGTTTAATGTGGGTGAACTTAACAGTGTCATGCTCAACGTAAGAAGCAACACGAATAGTATTGATTCGAATACCTGCTTCTGGCGCCTGACTACCTTCGCCAAAGCGCTTGCCATAATCCATAGAAAACTGATTCAGAATATTCATTACATCCATCACAGATTCTAGGGAATGCTTAGGCACAACAACGGTAGTTTGCACCAACTGATTACCGTAGCGCATGTCTAGCTCAAGGGAGTGCTTGATATCTCCAGCATTAGAACCCTGACGCAACAAGTCATTTTGACCGCGCACGCTCAATTCAGCCACGATATCGTTAAAGCGTTTGTAGTTATCAAACACCTTACGAGACGTGGAATCATAAAGAACCATAAACAGTGAAGATTCATGAATATGCATCTGGTGCATATTACCGGCCCCCACTGCCGAGAACACAGAGCTCATAGGGGTAGCCAGAATCTTGTCGATGTTCAGTTTTGAAGCGATACCACAACAGTGCAGAGGACCATTGCCACCATAAGCCAACATGGTGAAGTCTTTGGGGTCATAACCGCGAACACGCAACTCAGTGCCCACACCGTTAGCCATGTTGCTATCCACTTTCTCTTTAACCAGCAGAGCAGCTTCAATAGCTCCAACATCTAGATCATCACAAAGCGCTTCTTCAATGGCGAAAAATGAACGTTTCGGGTTCAGTGGAATACTACCACCGGCGTAGTTTTCAGCATCAAGATAGCCCAACACCAAGTCAGCATCGGTTACCGTTGGCTTCATACCACCACGATCATAACAGGCAGGACCAGGATCAGAACCAGCACTCTTTGGCCCAACCGCTACAGCATTATACATACGGTCAAAGGACGCGATAGAACCACCGCCAGCACCCAAGGTCACCAAGTGAACCATCGGCACGGACACCAACCAGCGGTCGATAACCGGGTTAAAGTCATAGTGCTTAATGCCACCCTCAACCACGATACCGATGTCGTAGCTAGTGCCACCCATATCCGTTGCAATCACACTACCGAGGTCTGCCTCTTTAGCCAAATGCTCTGCAGCACTGATACCAGAAACAGGCCCGGAGTGAATTGTTTGCAACGCATCAGTTGAGTTCAACTGAGCCATACCACCAGAATTATGGATAACCAACATGGGTTTCGTATAGCCATGTGAACGAAGGTTTTGCTCAAGCTTATTCATGGCGTGATACATAGTGGAGTGCAGGTAACCATCAATAATCGCTGACGTCGCACGCACATACTCACCCTTACGGCCAGCTACACGGTGAGACAAAATAACAGGAATAGAACCCAACAAATGTGTTGGATACTCTTCTAGGAGAATTCTCTCAACTTGCTTTTCGTGGACAGGGTTAACAACAGAGTTAACCAAACACACAACAATAACCTGCGCACCCTTATCAACCAGTGTTCTGATCTTGTTGCGAACATCGGCTTCGTCTAGAGGCATCACCAATTCACCTTCAAAACCTAGACGTTCACGCACGCCTTCGATCATGTGCGGCATTACCAATGGTGTTGGGCGCTGGGCATCAGGTAAGTTTTGCTTACCCAGATCATCCAAGCCTTCGCCATAACCACGCGCTCGGCTCAAGGGAACCATTGCCTCGAAACCGGCAGTAACTAACATACCGATACGCGGGCCATTGTGCTCGATCAGGGCATTAGTACCCAATGTTGTTGCATAACGAACGGAGTCAACACCGGCCAAGATCTCCTCCATGGAGATATCCAATTCGGTATACGCTTTTTCAACAGCTTCATTGAAACCCAGAGCAAGGTTGTGATGAGTCGTCAAAGCTTTGGTTTCAATATACTTACCATTCCAGACGACAAAACAGTCTGTGAATGTACCGCCGATATCTACTGATATACGTTTCATAATATTATTTCCTAAAACTCTATAACTATTAAGTTATTCACTTGTTGTACAAGCCATTTACTCAATGATTGTGACCGTGAGTTCTATCCACCAAAATATTGGGACCTTTAACCGGCTCCAGTATTTCTTCGCGATGACTCCACTGCTCTTTCAGGGCATCCACATCCACCTCCATATCGAAGAGCGGCTCGTGCCCAGGGAAGGTGTATTCAACTTCCATCTGGGTACCACAGGACGGGCAATAGAATTCATAAATACTTACCCAGTCTTTATCAGGACAAAACGTAAATTTATATTTCTCAGGATCAATTATCGAAGGATGTATATCCTCGGGATCACGCTTATAAACGAGCAACCCCTGTTTGTAGTTACCACGGGCCGAACCGACCACATGCTCACAGACACGACACTCCCAGTTTTCTGTTTCCAGATCAATTCGGAGATATTCAGTCATCAAAACTTTCATTACACAGCCCCCTTGGTCAAACAAATATCGCCCAATTCAGTTACAACAAACTCCCATCCATCTCTTACCAAACAGGTAAAGTACTCCTCTTCAATAACAGCTGGGCCTGCGCCAAAGTCACCTGGCTCCATAAAATTCACGTCATAAACAGGCACATCTGACCATTCTTTGTTTTCACCAAAGATCGAACGAGTTTTTGAAGACTTGGCAGCATTCGCCTTTTTAACTTCAGCATGACTATCCATTTCAACTCTCAATGTTTTGCGAGCCGAAACTTCTAGCGTCACTGCATCGTCCTTCGCAAGCCCCTGAGGAACAGCAACATTGCCATTCAGCAAATGGACAGTTTCTGAACCATCTTTTTCACCCACTAACTGGGCAGTAATTTCATATTCACCTTTAGCATAGCCTTCAGCAAACATATCTCGCTCAGCACGCTCTAGCAGCCCCTCATACGCTTTCGACAAAGTCTCTTGCTTCTGATCGGAAAGCACTACTTGGTAGCTCTGCCCAATATCACAAGAGCCAATGCCATAGGCACTGAAAACAGCAGCAGTTTTTGGAACATATACTGTTTTGATGCCACATTTATCTGCTGCACCGCAGGCATTCATGGGGCCCGCACCACCGAAGGCAAGCAATACGGTATCTTCTGATATGTCACAAAACTTGCTTAATTCATTGGCAATTTTCTGCTCATACGCATCGCGTAATTGCAGCAAAGCCTCATCAACAGACACACCCAAAGGCTCAGCAATATTCTCAGCAATTGCAGCACGAGCTCGGTCAATGTCCAATGCCAGACCACCACCAAAAAAGGTAGAAGGATCAAGCAGACCCATCAGCAGGTTTACATCGGTAATAGTGGAATTCTTACCACCGCGGCCAAAACTGGCAGGCCCTGGAACAGCACCCACACTCTCTGGGCCAACTTGGATAGCTTTATCTTGAATTGAAAGAATTGAGCTACCACCAACACCGGGGCTATCAATCTCACAAAGAGCAAAGCTAATTGGCACATTTTCAACCATACCCCTACGATCTTCATTCACTTCATTTCCAACTACATGGCCGATATCAGTTGTAGTACCACCAACATCCATGGAAAGAACATTTAATAGGTTGTATTGTTTACTGAAGACTTTTACGCCTTCCATACCGCCACGAGGACCAGAGCTGTACGTTTTCAATGCAATGGTTTTTGCCACACGAGAGGCGTCGCCATCGTTGCGGAAAATTAATAGTGGGTTCTTGGTACGATATTCACGCAGACGGTTTTCTGCGTTGTAAAGGAAGCTTTCCATCGCTGGATGCAAGAAGGAATTAATCAATGCAGTCCAGGCACGGCGGTCTCCAGACACGTCATCCGCCAATTCACTGGCAAACAGCATGGGTACAGCACCTAACAAGTGGCGAGGATAATTATCAAACGCTACTTGTTTAAATTGTGATTCATACTCACTCGCGTTATCAATATCAAAACAAACCACGAGACGGTTAGCACCGCTTGAAGTGAGTCGAGTAATCGCTGTTGCGCTATCTGCAGCCTTACCAGCGTCGCTCAGGTGACCAAGGTCAATTTCTTCGACCCTGTCTCCAACAAAGAAATCGTATAGCTCTGGATCTTGAGCACGCACACGTTCAACTAAACCGGCATTACCTTTATTGATAACCAGCCCCAATTTTGGGCCTTTTCGTTCAACAATTGCATTGGTGCCTTGAGTAGTAGAATAACGAATGTGTTCTACTTCAGCCAATAGTCTGGCCACATCCTCTTCACCATAAACCACTTTAGAGACGGACTTCAGACCATCAAAAAAACATTTACTTAAATCATAAGGCGTCGTTAACGTTTTAGTTTTATAAAAATCGTTACCGTTAATCACACAGATATCTGTGAGCGTACCGCCATTATCGATATTAATTAGCATTCCCATATCGAGTTACCTTAAATTCTTTAGCTTGCTAGATTTATTAGGGTTATTTACCTATCCCAGAACCATCCAGAAAGATGAAGATTCAGTGGGCATCCCCTAAGTAAAGCAAACTCTATACCAGAAATAGATACCTGCAAAATAAAACGCTTATCCCATTGTTATATATCGTATTTATTGAATCACAAAAAAATTATTTTAAGTGGAGGACCTGACCGAAAATCGTTCACCTGTCTTATTTCGCTATGCTTATAGCAACTGGTGCTAGGCGCTAGCTAAGATGAACAACTTGTTAAGAGAAGTGGACTTCAACCACCTAAAATGATCAATGCTCGATAAATAAAGCTATAGGACGGGCTGTTCTACAAAGAGCTTTGTTACTCATGGTAATACTCGACATAAAACTCTACAGCCCCCATCGCAGGCTTGATGTCGTGCCCAACTTCAGGCGTAAGAACCCCCTCTAGATGTTCATCCAGAACAAAGCCCTGCGGCGGTTCAGAGTGGATCAGAAACTGGAGCAGCCCTTTTTTGACAACAACTCGCGCCCATACACCCGCTTCCATTTTATACCCCGAACTCATGTGGATAGGAATCGTATCTCGCTGATATAAAGGTGATTTTTCTTGTAACTTTACGCCCTCAGGCAATTCAGGCATCTCACAATTAACGCATTCCTGAACATCCCCAATATGTGACTGTCTTCCTTTAGCTGTGCCTACCCATGAACAGCTTAGATAGGGGGGGTTATGAAGCATCCTAACTTCATGCCCACAATCCAAGTCTGCCACCCATTCCCGAAAACGGTTCAGATGAAAACTCGTTATTGACCTTTCCATAACGTTATTGACCTCTTCGTAAATTGTTTCCGCAACTAAAGACCGATGTGTACCCGAGCAATCCCAGACATAACAAGCCTGTTAACGAGTATAGATTTTTTAATAGAACAGTGCGAAATAGGTGGCCATTGAAACCAAACTTATTACTTAGGATAATGTTATTAGAGACGCCATAAATGAATAGAAGTAATCAGCACCAACCATTGCTAAGCTGAAGATGGGAAGAGCCGCAGCACAAGCTATCATCGGTACTTATATTCGTATGCTGACGCTCTTATCTATTAGCAAGACAGATAAGGATGCAAGAGGTTAAAAATACCGATGTCTATCGCTGAAATTCAACAGCCTAAATACCCGAATGATCGGATTGACCCCCGTATTGAGCAAGCACTCAACGAGATAAACCGGCGAGCCTTTGTGAGTTGTGAGCAAGAGGGCTTGGTGGTAGGCAGGAGTATTCCGTCAACGGAAACTCTTCGCCACATTTTTAGTGTATTGACGCTACCCCAAAACCCCAAAGTTTTACAAGCTGGTGTTGGTCTAGGTTATGCCAGCGCCGTACTATCTCTTGTTGCCCATAAGGTAATCGGCATCGAAAAAAACGCGTCTCTGGCCGATGCGGCAATGGAGAAGATGAGCAGCCTCAATCTGGATAATGTGTTGATCCATCATGGAGATGGTCAGGATGGCGCTCCACAAGAAGCGCCTTTCGATATTATTGTTGTAGCCACCCCCAATATTGAAGATAAGTCTGTGCTGTTGAATCAACTGACACTTCATGGCCAGATGGTCTGTGTAGAGTATGCAGATTCATCATTACTGAAGTTGGTCAAGTACACGGGAGACGGCCATCACAATTATGTGCGCAGCGAACACGGTTATCTCGACTTTGTTCAGAATAAAGATGAAATTCTGATTGAGCTTGGCTTTATTAATAATGAAATCCTTTCAGAAGCTCGGCGTCGGGCTAAAGCTAATAAAACGTTGATTATCGATGAAGTGCGTCGATTAACTAACGTAGATGATATGGATCTTTACCGCTCACTGGCCAAGCAATACGATGTAGAGCTGGGAAATGTAGAAAGTCTGTTGAAATGGATCGATCCGAAAATTTTTAATAGCTTTTCACAGGCATTTCTCGACCACCATCATTTAATTCCGCTTTACACCGAACGAGGTGTTCTCAAGGTTGCCACCAGTAACCCCAGCGCCTCCATGGTAGAAATTCAAAGGGTATTCCCTGAGCTCAAAATTGAAACCATATTGGTGACGCCCACGGATTTTCGTCGCCTCTGGTCTGCCACAGACCTGTGCCTACAAGCCCAAAGCTCACCGATACATCTCCCCCTCGAAAACCTTGAATCTAAAAAAGATGAAGACCTGCTAGGCGCCCACAAGCCAGGGGCTGGAGCACAACTGGTATCACTATTTGAGGCTTTATTACTGGACGCGGTGACTGAGCGTGCCAGCGACATTCACCTTGAGCAATACAACAATACTGTCAGAGTCCGACTGAGAATTGATGGCGAAATGCGGGATATCCCTCACTACGATATCAGCCCGAGGGAATTAAGGGGGCTTATTAACGTTATCAAACTACGAGCTGAACTGGATATCGCTGAACGACGGCTGCCTCAAGGTGGCCGCTCTCATTTGCGTGTGGGTGAGTCACAGTTTGACCTGCGGATTCAGGTTCAACCTGCTCTTCATAGTGAGCATGTGGTCATCCGTCTACTTCCACAAAATTCTGAACTCATCAGCATTGAACAATTGGGATTTTCTCCAGCGATTTCAGAAAACTACAAACGCTTATTGAAAAACCCCTCTGGGCTCGTGCTGGTGGTTGGCCCCACCGGGTCAGGAAAAAGCACAACCCTGTATGCGGGTTTACAGTTGTTAGCCGCTGACGGCACTCGTAAGGTTATAACCGTAGAAGACCCCATCGAATATTCTATTAATAATATTCAGCAAACCCGAGTTCGCCCAGAAATTGGGTTTAGCTTTGCCGATGCCATGCGCTCTTTTGTTCGTCAGGATCCCGATGTCATTCTGATGGGAGAAATACGCGACCATGAAACCTCTCTAGAGGCCATACGTGCTGCGCAAACAGGACATGTGGTGCTATCGACGCTACACTGCAACGATGCGGTGGATGCCATGCAGCGGCTCTATGACCTAGGCGTACACCCCAACTCATTGGCCAGTGAATTACTTGCTGTCATAGCGCAAAGGCTGGCCAAACGAATCTGTCCTAACTGCCGAGAACAAACAACACCGGATGGCAAAATTCTTCAGGAAGTCTTCCCCGGCGGAACACCCGATAGCTTCCGGGCCTATATTGGCAAAGGGTGTGAGTACTGTAATGATACGGGCACACACGGGCGTGTTGCTGTAGTGGAGTATCTGCACCTTAACCCCGAATTACGCAATGCGATTTCTCGTAACATATCGGTAAGCGAGTTACGTAAACTAGCTTTGGATTGTGGGCTCATCACCATGCGAGATAGCGCGCTGGATCATGTTATTCAGGGCAATATTCCACTCTCGGAATTACCTCGTATCCTGCCAGAAGAGCGCATGGCTCCCGAAGCTCGCTGGCAGTGGGAAAAAACATCCTAATTGGATAATGCATTATGAATGAGAAAGCCATCCAGCGTCCTGCCGCAGAACACATCTACAGAAACGAGCTAGACATTCTTTCCCAGTGGGATCCAGGTCCAGTACCACCCGGCTGGAGTTTGTCGCCCTATGCCGTGGAGAAATTTATCCTTGGTGACAACGAACTAGGCATTGAGAAGAAATTTGTCGGCTCACGCGAACTAATCACCCGCATCATTATTAGCCTGGCGACTAATCGCGGCGCCATGCTGATTGGCGAACCTGGCACAGCAAAATCCTGGCTCTCCGAATTATTAACCTGCGCGGTATCCGGGCAATCCACCCTCACTATTCAAGGTGGCGCTATTACCAATACCAATCAACTACTGTACAGCTGGAATGAAGCCCTATTAAAAAATACTGGCCCAACCAAGGATGCGCTAATCGCTAGCCCTATTTATCAAGGAATGGCGAAGGGTCAGCTGGTTCGCTTTGAAGAAATAGCTCGCTGCCCACAATTCATTCAGGACTCGATTCTCTCAATTTTGTCCGAACGACAAATTCAAATTCCAGAACTTGAAGGTGAAGACTCCATACTGTTTGCGAGAGACGGTTTCAATATTATAGCCACCTCAAATTCTTTGGATAAAGGTGTGCATGAGATGAGCGCAGCACTAAAACGCCGAATGAATTTTGAAACTATCGGCGCCATTCGTGATATTCACGATGAAATAGATGTGGTCGGACGGGAAGCGGGGAAATTAATTCGCCAATCAGGAGTCGATGTCAAACCGCCTTCTGAACTTATTGAAGTGCTGGTTACTATTTTCCACGAATTGCGCAATGGACAAACACTAGATGGACGAAGTACGGATCGTTTGGCGGCCACTGTCATGTCTACAGCAGAAGCCATTTCTGTCGTCCACGCCATGGGCGTTCATGCCTATTATTATAGAAATAGTGCCATGCAGTCCTCAGACCTAGTTCACTTCCTAATCGGTGCCGCATTAAAAGACAACAAGGAGGATAACCGCAGGATGAAACATTATTTCGAAACAGAAGTTGCAAACAAGAAAGGCACTCATTGGGCTCAGGTATACGAACAACGGCACCTGTTCTAATAACAGGTATATACTGCTGTTTCCGTGACAAGACAAACTTATTCTTTGGCTTCTGTTTTCACCATTCAGCAGACATGGCCTCTACCAACAAATGCACTACTTGTACTAGTTATAGCTAAAAAATGATAGTTACTATCTACCAATATTAGGCCGCGCAGATCATGACCACAAAGAATGAAAAGAATGAGATTGAGTATGATGCTCATCCTGTATTTAAAACTGCCTTAGAAGAACCAAACAATAAAAACCTCTCATTTTTAGAAATTATTACTCAAGCGTTTTGTTTGGTTTTTCAATTACAAAGAAAGTCAGGCTTAAAACGGGCTACAGATTTACTAGAGACCAACCCAAAATCTGTTATTTTGGCTGGCATTGTTGCAATGATAATGTTTTTCTCTTTTTGTTTGATTACATCTCAACTGGCAATCCACTATTTGACTAAGTAAAGACCAGAAATAACAGTTACCCTGTCAATTCGAAGCAATGACTTTTCTTTCAATTTCAACTCAAAAACAACACCTACTTACCTTCAACAAAACCAGACGTATCTGTAAACAACCATTCCCGTGCCATTTCGGTGATCGAAGCAACTGCTGGGTGCGGAGTTTTTCGTTCCACTGATATTGCGTAAAATTTCTCACGTACCTCATTCGTCTGCCCAATAGATACTACACCGTATTGCTTTTCTACCTCACCTGCAATGGCCGTAGGCGCAATAAAGACACCGGCTCCCGCCTGCCCAAATGCTTTCATTAGAGCGCTATCATCGAATTCACCAATGATCCTCGGGTGTATATGTAACCGCCCAAACCACTGTATCAAATAATTACGCACTACCGTCATTTCACCCGGGAGCAAGAACGCTATACCACTAAGGCTGTGAGGAAAATTTTTAACCAGTTTACTTGCCAGCTCAGGGGTCGCGAAAAAAGTGATACCACAATCGCCAAGTGAACGACTGAAACCAACCATACTCACATCCGGTGGTATAGGGCCGTCAGCTATCACCAAATCGATGCGATGTACCGCTAGGTCATCTAACAATGAATTAATGGAACCTTCTTTGCAGACAATTCTGACAGGTTCTGGCATTTCCAATGCCGGCGCCAACAACCGGTATGCGATAGATTTGGGCACCACATCAGTCACACCTACATTAAAAATCAGGGGTTGCTCATCAGGAAGACGACCTAGCATTTCTTTCAGCTCGTTCCCCAGAGAAAAGATATCCTCAGCATAGCTCAACACCAGCTGCCCGGTTTCAGTCAGCTCAAGATTTCGACCAACACGGGAGAATAGGGCTTCGCCCATATATTCCTCCAAAAGGCTTAATTGCCCGCTGATGGTCTGGGGTGTTAGGTGTAAGCGTTCGCTGGCACGCGTAATACCTCCCGATTTTGCCACCACCCAAAAATAATGAAGATGTTTATAGTTAATCATGACCACACGATAGTTCGGTTAATACGAATAGTATTTAAATTATATTCGACTTTTCCTTACATTTAAATCGATTTAGCCTAGCATCATCTAAAAACTACTAGAAAAAACGGGAAGAGGATGATGAAAACAGAAATTCAAGCAGATAACTTTAAATTGACAAATGATCTGGAAGACTATGTAAAACTATCCCTAGGATTTGACGATAGCGGAAAATATGATCGAGTAAACCATGTACTGGTAAAGCTATCTGGAGTCGACGACCCAAAGGGTGGCGTACACAATAACTGTCTTATTCAAGTACAACTTGCGGGAATACCAACGACGGTAGAAGTTCAAAATACGGAAGAGGACATGCACTACGCTATCGACCTTGCAGCCAAACGTGCACGTAAAACGGCCGAACTTTGGATGAGACGCTATGCAGCATAAACGGCTTAGCAGTAATTCAAAGTAGGTAAAGACCTTTTTGGGTTACGCATAAGGCAGTCACTGCCTGCCAAGTAAATAAAAAAACCCGGCCTTGGCCGGATTTTTCGTTTATGGCGGTGTATTGACCCCCTTTGGGTTCGAATCCTCTACATCTACCATTGACTTGCAACAAATAACCGCCCTGAAAACAACAGAAAGCAAGTTTTATGTTGCAACACCTTGTGCTGGTTTGATTTCCGCTCTTGGTATGACTTCAATCATAGTGGCGAAAGTACCGTACCAACCGTGAGTTCGAATCCCTGTTTGGGATTCATTGACAATAGATATTGCACCTAATAATAAATCATCTGTGTCAATATATAAGCCTTACAAGCAACACAACATAAAAAAACGCTTAAAGAACACATTCCAACACATTGAATGGAAAGAAATTTTTCTTGCTAACCCCCCCCGAAATTTATATAGTTAGGTGATTTTTGTGTTAAATACGGAATAGTCTTGATGCTTTTGCCTATAATTTTGTCAGGGGGTGTTGGCTCTCGCCTCTGGCCATTGTCGCGTGAAGCGCATCCCAAGCCCTTTATCAAGCTTGGTGACGGGCAAAGCCTACTCCAGAAGAGCTATATTCGAGCCCGCAATATTTCGGATTCTGACGAAATTGTAACAGTAACAAATCGTGATTTATTTTTTTACTCCAAAGATGAGTTGGAAGAAATTGGTGTTTCGGCATCAAAAAATACGTTTCTACTAGAACCAGTTGGAAGGAACTCGGCTGCTGCCATTGCTATTGCTGCACATTATGCTGTTGGGGCTCATGGCGAAGACTGCATTATGTTGATCATGCCCGCTGATCATCTTGTGCGCGATATGGAGGCATTCACTCAAGCCGTAAAGCAGGCGGAAAAATTAGCAGCCCAAGGTAAGCTTGTAACGTTTGGCATAAAGCCTTCGGCCCCTGAAACTGGGTATGGGTATATATTGGCTGATGGAAATAAAGTAGAAAAATTTTTTGAGAAGCCAGATAAAGAAACTGCTAAGAAATATATCGCCGATGGCAATTATTTCTGGAATTCTGGCATGTTCTGTATGCGTGCTGGCAGTTTTTTGGAGGAGCTTGATCTTCTAGCACCAGACATCGCTGCGCAGACAGCCAAAGCTGTAGCTGGAGCAAAACAATCGTCTGCAGATAATTGTCAGGCACTTGAAATGCAGCGTGCTGACTTTGAGCATATTCGAAGCATTTCGGTTGATTACGCCGTGTTTGAGAAATCTCAAAATGTAGGCATTGTGCCTTGTAATATAGGCTGGTCTGATATTGGCTCGTGGAATGAGCTCGGCGCGTTACACCCCGCTGACGAGCATAAAAATTATAAATTGGGCAATGTGGTGTGCAAAGAAACCAATGACTGCATCATCCACGGTGGCAAAAGATTGATTGCAACGCTTGGCATCAAAGATCTCATTATTTCTGATACAGTCGACGCTCTCCTTGTCGCTCACAAAGATCGCGCGCAAGAGGTGCGCACTATTGTGGGCGAATTAAAGGCTCGCAATGATGCCGTTTATAAAGAATTTCCTACCGTACATCGTCCTTGGGGAACCTATACGGTTTTGCAGGAAGGCGTTGGTTTTAAACTGAAACGTATTGAGGTGAAGCCTGGCGCTCGCTTAAGTTTGCAATCGCATAAACATAGAAGTGAGCATTGGGTCGTGGTGAGCGGTAAAGCGCTTGTCACCAATGGAGAGGAAACGATCGAGTTGGAACCTAACCAGTCGACCTACATTCCTTTAGGTAACAAACATCGCCTTGAGAACCCTGGAACTGAGCAATTAATTCTTATTGAGGTCCAGTGTGGTGGATATTTGGGCGAGGATGACATAGTACGTTATGAGGATGTATATGGCCGGTAATTTTATTTTAGAGGGGAAGAGCGTATGGGTCGCAGGCGCTAATGGCATGGTTGGCTCTGCGATTATACGAAGCCTATCGAAATATGATGTGGATTTGCATGCTACAACACGCAAGGATGTTAACCTTGTTTATCCCGCTCAGGTGCAGGCGTTTTATGAAAAAGTAAAGCCCGATGTTGTTATCCTAGCAGCAGCTAAAGTAGGCGGCATCCATGCAAATGCTACATACCCTGTTGATTTCATATCCGATAATTTACAAATCCAGCAAAATGTAATTTCAGGGGCACAACGTAATTCCGTTAAAAAACTGTTATTTTTGGGTTCTAGTTGTATTTATCCCAGAGATTGCCCTCAGCCGATAAAAGAAGAATATCTATTAACAGGAAATCTTGAGCCTACAAATGAATGGTATGCAATTGCAAAGATTGCTGGAATAAAACTATGTCAAGCCTACAGAAAGCAATATGGTTGTGATTTTATATCCGCAATGCCAACCAATTTGTATGGGCCAAATGACAATTTTCATCCTGAAAACAGCCATGTTCCAGCAGCACTGCTCAGCCGTTTCCATGAGGCGAAGATAAAAGGAGTTGACAGTGTAAATGTCTGGGGAACCGGCAAACCTCGTCGAGAGTTCCTTCATGTAGACGATCTGGCTGAAGCTTGCTTGTTTTTGCTACAAAATTATTCAGATGGTCAGCACATTAATGTTGGTACGGGAAGTGATATTTCTATTGCCGAATTTTCGAAACTAATCAAAAAAATTGTTGGATTTGAAGGTGACATAACGTTTGAAACAGATCGTCCCGACGGTACCTCAAGGAAATTGCTTGATGTCACGAATATAAATGCGCTTGGCTGGAAGAGTAAAATAGAATTGGAAGACGGGTTGAAACAATATTATCGATGGTATTTGGAAAATAACAATGAATAAACAGAAAATAGCTCTTATTACGGGAATTACCGGGCAAGACGGCGCCTATTTGGCTGAATTATTGCTTAGTAAGAATTATATCGTTCATGGCATAAAGCGGCGCTCGTCGTCATTCAATACGCAACGCATAGATCACATTTATGAAGATCCACACTTGCAGCAAGGAAACTTCTTTCTTCATTACGGAGACGTGACAGATGCAACGAATTTGATACGGTTGGTGCAAAAAACACAGCCAGATGAGATTTATAATCTTGCAGCCCAAAGTCATGTGCAAGTGAGCTTTGAAACGCCCGAATATACCGCAAATTCTGATGCTTTGGGAACACTGCGCCTGCTTGAAGCTATCAGAATTCTTGGCATGGAAAAGAGCTGCAAGTTCTATCAAGCCTCAACATCGGAGCTTTATGGAAAGGTTCAGGAAACCCCACAAAGTGAAACAACGCCTTTCTATCCCAGAAGCCCTTATGCTGCAGCTAAGCTTTATGCTTTTTGGATTGTTAAGAACTACCGTGAGGCTTACGGCATGTTTGCCAGTAACGGCATTCTTTTTAATCACGAGAGTCCCATTCGCGGTGAAACCTTTGTGACTCGCAAAATTACAATGGCTGTCGCGAAGATAAAACAAGGCCTTGAGGACTGTCTATATATTGGCAACCTTGATGCCAAGCGCGACTGGGGGCATGCAAAGGATTATGTTGAAGGCATGTGGCGTATTATGCAGCACAATCAGGCAGATGACTTTGTTTTAGCGACTGGTGAAACACACTCAGTCCGAGAATTTATTGAATTGTCTTTTAATGAAGTAGGTATGCGCATTGAATGGCAAGGGGATGGAACAAATGAAGTTGGCATTGACCATCAATCTGGAAAGACGGTTGTAAAAGTTGATCCACGGTATTTCCGCCCAACGGAAGTTGACTTGTTACTGGGCGATCCCAGTAAGGCACATAAGCTACTCGGCTGGAAGCATAAGACATCTTTTCCTGAACTTGTAAAAGAGATGGTTCGTGAGGATTTAAAGGCTGTGGAGAGCATGTCATGAGTATGATGAATAACATTAAGAAATTCTCCTTGGCTTACGTTCCCGGTATGAAGGCTGTGCGTGATTTACGTAACAAGATACGTTATGCGAACAAGCTTGAGGCTAGGTTATCTCGGTTGGAAGAATATTTACTTCCAACGTTCACAGCTCAACTGCTTGAGAAGCTTGCCCCGTTTGAAAGTTCCAGCATTCCACTCATCAGAGTAGGCAACAAAGCTGATGGTGGTTATGTCATGGGCGACGTTTTTGATAAAGTCGATGCTGCCTACTCCTTTGGTATAGCAAATGATGTGACGTGGGATAAGGAAATAGCGGAACGCTCAATTCCAGTTTTCATGTATGACCATACAATTGATAGCCTTCCAGAGGAACACGAAAACTTCCATTTCTTCAAGACAGGGATATGTGGCAAACCCAATATTGCTGGCATGAAAGATATTGGGACGTTGATCAAAGAAAATGGGCATCAGAGCAAGAACCTGCTGTTAAAGATGGATATTGAAGGGTTTGAATACCCGGCAATTCAAGCACTTACGGAAGAAGAGATATCGCAATTCACGCAGATATCTATGGAGATCCATGATTTACAAAATCTCTTATTTGATGCCGAAAAGCATTTTCTAATTAAGGAGTGTTTGGAAAAAATATTACGCCATATGTATTGTGTGCACACACATGCAAATAACGTTGGATGGGTAGCTGAACGCAACGGGGTATCAGTTCCCGTGTTGTTGGAAGTATCTTTTATCCGTAAAGACATGGCAGATGATTTCCAACGAACAGATCAATTGCGCACCGATTTGGATGCGCCAAATAATCCAGAAATACCAGAAATAGACGTCCATTATTTGTGGAAGCAACGAGAACATAACACGGTGCTTTCATGAATACATTAAGAAGTTCTAAAACGGCAAGCTCAACTCATAATCATACTTTTACTACAATTGAGCCTCATTCTAAATCCACCATAAGTCATGAAATACGAGAACTTTGGCAATATCGTGAAATTTTCATCGCTTTGGCATTCCGTGACATCAAAGCGCGTTATAAGCAAAGCGTACTTGGTATTTTATGGGTAATAATTCAACCCATAGTCACTTGTTTGGTTTTCACAATAGTATTTGGCTATTTTGTGCGAGTTGATTCAGGTGACACACCATACCCCGTTTTTGTTTTTTCTGGCCTGCTTTTGTGGCAGTTTTTTAGCCGCAATCTTGGTGAAGGAACGGGAAGCCTTGTTGCTAACTCGGCATTCATAAATAAAGTTTACTTTCCGCGTATGGGCATCCCATTGATTGGTTTGCTGGCCAGTAGCGTTGACTTTTTGCTTGCACTAGTTGTTTTGTTCGTCTTGATGATATGGTTTGGCGTGGCCTTTCAGACTCAGATCATCTTTGCTCCTTTGATTATTTTGGTGACGTTTTGCCTGAGCTATGCTGGTGCACTGATATTCGCGCCACTTAATGCCATTTATCGTGATGTTGGGATGGCTATTGGCTATGGAACTCAATTTTTGATGTATCTATCACCAGTTATTTATCCTGTATCCTTTCTACCAGAGCAATATCACTGGATATTTGATTTTAACCCAGTTGCGACGTTGCTTAACTGGATGCGCTGGGCATTAATTGGCACAGACTTACCATCTTCAAGAGCATTCATCGTTCTAGGCGTGACAGTTTTTGTTTGTCTTACTATTGGACGAACCGTGTTCCGAAAATTAGAACCGTCGATAGTGGACAGGATTTAAGATGAATTTTTTAAAGCGTTTAAGATCACATATAGAGGCAATTATAATACGGTCGATAAACCGTCATGATTATTTACATGATAAACTGGATGAAATAAGAAATGTGATTATAGTCGAGAATGAGAAAAATAGAAACCTTGCGCGGTTTCACCATCTAAAAGATTACACGCTGACGTTCTATTATCAGGGTAAGCGTGTAAAACTATACATTCCTAACGCTGATACAGACGATATACAGAGTCAAATTATTGCATCTAATAATTTTTATGAGGAAGATTTTCTAAGTCTATTAAGATCAATTACCCTTGATCGGGCAGGTAATGTTATTGATGTTGGCGCAAATATCGGTAATCACAGCATCTTTTTTTCTAATATTTGTGATTTTAAAAAGTGCATTTCTATCGAGCCTAACCCGCAGGTTTTCGAAATTTTGCAAAAGAATATTGCTCTGAATAATCTAGAAGATAAGGTCGAAGCATTAAATTGTGGTGCGGGTAAGGAAAAGTCCGTTTCATACCTAGGAAAATCAAATGCTAGAAATTTAGGAGCGACAAGTCTCAATCCACAGGATAAGACATCAAAACAGGTTGAAATTATCGCAATTGACGAACTCGGTTTGGATAGTCTTGATCTGTTGAAAATTGATGTTGAAGGTATGGCAGTTGAAGTAATTTCAGGCGCAACCGAAACACTAATGAAGTACAAACCGATTGTTTTTGTTGAGCTCTTTGAGCATGAATTTGATGATGGTCAAAGAATACTGGATGGACTCGGATACAGCATTACTCATTCACTTGATTGGGATTACTATATTTTTCAGGTGACAAAATGAATAAAGCCATAACGGTTGATGGACTGACCAAAACATATCGTATTGGAAGCTCACTTTTTGGAGCATCGGTGACATATGATGCTATCAAAGATGTGAGTTTTGACGTGCCTGTTGGCCAACGTCTTGGCATTATAGGAAAAAACGGTGCTGGAAAAAGTACCCTATTAAAAATCCTATCTCGTATTACGTCTCCCACATCTGGAAGCATTAAGATAGTTGGTTCAATATCTTCTCTTTTAGAGGTAGGAACGGGGTTTCACCCTGAAATGACTGGACGAGAGAATATATTCCTTAATGGGGCAATTCTTGGAATGCCTTCTAGTGAGATTAACAAAAAGTTTGATGATATTGTGAATTTTTCGGGTGTTGAACAGTTCATCGACACTCCAATAAAACGTTATTCGAGCGGAATGCAAACCCGATTAGCATTTGCAGTCTCTGCAGTTTTAGAGCCGGATATTCTTGTGGTTGACGAAGTGCTTGCGGTTGGAGACATTGAGTTTCAAGATCAGTGCATGAGGCGAATGAAAACTATTTCCGAATCTGGTCGGACTATTTTATTTGTTTCTCATAACATGGCAGCTATTCGACGTTTATGTGATAGATGTATCTTATTGGAGAAAGGGCAAATCACCAAGGACAGCATAGTCGTCGAAGATGTTGTCCAAAGTTATTTGAAAGGTAATTCCGAGTTAAAATCTGCTTGGAAACAAGATGGTGCGACTTCATATCAAAATGAAGCTATTCAACCCATTTCCTTGTACATTGCTAATTCTGATAAAGAAAGTATCTTTCCAGAAGATGATATAGAACTCTGTTTTGAATTTGACTTGACACATATTCCGCACAATCTCTCCATTGGCTTCCATTTATATACTTCTAACATGGAGGAGCTGTTTTATTCATACACTACAGACCACAACAATTTCAGAAACTCCGAATTGCGCACTGGACGTAATTTACTAAAGGTTCAAATTCCATCTTCCCTACTAAATGCTCAGGTATATACCATTAAAATGGCGGCTGGTTTATTGGGAGATCGATCAATATTTAGTGCTGAGGAAAGCGAAATAAAATTACGTTTTCGTTTGCAAGAATATAAGATGCGCTCCTCACGTTGGCATAACAAGGGCAATGCATTCGCACCTCTGTTGGATTGGAGGGTAAATGAAAACGATTAACCTCTCCTCAGTTCATCCAAATCCGTGGCTACGGCAATTTCCTAATTCAATCCCTGAATGGGATGGGTGGAAATTTATCTTCAATGCTGAAGATGAGCCATATGATTATCTGGTTGTTTTTGATGACCTCCATGCACCCATAAAGCCAAATTATCCGAAAGAGAACATCATTCATCTGGCGACAGAACCGCCGTCTGTATGTCGCTATGATGAGAATTTTCTTCGTCAATTTGCATGGGTGATTACGCAGGATGATGCGCTCGAGCACTTAGGAAAAATTCTTTATCAACCAGGGCTGACCTGGTTCATCGGCTGGCAGCCGGGGGAGAACGATAATAGCAAAATTATGAGTTTTGACGAATTGGAAAGTCTTTTTGATCAGACCAAATCGAAACTCATTTCTGTCATTGCTTCTAACAAAGCTTTTACGCCTGAACATAAAGCCCGTTTAGAATTTGCGCAAAAATTAAAAGAGCACTATGGGGATAAAATTGATTTCTATGGTCGTGGCTTTGTGCCAATCGATGACAAGCTGGATTCGCTTAAAGACTATCGGTTTCAAGTTGTATTAGAGAACTCCTCCCACAATCATTATTTCTCCGAAAAGCTGACAGATTGTGTGCTGGCTGGAACCTATCCTATTTATTATGGCTGCCCAAATCTCGGTGACTATTTTCCTGAAAATTCTTACCTCAGAATTGACATTGATGATTTTCAAGGGGCTGTTGCTGCGATTGACAAGGCAATCGAGCAGAACTTTGATCAAAAATATCGTACAGAGTTGTTAAAAGCCCGTGATCAAGCGCTCCATGAACACAATCTTTTTCCCATGTTGATCAAAATCATTGAACAGATCGAAAACGGTGATTTTGGCAAACCTTACACCAATATGCTTTATGGCGAAGATATACTTCCTTTTGGTCATGAAAAATTTCAAACCCTTTTTGGGCCAAAAGTAAAATTCCCATTGCGGATACAACTTAGCAGTCTGGCTAATAAAAATCCATTATTTGGCTTGCTGCGCCGTCTATATCGTATTGCGAGGGGTAGATGATGTCCAACCCCAGTGTAGATGTCGTTATTCCAGCCTATAACGCCAGTCGTTTTATTGAGGAAACTATTCAATCGGTATTGGATCAGACACATCTTCCGCGCAAACTCATTATTGTTGATGATGGCTCTACGGATAATACGGTTGAGATTATAAAGAGCTTTAAAAATGATCTGATTGAGCTTATCTCTGTTGACAATGGTGGTGTAAGCCGCGCCAGAAATATCGGTATCAAGGCATCAGAAGCGGAATATGTTGCCTTCTTAGATGCTGATGATGTTTTTCATCGGCAGAAACTGGATAAACAAATTCAAGCACTGAAACAAAGTAAAAGTGCCCATATCGCTTATTGCTTTGAAGATGCGATAGATGAAAGTGGAAACGATATATCACAAATCAGAAAAATCAAATTCCCTGAAAAAATTAAACAAGGTAATTTATTTAACAGCCTTTTGTATGATCAGTACCGTGTAGGCAACCCTTCTTCTCTGGTGGTAGCAAGATCAGCTTTATTGGAAGTTGACGGCTTTGATGAAAAATTGAGATTTTCCGAAGATTTTGATCTCATTATGCGATTAGCGGAGAGATACCATTTTGTTTGTGTGCAAGAGGCTTTATACAGCTTACGATTTTCAGATACATCCACTACAGGTAAAGTTGGTTTGCTTGAAGATCGTATGGATGTTTTTTTAAACCATCTTGCTGCATTAGAAAAATTCCATGAGTACTTAGGTCCTGACGATGTAGTTGTTCTGGCTCAAATAAATCATTTGGAAAACCTATTATTTGAAGCCAATAATACAGATGCAGCAATTAAAAAAATAAACACTGTGTCTCCTGAATTGGGGGGGAGTAAAATGGGATTTAATTACGCCACCCTTCCTTCTTTAGATGTCGTTATTCCGGCGTATAATGCCAGCCGCTTTATTGCTGAGACAATCCAATCTGTATTGAATCAGACATACCTTCCACGCAAAATCATTATTGTTGATGATGGCTCAACGGATAATACGGTTGAGATAATCAAGAGCTTTAAAAGTGAATTGATTGAACTTATTTCAGTTGAAAATAGTGGTGTAAGCCGAGCACGAAATATTGGGATCAAGGCATCAAAAGCTGATTATATTGCCTTTTTGGATGCTGACGATATTTGGGAGCCTGGTAAATTAGAAGCACAACTTCGACAATTAAGACGGAAACCAGACGCTGGTGTTTTCTATGCTGGTTCTCAGCTCATTGATGATGCAGGAGCTGACATTGAAAATGCTATTGGTGTGCCTTATGTATGTGGTCAAGTTTTTGAAGATATTGTTTACTATGAACGTCCCATTTATGGCTCAGCTTCTTCGGTAGTGGTTGAAAGAGCTATACTATTACAGACTAACCTGTTTGATGAAACGATGCAATTCAGTGAAGATGTAGACCTTTGGGCTCATCTCGCTTTAGTGACAGAATTTGAATATGTCTCGCAACCCTATGTAAAAATTAGAATTCATTCTTCCTCCGCAACTCGAAATAAGAGCTGGGACAAAGACCTAAAAATATTGCTGCAGCATTTTTATTATCTCAATAAATTCGCAAACACGCATTCCATTCCCAGTCACATGATCAAAGTTCATAAGAATAGAATTATTCGGCTTTTTTTTAACTATCCATCAAAAACAATGCAGATTCTTTCATTCTATAGATTGTTAAGACATAAATCTCCATACCTAGCTAATCAGATGGGCTACAAAGCCTTTCCCTTTTTTATGCTTAATATTTTTTGGATTACAGCCTACGAAGTATTTCACCGCATAAGAACCAGAGCAGTGCCATTCAAAAGACTAAAGCTTTTTTTTTCAGAGGGGACTATTTTTTTCTCAAAATCCAAGAAATATAATCCTGATGTCGAGTTCGTGAGGAAGAAGCGATAATGTTTGCATCTTTCAGTAATTCACCAAAAAAAATTCGCGTTGGGTATCATTGGAGGAATACAGATGGTCGAACAGATGGGATCGCACGATATGTAAATAATATTACGCAATCAACGAATAACTCAAACGTGGAATTTGTTAATTGTGCAAGTTCGAAATTGTGTTCGATACCTTTCGTAGGCCGCTTTTTCTTTATGTTAAGCCTTCTCTTGGGATCAAACATCCGCAAAAAGGAAATTGATGTATACTGGGGGGGGGCTCATAAGTTACCTTTTTTGCGGGTTAAAAACGTTTCATATATTGTTACAATTCATGATCTTGTCTGGAAGGTCTGCCCTCAAACCATGCCATTGATGCGACGCTTGACAGAACGTTTTTTCTTTCCGATTGCCATTCGCAATGCGGATAAAATTATTACCGTTTCTCAAAGTACTGCCAATGACCTTGTGAAGCACTTCCCCTTTTGTGCAGACAAAGTAAAAGTTGTTCCATTAGCGAGCACTTTTCAAGAGTCTATCAACGACCAGACGCACTCCATAATCGATACACAATATATTCTTTTTGTTGGGACGATAGAGCCACGCAAGAACATTCATAATATGCTGCGAGCCTATGGTTCCTTGCCGATGGAACTTAAACAAAAATACAAATTTATTCTGGTCGGAAATACGGGGTGGGGAAACATTAAAATCGATGAGCTATTGGTGAACCTCAATTTAACTTCATTTGTTGAATGGAAGTCTTTTGTTAACGATCAAGAACTCTCAGCACTTTACCAAAATGCATATTGTTTATTATTCCCATCATTCTATGAGGGTTTCGGTTTGCCAATTTTGGAAGCGCAGAGTTTTGGTGTTCCTGCTATAACCTCAAATATTTCTTCAATGCCAGAGGTTGTCGGCGATGGCGGATTGTTGGTTGACCCATATTCCATTGAAAGCATAAGTAGCGAACTTGAACACTTACTGAGTAGTACAGAACCAAGAGATTCTCTATCGCAAAAAGCGATGATCAATGCGCAAAGGTTTTCTTGGAAAAAAACCGTTAATACAACATATGACGTATTCTCAGAATCGATGAACATTAGGGGGGGATAATGGCGAAGATAAACATCCTCCACGTCTACAAAACGTCCATGCCAGCCAGTTATGGTGGTGTTGAGAGCTTTATTGATACGCTGTGCAAGCAGAGCAGTAAATTAGGTGTCAAAAATACCGTTCTAACCTTGCATCCTAAGCCCCTGAAACAACCAATTGAAATGGACGGTTATTCCGTTCATCAAGCAAAACAAAATCTCTTTTTAGCTTCAACAGGTTTTTCAGCATCTGCCTTTAGCAAATTCAAGCGATTGTCGAATGATGCGGATATTATCCATTACCACTTCCCTAATCCTTTTGCAGATATGCTTCATGTGGCATGTCGGCCCAAAAAGCCATCTATAGTTACCTATCACTCAGATATCATAAAACAAAAACAGTTACTTCATATTTATAGACCACTGAAAAAATGGTTTTTAAACTCTGTTCACCAGATTGTTGCGACTTCCCCCAATTATTTTGTCTCAAGCGATGTTTTGCAACGATACGCTGATAAAGTATCAGTCATTCCTATTGGCATAGACCCAAAAGCTTATGAAACGGTTGATTCTGAGCGCCTAGATTTTTGGCGAAGCCGTTTGTCAAAGCCCTTCTTTTTATTCATTGGGGCAATGAGATATTACAAGGGGCTTCATATTGCCCTTGAGGCGATTGCTGGAACAGAAATTCAAATTGCGATAGCTGGTATTAACGGAATTGAAAAAGACTTGAAAGCTCAAGCTTCGTCACTTCAATTGAAAAACGTTGATTTTCTTGGCTTTGTCGGCGACGAGGATAAAGTTGCGCTGCTTCACCTTTGTTATGGCTTCATTTTTCCTTCTCATCTTCGTTCTGAGGCATTTGGCATCTCTCTCCTAGAGGCTGCAATAGTCGGGAAGCCGATGATTTCATGCGAGATCGGCACAGGAACAACCTTTGTTAATTCTGCAAATGAAACTGGGCTTGTTATCAATCCAGGGTCGGCTCCTGAGTTACGTGAAGCGATGCAGTTTCTCATAGATAACCCGAAGGTTGCTGCCAATATGGGAAAAAATGCAAAGAAAAGATCTTTAGAATTATTTACTGCAGATCAACAAGCTAAGTCGTACCATGATCTCTATCAGAAAATGCTCAATTCGAATCATTAAAATAGTTCAATTTTTCAATAGGATTTCTTCATACAAACCAGCCTCTGCAGCCCGGCGCCGAACCAGCCCTTTGAGCTTACGGCCACCAGCCCAAACCCAGCGCATGAATTGCTCCGGCACTTCGGCATGTTCCTCGCGGTTGATTTTACGGCGCAGTGTTGAACGCTGGAGCGCCCCACCACCAAGATTGTAGGTAAATGATACCAACGCATCAAACTGGCCGTCTGTCAGCGGCACATTGATGAGGCGCAGGACGGCACGCTCTGCGATCTGGGCATCTTGGCGCAAAAGCTCTTCAGCTTGTGCTTCATCGATGCCTGCTGAAAAATCCTCGTCGTCTTTAACAACATGACCATAGCCGATGGTGGGATAACCAGACGGGCAAAAATAAACGGTCCGAGAGAAGCCCTCGAACCGTTTGATTAGGTCCAGTCCGTTTTGTGTGATATGTCTCATTTTTCCAGTGTTCCTATAACTTTAAGGTTTTTGCTGCCATATTCAAAAACGCCATGCCATTGCTCTTGCCCGAGTACATCTTTGCGCTCAATCATCAGCGTAAAGCGGTCAATGCCGTATTGTTTGGAAGTGGCGTAATCTTCCAGCGCATACCAAGCTTTACGGGCCAGCGTTGTAGCCATTTTCTTGACGGTGTATTCAAAGGCATTGAGCAGCGCTTCCAGCTCTGCATCGGTGCATTTTTCATTTTGAACATCCTCAATCATGGCCTTGTAAAATAGTTTGCTCATGGTGTTATCTCCTTGTTTTATATTGCTTTTTACACTTACAGTAACGCTTCATTCTGGGCGCTTATCAAGTGAATAAGATCATGTTTTTCAAGGGTTTGAGCGGAACTTAGCCAAGGCGCGTTGACCAAACCAGAAGGACATGACAGCGGCAAATAACGCCTGCGTTTCAGCGTCCCAAACGGCAATCAGTCCGTCGGTAATTCCGACACCCTGATTCAACAGCTTGAAAAGCGCAGCGGTTTTGACGGTAGCGAACAGGATAAAGAATGCGTAGGTGATGATTGGGCGCACCGATGCCCTCAAAGCCTCAACCCATTTCACACCGCTGGGCTGGCTGGCTGGCATGAGCATAGAGCGCCTTGCTTTCAGCCACATCGGCCTGCACCTGTATTTCTTCAAGGCGTTGTGTATGGCCTTGGCGTTGCGCCTCCATCTGGCGATCCAAAATAGCCAGCTCATGTTTGCGGTCGGCGTGGTCACGCCAGAGTTTCAAAAAATCCGGAAACGCGGATGATAAAAAGCCGAGCAGGCTTCCAAGTAATGTCAGCATAGTTTTTCTCCTGTTTATTTGGGGGTAAAGGGGGCAAGTTTTGCAGCTACCCCTGCGACCAAGAGCGCCAGAACACCAATGGTGATCCAGCGCACAACGGTTTGCAGGAAAGTGCGTTGCATGGTTTTGATTGAGCCTGCTAAATCGCGCAGCGTGCGGATGTCGTTGGCGGCTTCTTCATCTGCCAAACCCACTTCCTTCAGGGCTTTTCTGGCCCCTCGGCAGGCAGCTTGCTCCAGCAGAGACTCAAATTCTGTACGCGGCAGGCACACCATATCGTCCTGCCGCTGATGGTTATCAGCGGTCATGATTACTCTTCCTGTTTTTAAAGGTTATTGGTCGGCGGTATGGACGACCGGGTTTTCAGCAACGGCGCTGATTTCAACCAGCTCACCGCGAGGCCGGACAGCCGTTACGCGGGCCAGCGTGCTCCATTTCTCGCCAGCGCCAAAAGCAACATGCGTGCGCTCCTGCAGCTCTCCGGTGTAGGGCGTGAAGTCCAATTCATCCTGCAAAACCACTTGACTGGGCGTCTCACCCTGCAGGACAAGCCAAGGACCAGAAACGCTGCCATCAGCTTTACGCAGACTGATGAAATGATCCACAAGCTCCTCAGACCATTCCAATGGCTCTGATAAGCTCAGAACATTGTCATCAACCGCAATAACCTCGGCACCTTGGCCCCAGCTTGGCATATCGTGGGCTATGGCGATCAGATCACCATAAGTAGGGATCAAACCTTCCAGCTCTGTCTGAAAGGTCACCAAGCGCCTACGGTAGCGATTGGCGGCTGCCATATATTTGCCTTCGCGTATGGCTTGGGCTTTTTCAGTGCAGCCAAACAATCTCACCCGGGCGGATTGATCGCTGGTGCTATCCGGCAGGCTGACGGTTTCTTCTGCCGTTTGCCATGTCTCCTTTGAGAAATACTCCACCGTCACGCTATCCGCCGTATCATCACTGGCCAGCAGATATTGGATTTTGAGGCTGTTCTTCACGATGTTACGGGGACTGAACAAAGCAACCGGGATCGAGCGTTGTTCATCCCTAACAAAGCGAACAGTGCCGCTTTGCATGAAGCTCACGGCGCGGCCACAGCGTGCCGTTCGGCTCAGTGCCTCCCAGACCGTGACTGTTTGATCAAACACGGCATCGAAATAATCACCGCGAGATTGCCAATTGGCATCAAGCGCTTTGAGTTGTGTCAGATCAATCCGGCTATCATTCAGCTTGCCACCATATTGGCTGCGGGCAATATCAGCGAGAGCCCATGCAATGGAGCGCGTGGTTTGTGGTGCTGACCATCCGGTGGTTTCATCCCAAACAGGCAATTTGCGCGTGACAAGGCAGTTCACCATCCGTGAGGAGCGTTGCGACAAATTATCCGTAGCCCGCATTTTCATGGCAATGAGCGTGACATCCCCGAAATCAGGCGTTTGATCCAAGACAGCTTTTAAGCCGCCCCAGCGAAGCTCATGTCCGGCTCTGGCAGATGTATCCTTGGCATCGGTTCTCAAAGCCCGCACTTCATAGCGTCCGGTCGCCACCGCATAATCAAACGTCATGCGTTGCGGTGTATTGGTGGCTGCTGTGAGGGCTTCACTTCCCAATGTTTGCCATGCGCCAATGGCTGTGCCGTCATCATCAATCTGACGCGCTTCAAATTGCCATGTGATGGTTCGGTTGTTCAGGCCGCCGCTGTCATTGGCGTAATAGACCCCACGCGGCATGACAATATCGACACTGATCTGATGACAGTTGGTTTGTGCAGGGTTTGCCACAAAAGGCCCGACCCAATCACCACCATCACCTGTGCTGAGTAATTCCTGTCCTGCGACCTCGGGTGCGGTGACGACATCCGTATCAAATAGCGTAACGGCATCGCCGGGCTGCACAATTTCATAGTCAATCTCTTCAAAGGCGCTGATCGGCGTATCCTCAATACGGATTTGCTCCAGATCATATTCACCCTGACCAATACAGTGCAGCTGATGCAAATATTGCTCGTTATTCTGATAGAGCGAATATGGCGTTGCGGCCAAGTCGGGATAGACAATGTGCCGACCGTAAATCACTGGGATGGGTTGACTTAAGCGTGCCTGATTGCCTTGCGCCTGCAATGAGTATGTCGGGCTGGCTGCAGGCGTATTACCAAAGCCACTATTCAAGCTGGTGGATGGCACAGGCGGCGGTACCAAGACATTCAACAGCGCACTTCCGGCAAAGGCGACACCGGCGGTGACCAATGCAATGCCTACAGTGCTGGTCACACCAATCGCCCCCGCAAGCGCAGCTCCGGCATAAGGAGCCGCAACCATCACAGCAATGGTCAAAACGGATCGTAAAATCTTGCCACCCCCACCGCCGCCACCTTGGGGTAGCGTGATAAAGGTGACGATGTCAGACAAACCAATGGTGATCTTGTTCCATTGATCTCGTAACACGGCTTCGCCATTGAATAGGCAGATAGTAGGGCGTTCAAATTCTGTGATGCCTGCTTCATTCAGCCATTCACGAATAGTGATGGGATGATCGACCGCAAAAATATCGCGTCCGCGTGCTGGCATAAAAGGATTGTGAAGCATGTGGACGCAAGCAAACATGGGACCCTCGTAATTTATTAATCTGGTTTAGCGGCATTCCCCTGAAACCGATAAAACCCTTCAACTTGCCAGCCTGCGAGCTTGAGACTGGCCATATTCTGAAACACCACACCATTGCCCTTCACGCAGTGAAGAACACCTTGTTCGCTAGGGCTGATGGTGATCCATATGCCCACATGGATGGGGTGGCGGGATTGGCGCATCAACACTGCATCACCTTGTTCTGGTGTATCGGTGAGTTGCCAGCGTTTGCGCTCTGGGTGATCTCGAAAGGTCAAAGCCAAGCGCTTTAAATTTCCCTCTGCGACAGGAATATCGGGCAGGTTTCGGCCAAAATGATGCTTTTGCACCCAAACCACGAGGCTCCAGCAATCAAAAACATCAGGGCCTTTTGCACCAGCTTGCCATGGCAAGCCGATATAACGACACGCCCAGTGAAGCCCATCTGGCTGCCGGGTCAATTCATTCATGATATGTCCTTTTTTGGGTTAGCGGGTCAGGCCGGGAAAGCGCGTGGCCGTGTAGGTTTCTGACGGAAAGCTCTTATTGCCGATATCCAGCATACGGGCGCGGCCAACAACGCGGCTGACATCGGCTTCGACTTCACTTAAGATCAACGTGATCGGCGGGTCCATCTGCGGCCCGGACAGATCATTGCTCAAATACGGGCGATAGGTGATCTCAATTTTTTCTGCGCTCTCAACAGCAGCATCCAGATGCTTGATCAACTCACGACTGACATTATCAATGGTGACGGTAATTTCCGGCACTGGTGACGTGTCGACAGGTGGCAGCTCCAGATCAAAGCCCATGGCAATGAAGGTGACATATTCGTCCGGGTTTAAAGGTGCGGCATCCTCCAGCTTGGCTGATAATTCTTGATGGTCCCGCACCAAGCGCACAGCAATAGGCTGGCCTTCATCATCCCTGAAATCAGGATGGCGAAGCTCCAGCGTATGTAAAATCACGATGTCACTGGGTGCAGAAGCATAGGCTTCGGCAATCGCCGCATTCAATGTGGGATCAGGCATCTTCATCCTCCCACGCTTTATCTGTGATGTAATCGACCGCCACGCCATCCAAGAAAGATGCTTCGATGGCATCGGATCGTGAGCGCAGACGTGAGATTTCAGTCAATAATGCTTGCGCTTTTGTCAGCGTTGCTTGTTCATCGTCCGTCAGATCAGAACGCCCACCCAGAAGATACAAATCAGCCAGTGCATTTTGCTGCTTCCACACAGGGGCAATATCTGTAATACGCCGTCCAGCTTCTTCCTTGATCTGGCGAATAAGCTGACTGTTCGAAAGAACATCACTAAGCTCATCTTCGCTCACAGCCTTGCCACCCGATGGCGGGGTGACATTTTCCGCAAAGGCGTAATAGTGCCGTCCGTTCAGATCAGCCAAATGGATGGGTGCGATTTCACTCTCATCAAGGTGTGGCGCACGATCATGCAAATAAGATTTGAGATTCATAAAAGCCTCCTAGAAAATTACGTTTTTGAGAGTTTTGACATCGTGCAGATTGCTGCTTTGCGTTCCGGTCTCACCGTAGGAATTATTCTCCCCACAGGCATCGACACGACCATCGTCATACAAAACACCAAGCCCCCACGCAGATGTACCTTGCCCAAAGCAATCCCAATCCTCAATCACACCGGATTGCCCAAGCACACGTTGAAATGTGTTGTTTGTGCCTGCGGTGGAATTGATACCGATATTGGCATTGCCTGAATAACCAGCGGCCCAGAGCTCATCACCTGATTGAAGGATGACACCTTCATAGCTTGCACCGCCGCCTATCCGGACGCGAGATACATTACCTTGAAAACTGCCATTTGGTTTGAATGGGGAAAGCTGATTGGTTGTGTTACCAGTGCCCAGCTGGCCGTAACCATTATTGCCCCAGAGAAAAACGTCGCCCTGATCGGTGATCCCACCAGAGGATGGGTATCGCCCATCACCTGCAAAAATATCAGTGAAATTCTCTGTGCTTGTGATTTGGGTAAAACTGGTGCGGTTCGTGGTATCTCCATGACCAAGCTGCCCATACCCATTATAACCTGCTGTCCAGATTGACCCATCGTCTAGCAGGACTAATCCATGGCCCGTAGGACTAGCACCATCTGTTCGGTAACCACATGATGGCACAGCCTTGATCACATTATTAAAAGCTGGATTTAGTATGGGAGTTTGGCGAACAGTTGTATCACCAAGACCCAGTTGCCCTTGTGCGTTATATCCCCAAACCCAGAGTGAGCCGTTATCCTGAACGGCGTAAACTGTGTGTGGAAGACCGGAAACGATGACATCTATAATGTCGGTCAATGCACCACAGCGAATGGGCGTATATTGATGGGCTGATGTACCATTTCCCAAATTACCATTGCTGTTGATGCCACACGCATAAACGCGACCATCGGTCGTTAAAAAATAAGCGCAGGCATGGTCGTAATAGTTCGGGCGACCGGGAATAACCTTAGCGATTTGGATATTGTTTTGAATAAAATACTCAATCCGCTTGGCCACTGCCAAATTAACAGTGTTCCCATGCCCTAATTGACCGTAATTATTGTATCCCCATGACCAGACTTCACCATCGGCGGTTAAAGCGTAATGCTGCATCCCACCAGAAAACACATCAACAAAGCGCACATCTGGATCATCCGTTGCTACGCGACTTGGCAGGTAAATATGCGAGCCATTTGGATCACCATTGGAATAATTCCCACCATAGCCACAGGCTTTAATCGTACCATCAGCCATCAGATAAACCCGCGTGTACCAGCCGCCCAGACCATTAACCTTGGCCAGCTTCCAAACACGGCGGGACGGATCGAGCGATTGATCGCGCCAAGCAGGCTGATTGCCCACCATCTGCAAGACTTGAGCGTTTCCGCCACGAGCAAGACGAGCAGGAATTGCGCCATTATGGATCAGCAGATCACCTTCTTGGGAAAGCTGATCCGTACCCGCCGCCATCAAATCCCAATCATCCCCCTGAACGGGCGTGACGGCTGAAACGCTGCGTTTGGCGATGAAGCTGGAACCTTGATAGGAAACGGCATCATGGTGCACATAATTGCCAGCGCTGTTATAGGCTCCTCGCCAATTAATGCGGATATTGCCCAAATCAATCTGTGTCATGTTTTTATCTCCTGCTTAAATATTGATGATGAGGTGCCCATCCTCGTTGATGTTGAAATCCACCCCCGGCAGCGTGATGAACCATGTGTCAAAATCATTGGCGTTGTATGTGCCTTGCCCTGTGATGGCCGTGAGCTTTGACCCATCGGCACGCAGGCCATAAAAAACCCCGACGGATTCAATCACCTCAAACCCGTCTTCAGCCTGTTTCACCGCCAGCAACTTGCCCGCCTGACCGTTGATATTGGTTGGTAGATTCAGGGCATTGGCTGTTTGCAAGGCTGACTGCGCCGAAGATTGTGCTTCATCCCGATAGGTTTCAGTTTGTGATACAGCGTTGTTCAGCTGATCAGCCGATGCACCAAGGTCGGTGAGTCCGGCCTGTATGCCATCCTCAATATCTTTGATGGCTTTGGCGGCACTTTTGACAGTACCACCATCTGTTGGAACGGTTGTTTGATCGTCGCCATGGACGATGGTGTGCAGGAGCTGGCTGTCCGTTTGGACACGCGCCACCGCATCCTGCAGATCGGTCTGCAAGGTCATAAGAGTTTCCTTTGTTTATGGGTTAATAAAGGCGCTGCGGCAGGGTTTGATGCACGAGCACATAAAGGCTGTTTGAGACCGTAATAATCCCTTGAGCATCCTCACTAAGCAGCAAGTTCAGCAAGCCTTCATCCAGAACAGGCCGTTCACGGATTTCCAGCTCAGAGCGGATTTCCCAAAGCGTGCCTCCAAGCAGCTGGGCCTGAAACTGCCTTGTAAAACGGGCTTCCTGCGTCAACAGTCCAAGCCCGCCCAACAACTCAATCTCAAACCATGCGCCACCTTCCTTAGCTTGCCAGCGATACCATGCCTCAAACAGGGCGAACTGATCGCGCCGCATAATCCAGCGGACTGATACGCGGCTGGGTACTTGCGTAAATCGCCTGCGTTGCCTTGCCGGACCCGCTTCCATTTCTGTGCGAAGGATGGCATCGCCGGGTTGGATGCCATATCCCTCGACCGTTGGTAACGGTAATGTTTCTGGCCATGCGATCATCGGTAACTCCCCGCTGCTGGATTAAGTCCATACCGCCGCTCCAAGGTTGGAGCCAATCCTTCCCCTCGAGCGACATTGCGGGTCATTTGGCCTTCGATCTGTTCGATAATAATATCAAGCCTGCTACCACCGCCCGGCAGGGGTGACGTCTCAGTTCTGGCTTGAACACCAGCAGCATTATTGTGAACATTGACCTCGACTTTCACGGGCTCACGCCCAGAAAGGCCAGCCCCAAGCAGGCGCATCTGTCCGGGTGTGAACACCGTCTCACCGCGTTTAGCGATAATCGGCACTTCATTGCCAATCACGCCGCCACTATGAAATTTGTGCGCCCCGGCAAAGACAGCAGGATTAACGTTGCGGCTGGCGAGAACATCACCGCCGATGACACCACCCGTATGCGCCGCCCCAAAGAAGGAACCAAAATCAATCGATCCCAATGCATTGGCCAATGGCTGCGTGATGCTTTGGCGAATTTGTATCCGCACCAAATCAGAAATGATGGAATCCGCTAAGGATTTAAAATCCAGCTTGCCCGTGGTCACAAATTCAACCAGCGCATCTTCCATGCCTTTGAAGGCATTTTTAACCAGCCGCTCAGTTTGTGAGGCCATGTCTTCGGCTTCACTCAGAACATCACGAAAGCCACGTTTAAGACCATCTTCCCAATGTTTTGAGCTTTGCAGGTCTTTTTCACGCGCCTTACGCAGCATGTTTTGATAAACATCTTCGACCTGAGCGCGGAATTCATCATAACCAACACGGGTTTTATCCAATCCTGCCAAGGCTTCTTCGCGCCATTCAATGGCTTTGAGAGTAGCCTGTTCAGTTTCGGATTTCAGAGCATTAAAGGCCCGTGTGATATCTTCCACCGTATCTTCATGGCGTTCTGCGGCTTCCCGCGCACGCGTATCAGCTTCCTCCAGCTCATATTTACGGCTGATCAGGTCACGAATACGCTGCTCATATTCTTGAGCACCAGCGCTTTGATTATTGCTCAGATCAATACCTAAACGGCGCAATGCTTGCTCTTGCTCATTCAAAACAAGTGCGTTCTCAACAGCAGAACCTTCACTGGAACGGGCCGCAATAACACGCCGTAAAGCGGCTTCTTCGGCTTCCAACTCCTGAATGTAGGAGCGGATTTTCTCTTGCTCCTTATCGCCCAACTGTTGCGGTGCTGCGGGCTGGGTCGATACTTGCGGCGTTTGTGGGTTGGCCTGAGCTGCTGCCGTCTGTGTAACGCCTGCGCGCAATCGATCTAATTGATCACCCGCACGCTGTGCAGCCAATTCTGCAGCTTGCAATGCCAAAACCTGTTCTTGTATTTCCTTGGCATTTTCCGTGAAGTCCGGATATTTGACTGCCAAAGCCCATAACGCATCCTGATATTCTTCAACCGTGATCCGGCCTGTTTGAAAGGCGCGGCGCACTTGAAAGAGATCAGCCTGTAAATCACTGCCAAAGCGAGAAAACTGATCCCAAAAACCACCAATCGCACCGTATTTCAGTTGCTTGGTGACTTCGCGGATATTCTCTTGGGCAATATTGAGTTTTTCAGTCCACCGCGCCAAGGCTTCATTGCGTGAGGCGGCATTCAGCTCCTCAATATCATCCGTTGTTTTTTGAACGGTCTCACGCAATTCCTCCATTTCGGCGGCATGGTCTTTTGCAGCTTTTCCGGCTGCATCATGACCTTGGGCCAGCTTGTAGAGGGCCAGTCCTGCAATGATAGCAATCCCAGCGGGACCACCCAATAACAGCATGACATTGCGAAGCCCAACCATCGCCAAGGTGGCTAATTTAGCGGCACCTTCAGCAATCACCATTTTGGCTGCCGCTGCCACAGAGACTTGCGCCATTAAGCGAAAACCAACAATGGCTCCAGCATTACCCAGCATGGCTGCGTTCATAGCTGTGATTGCACCACCGACCGTTCTGGCAATCAGTAAGGCTGTCAACCCTTCAACCGCCAGATCGGCATTGCGAACCAAAAACCCGAGCCCATCAGCAGCAACACGCACAACACCGCCCAAGGTTTCACCCAAAGCCCGCGCTGCTTGTTTACCGCTATCGGTTGTTTCTTTCAGGCTAATGGCAACATCACGAATGGCATCATTCAGACCGCCCGCACCAACCTCACGTGCCAGTTTAGAAAAGTTATCCTGAATATTGCTGAATATCCCGCCGAGCGTATTCATTTGCTCAGACATGGCTCCTGCAAACTGGACATTCCCAATCTGGCGCAGATAGCTCTCAATTTCAGCGGCGTTTTTGCCAACCGTGGTGGTCACACCCTGAAATGTGAATGAGACTTGCTCACCTTGGGTTCTGGCTTTAATCCCGAATTCTTTCAGGCGCTCAAACAAACCTTTGGTCTTTCAGAAGACCCAGTGCCTTGGAACGAAGGTGAAAAAGCATACAAAGCAAGGTTTGTTATCAAAGCGGCTGATAATGTGCTACGCCAACTCACTGGTTGACAATGACAGGCATAGACTGGTGCGAACTGGTCAATTGCCAAACCCTTGATTTCCCATGACTAAAAGCTCCGTACTTCGCTTTTCCAAGTACGGTGTTTTTCAGGAAAGGGGCATATATAGGAGGAAAATTAGAGAAAAACGGGGTGTTTTTATAGAGAGGGAGTCAATTGCAAACAGCAAAAAAGCCCGCAAATGCTGGGCTTTTCAGGCTATGCCATCTGGGGCATATGAAAGTTCGTTTGTAGTTAATGGCGGTGAGAGAGGGATTCGAACCCTCGATAGGGGATAAGCCTATACACCCTTAGCAGGGGCGCGCCTTCAACCACTCGGCCACCTCACCAGTTCATTATTCAGCTTATATATTCCAAGGTAACAGCTTTCTGCAACCACCAAAAAATGAGGCGGCATAATAACATATCATTTGAAAAATCAAAGAGGATTTAGGCTACTCTGGCGCTTCATTTTCCGACTGAATTCGCTTATAGATCTCTTCCCTGTGAACAGACACATCCTTTGGTGCATCAATGCCTATCCGAACCTGGTTTCCTTTAACCCCTAATACGGTAACACTAACATCGTCACCAATAATCAGGGTTTCTCCTACACGTCGTGTGAGAATTAACATGATTGAACTCCTATACACTGCCAAATTATCAGTGATAACACTGATGTCCTCTTTTCCCTGGCTTTTATTCTTTTAGTGTAACCAAGTCACCAGAGGCCGAAAAAGTCTGATATCGGCCTTAAGTAGGTGAACTATACCAATCATTCCATATTAGAGGAAATAGGCGAGCTCTTCTCACTCTGTTTTATCTCGCTCCTCCAGCTCAAATGCACTGTGGAGGGCTCGAACGGCCAGCTCCAGATAACGCTCATCAATCACAACGGTGATTTTGATCTCTGAGGTACTGATCATCTGAATGTTAATATTGTCGTTGGCTAGGGCTTCAAACATGGTGGCTGCCACACCCGCATGGGAGCGCATCCCCACGCCGACTAGCGCCAGCTTGGCAATACCCGCATCCGCTTCAACTGTCGTCGCACCTAGCTCTTTGGCTACCGTTTCCAGCACATCCTTTGCCTTAGCCAATTCATTGCGGTGAACGGTGAAGGTCAGAGAAGCTGTATTATCTTGAGCCACATTCTGAACGATGACATCTACTTCAATATTGGCCCGCCCTACGGCTCCCAGCACCCTAGATGCGATACCAGGAACATCGGGAATACCACGAATGGTGAGTTTGGCCTCATCACGGTTAAAGGCAATACCAGAAACAACCGGTTTTTCCATATCGTTATCATCCTCAAGTGTAATCAATGTACCAGGGCCATCTTCAAAACTGGATAGCACCCTTAGTGGAACCTTGTATTTTCCAGCAAACTCAACAGCGCGAATTTGTAATACCTTGGAGCCTTGGCTGGCCATTTCTAGCATTTCCTCAAAGGTAATGCGATCTAGGCGACGAGCACCTGAGACCATGCGAGGATCGGTTGTGTATACGCCATCTACATCAGTGTAAATCTGGCATTCATCGGCTTTTAACGCCGCGGCCAATGCCACTGCTGTCGTATCAGAACCACCGCGCCCAAGCGTCGTAATATTGCCCTGCTCATCAGCACCCTGAAAACCGGCAACAACCACAACTCTACCTGCAGACAAGTCTTCCTGCATTCGGTGGGCATCAATATCTTGAATGCGAGCCTTAGAGTGTGCGCTATCGGTAAGAATACGAACCTGACCACCCGTATAAGAGCGGGCATCACAGCCCCGTTTTTGTAATGCCATGCTTAGCAGCGCAATGGTCACCTGCTCACCGGTTGATAGCAGTACATCCATCTCACGAGGGCTTGGCTCCTCATGGATATCACTGGCCAGTGATATCAATCGATTAGTTTCACCACTCATGGCCGAAACAACGACAACCACATCATCACCACGATTACGGAAGCCCGCAATTTTGTCGGCAACGGCCTCAATTCGGTCGATGGTTCCAACCGAGGTGCCACCATATTTTTGAACGATTAAACTCATGAACTTTTTAGACTCAAGAATATTATTAAAGAATTATTTGCCTACTTTCCAAGCTGAAGACAACCTAAAAACAAACCTAAAAGTGGCTGGCAATTAAACACCAAATGACGTTTAAAGTTAAGAGCAACCAGTCAAGGCTAAAGGGGTTACATCTCTTTTAGCTATTGACCGCCAAGCTTTTGCTCCACCCAATCAAATACTGCATCAATGGCGGCGGGCAGTGCAGCGATATCGGTACCACCACCCTGAGCCATATCAGGACGACCGCCACCTTTACCACCCAGTTTTTCCGCCACAAACTGCATCAGTTCACCAGCCTTTACCCTGTCGGTGGTATCGCTCGTCACCCCAGCAACCAACGCGACCTTCTCGTCACCCGGCGCAGCGAGTAATACTACGGCGCTACCCAATTTATTTTTCAACTGGTCTACCGTATCGCGGAGGGCCTTGGGATCGACACCATCGAGGCTGGCCACCAGCACTTTCACCCCATGAATCTCTCTTGCCTGTGTTGCCAAATCAGTTCCAGCGGAACTGGCCAGCTTGCCCTTTAATTGAGCATTTTGTTTTTCAAGCTCTTTTGCTTCGGTACAAAGTAATGCCACTTTCTGCGCCACATTTTCTCGGTTGGCTTTTAGAGTCCGACTGATAATATCCAGCTGCTGCTCAAGCCCGTCCAAATAGGCCAATGCTTGGCCACCCGTAACAGCCTCAATACGGCGAACACCTGCAGCTATACCTGTCTCATTCACTATACGCATAAGACCAATATCACCAGTGCGCGATGCATGCGTGCCGCCACAAAGTTCTACGGAAAAACCATCGCCCATGGTCAGTACCCGCACTTCATCACCATATTTCTCACCGAACAGCGCCATAGCGCCTTTCTTTTGGGCCGCCTTCATATCACAAATATCGGTTTTCACTAGAGAGTTGCGACGAATTTCTGTATTCACTTTCTGCTCAACAGCTTTTAGCTGTCCAGGTGTCACTGCTTCAAAATGGCTAAAGTCAAAGCGCAGGCGATTGCTATCAACTAATGATCCCTTCTGGGTGACGTGCTCACCCAAAATACTTCTTAACGCCGAATGTAACAGGTGGGTAGCAGAGTGATTAAGAGCTGTTGCCAGACGAACATCTGCCTTCACGTCAGTATCAAGTTGCTGACCAACACTTATTGAGCCAGACGTCACCACGCCGATATGTAAAAAGTGATTTCCCTGCTTCTGACAGTCGCGCACATCAAACACAGCATCCGCTGTACTCAGATATCCGCTATCACCCACCTGACCACCAGACTCGGCATAAAAGGATGTTTTATCTAGCACCACAACGGCCTCATCACCAGCAGATACTGTATCCACAATGTTACCATCCGCTATCAAGGCTACGACAGAACCCGTACCGCAAGTGCTCTCATAGCCGTAAAATTCAGTCTTGCCGTCCAATTGCAGCTGTTGGGTATAGTCCACTTTGAAGGACCCCGCAGCGCGAGCACGCTGACGCTGTGCATTCATGGCCTCTTCATAACCAGACATATCCAGTGATAAACCCCGCTCTCGAGCGATATCGTTAGTGAGGTCCACAGGGAAGCCGTAAGTATCGTAAAGGGTAAAGACCACATCACCAGGAATCACATCACCCTGTAATGCAGCCAGCGCTGTATTGAGAACTGCTATCCCCTTATCGAGGGTTTTTTCAAACTGCTGCTCTTCTGCGAGCAACACTTTTTCAACTTGTGATTGAGCTTGGGCCAACTCTGGATAAGCATCACCCATTTCTGCTACCAGTGATGCTACTAGCGTGTAGAAAAAGGCGTCGGTTTGACCCAGTTGATTTCCGTGACGAACAGCGCGGCGAATAATTCTTCGGAGAACATAGCCTCGACCCTCATTGGATGGGAGCACACCATCCACTATCAAGAAGCTGCAAGAACGAATGTGGTCAGCGATGACTCGCAGTGACTTATTTTCCAAGTCACTGGTTCCAGTGGCCTTTGCGGCGGCCTTGAGTAACGCCTGGAACAGGTCAATTTCATAGTTACTATGAACTCCCTGCATGACGGCAGCAATGCGCTCGAGCCCCATACCGGTATCAATCGAGGGTTTAGGGAGCGGTTCCATCGTGCCGTCAGCACTGCGTTCATACTGCATAAACACCAGATTCCAAATCTCAATATAGCGATCGAGATCATCGTTCTCACTACCGGGTGGACCACCGGGTACATCTTCACCGTGATCATAAAAAATTTCGGAGCAGGGGCCGCAGGGGCCGGTATCACCCATTTGCCAGAAGTTATCTTCATCCAATCGAGAAAAACGCTCTGCACTGACCCCTAACTCTTTGAGCCAAATATCTGCTGCCTCGTCATCTGATATATGAACGGTAACCCACAGGCGCTCTGCGGGCAGCCCAAGCTCCTCCGTAAGAAACTGCCATGCAAACTTAATGGCATCCCGTTTAAAATAATCACCAAAGCTGAAATTACCGAGCATTTCAAAGAAGGTGTGATGACGCGCGGTGTAACCGACATTTTCCAGGTCATTGTGCTTGCCTCCAGCGCGCACACAGCGCTGTGACGACGTAGCACGGGCGTAGTTACGCTTTTCGCCACCCAAAAAGACATCTTTAAACTGCACCATACCCGCATTGGTAAATAACAGGGTCGGATCGTTACCAGGCACCAGGCTACTACTCGCCACAATGCTGTGTTTCTGACGTTCAAAATAGCTCAGAAATGCATCGCGTATTTCAGCACTTTTCATAAATAATCAATTTCCACAGCCTGCTCACAAGCCTCGTTATCAAATATCGATCTAATTAGTGGGTTCTTAGAAACCCAGACTATCTTCCGAGAATGTCTTGTTACCAAGAATGTGCAAGTGAAGATGAAATACTGTTTGGCCAACTGCCGCGCCATTATTAATCACTACCCGGAAAGCCTCGTCAACACCCGCTTGTTTGGCAATATCACCCACAGCAAGCATAAGGTGACCAAGCAACGCCTTATCCTCTGGTGACGCATCGACCAGGCGAGGAATAGGCTTGCGTGGAATAACCAATAAGTGCGTCGGTGCTTTGGGCGCTATATCCCTAATGGCAAAGCAGTACTCATCCTCATAGACGATGTCCGCAGGAATATCGCCATTGATGATTTTGGTAAATAGGGTTTCTTCTGACATGGTCTACGTCCCCTGATGATCGCCACCGAGCTTTTCGTCTGTACTCAACTGGCGAGCCTCGCTTTCAAGCATCACAGGAATACCATCACGGACGGGGTAGGCCAAACCACTGGCTCGACATATCAACTCATCTTTTTCTTTATCGTATTCCAAGGGTGCCTTACTCACCGGGCACACCAAAATACTTAGCAACTTCTTGTCAATCATCACAACCCCGAATCAAGGAGATTCCAAAGGGACAAGTTTAAGGGAAAGGCGGTGTTAAAACCACGCCTGGCGGGTTTTCGGGTGGTTTTAGTTATGGATGTTGGTTGTGAACTTTAGTGATCGAGCCGGGATGTGCCTGCGCAGGAAAATCCTCTAACACCAACGCCGGATCCAATCGCACATCAAACCAATTGATACGCCAGTCCAAATGTGGCCCTGTCGCCCTACCCGTTGAACCGACACGGGCAATCAAATCTCCCGCTTTTACTCGCTGACCTGGGGCCGCCAACACCTCGCTAAGATGAATAAACGTAGAGCTGATGCCATAGCCATGCTCGAGAATCAATGTACCCCCAGAGTAGAACATATCATCGTGAATCAACCTCACCACGCCTGGCGCCGGCGCAAAGACATCCGTACCGGTTGGAGCAGCGATATCCAGACCGTAGTGCGGACTGCCCGGCTTGCCATTGTAAATTCTACGACTACCGTAAACGCCTGTGATAGGGCCCTCTAACGGCCTAACAAAGCCTGAAAGAAAATCCAGACCCCGGTTATCCTCAGCTCTGGCTTTCTTAACCAGTGCTGCCTCCCGAAGAATACGCTCTAGCACCTCCGGAGATGGGGGTGAAACTGTTTTTTCAGGGACGCCGTCTACACGCTGCTCCTGATATTCTCGCTGCGTAATAGCTAACTGGTGAGACTCTGTCTCGCCATCACCATTACGGGTCATAAGTTCAATCTCACTGGGTGTATCACGGCCCAAACCAAAAACAAATAAGCCGTCATCCCCGACCCTAACCTGGCGCTTCATCAACTCCACCTCAGCACCAGGAGACACCCTGCCTATTACCAGAGAACCCTGAGTCAAAGCACCCCTAATCTCGAGGGCCATGGCACTTTGCCAGATCGAACTCATCAGTAAAACAATCAAAGCTATTCGATAACGATTCAAAGCTTTCCCCACAACAATTAGCGTTAGTCTTAATTCTCTTTTGTACGCCCAGAAGGCTCTGGCTCGGTATAAGGTTCTAAGGATTCCACCTGACAATGAGTACCTGTCTCCATCACCCTAACCGAATGAGTCATCGCACAAAATTGATTGTTACGGGCAGTGTACACAAAGCCGTACTGCTTGATACCTCTGCAGCTCCCCATAAATCGCATTGCCACTTTCTTACCATTCACAAGTTCAAGTATGGCAGTATTGGTATCCAACACGCTGATATCACGAATACGGTTATTGCTGATACAGCCATGGTAAATTCCCCAATCACTCAAATCAGCTTCAGGTGCTGGCCGCACATGCTCAGCCAGCTCTGGCACAGGCTCTTCCGCTAACACAGAAAACTGTGGCCCGTACAAAGCTAATACAACCATGAGCCAAATTATACGAAGCTTCAAGAACATATCTCCAATTAACCTGTGTGTTAGATTGCCTGCCCGCCCATCTGTTCCTTGCTCACGTCAAAAAATTTTTGTCACACTATTTAACCCTACTATAATAGAGTCGAACTCCCGCTATAAACCCATCCCCCCTAAATCGTACCAAGCCACCTATGCATACCAAGCTGCCAGCCTTTGAACCACCCAAAGCCCTCCGCAACTGCCACCTGCAAAGTATATTGAGTAACAGGGGCCCAAGATCGTGGCTGGTTAATAAGCGCTATGCGCCCATGTTGGCACGAACCCAGCAGCTGCTCTTAAATGGTGAGAATGGAACCAAGTTACTGGCAGAATTTAATCGAGCAACGCAAGAAAATGATAAACTTGCAGTGCTTCTACACGGATGGGAGGGCAGTAGCGAATCAACCTATATTCTCTCGGCTGCTCTCCACCTTTTTCAAGAAAATTTCAATGTGTTACGTGTCAATCTCCGCGATCACGGCAACAGCCGTCACTTGAACGAAGCACTGTTTAATTCGACGCTCACCCACGAAGTAACCGGAGCAATTACTGACTTCCAGCGCTCCCAACCCCACAGAAATAACTATCTGGCAGGCTTTTCTCTAGGAGGTAGTTTTACCCTCAGAATGGCAGCAGATTCAGGTGACGAGTTATCTTTGAATACCGCCGTTGCAATATGCCCGCCAGTGGACCCAGCTCACGCCATGGATAAACTCATGAGCGGCGGTATTTACCATGACCATTTTCTCCAGAAGTGGCGAGCCTCGCTACAAAACAAACTCCTCTATTACCCAGAACTGGGTTATCAAGATACATTGCTGCAGTGTAATTCCTTGGGTGCACTCCATGATTTTTTTGTGCCCAACTTTACACCCTATGACACACCAGAGAACTATTTTTCCGCCTACGCACTCACCGGAGATCGTTTAAGCCAGTTGTCGCTGCCAGCTTACCTGATCACCAGCAGTGATGACCCCATCGTACCCGTCACTGACATAGCCCTAATGAACAAGCCATCCGCTCTACATATTGAAACGACCAAATTTGGTGGACACTGCGGCTTTATTGAAAACTACTGCCTTGAAAGCTGGACGGATAAGCGCCTAGTCGAGATTTTTAGTCATCACTGAAGCAGGCTGAAATCTGATCGTTATTAAACCCACGATACTGGAGAAACTTACTACGCTTAGTTCTCTCACTGAAATCAGCACAGGGTTTACTGCCATATTTTTTAGCCATCGCCTCTCCAGCCAAAAAATGCCAATCTGCTCCACTCTCGGCCACTGCACGTTTTGCAAGATGCTTATCTAACCCTCGTTGCTGTAACTCCAGACTAATACGATGCGGTCCCTGCCCTTTTCGTATTCGGGAGGACACAAATACTTCAGCAAACCGCTCATCCGATTGAAGATCGTCCTGCTTTAATCCGCAAAGCACCTGATCCAGTAGCTCAACGTGCTCGGGAAATCGATCAGCTAGTTTTCGGTGTAACTCAAGATGGGAATGTTCTCTGCGAGCGAGGAGATCCATGGCCCGCAGCCTGATTATGGAGGGCTGATCCGGTTTATCAGTATCAGTCATAGGCTCACTAACCACCTCTTTATGGATCACTACCTAATAGTTCACTTACTCAGGGAGTGCCTTGTCTAAAAATCACGGTTCTCTGATGGTCGTAACGGACAACTCGTCAACAGGCTCAGGACTATCTACAACCCCAAGCCATTCGCCCAACCTAGTAAAGATAGCTTTCAGTAATCGCCACAGCTTAGGCAGCAACCAGATTACCAATAATAAAAATGCGATCATTAGCCCAACGAACAACAACGGATGGTTGAACATCGCCCACATACCAGCGAGCACCAGTACATCTTCTGAAATCGATGCCGCCCAGTTAGAAAAGGGTTCAGGGGAGGTGTTGATAAGGGCTCGAGTAGAAAACTTGGTCAAGTGACTTGCTCCAGCCATAGTGCCACCCATTAACCCTGCGGCAATTTCTAGTGCTGGAGTCACATCACCCACTGCACCAACGGCTAGCATGGCCCCTGCAGGTATCCGAATAAAGGTATGTAATGTGTCCCATCCGGTATCAACCCCCGGTATCTTGTCGGCAATGAATTCAACAAAATACATCACGCCAGCGGCCATAATCACTATAGGATTCTGCACAACGGCCAACTCTGGTGGTAAATCAATATTACCCGTCGAACCTGCAAGCCCTAGTACCAGCACGGCGGCATACAAATTGATGCCACTTGCCCAACCCACGCCCATAGTCAGAGCGATAATACTTATAAGATCTTGATAATTATCCATAACCTATGCCTTTAGGCTGAAACTTGAGGGCGACGTATTATAAACCTGTACACCGTCCCGTTAGACCTACATTTTCGGGCTAAGTGCCCCTAGTTCTCATTTATCTTATAGCTTCCTTTTAGTCTTATAAATAACTTCCATTCATTCTAACAAGAAGGCAAGCACCCGGGCTAACGACTCATGAAGGGTGAAATCATCAACTGAACAAGGCTCACATCCTGGCTGTGTTCCAATCCTATTTCCATATCGGCAGTACGCTTATTCTTTGACTGACTCCCAAACAATCGGTCCCAAAAACTAAACAAAACTCCGTAATTGCTATCAGTGTCCTGCCGCACTACATGGTGGTGCATCCAGTGAATGGACGGGGTAATTATTAGTTTTGAGATTGCCTGCTCAAGTCTTGCGGGGATACGTATATTGGAATGATGAAATCCTGCATTCACCAATACCAGAGCTTCAAACACAATGACCGATAAAAGAGGGATCCCCAAGCTGACAACCACCACAGCTCGCACCAATGCGGATAAGATCACTTCACCAAAATGAAATCGAACGGAGGAAGTGACATCAAGCCAGCGGTCCAAATGATGTATCCGGTGAAAACGCCAGAGCAGGGGAATACTATGATTTGCTCGGTGCCACCAGTAAATCCAGAGATCCAGAACCAAGATGTCAAGCAACAACCCGCCCCAACCCACCAATAAATCATTATGCCAACTCAAACCATAATGTATCGCATAGAGCGTCACTGGCAAGATAATCACCGGTGAAAGTAGGCTATTACAAAACCACAATAGCAAGTTGTTGGTTATCCGCCGTACAGTGACAATTTCTTTTGGCACCGTGGCAGCCGGCGCGTAGCGTTCAGCAATGAACAACACCAATAAAAATAAGGCAACTATCAGGCTTTTGTAGGTAATCAGCTCTGTCATCTGTTAACCATCAACTTTGACACCATTCTTCTCCATGCTCAACCAAGCACTTCCCCACTTTTCATCATATTAATAATAAATAGTCCTGATAAATACCGTGTTTATCCAGTACATAAAAAAACCGCACTAGCAATAGTGCGGCATCTGTAACCAAAACACATTGATACTTAAAGAATTAGTCAGGCCTCAATCTCTTCCTTTTGAACCGGAGTTTCTTCAGCGGCTCCCTTCTTTTTTGGTGCAGGCATTAATTCAGCTCGAATTTTTTGCTCAATCTCATCGGCAATGGCCGGGTTTTCTCGCAGATACTCACAGGAATTAGCTTTACCCTGGCCTATTTTATTGCCCTTATAGGCATACCAAGCACCAGATTTATCTACCAAGCCGCATTTCACACCTAGATCAATAATCTCACCCAAGTGATTGATACCCTGACCATAGAGAATCTGGAATTCGCACTGCTTGAAGGGTGGAGATACTTTATTCTTCACCACTTTTACTCGGGTTTCATTACCCACTACTTCATCACCTTCTTTTACCGCACCGATGCGACGAATATCCAAACGAACGGAAGAGTAGAATTTCAATGCGTTACCGCCGGTGGTGGTTTCCGGATTTCCGAACATCACGCCAATTTTCATACGAATCTGGTTAATAAAAATCACCAGACAATTGGCATTTTTGATATTGCCCGTCAGCTTACGTAGTGCCTGGGACATCAACCTAGCTTGCAAGCCCACGTGATGGTCACCCATATCACCTTCAATTTCAGCACGTGGCGTCAGTGCTGCCACGGAGTCCACCACCAATACATCAATGGTTCCAGAGCGTACCAACATATCGGTAACTTCCAGCGCCTGTTCACCTGTATCTGGCTGCGACACAAGCAATTCATCTACATTGACGCCTAATTTTTCTGCATAGATAGGGTCTAGCGCATGCTCTGCATCGACAAAAGCACAGGTACCACCTGCTTTTTGCGCTTCAGCAATCACCTGAAGTGTCAGCGTTGTTTTACCGGAAGATTCTGGCCCGTAGATTTCTACAACTCGACCTTTTGGCAAGCCACCAATGCCCAAAGCAATATCCAACCCCAACGAACCTGTCGAGATGGACGGCATCGCCACCCGCTCTTTGTCGCCCATGCGCATGACCGTTCCTTTACCGAACTGACGCTCGATTTGATCTAGTGCTGCCTTAAGGGCCTTTTCTTTATTCGGATCCATTGTTGATGCCTCTTTGTTCATTAATGCTGACGGTTCTTAGATTCTTGTTGTCAAATTTTGATTGTTCTTAATCTTTGATTTAACCGTAGCTTACCCCAATTTTTTTATACTGTATAGCCATACAGTAATCTAATTTTTAAGCATCTCAATCAGCCCCTTAAGAGCCCGCTCAACTGCGGCCTGTCGTACCGCTGACCTGTCACCCTCAAACTGAGTACAGAGAGTCGTCACAACGCCATTCTTCATGGCCCAAGCAAACCACACCATGCCAACCGGCTTGTGTTCTGTGCCGCCATCTGGTCCGGCCACTCCACTCACTGCTACGGCAATATCTGCTCCCGCAGCCTTTAGGGCACCCTCCACCATTTGCCTCACCACAGATTCACTGACGGCGCCTTCCGACATCAGTGTTTCTGGCGATACGTCTAAAAGCTGTTCTTTAACGTCGTTTGCATAGGTAACAAATCCGGCATGAAACCACTGACAGCTTCCAGCAATATCGGTGATTGCACTGGCGATGCCCCCACCAGTGCAGGACTCGGCACAGGTCACTGTGAGCTGTCTAGAGCGTAGTAAACTCCCAAGCTGGGCTGATAGATCTTTAGTGTGACGGTTCATTAGGAAAACTTAAGGCAGCAATGCCTTTACTGCAAGGTGATTTTCAGCTCAATGGGAGGAAAGCAAACAAGACAGTCTGTCTCATCCCCAACCAACCCCAGTAAAACAAACCGGGGAAACGACTCAGAAATGAACGTCTCACATAATCAATAACAGATCAGACAGCACCATATTTAGCCTCCCTATTCAAAACTTACAGACACCAATGTCTCGTAGTGATAGGTTCCCGGGAACAGATCGATCAAGCTGACTTGATCAATAGTGAATTTGCCCGTCAGTTGTTGAAGATCTCTCACCATCGTTGCTGCATTACAGCTCACATAAATAAGTTTTTTTGGCTTCAAGGCCTTTACCCAGAGCGCTAAATCAGTAAAACCTTTTCTTGGCGGATCAACCAGAATGACATCGAACTGCTTATGTTCACAGCGTGCTTTGAACGCCCGTAACGATGTTTCAGAAAACAAATCCAGATGAATAAAACTCAACGACTCATGCTTAACACGATCCGGCGCATAATCCACCATCACACGATCAATGGCGTCATTACTTTCAACAACCGGGTCTGATAAATTGCCCTCCCCTGAGAACAAATCCAGTAGGGTACTTACCGCATCATCTTTCAATTCATTCAGCACCGCCTCTTTGAGCACCCTGTTCATGGCCTCATTCACCTGGCTAAATCCACCATGGGAATAAGGCTGGTCCCACTCAACACTCACACCTTCTTCAGTAAGGTACAGTTCACAATGGCCATGCCCCTCATGCTCTTCGGTCCAGCTTCTATCGTCATATAACTCATCAAAAGCCACTTTCAGGCGCTCATCAATCGCTAGGCATGTTGGAATTTCGAGAACGTTATTAGTCACGCCATCGATCATGCCTATGTACTTATGCCGATAGTGCAACTGAATACGATTACGGTAACCAAGGCGTTCTTCGGCTGGGACTACTTTGACAACAGGAACAGGTGCCGTGAGACGCTTCAGATGGTTATCCAGCGCCTGGTGCTTATACAGTAGCTCACTTTGATAATCCGTATGTAAGTAGTGGCAACCAGGGCAGCTCTCAAAATGCTTGCACGCCGCTTCCTCACGGTTGTCAGCGGTAATATCCAGCGACGCCAACCGAGCAAACATCACTCCTTTACTGGCTTTCGTTAAGATCGCCTTACCTTCTTCTCCCGGTAAAGTTTTGGGGATAAAACACGGCTTGTTATCAATTTTTGCTACACCCTGTCCCATTGAATCCATGCTTTCTATGGTAAATTCAAGAACGCGCTCAACAAATTTCTGCTTGGGTTTTACATGACGTCTTCTTTGTTTCAAGGTGATACCTTTTTATTTCGACAAGACAATTTCTCGCATGGCTATCTTAACACCAGAAGCGGCATTAACTCGGGCAGCCGTATTCATAGCGGTGAAGATATAGTAAAAAATACAGGGGCTATAATAAATTAAGGCGTGTTGATTAAAGAACAATCGTTACATATTTTTGTTTTTAGACCAACAGCTTACGCGGGATGAACAGACTTTCTTATCGTTTCATCGTCAATCTTTTCCACGGTAGAAAGGTGTTTCATTAAAGTCGGCGCTTCAGCTAGCATATCCTCAAACATTAACGCGACCTCTTGATCAAAAGAGGGGTGATTCTCGATTTCAAACATCACAACTTTAAGCTCATTCAATAGATTGTTTGTTATATGCTGCGCACCACTAATAGTTGCCAGATATATTTTTTCTTTTTCCAACCTAAGCGTTAAAGAAAGCACATCTTTTTCATAAACCTTCCACTTCCACGCAAGAACCGCAACTGTCCATATAGCAACCAATGCTCCGGCTCTGTTTAATATTACCGCCCATAATTCACCTCCAGAAGGAGAAAAATAAAAGCCTGCCAGCGTTAGAGCAGAACAAAGAATAGCCCAATAAAGGATGAAATATAGTTTAGGTAACCACAGGGCAATTAAAATAACTGCAACATATGGAACACCACCGACAATACCAAGTGGTACCTGTAGATCAAGAATAAGGACAGCCATCGCCAGGAGTGCACAAGTTGCATTTAACTTAATATTCAACATTTCACCTCACTGATTATAATCTAGAACCACCTCATATCTGCTCCCTCACGCTCCTAGTTAGAGCCAAAATCCATACACTAGTGTAGACCATCACCTCAAACGCGAAGTCAACCACATAACTTGCAATAAAAAGCGATAGCGAACGACGGCCCCATCACTACCAAACAACAATTATTCCAGAGCAAAGAATTTGACGAGATAAAACCGACCGGCAGATGGGTTATCTATACGGTTTCTTATACTCAACATAGGTATAAATTCATGGGAAAAAATCATAATGCAGGAAATAAACGACCTTTGAACAAAACCATTTTTGATCTTTTGGTTCCCAATTGAATCGGTATAATCGCACCTTCTTCATAGAATGTTGATAATGGAGCTGAAAATCCCTCACATGGCCGAACTGCTATCTATTTCTGGCGCGTCATTTATTCTGATTTTTCTAGCTGAGTTTGGTGACAAAAGTCAGTTAGTTTGTATGACTCTGGCCGCCAAGCACCGTCCGTGGCCTGTGTTATTCGGTGCGGTAACGGCCTTTGCTGTGCTCAACTTACTTGCCGTATTATTTGGCACCATAGTCTCTGCCTGGATCCCTGAATTCTGGCTCGCGCTCGCTGTAGCAGGATTATTTGGTTTTTTTGGTATTCAATCATTACTATTTGAAGACGTCGAAGAGGATGAGGCTGGTACGAGGGTACGTAGCAGTCACGGTCTATTTGTCACCGCGTTACTAATGATTTTTGTAGCAGAATTTGGCGACAAAACCCAACTAGCAGTTGCGGGCCTGGCGTCTACCTATCACGGCCTGCCTGTCTGGTTAGGGTCAACATTAGCTCTTATAGCCACCACAGTACTGGGGGTTGTTGCTGGTCAGCGGCTATTGAAATACCTGCCTCTGGGTCTGATTCATAAATTCAGCGGCGTACTGTTTTTATTGCTGGCAACACTGGCGCTGTATCAGGCTTTTTTCTGAGCCGAGTTAATCAAATTCGAGCTACTCTCTAACCACTTGTATCTTGTTTGCAAGTCTAGAGTCATCAACTAAATGGATTATCCGTTGTCGCCTTACAAAGAAATACCATTTGATTAGCGCCTAAATGTACCGACCCGGCTCTGCTGGCCCAGTAATACCACTATTACAACCAAAATAGCATTCAACGGCCCCCTCTAACGTTATCAGGTTGTCTATTTCGCATGTGATCATCATGTGTTTAAACAAGACAATCATGTGAAGAAACCATCCAACAAGAACATTCCGTAGCGCTATAAATCTAACGTTATTTTGCTTAGGTGATCATGTTCTATGCGTATCTCGCAAGACGATGTAAATTATTTTGGGTCTTAGAACGTAAGTTATCTGGGTTAAATTCACCCCGAAAAACCCCCTGATGACGTCGAGAATTGAAGACGGAGCCGTATAGGTGATGCCACTCTACATTGTTAATCTCCCCAGAAACTGGGGCTCACTTGCCAACCTCACGTCAACGCCTACTCCCAATTCCACCCAACAGTTTTTTCATTACGGTGAATCACGTAGAATCCACCCACCTCTCACAGACAAGCCATCTTAGACTATGACCGCAATGGAAGCTTCCTTGGAACAGCACACACCTATGATGCAGCAGTTTTTACGCATTAAGGCCGCACATCCCAATGAACTTGTGTTCTATCGGATGGGTGATTTTTACGAACTGTTTTACGACGATGCCAAAAAAGCATCCCAGTTGATGGACATCACCCTCACAGCACGAGGTAAGTCTGGTGGAAACCCTATCCCCATGGCGGGCATTCCCTACCATTCAGCAGAGGGTTATCTAGCCAAGCTGGTAAAGCTGGGTGAATCCGTGGCCATTTGTGAACAGATTGGCGACCCGGCCACCAGTAAAGGCCCGGTAGAACGACAAGTTGTACGAGTAGTAACACCGGGGACTATCAGTGATGAAGCCCTGCTGGATGCACGACGAGACAATCTGCTGGCGGCAGTTGCTCACCACAAAGATCAATTCGGCATTGCCACGTTGGATATTGGTAGTGGCCGTTTTCTGGTATTAGAAGTTACTGGCGCCGAAGGGTTGCAGAGTGAACTGCAACGGTTGAACCCGGCTGAGCTACTCGTAGATGATGACTTTCCTTATCCAGAAATTATTCAGCACCGCAGGGGAGTACGCCATCGGCAACCTTGGGAATTCGAGCAAGATACCGCTCGTAGACAACTGACCGACCAATTTGGCACCAAAAACCTGATGGGGTTTGGCTGCGATCATCTACCTCTGGCCCTCGCTGCCGCAGGTTGTTTATTACAGTATGCCCACGAAACCCAGCGTACTGCCCTGCCCCACATTCGCACCATCAGTTATGAGAACCGCGATGACAGTGTGATTCTGGATGCGGCCACCCGACGCAATTTAGAATTGGATACTAACCTATCGGGTGGCACTGAAAATACGCTACTGTCTGTGTTGGATAACACCTCAACAGCGATGGGTGGCCGACTATTATGTCGTTGGCTTAATCGACCACTGCGCCATCTCTCTATATTACAGGGCAGACAGCAGGCCATCGCTGAACTGCGTCAGGACTATCGCTATGAGGTGATAGTTGATCAACTGAAAAATATCGGTGATATGGAGCGTATTTTGGGCCGATTGGCACTGCGCTCGGCACGTCCCAGAGATTTAACCCGGCTGAGACAATCTCTCGAAACCTTACCCGCGATTCAGTCTGCACTGTCTGCCTCGGAATCAGATCGTCTCCAACAGCTATTGACTGAGGCTTCAGAGTTTCCCGAGACCGTTGACCTGCTAACCCGTGCGGTAATCGACAATCCACCCGTGGTCATTCGTGATGGCGGTGTGATTGCTGAAGGTTATGACCGTGAATTGGATGAGCTGCGAAATATCAGCACCAATGCCGGACAGTATTTGATTGATCTGGAAACACGAGAAAAACAGCGCACCGGCATTGCCACGCTCAAAGTTGGCTATAACCGGGTACACGGTTACTACATTGAGATATCCCGCGCCCAGTCTGATCAAGCACCAGCAGATTATATTCGCCGCCAGACGCTGAAAAATGCGGAACGCTTTATCACCCCCGAACTGAAAGAATTTGAAGATAAAGCCCTCAGCGCCAAAAGCCGATCCCTAACGCGAGAAAAAGCCCTTTATCAAGCATTGATCGAAACCCTCAACGAACGACTACTGCCATTGCAGAACTGTGCAGCGGCTATTTCTGAATTGGATGTGCTGGTCAATCTGGCAGAGCGGGCTGACAATCTTAACCTGACAGCCCCCACATTGGTTGAGCAACCGGGTATTGATGTCATAGGTGGGCGCCACCCTGTGGTAGAGCAGGTTTTGGACAGCCCCTTTGTAACCAACGACCTGAAGCTCAATGAACAGCGCCGGATGCTGGTCATTACCGGCCCTAACATGGGTGGTAAATCCACCTATATGCGACAAGCCGCATTGATTGTATTGCTAGCTCATATCGGTAGTTGCGTACCCGCACAAAGTGCCAGCATCGGACTGGTGGATCGTATCTTTACTCGCATTGGTTCATCGGATGATCTGGCCGGTGGCCGTTCTACCTTTATGGTGGAAATGACAGAAACGGCCAACATTCTTCACAATGCCACAGAACGCAGTTTGGTATTAATGGATGAAGTTGGACGTGGTACCAGTACGTTTGATGGCCTATCACTGGCTTGGGCTTGTGCAGTACAGCTGGCCGAGAAAGTCAGGGCCCTCACGTTGTTTGCGACTCACTATTTTGAATTAACCAGCCTGCCGGACAAAACCGCAGGCGTCGCCAATGTTCATCTGGACGCAACAGAATACAACGACGACCTTGTATTTCTGCACTCAATTCAAGAAGGCCCCGCCAACCAAAGCTATGGAATTCAAGTGGCCAAACTGGCGGGGATACCACCTGAAGTGATAACCCTGGCACGCCAGGAACTGGCCAGCCTTGAGGCGGGAGCACACCCTACAATCAAACCTACTACCACCAACGTGTTGCACCCTGTCCAAAGCGAGCTATTTTCCGACCCTGTTGCTTCGGCCCTCCTCGATGCGGTATCCGCTGTTAATCCGGATGAATTAAGCCCTCGAGAAGCCCTAGAAAAGCTTTACGCATTGAAGAAAATCAGCGGTAAAAATTGATTAAGCGCAAAAGCCGAGCAAATTAGTACACTATAGTTTGAATTCGGGGTTTAAATATGGGAATTGATTTCTGTATAATGCGCCGCTGTTGGAACCCCCAGCTTTACGGAGAACACAACATGACCTTCATCGTCGGAGAAAACTGCATCAAGTGCAAATACACAGATTGTGTAGAAGTGTGCCCAGTTGATTGCTTTTATGAAGGCCCGAACTTTCTGGTAATCCACCCGGATGAATGTATCGACTGTGCACTCTGTGAACCGGAATGCCCAGCCGGAGCTATCTTCTCCGAAGACGAGCTACCGGAAGATCAACAGATCTATCTGGAGCTGAACACCGAACTGGCTGAAGTATGGCCCAATATCACTGAGAAAAAAGAACCACTTGCCGATGCAGAAGAGTGGGATGGTGTTCCAGACAAACTTCAACACCTAGAGCGTTAATCAACACTTAACCGACACAGATATTAAAAAGGCGGCTATCGAATCGAAGCCGCCTTTTTTGTACCTGCTGTTCCTTATACTGACTTTTCTAGTACTGATGAACTACTGATCCATACATTCAAAGCAATTCAAATACAGACCACGTGGATCGTTGAAGTTCACTAACAGCTCTAGCTTCTTTGTCAGCCCATAGAAACTCGACACCAAACTGGTCGGCGACCATCTCTCTGGCATTCTTGAAACTAAAGTGCCCACCTGACCATTGGCAAGCTCTAGCATCAACTGCTCGGAGAAATCCAACGGTGCCTCTACCACCTCAACTTCGTAGGCATCCAATCCAGCAGTCTCAGCGGCAGCAGTAATGGCCTGGTTTAGGTTGCCCAGCCTGTCAACCAGTCCTAGCGCCAAGGCCTTTTCTCCGGTCCAGACTCGACCCTGGGCCACCTCATTAATTTGATCAGGCGTACTGTTTCTAGCCTCAGCAACGAGTGACAGGAAACGACCATAAACATGATTAACACCAAACTGGATCACTTGTTCTGCCTGCGGAGACATCGGTCTATCCAATCGGAAAAAGTCGGCCATGGTTGTAGTGCCCACTCCATCACTGTGAACACCTAGAGCCGTCAGACTGTCCTCAAAGGTGGGCACGATACCAAACACACCAATAGAACCGGTAATGGTAGTGGGGCTGGCCCAAACCTGATCTGCCCCCATGGCAATCCAGTAACCACCCGATGCTGCCACAGAGCCCATTGAAACAATCACGGGAATGCCTGAGTTTTTAGTAAGAATCACCTCTTGACGAATGATCTCGGAAGCAAAAGCACTTCCTCCGGGGCTATCAATTCGCAATACCAACGCCTCAATATTCTCATCATCTCTAGCCTGCTTAAATAATGCAGCCAGACTATCGCCGCCCACGGTACCCGCTGGCTGCTCACCATCAAGAATCATACCCTTGGCAACTATCACGCCAATTTTAGACGTTTGGGGCTCCACAGCGAGTGCTTCTGCCCGACGCAAGTGGCCCAAATACTGATCGACCTCAATACGCTGATAACCACCCTCATCTGTTGCACCGGCCAACTCTTGAAGTCGAGCCAGCATCTGTGGTCGCGTTGACAGTTTATCTACAAGGCCAGCAGCAACCGTGAGCGCCGAGGCATCACCATCATATCCCGCTAGCTTATAGCCCAAATTGTTGACGTAATCATTGATGGCATCAGTGGGCAAATCACGTAGCGTTTCCACCCTACTGGTGTAAACCGACCACAACGCATTGATCCACTCTGTGGTGTGCTCTCGAGATGCTTCTGACATATCCGTGCGGGTGAACGGCTCGATAGCATCCTTGTAGGTACCCACCCGAAAAATATGAAGGTTGATGCGAAGTTTATCGAGTCCTTCTTTAATATAGTTGGGATAATTTCCGTAACCCGTCAGTAACACCGTCCCCATGGGATTGAGGTGAATTTCATCCGCATAACTGGCTAAGTAATACTGTTCCTGAGTATAGTTATCGCCTACAGCAATGATTGGCTTGCCACTTTTCTTAAAACGAGCCAATGCTTCGCCAATATCTTCCAGCTTGCTGATACCACCACCGATAAGAAAATCCAGTTCCAGAACCAGACTCGTGATTCGACCATCACTGGCAGCACTATCAATGGCTTCGATCAAATTCGTCACCAAGGTTTCAGCAGCAGCAGGACTATTCTGCTGCATAATTTGTGTAAACGGATCCACATAGGTTTTTTGCTCCACCAGAAACCCACCCGGTGCTATGTGTAGAGCCGCATGTTTTGGCAGTGGCTGTACGTCGTCTTGGATCAAGCTGGCAATCACCGCCACTACGACCACCAACAACACTATGTTAATCAGCGCACGGACAGCACTAAAAAAACCACCAATTAATCGAAATGAACGCCGTATTAAACCGGGCTTGTCACTCATGTCATATCATCCTGATAAAGAGAATATTGCTTCCAGCGACTGAACATCATCGCCGCATTGAACAGCACCACTAGCAGCACCAATTCCGCCACATCAAATGCGTTGGCATCTGCCGCAAACAAGTTAGAAACCGTCACTACAAAATAGAGTAACGTGACAAAACATAACATGGAAATTGTTTTATAACGCTCCACATAGAGCCCAGGAACCAAAATAAGCAACGGTACAAATGTAAATATCATCAAGCTGACCGGCATCTTTGACACGACACCATTGAGCAGTAGAACTAACAATAGCAATATAAAGCTGCTCCAAGTGATCCAGCGACCAATACGTAATTTTTTGCTGAGGTGGGGAATTACTTTTGTCATTATTAACCCGATAGCTTTATTAATTAGATGATTTTATTAATACGATAACGCTATTAATTCGACAGTTTTTTCGCTAAACCTGCCACTCGTTTACCCAGCGCCACGCAGAGTTCAATTTCTTCGGGACTAAGACCACGTGTACCATCACCGGCTTGATGTGAGGCACCGTAGGGCGTCCCACCACTGGTCGTGGTGTGCAGTGCTTGCTCACTGTAGGGTATTCCCGCCAGCACCATGCCATGGTGCATCAGCGGTAACATCATGCTCAACAACGTTGTTTCCTGGCCGCCGTGAAGCGATCCCGTAGAGGTGAATACCGCAGCAGGCTTACCAATCAAGCCTCCGTTTAGCCAAAGGTCTCCGGTCATATCCAGAAAATACTTCAAAGGCGCAGCCATGTTGCCAAAACGGGTGGGACTACCCAGGATCAAGCCCGAGCAATCCTTCAGGTCTTCGGCCGAGCAATACATATTGCCCTCGGAGGGGATATCCGGCTCGCTGGCCTCACAGCTGGGAGACACGGTAGGCACTGTGCGAAGCCGCCCTTCCAGTCCGCCCTGCTCAACACCGCTGGCTATATGTTCCGCCATGGCATGGGTATTACCGTAACGGGAATAGTAAAGCACCAGAACGTAAGGCATTAGAGAATTCCCAGTACTTGTTCGGGCGGGCGACCTAATGCCGCTTTATCGCCATTGATAACGATGGGACGCTCAATGAGCTTTGGGTGTGCCACCATGGCGTCAATCAACTGCTCTTCACTGAGGCTTTCATCTGCTAGATTATTATCTTTGTAGTCGTCTTCGCCCTTGCGCAGCAACTGACGAGCAGGGATGCCTAGCTTCTGAAGCACCGCTTCCAGGGCCTTTGCATCGGGTGGTGTTTCCAGATACAACAGGATTTCAGGCTCAATGCCACGCTCTTCTAGTAGAGCTAAAGTTTGTCGAGATTTGGAACAACGGGGATTGTGATAAATGCTAATCATCATCTTTGTGTAGAATACCCTTAGTAATAAATGCTGAGTGAAAAAACGCATTCTAGCTGGAAACCAGCTATCGGGGCCAGACGAGGTGACCAAGTGTCTTTAACACCAAAAGAACAATTACACATGGCGGGACTTTTTTTTCGCCTGCTGGGAAAACGTTTTGGCGACGATGGCTGCCGCCAAACAGCGGCCGCACTCACCTATATGAGCTTATTTGCTGTCGTGCCATTAATGACATTGATGTACTCAATGTTCTCCCTCATTCCTGCCTTCCAGGGCCTTGAAAGCCAGGTACAAGAATTCATCTTCAGTAATTTTGTGCCCCAAAGTGGCGAAGAAATACAGCAGTACCTCACTGAATTTTCCGGTCAGGCACGTAAACTCTCTGTGGCTGGCGTCGCTATTCTACTCATCACCGCCTACCTAATGCTGACTAATATCGAACAGGCCTTTAACAATATATGGGGTACTGTGGGTAGCCGACGTGGGTTATCGAGCTTCTTACTGTATTGGGGCATTCTAAGTTTAGGGCCTCTCTTATTGGGCATTGGCCTGATGATGCGCACCTACCTCGTTTCCTTCCAGCTACTGGTGGATGAAGTAGACACACTCGGCATCACCGGCCTACTGTTCGAAGTATTGCCACTGGTATTTACCTGGGCGGCCTTTTCCCTACTATTTATTGCGGTTCCCAATTGCAAGGTATCTACTCGCTATGCCCTTATCGGCGGACTCGTCACTGCGGTTTGCTTTGAGCTGGCAAAAATAGCCTTTGGGACGTTTATAGCCCATTCCAGCTACACCTCGGTCTATGGGGCTTTTGCTATTTTTCCCATCTTTCTGATTTGGATTTATCTGATGTGGATCCTCGTACTGGGCGGAGCCGAACTGATTCGCTCGATGGAAACGTTCAAAACTGCGCGGCAAGGATTCGACTACCCGGATCTGATTGCCGTACTCATTATTCTGTGGGAATGCTGGCGCAAGCAGCAGAACGGAGACTCCCTTTCAAACCAGGACATTATCCATGCCGGACTCGAAGAACAGCACTGGAGACGACTGCGTGACCTGCTGCTGGAAGATCATCTGTTGGCCGAGACCGCAACGGGATGCTATGTACTAACACGTGACCCCAGCCAGCTTCGCTTGAGCGATATTACATCTATCAGTGGCCAAGGGGTCTCTATACTACCCGGAGCCAAGGCGACAGAAACGTTAGTGACATATCCCTGGTTTAATCAATTATCCGACATATTAAATAACGCCAACCAGCAGCTCACAGAAACGTTCTCCCCAACCATTGCCCAGCTATTTTCTAAGGAAAACACCCATGACCAAAATAGCTAGCGTGCTTTTTGGTTTTTGCCTCCTATTACTGGGGGCCTGTGCTGACCGAGAACCGAGCTATCCCCTGCTCGATGGTGGAGAAATACAGTTTTCAGAATTACAGGGGAAAGTGGTTTTTATCAACTACTGGGCGGAGTGGTGCAAACCCTGCCGTACAGAAATGCCTGAGTTGAATGCGGTTCAAAAGACCATGGGGGATAAGGTTCGGGTTCTGGCAGTTAACTATGATGGCATTCAGGGCGATCAACTGGAACAACAGTCGAAAGCGATGGGCATTGAGTTTTCAGGGCTGACTGAAGACCCTCGCCCACAGTTTGGCGTAACGCCCAGCGGTGCACTGCCAGAAACACTGGTCATTGGGCCTCGCGGTCAGTTTCAACAAGTATTACTAGGACCACAAACAGTGGGTAGCCTCAAGCAGGTAGTCGCCAGTCTTACCGAAAACACGAACTACCCACCTGCTAGCCAAAAGAGCGACTAAGACCGTCCTTCTCTATCATGATCGTGAGTGGGGCGAGTATGGCTTTGAAAATTACCTGAAAGTAAAAGCAATCAACGTTTAACTGCCTGGGTCTCGGTATCAACTACCAGCCGAAGACCTGCTTAACAAAAGGAATACTGAGCTTGCGTTTTTCTTCCAGAGACGCACTTTCCAGGGTATCTAGACAGGCCATCAATTCACTCAAGTCACGGGCAGCCCGGTTAATCAGGTATCTGGCCACGTCATCGCTCAGCTCCATACCCCGGCGAGAGGCTCTGAACTGAATAATTAATGTTTTCAGCTCATCATCTGAACTCTGTAATTGAAAAACCGGCCCCCATCCAAGACGAGATTGAAGATCCGGTAATTGCAAAGGAAGCTCACGCGGCGTGCAATCCGCACCCACAAGAAGACGACCATGGGCCTGCCTGACCCGGTTATACAAGCTAAACAACGCCTCTTCCCAGTGAGTATTACCCGCTACGAGTTGAACATCGTCAAGGCAAATCAGCGGCAGTTGTTCAAGGTTTTCCAACAACGATTGGGGTGGATAATCCAATAACTCAGCTAAGGGTAAGTACTGCACTTGCAGACCATTGGTCGATGCTTGGTGGCAACTCGCCTGTAACAAGTGGGAAACACCGCATCCCGTTGGCCCCCAAAGATAGACAAAAGGCTCATCACCCGATACCAGCTGGTTACGTAACACCGCTAAGACCTGGCACTTGTGATCCTGGTCCAGAAGAAAGAAGTTCTCAAAGGTGGCGTCGTCGTTAAGGTTAATCCCTAGACTGAGTTGACGGGGCACTACTGCCCTCCCCAGCGAAAGCGATGACGACTAATAATAGAAGACGTACTGGTTGCAACAGAAGGCGCAACGGATTCAAGCTCAGGGCTACTTATCTCAAGCTCAGGGCTGCTCGTTCCATGCTCAGGGCTGCTCGTTTCTGAAGCAGGAATACTGGTATTTACTAGCTCAGCCATACGCTTATCTCTACGCAGGGTATCCAGCAACAGGGGCACCTCTCCTTCAACGAAAAGCCGAAGGCCCAACCGGTCAGCATCCACGTAATCCACTGTTAACCGGTGAACAACTTCCAGTGAAGCAATATACGTCGTCGCCTGACTAAACGCTTGATAGTCATTAATATTTTCAATCTGAATAAACAGTTCTTCATCTACCGCATTCGCCACATAGGAATACTGACTGGCCAAACTGTCTATCGCCTCAGGCACAACTTTACCCATCAGTTCAGACACATTACTGGCGACCAAGCTTGTTAAATTGCCATCGCCATTCAAGTTCAGCATGCGCGCGCCTCGCCAGTGTCCAGTGGCACTCTGATATAAGCGCAACGCTAACCAAGCCTGAGTATTGTACCGCTTGCTCGCATCAGCCAACCGTACCTGATTAAAATTCCAGGCATCATCTTCAGAGACGGCCTGTCGGTCTTGCAAATCCAATAGTGGTAGGACCAACGGTGCACCACGATCATCCATCAATTCTTGCAAGGCGGCCACTGTATTAGGCATGGTCTCATCCGACACAAACCTTTTACCCCTCACGGGATCATCAATAACAATCCACACCAACAACCCGGGCCTATCTGATGGCCATATCTGCAATTGATACTGCCGCAACAAACGGTTAATGGATGATTCATCAAAACTTAGGCTCATCGCTATGCCTGGTGATGAAGATGTCTCATCAGCCAATAGATTTTGATAACTGATGTAGCCGTACTCTGTCACATAACGCTCGGCATTAGAGAACGCATCCGCTCCATTGACCTTCGATAGTACCTGGCTATTGCCTGTCACTTTGACCAACACCTTACCCAAACCAACTCTCACGGCACGCAAGCGCTCTCCACTCCCCTGACCAGAGACCGGCACCACTGTTTTATAGAGATTTGTCACCGACTCGGCAAACACCGACAGGGAAAATAAACTGAGGATAATCAGTGCAATCAGAGTATTTTTAGCAATAGGGCGGTTTTTCATGGCGCGATTGTAACAGCAGAGGGTAAATAGACCCATTATCTGACTGCCAGTTCTTGGCTTTTCATATAAAATACCCGCTCTTTTGATAATCCCCATTGCTAGACAACCACAAGATAACGATAAGGCAACGTATGAGCGACCAACAGCCACCCCTCAGCTACAAAGATGCCGGTGTCGATATTGATGCAGGCAATGCACTCGTGGAACGTATCAAACACGTTGCCAAGAAGACAAGGCGACCTGAAGTGTTAGCCGGACTAGGTGGTTTCGGTGCCCTGTTCAGCCTACCCAGTGGTTACAATGAACCCGTTCTGGCATCTGGCACAGATGGCGTAGGCACTAAGCTAAAGCTCGCCATGGATCTGGGCCTGCATGACACGATTGGTATTGACCTCGTGGCCATGTGCGTCAACGACCTCGTGGTCTGTGGTGCCGAGCCGCTATTTTTTCTCGACTACTATGCGACAGGAAAGCTAAACGTAGACATCGCCGCCTCGGTTGTAGCGGGCATTGGCGAGGGCTGTGCTCAGGCTGGATGCTCGTTGGTCGGCGGCGAAACCGCTGAAATGCCCGGTATGTATGAAGGCGAAGATTATGATCTCGCCGGTTTCTGCGTAGGCATTGTAGAAAAAGCTAATATTATTGATGGCAGTGGTGTACATGTGGGAGACACCCTAATCGGACTTGCTGCCAGTGGGCCACACTCCAATGGCTACTCACTGATCCGCAAAGTTATCGATGTCTCTAATGCCGACATTCACAATGACCTCATTGATGGAAAACCCTTGGGAGAGGCGCTACTCACTCCCACCCGCATCTATGTGAACTCAATTTTGGCACTGGTGGATCATGCCCATGTACCCGTCCATGCTATTTCCCATATTACTGGCGGTGGTCTACTGGAAAATATTCCTCGTGTGTTACCCGAGAGCGCCAAAGCCATTATTGATATTAACAGCTGGCAGCGTCCCGCTATCTTTGATTGGCTCCAAAGCAACGGCAATATTGATCCAATAGAAATGTATCGCACCTTCAATTGTGGTGTGGGCATGGTCGTTTGCGTCCCCAGTGAAGCGGCCGATAATGCCATCGACACGCTACATGCAGCGGGTGAAGATGCCTTTATCATCGGCTCCATTGCCCACGCCGAGCCGGGTGAAGAACGGGTTGAATTGCAAGGGCTATAACCAATGACATCAGGTAAGCGATCACGGTTAGTTGTACTGATTTCAGGTAGTGGCAGTAATTTACAAGCCTTCATCGATGCCTCTAAGGACGGCAACCTCAACGCAGATATTGTTGGGGTTATCAGTAACAAAGCTGACGTTTTAGGGTTACAGCGAGCTCAAGATGCGGGCATTTCCAATGAAGTTCTTGACCACCGCGCGTTTCCCAGCAGAGAACACTTTGACGCTGAGCTGGGTGAACGCGTTTCCAGCTACCAACCCGACCTGGTCATCTTGGCTGGATTTATGCGAATTCTCACCCCTGATTTTGTGAGCCGCTTTGCCGGACACATCATGAACATCCATCCCTCGCTTCTACCTAAATACCCTGGACTCCACACTCATCAACGCGCCATCGATGCCGGAGATAAAAAAGGGGGAGCCACTGTTCACTTTGTCACCAGTGATTTGGATGGTGGGCCAGCCATAGTCCAGGCTGAGGTGCCCATCATGGGTGATGATACTGCTGATCTTCTGGCAAGTCGGGTTCTGGTACAAGAACATCAGATTTACCCTTTAGCGGCCCATTGGTTTTGTGAAGGCAGACTAACCCTGGAAAATGGTGTGCCACAACTCAATGGTAACGCTCTACAAAAAACCGGATTTTTGTTCTCGACTGCAATCACTGAACAATAAGCGCTAAACTGCATCTAACAGCAGTCTTAACCGGATCAGGAAAACTGGAACCCTTCATGCATATAAGCGTTCATCCAACTTCTCTCCATCGAGGAACAACCACATTTATCCTCGGCACTATCACGCTACTCTGCTTCCTTGGGACAGCTCAGGCTGGTGAGAATGGCGCCGGCGACCCGGCCTTAATACCCTATACGCTGTCCTATGCTGCCACGTACAACGGTATGGATATCAGTGCCGAACGTCAGTTGAAATTGAACGGTAACGGCTATGTGTTAACCACTACCGCAAAAAACCTGTTCAGCAGTATTGAGGAAGAAGGGGCGTTCTTACTCGATGAACAACGAGGGATCGTCGACCAGAATTATCAGTACAAGCGTAATGTCCTGGGGATCAAAAAGACTGAAAAACTGAGATATAACAGAGAAGCCGGTGTTGCCAACTACAAGACAAAAAAGAAACAGCGCCAAGTAACACTGGAAGATGGCTATCTCAATCGCCTGACCTACCAAGTACAACTACAGCGGGATCTAATCAATCAGGTTTCACCTCTGCAGTACCAAGTGATTAGCAGAGGACGCCTCAAACAGTACAAGTTCGAAACACTGGGCGAGGAAACGCTCGATACGCCTCTTGGAAAGATTAAAGCGCTTAAAGTGCGCAGAATACGAGATGACGATGACAGGGAGACCTTGTTCTGGTTTGCTCCTGAATGGAATTACCTACTGGTACAACTATGGCAGAGGGAAGAAGGGGGGGAGGACTACAAAATAGTTATTCAGGAAGGAAGCCTCAACAAGCAACCCCTTACACTGTCAAAAGGAAACTCATAAGTAACGTGAGACACAAAGAATAACTAACACGGGATTAAATCATGCAAATCTCACCTGACGAGCGCCCAGAACGGTCTGCCTCAACAAGCGCTTCCGGAAAATGGATCATCTTGGCAATTGGCCTCTGTATTTTGGCGGGTCTGGTCTATTTTGTCTTGATGCCAGACACCCTACAAAAACCCGTGGAAATACAACCAGAAATACTGGCTATTGAAGAGCCTAAACTGATCACGCACCCGGCGTCAGCACCCGTAGAAGACATTCCCCAACAACCCGAACCCATTGAGCAGCCACTCATTCTGCCTACACTGGACGACAGTGACATTGAAGCCAGACTAAGACTGAACTCACTGACACCAGCGGGGACGCTAGAAAAGTGGTTCCATACAGATCATCTCATTCGTCGTAGTATTACCCTGATCGACGGTCTGAGCCGGGGTGTACTACTACAAAAAATGATCAATGCCCCCTCGCCAAAGGGCAAATTTATCGCCACAAAAAAAGAAGGGAAGCTCTGGGTCGATCCTGTCAACTATCAACGCTACAACTACCTCACGGATACGCTTAACGCCATTGATAGCAACAAGCTGGTTGAATTATTCCATCAGTTTCGTCCGCTTCTAGAGCAAGCTTATGGAGAGCTAGGCTATCCACCAGAAGACCTGGATAACGCGATCATTGCCGCCTTGGACCAAATCCTTTCCACACCCATTCCGGTTACTCCGGTAGCATTGACGCAGGAATCAGTGCATTACCAATATGCAGATTCAAGGCTTGAAGCACTACCGCCGATTCAAAAACAATTGTTGAGAATGGGGCCAGAACATACACAAAAAATTCAGAAAAAAGCGAGCGAGCTTAGAGCATCACTGCTGAATAGAAAGCGTGGATAGAACGAACCGCAACGACACACAAAAACCAACTATTAACTGGTTAAAACCAGTTTTACAGCATAACTAACAATAAGAACCTCTATGTACCTTTTGATGAAACAAGCCCATATCAGCTTTGCCCTTATCAGTATCAGCCTATTTGTACTTCGCGCTTTCTGGTCAGTGACAGAAGCACCTCAACTACAGCAACGGTGGGCAAAAATTGCGCCACACATCAATGACACGTTACTGCTAGGTTGCGCTGTTTATCTGATGGTTTACTCGGGCCAATATCCCTTTGCAGACCACTGGTTAACCGCCAAGTTTTTTGCCTTGCTGGTTTATATTGCCACAGGAACTATTGCTATCAAGAGAGGAAAAACCACAGGCACGCGTCTGCTATTCAGCCTATTGGCTGTGGCAACCTTTAGTTATATTTTTGCAGTAGCCCTAAGCCATTCTGCAAGTATGGGGCTATAAACCAGAAAAAACTTAGGCTTTGGGTAGGGTGACGCCAGTCTGGCCTTGATACTTACCACCCCGATCGGCATAGGACACTTCACACACTTCGTCAGACTCAAAAAACAGCATCTGAGCGACACCTTCATTGGCATAAATCTTCGCCGGAAGGCTGGTGGTGTTGGAAAACTCCAGAGTAACGTGACCTTCCCACTCGGGCTCTAGCGGGGTGACGTTAACAATAATGCCGCAGCGAGCATAGGTGGATTTACCCAGGCAAATCGTCAATACATTACGAGGAATACGGAAATACTCAATGGTGCGAGCGAGTGCAAAGGAGTTAGGTGGGATAATGCAGTAATCGCCCTTAATATCAACAAATGCATCTGTGTCGAAGTGTTTTGGATCCACAGTCTTGGAGTGAATGTTAGTAAAAATCTTGAACTCATCGGCACAGCGAACATCGTAACCGTAGCTGGAAACCCCATAGGAAATCACCTTCTCACCATTGGGATCCGGCTGACGAACCTGCCTTCCCTGGAACGGCTCAATCATATGGTGTTCCTGTGACATACGGGTAATCCACTTATCGGACTTAATGCTCATAGTTCGTAATTTCCCAAAACCGTTCGACAATAAAAGTTGGCCATCATACCCGTTTGAAAGGACGCATCAAAGCTCCTCCGATCAGTATGATGGCAGGTATTATTCAATGATAATTTCTGGACCACTGGTAGATGGTGTTGCTGCCAGCCTCGTCATCACTTGTGTGGCAATTTTCTGGTAATACTGGGCAGCAACACCTTCAGGGTCAGCGATAACTGACGGCGTACCCGCATCGGTTTGCTCTCGAATATCCAGTGATAGCGGTAGAGAACCAAGTACCTCTGTACCATACTCAGAGGCCACAAGCTGACCGCCTCCCTCCCCAAAGATATGTTCTTCATGCCCACACTGACGACAAAGGTGAACCGCCATATTTTCCACGAGACCTAACACGGGAATGTTCACTTTATTGAACATCTCAATAGCCTTACGTGCATCCAACAGCGCAATATCCTGAGGTGTTGTCACAATCACTGCACCCGCTAACTGCGCTTTTTGAGCCAGTGTCAGCTGAATATCCCCCGTACCGGGAGGCATATCCACTACCATATAATCGAGTTCGCCCCACTGAGTCTGAGTGAGAATTTGCAGTAGAGCACCACTGGCCATGGGCCCGCGCCAAACCATAGGTGTCTGCTCCGTGACCAGGTAGCCCATCGACATAGATTTAATACCGTGGGCTTCAACAGGAACAAAATATTGTTCATCAACTACGTCGGGGCGAGTGCCCTCGGCAACACCCAACATCATTGGCAAACTGGGGCCATAGATATCCGCATCTACAATCCCTACCCTGCTCCCATCGGCAGCCAGCGCCAGCGCTAAATTAACCGCTGTCGTTGACTTGCCCACTCCGCCCTTGCCGGAAGCGACTGCAATAATATGTTTCACGTCTTTAAGACCATCTTGAACTGGTGCGTCAGCCATCACTCATCCTCGTACAAACTAATGAAAAACCAAGGGAAAACCGTTATAGTTGCGCCCCTTTATAAATGCCAAATCATAGCAGTCTACAATCATGACAGAACGCATGTCCCAACGTCGAAAAATTCTTGTTACCAGCGCACTGCCCTATGCCAATGGTTCGATCCATCTCGGCCATCTAGTGGAGTATATCCAAACTGATATTTGGGCGCGCTTTCAAAAAATGCGCGGTCACGAATGTTACTACGTCTGCGCCGACGATGCGCATGGTACGGCGATTATGTTGAAGGCGGAACAGCGTGGCATTACGCCTGAAGAACTAATTGCTCAGGTGAGAGCAGAACATGAAGCTGATTTCGGCGATTTTCTGATTGAATTTGACAACTATCACTCTACTCACACTGATGAGAACAGGGAAATGTCGTCGCTCATCTACAACCGTCTGCGCGAAAACGGTCATATCGCTACCAGAGAAATCACTCAGGCATTTGATCCGGAAAAAAATCTGTTCTTGGCAGACCGTTACATCAAAGGCACCTGCCCAAAATGTAAAACTGACGACCAGTATGGTGACAACTGTGAAGCCTGCGGAGCCACTTACGCACCTACAGATTTGATCAATCCAAAGTCAGCCATATCGGGTGCGACACCCATTGAAAAAGCATCCACCCATTACTTCTTCAAGTTACCGGAATTTTCCGACTTTCTGAAGGAATGGACCCGTGCCGGTCATGTGCAGGATGAAGTGGCCAACAAGCTGGGAGAATGGCTGGATAGCGGATTACACGAATGGGACATCAGTCGCGATGCCCCCTATTTTGGTTTTGAAATTCCCGATGCGCCCGGCAAGTACTTCTACGTCTGGCTGGATGCCCCTATTGGCTATATGGCCAGTTTCAAAAATCTGTGCCAGAAAAAAGAGGGGCTTGAGTTTGACGCGTTCTGGAAACAGGACTCCGAAGCTGAGCTCTACCACTTCATCGGCAAAGATATTGTCAATTTCCACGCACTGTTCTGGCCAGCCATGCTCACCAGTGCTAATTTCCGTACACCCACACGGGTCTGCGTACACGGCTTCCTGACGGTCAATGGCAAGAAGATGTCGAAATCTCGAGGCACCTTCATTAATGCCCGCAGCTATCTGGACAACCTTAACCCGGAATACCTGCGCTACTACTTTGCCGCCAAGCTGTCCTCGGGCGTTGATGACCTTGACCTAAATTTGGATGATTTTATTCAACGGGTTAACAGCGATCTCGTAGGCAAAGTGGTTAATATTGCCAGTCGTTGCGCCAAATTCATTACCAAAGGCAACAACGGCGTGCTATCCAATACCGTTGCTGACGAGGCGCTTTGGCAGCAAGTTGCAGGGGCTGCTGACAGTATCGCCAACCACTATGAAAACCGTGAGTTTAGTAAAGCTGTTCGGGAAATCATGGCGCTAGCAGATGCAGCCAATGAGTACATTGCAGCGAAGGAACCCTGGAAACTGAGCAAAGAACCCGGTCGAGAACAGGACGTATTGGATATTTGCTCCTTGGGCATCAACCTGTTCAGGGCTCTAATGGTTTACTTGAAACCGATACTCCCCGCCATGGCGATGGAATCGGAAGCGTTCCTAAATGACAACCTCAGCTGGGACAGTGAATTACGGCCCCTGAAGGACCACCACATTAATAAGTTTAAACCGCTGATGCAGCGCGTTGAACAAGACAAGGTAGACGCCATGTTAGAGGCAAGTAAAGAAGCAGTGGCGGAAGCCTCAACGAAACCGATTACCGGCCCTTTAGCCGATGAACCACTCGCAGATGAAATTGGTTTTGACGATTTCATCAAGGTGGATCTGCGAGTAGCCCTTATCACCAAGGCCACGCATGTGGACGGCGCCGATAAGCTATTGCAGCTGACCCTGGATATCGGCGGCGAAACTCGCAATGTATTTTCTGGTATCAAATCCTCCTACCAACCTGAAGACCTGGAGGGCCGCTTGACCGTCATGGTGGCTAACTTGGCGCCTCGAAAAATGCGTTTTGGCCTATCTGAAGGTATGGTACTGGCTTCGGGAGACAGCGAAGGTATTTATCTGCTGTCTCCCGATAGTGGCGCAAAACCAGGGCAAAGGGTTACCTAGAGACCAACAACTGCTGACGCCATATGGCTTATGGCTATGACTTACGGATATGTCTTATGGCGAAATGTACTAATAAGCTGGTGTTTTATACTTATTAGTAGAATTTGCATACCGCTATAATGATGGGCCTACTACGGACAGCCCAACTACAAACAGCCCCACTACAGACGGTCACAGTGAGATAGGACTAAATGCAAGAATTTGCCGTTATTATGATTAGCACCATACTGGTGAACAATTTTGTTCTAGTCCAGTTTCTGGGCCTGTGCCCATTTATGGGTGTTTCCAATAAGCTGGAAACCGCTATCGGCATGGCTGGCGCCACCACCTTTGTATTGACCCTGGCGGCCATGTCCAGCTACATGGTTCACACTTGGATTCTGGCCCCCCTGAACCTGGAATACCTGAAAACCATCTCCTTTATTCTGGTGATTGCTGTCGTCGTGCAATTCACCAAAATGTTTATCGAGAAAACCAGCCCACTACTCTACCGCGTACTCGGAGTCTTTCTGCCACTAATTACCACCAACTGTGCGGTATTGGGCGTGGCATTTCTAAATATCGCCAAAGCACACACCCTGCTGGAATCAACGCTCTATGGTTTTGGTGCTGCGCTAGGTTTCTCTTTGGTGCTGATACTGTTTTCTGCCATGCGAGAGCGCCTCGCAGTAGCCGATATACCTGCACCCTTTAAAGGTGCCGCCATTGGTATGATTACCGCCGGATTAATGTCATTAGCCTTTATGGGCTTCAGCGGATTGGTATAGGGGCTGCGATAACGTGTACGACATTATTGCCCAGTATCCCCTATCCGCCGCATTGGTGGCTCTGACCGGACTCTCCGTCGTTTTTGGCGCGGTGCTCGGCTACGCCGCGATTAAATTTAAGGTGGAAGGTGACCCGATTGTTGAGCAAATCGACAAACTCTTACCCCAAACTCAGTGTGGTCAGTGTGGTTATCCCGGTTGCCGCCCCTACGCAGAGGCTATTGCCAATGGCGACACCATCAACAAGTGTCCTCCCGGAGGCCAAACCACCATCAATGCCATTGCTGACCTACTCGATGTAGAAGCGCCTTCTCTCGATGAAGAACATGGGGAAGAGAGTGACGTTAAAACAGTTGCCTACATTCGAGAAGATGAATGTATTGGCTGCACCAAGTGTATTCAAGCCTGCCCCGTTGACGCCATACTCGGCGCTGCCAAACTGATGCACACCGTTATTGTCAGTGAATGCACAGGCTGTGACCTCTGTGTAGAACCCTGCCCGGTGGATTGCATTGATATGCTTCCTGTTGCCAAAGGTCCTGGTGACTGGAAATGGGATATGCCCGCCACGACAGAAGAACAGATCAAAAATTTGCACTCCCACGACATTATTGCCACTGATCAAAATAACAATGACAACGGCAAGCAGGACGGGGGGAACGCGTCATGAGAAAGGTCTGGGATCTAATCGGTGGCGTTCACCCCCCCGAGAACAAACACCAATCCGTACAGTCATGTATTGGTACCCTGCCATTGCCTGAAAAGCTAATCATCCCCCTCAACCAGCATATTGGCGCACCACCAAAGCTGTTAATTGCCGAAGGTGATAGCGTTCTAAAAGGTCAAGTACTCGCCGAACCAAACGGTATGGTGAGTGCTGGCATTCATGCCCCCACATCTGGGATTATCAGTGAAATCAGTGCTCACTCCATACCCCATCCCTCCGGTATGGCCGCTCGCTGTATTACGCTGGTCCCTGACGGGCATGATCGCTGGGCCGACATCAAGGGCGTTGAGAACTACCGAGAGCACAGCCCGGAAGAACTGCTAGACGTGATTCGGCAGGCAGGCATTGCAGGGCTAGGTGGTGCAGGCTTTCCTACCGCGGTAAAGCTGGGTACACAGCAACCCATCTCCACGCTCATCATCAACAGTTCTGAGTGCGAACCCTATATCACCGCTGATGACATGCTAATACGGGAACACGCCAAAGATATTGTCGAGGGTATAAAAATACTGTCGTTCATTCTCGGTGAACCCGAAGAAATTCTGATCGGTATTGAAGATAACAAGCCAGAAGCCTACGAAGCGCTTGAGCCCTATCTTCAAGACACCAATATCGAACTTGTCGAATTTACCACACGCTACCCCTCCGGCGGTGAAAAGCAGCTAATTCAAATCCTCACCGGTAAAGAAGTGCCCAATGGAGGGCTACCTGCTGATATAGGTATTGTCTGTCAAAACATCGGCACGACCTATGCCGTACAGCGTGCAATACAACAAGGTGAACCTCTCATTTCGCGTGTTACCACCGTCACCGGCAACGCTTGTGAAACAAACAAGAACTACCTGGTCCTGATTGGTACGCCCATCAGTCACTTACTGGAACACAGTGGTTTTGATCAAAGTAAATGTCCCCGCTTGATCATGGGTGGCCCGATGATGGGATTTACAGTGGAAGATCTCAACATACCAGTCATAAAAACCACCAACTGCATTCTTGCTCCTACAGGAGAAGAGCTGCCAACACCTCCTCCAGCTCAACCCTGCATTCGCTGTGGGATGTGTGCGGAGGCCTGTCCTGCCAGCCTGCTACCACAACAGTTGTTCTGGCACGCTCAGTCACATAATTACGAACATCTGGAAGCTCACAACTTATTCGATTGTATAGAATGTGGCGCCTGCTCCTATGTCTGCCCCAGCAATATTCCATTGGTCCAATACTATCGGGCAGCCAAGGGCGAAATCCGCAAACTGTCTTTGGAAAAAATCAACTCCGACAGAGCCAGAGAACGCTTTGAGTTTCAGAAAACTCGCAAAGAGAAAGAAGAAGCCGGAAAAGCCGTCAAACGTGAAGCTCGTAAAAAGGCCGCTGAACAAGCCCGAGCCAAAAAGGCAAACAACCCTTCTGGCAACACAGAAACCTCCCCTGCCGATGACATTATCAAAGCAGCCATGGCCCGTGCCGAAGCACAAAAAGCCTCACCACAAGAACAACGCGCAAAACTAGAGCGCGGCATTGTCAGGGCGGAAAGCCATTTGGAGTCCGTACAAAAAAGATTGAATACCCTAGAGCAAGATGCGACTGAAAAACAACGTGAACAAGCACTCGCCGCCCTTGAGGATGCCCAGTTGCGTCTCAAGGATGCGCAACAAAAATTAGCTGACTTAACGCTACCGTCTGATACCAATGTATCCAATACTGAAAAAACGGTGATGGAGAAAAGCCAGGCCAGCCCCAGAGAGGCCCTGGAAAAGAAAATTGCCACACTAAAAGAACGTATTGTGATAACGCTGAAAAAGATTGCCGAAGCGGATGACGAATCGCTTAAAACGGCTCTGCAGAATGGTCTGGAAAAACAACAGACCAAGCTAAAGGATACAGAACAACAACTGGCCGAAACACCCGCTCAAACGAATGAATCCACGACCACACCTGAAACAGAAAATGCCGCTGCCGCGGCCATTGCACGAGCACAGGCGAAAGCTGCGGATCAAGCCTCCATGTCTGATGAAGACAAGCTGAAGGCCACAGTCGAATCCCTGCAAAACCGACTAATAAAAGCCCAGGAAAAACTAGCTTCAGCTGAATCAGAAGGCTCAGAACACATTGATGCTTTCCGTTCAGGTGTAGAAAAATTGCAAGCCAAACTGACTGCCGCTGAAGCTCAGCTGGCACAAGAAACACAATAACGGATACTGCCCATGGCCTTGCTGAAACTCACATCACCCCACGCTCATGGAACCCAGAACACGGCTAACGTCATGCAGTTAGTCCTGCTGGCCACCATTCCCGGGCTGTTAGCACTTACCGCTTTCTTTGGCTGGGGTTCCCTGATCAACATCGTAATTGCCGGAATTGTAGCCGTCGGCTGCGAAGCTGCCGTCATGGGCCTACGTAAACGCCCCATCATGTTTTATTTGGGGGATTACAGTGCTCTGGTTACTGCGGTATTACTGGGGTTAGCATTGCCTCCGCTGGCACCTTGGTGGTTAATTCTAGTCGGCACCAGCTTTGCTATTGTCATCGCCAAAAATCTCTATGGTGGGCTTGGCTACAACCCGTTTAATCCCGCCATGGTGGGGTATGTGGTACTGCTGATTTCTTTCCCTGTACAGATGACGGCCTGGCCAGCGCCCTTGCCACTATACCCGGATGGTGAGAGCTTTCCCGGATTATGGCAGTCATTACAAATGGTATTACCCTTCCTTCACGCAGAAGGAATCGACGCTTTTACCGCCGCTACGCCTTTGGATACCTTCAAGCACAATACCGGCTTTCTGGTAGATCAGCTCTACCAGAAAGACCCACTGTACAGCCGTGCCAGTTTGGCTGGCGTTGGTTGGGAGTGGGTTAATCTTGGCTTTCTTGCCGGTGGATGCTTCTTGCTATATCGCAAAGTATTTACCTGGCATGCACCCGTCGCCATGCTGGGCGCCTTAGCCCTGTGTTCAACCCTTTTTTACGATGGCGGCAGCTCCTCTAGCCATGGATCACCCTTGCTGCACCTTTTCAGTGGGGCCACCATGCTTGGCGCATTCTTTATCGTTACCGACCCAGTAACGTCAGCTACGAGCAACCGTGGCCGCCTGATATACGGCGCATTAATTGGCATACTTATTTTTATTATTCGTAGCTGGGGTAACTACCCGGATGCGATCGCCTTTGCTGTACTACTGATGAATTTTGCCGCGCCCCTGATCGATAACTACACACTCCCACGCACCTATGGCCACAAAAAGTCGCGCCGTGCCACGGAGAAAAAGGACTAGATTATGCTGGGTAAATCCATTAGTTTTAACAGTATTGCATTAGGCCTATTCGCCCTGGTTACTGCGGCACTGCTTGCCACTACGCATGTGAACACCAAAGATCGCATTGCTGAAGCAAAACGTGAGGTTGCCAAACGAGCACTGCTAGAAATTGTCCCTCTCGAACGGCACAGCAATGACCTATTAGTGGACACCCTGGATATTCCTGCCGTCTACTGGACAACGCTAGGTATTAAAGACGGCCAGGTTAACATCGCCCGAAAAGGTAATGAGCTGGTAGCCGTGATCGTCCCCAGTGTCGCCCCCGATGGTTATAGCGGCGAGATCCAGATGATGGTAGGGATTGATGTAGATGGTACTGTGGCGGGCGTCAGGGTCGTATCTCACAGGGAGACACCCGGTCTTGGCGATAAAGTGGACATCAAGAAGAACAACTGGATTCTCGGGTTTAATGGTAAGTCTCTAACAAACCCTAAACCCGTAGGCTGGAAAGTGAAAAAGGATAAGGGTACCTTTGACCAGTTTACCGGCGCAACCATTACCCCTCGAGCAGTGGTGCAACAGGTGTTGAAAACCCTGCAATATTATAAGGAAGATCGGGCGCGCCTGCTGAAAGCCGCCAACCAACCAGAAATCACCCCCGAGCCAGCTCCAGGGCTGATTCAGGCAGAGGCACCTATCAATGACTGACATGTCCTATCGCGAGATCACCAACAATGGTCTTTGGAAAAATAATCCCGCCCTCGTTCAGTTACTAGGACTTTGTCCCCTGCTGGCTGTTACCGGCTCAGTGGTCAATGCGCTGGGATTGGGACTAGCAACGATGCTGGTACTAACAGGCTCTAACATCGTAGTATCACTGATTCGCAAACAGGTTTCTGACGCCATTAAAATTCCCGCCTTTGTGATGATTATTGCTACCTTCACCACCTGCACCGAGCTATTGATGCAGGCCTTTACCTATGAGCTGTATCTGATTCTGGGCATTTTTATTCCGCTGATCGTCACCAACTGCGCCATTCTCGGCCGCGCTGAAGCGTTTGCTAGCAAGAACAACGTTCGGGCTTCAGCTATGGATGGCCTGATGATGGGAGCAGGCTTTGGCCTTGTGTTATTAGTCATCGGTACGATTCGTGAAATTCTTGGCAGCGGCACGTTGTTCGACAACATGCACCTGATATTTGGACCTGTTGCTGAAAACTGGACTCTGCACCTCTTCGGTGAAGGTTACGGCTTTCTTGTGGCGGTACTACCTCCTGGTGCGTTTTTGGTTGCCGGTATGTTAATTGCCCTGAAGAATGTTATCGACGATCGTGTTGAGCATCACAGAGCCACCAAACGTGCTCCCGTTATTAAAGGTGCCAAGCGAGTCCGCACTACGGGAACAGTCTCTTAAGAAGGGGCTTTCCCATCCGTATTTTTCCCCACCAGCTGGGGTATACCAAACAGATATCCCAGCTTCAGCGGGTGATAACTCAAGTATAGACCCCCATTCGCCCATATTTGCGTGTGCGTTGAAGAACCTGAGCTCAGTCAATAGCATGAGCTGACCCGTTGTGATAAAACAGTAGTTATAAAAACACTGAGGGAATGAAGTGAAAAAGACCGGGGCATGGCTTACCCGATACGCACTGGAAAACATTGGTGTCACTCATACCTTTGGTATTCCCGGCGCTCACAATTCTGAAATTTACGACGAGCTTGACCAATCAGAACAGATTACTCCCTGCATGGTCACTCATGAGCTCTCTGCTGCATTCATGGCCGATGCGGTGAGCCGCACCACAAGCACGATTGGCACCTTGGTTGTTGTCCCTGGTGCGGGTATTACTCACGCCGCCAGTGGCATTGGAGAAGCTTTTCTGGGCGGTATTCCTCTATTGATTATCGCCGGCGGAATTGACCGTCAATCAGACCGGCATTTTCAACTGAAAGACATTGACCACCACGCCCTGCTCGCCCCCATCACCAAAGCCACTTTTCTGGTAGAACATCACGGCGATATCGTCCCCACTATTTTTGAGGCTTACCGGACTGCGATTGAAGGCGAACCTGGGCCGGTATTTATTGAAATCCCTATCAACCTGCAATTGGCCCATGAGGACATTGAAGAACTGGCTGTATTCAATGCACAGCCAACCACCCCACCACCGAACGCGCAGGCCATAGAGGCTGCCGTCAACATGCTTCTCGCTGCAGAAAAACCCGGTCTTTTCGTTGGCTGGGGCGCAAAAGGTGCCAGTAACACACTCCAATCGTTAGCCACTCATCTGGCGGCGCCGGTAGCCACCACCCTTCAGGGACTGAGTGTTTTTCCCGCTAACCACCCGCTTCATACCGGTATGGGGTTTGGCCCCTCTGCGGTACCCGCAGCTCAACATGCTTTTGAGGATTGCGATTGCCTGCTGGCCATCGCCACCCGGTTTTCTGAAATTCCTACCGGTAATTTTGGTATGGTCCCGCCAAAAAACCTGATCCATATCGACATTAATCCCGCCGTATTTAATGCCAACTATCCTGCGACCCTCACCCTTGAAGGTGATGCCGCTGAGATAGCAAAAATCCTGCTTGAAAATGTCGTCGACGCCCAAGCTAAACCACAAGACAGCGGACCACTGATCCAACAGATTGCTGCTGACAAACACAAATACCAGTCAATGTGGCGCAAACATAAAACAGACCGAGTTAATCCGGCCAATTTCTTTAGCGCCCTCAGAGAACGGTTACCCAATGATGCGTTTGTAGCCTGCGATGACGGTAATCACACGTACCTGTCTGCGGAATTGCTACCCATACACCAAGTCGGTGGATTTATCTCCCCTACCGATTTCAATGGAACGGGTTACTGTGTTCCTGCTGTCAATGCGTTGAAATTAGTTCATCCAGACAGCACAATAGTGGGGATCGTTGGCGATGGCGCCATGATGATGACCGGTATGGAAGCCATCACTGCGCACAAATATGACCTTGGCGTTATCTACTTCTTGTTTAACGATGGCGAGCTGGCTGAAACAGCCCGGGTTCAGGATATCCCCCATGAGCGCAAAACCTGTACCAAACTGGGGGACGCCGACTGGATCGCCTTTTCACATGCGGTGGGCTGTGAGTATGTGGCCGTCGAGGACGACAGCCAATTACAACCATCACTGGATATCGCTTTCAGTCTGATATCAGACAATAAACCCGTCATCGTGGATGTCCATATTGACTACAGCAAACACACAGCCTTTATGGAAGGGGCAGAAAAAACCAGATACAAGCGCTTCGACCGCGCCACCAAAGCACGTTACTTAGCCCGCGCTTTGACTCGAAAAATCATTGGCTCTAAGTAACTATTAAGAAGACATAACTATTATAAGAAGTAACCGTTAATAGCGAGGCTCTGATTTTTATTATGGCTCCTGAAGTCGAGTACCAGCAAACGAGAATCAAAAACTAGAGCAACGTTAGTCAAACGCATCCGTCGCCACTTTATAACGCGGATCTTCGTTAATATTGATTTCCACATAACGGGCCGCATCGTCCAACAGCTGTAAGCAGTCTTGGCTGAGGTGACGAAGATGTAGCTTCTTACCCAATTTTTGATATTTATGAGCCAAGCCATGAAGGGCTTCGATAGCAGAAGAGTCAGATACCCGAGCTTTTTTAAACTCAATCACCACATCGTCAGGATCATCATCCGGAGAAAACAACTCTTTAAAATTGCTCACTGAACCAAAGAAGATAGGGCCATCAAGCTCGTAGACTTTCCAACCGTCCTCATCCGTATAGGTCGTGACAGCGATGTGCTTGGCATGCTCCCAGGCAAACACTAATGCAGACACAATCACACCGACAATCACGGCAATGGCCAAATCGGTGAATACCGTAACCAGCGCCACCAGAATAGAAATAAAGGCATCGCTTTTTTGCATGGCCCGGAAGATACGAAAGGAGGCCCACTCGAACGTACCCAGCACCACCATGAACATGACACCTACCAGCGCAGCCAGTGGAATCATCTCAATGAGGTTGGCGACAAACAAAATACACACCAACAAGACTAACGCTGCAGTAATACCCGATAAACGACCGCGACCACCGGAATTAATATTGATCATGCTCTGGCCGATCATGGCGCAGCCACCCATGCCGCCGAAGAAACCATTGACGGTATTACCTAACCCCTGGCCAATACACTCACGGTTACCGCGACCACGGGTGTTAGTAAGATCATCGATCAAGGACAATGTCAGTAACGATTCAATTAGACCAACAAGTGCCAAAATCACGGCATAAGGACCAATAATCTTTAGGGTCTCCAGAGAAAAAGGCACCATTGGAATAGCGAAACTTGGCAAGTTCCCTTCCAAGCTTGCCGTTGCCTGCTCCTCTAGCGGTAACATGCTACGAACAAAATCAATGACCGTACGAGCATCCAAATCCAGCCCATGAACCATCAACGTCACCACAATAATAGCGACTAACGAAGCGGGCACAGCCGTGGTCAGTTTAGGTAAGAAGTGAATAATGGCCATGGTCAATGCCACCAAACCCAACATCAGATAGAGCTGACCACCCTGCATCCATCCCAACGTACCAGCGGCATCTGGAACCTTAAACTGGCCGAGCTGAGCCAGCAAAATCACAATAGCCAGGCCATTAACAAAGCCCAACATAACCGGATAAGGTACCAAGCGGATAAATTTACCCAGACGGAATACCCCAAACATCATTTGTAACAGCCCAGCCAACAGCACTGCCGCAAACAGATATTGCACACCGTGACTCGCAACCAATGCCACCACCACCACGGCCATTGCACCCGTGGCACCTGAAATCATCCCTGGACGACCGCCGAATACAGCGGCCATCAAGCCCATCATAAAGGCCGCATACAGCCCCACCATAGGAGCCACGCCCGCTACGAAAGCAAAGGCCACAGCCTCGGGGACTAACGCCAACGCCACTGTCAGACCAGAGAGCAGGTCATTCTTTACATTGGACTCTTTGCTGACGATCAGACTAAACATGGTGGTTTCCCGGTGAAAAGTTGCGCATCTTAACAAAGCACACCCTGATTAGCAGCCCAAACCCGGTGATTACCCGCCTAAACCAAGGATAAACTGGCTCTATGTGAGAGTATGGGGTTCACTTCATACGACACTCAACTCTTTACAAAAGCAGAACTTAACGACAATATAACTAATAATGTCATCTAAAAATTTAGCACTAACTCTTGGCGCTTATGGGACAATTAATATTTTAAGTTTATGGAAAAACACATGGCAGTAGTTCGCCTCATACCTGCCATCTTGGCATTAGCGCTAAGTGGTTGTGCTACGTACCAACCCAGTCAGGTTACCGATGTCTGTAAAATATTTCGCGGAGAAATCGATTGGTACAAAGAGGCCAAAGCCGCTAATAAGCGCTGGGGTACACCTATTGGGTTAATGATGGCTATCATCAAGCAGGAGTCTACATTTCGGGCCGATGTCAGACCAGATAGGCCTACATTTTTATTTATCCCGCTGCCAAGAAGGTCCTCTGCCTACGGCTATGCTCAAGCCCAGAACCCGGCATGGAGTGATTACCAAAAAGCGACAGGAAACTGGAGCCATGACCGAGATGATTTCGGCGATGCTATCAACTTTGTTGGCTGGTATACCGATATGACACACCGTAGACTCGGTGTTTCAAAATGGGACCCCTATAAGCAGTATCTAGCTTACCACGAGGGCTGGGGCGGCTATGCCCGGGGCTCTTTCAATAAGAAACCTAAATTACTTCGTGTGGCATCTAAAGTACAAAGACAGACAGAAACCTATAATGCGCAGTTAAAAAAATGCAGTCCATCGTTGGATAAGTCTGCCAAAGGTTGGTTCTAATATTCTTGGTGTGAATAGTGGTATCTGTCCACGGCTTACTAGATTTACTCAGCTGATTGCGAGCCTCACCCTTTAATAGACACACCTTCAACTTGCAAAACAGTATTGGCACCTGAACGCTCTATCATTTTGACAATGGCTGACTGAATCACTTCATCTTCTCGCGCATCATTTTTACTAGGAAACCGTTCCTCTTGAGGCTCAGCACCTTCTTCCAAGATAAAGGTAACCAGCACTTCGGTTGCTAGGCTGGCAGTTTTACCAAAATAAGCCAAACCTATTTGAGGGTAACCCTGAAAGCCCATTTTAACTTTCTTTGCTATACGTTTTTTCGACTTTTCTAAATTCATACTAGATTCTCAGAAGAGGTATAACGCCAGTAACACAGGGCAACGACGCACAGCGGAAAATTGGTCCGAATGATTGCGCTTGTTACCTGAGCTACACACGTGATCCCGTAATCCAAAGATGGTCAATACACAATGTATCGCCTTTTACTTGCTTCTTGTCACACTTTGACCACATGCAATAACGTTCGGTAAGCCCGCCACGATCTTCAATCATTTTCGCCTTTATACGCGGCACACTATCAAATGCTTCCCAGTTATCTGGAGTTGATATTTTTTCCTCATAGCAAGCTTCATATTTATCACCTTCGCTCACTCTCCAAAGCTGATTACAGTCTGGACATGACATAAGCAATACCCCGTTACCAACATCTAGTTGATTTAACGTGGAGTTAAAATCTACATAATTGTTACTGACGTCAATTAACGCTGGTTGCTCTTTACAGTTGCACATAATTCGCTTGAACCCATTACCGTTTATTCAAAAAATTCGGTCACTATACCATTTTTGCCTACTATCCTAGGCTGGTAAACAGTAGACCATTAAAAGTTTGGGGTCAGAGTAAAAATTGTTTCAAGAATTTTTACTCTGACCCAAAATTTTTTGATGAGAGTGTGTAGTCCACCGTTTTTTGAATGCAGGAGCTTGGCAAAGTTATACTGTTAGGTCTGTATGTAATTTTTGAGAAATATCTGGGGCTGCGATTGTTATGCTCTATTATTCACCTAATAACACTACTTAATAACAACACCCAATAACAATAACTATGCACTTAAATCGACTTCACCAAATCATCCATCACTTTCGGCAAGTGGCCCTCTTGGCAGGCCCCCTACTGGCCATACTCGTTTATTGCCTGGCACCAGAGCAAGCGGCGGGTCTTAACGGTGCTGAGATCGCACTGGGTACCGCTGGCCGGGCCACAGCGGGCTTGGCCGTCTGGATGGCAGTCTGGTGGCTGACGGAAGCGACATCTATCTATGCCACGGCATTGCTCCCTCTAGCCCTCATGCCTCTATTGGATGTGAGCTCTATCAGTGAAACCGCCAGCGCCTATGCTCACCCACTGATATTCCTATTCCTCGGCGGTTTTATTCTGGCGCTGGCGCTGGAGAAGTGGCACCTACACCATCGATTCGCATTGATGGTACTACGCTTGGTGGGCACCAAGCCGGCGACACTGGTGGGCGGCTTTATGTTCGTTTCAGCCACGCTCAGCATGTGGATCACTAATACAGCGACTACGCTGGTAATGTTACCGATTCTGCTCAGTATTATTAGCCTGTTGGATAAAGACGCACCAAACCGAAAAAACTTTAGTCTCTGTTTATTATTGGGTGTCGCCTATGCCGCTTCTATTGGCGGGATAGGCACTATTGTCGGCACGGTGCCCAATATGTTTACGGTCTCATTTATCCAAAATGAGCTGGGGATGGAAATCGGTTTTGCCAAATGGATGACCATTGGTTTGCCCATAGTATTGGTCTTTGTACCTCTGGCGTGGTGGCTGTTGACCCGTTTTATCTATCCCTCCGGTGAGGAGGCCATCGACAGAGCCTTTCTCGACAAACCTACTGAGCCATGGACGACGGGTGCAAAGCTTACTCTGGTTATTTTTATCCTCACTGCTGCCTGCTGGATATGTCGACCACTGATGATGAAATGGCCACCTCTGGCCAATTTGAGCGATACGGGCATCGCCATTATTTCTGCATTGCTGCTCTTCACTATTCCTGTCAATTTGAAGCGGCGGGAATTTCTTATGGACTGGGCCACTGCTATCAAAATACCTTGGGGTGTTCTCCTATTATTTGGTGGTGGGCTGGCGTTGGCGGCCGCTATTCGCTCCAGCGGTGTAGGCGAATTACTGGCCAGTCAATTGGGTGGATTGCAGGGTGTGCATCCGCTGGTCATGACCTTGCTAGTGGTCACCCTGATTATTTTTCTCACCGAGCTCACCAGTAATACCGCCACAACGACTGCACTCATTCCCATTTTTGCGGTGATGGCGGAAGGGTTGGGCATCAATCCTCTAGCCATTATTCTGCCAGCGACCATTGCGGCCAGCTGCGCCTTCATGTTGCCCGTGGCTACGCCACCCAATGCCATCGTATTTAGCTCCAACCTGATCCGCATTCCTGAAATGGCCAAGGCCGGTTTCTGGCTTAATCTCACCGGTATTCTACTCATCAGCCTGATGACTCAGGTGACGCTGACCTATATTCTGTAAAACAAGAAATATCTATTGGAAAAGGTCAGAAGAAAGGTTAATTACATGCATATCTGGGTAGATGCCGATGCCTGTCCCAATCCCATCAAAGACATCCTGTTTCGGGCCGCCCAACGCTGCAAGGTACCCCTGACGTTAGTCGCCAATCACAATATTCGCGTACCCTCATCACCGCTGATCAAAGCTATACAAGTGGAAAGTGGGTTTGATGTGGCCGATAACTACATTGTTCAACGTGTTAGCCCCGGTAATATTGTGATCACTTCCGATATTCCACTGGCTGCAGAGGCTGTCGAAAAGGGCGCGGAGGTTATCAGCCCTCGGGGTGAACACTTTACCAAGGCTAATATCCGGCAACGGCTGGCCATGCGAAATCTAATGGAAGAGCTTCGCACCATAGGTGAGGTTCGCGGAGGCCCACCCAGTATGAGCAACACGGAACGCCAGCAATTTGCTAATGCCCTAGACCGATTATTAGCGAAATAATGAGATGCAAAAAAGCGTCAAAATCGCCCTAGAACCCACAGCAGCCATAGGATATATATTACTAATAATCCTTTATCATTCAGGGTGATACGCGTATACTTTGGCCCCCCATATTCGACCCACCCCAAGCTACTCAGGTTCCCCCTATGTCATCCCCCGATTTTGAATCACTAGGCATTGCTAGTCCGGTGCTTAAAGCCGTTCAACAACTGGGGTATGAACAACCCTCTCCTATTCAAGCACAGAGCATTCCAATACTCCTAGCTGGGGAGAACTTGCTTGGCGTTGCTCAAACAGGTACCGGTAAAACAGCCGCATTTGCGCTACCACTACTAAGTCGCATCAATAGCACCCAAAAGACACCACAGATTTTAGTCCTTACCCCAACCCGCGAGCTGGCTATTCAGGTGGCTGAAGCCTTCCAAACCTACGCCCGCAACCTCAAAGGTTTCCATGTACTGCCAATCTACGGCGGGACAGATATGCGAGGCCAACTACGCGGCCTGGAACGGGGCGCCCAAGTTATTGTCGGCACACCCGGACGAATTCTCGATCACATTCGCCGTCGCAGCCTGAAACTCAACGAGCTGAATGCATTGGTGCTTGATGAAGCCGATGAAATGCTGCGCATGGGCTTTATCGATGACGTAGAAACTATTTTGGCCGAAACCCCTGATACCTGTCAGCGGGCACTATTCTCAGCCACCATGCCACCGACTATTCGCCGGGTGGTTAAAAAGTATTTGGGCGATGCCAAGGAAGTTAGCATCGAGGCCAAAACCAAAACTGTAGAGCGTATTACTCAGCGCTACTTGATGGTTAAGGGCCACCAGAAAATGGAAGCGTTAACTCGAATTCTGGAAGTTGAAGAGTTCGATGGTATGCTGATTTTTGTGCGCACCAAATCGGCTACTGCAGAAGTGGCTGAAAAGCTCGAAGCTCGAGGCTTTTCTGCGGCTGCACTAAACGGCGACCTAAGCCAGACCCTCCGTGAACGCACTGTCAATCGCCTGAAAAAAGGCCAGGTCGATATCGTCGTTGCTACCGATGTGGCCGCCCGCGGTCTCGATGTGGAACGCATTAGTCATGTGGTGAATTACGATATCCCCTACGACAACGAGGCCTACGTACACCGTATTGGCCGTACGGGTCGCGCTGGCCGTGAAGGTCAAGCTATTCTGTTTGTGGCACCGAAAGAACACCGGCTGCTTCGCTCTATTGAACAGTCTACCCGCCAAAAGCTGACCATCATGCAGCTACCCACTGGCGAACAGGTGAGTGGCCAACGAGTACAGCAATTCCAGGATCGTATTCTGCAACATATTGAGACTGGCAATCACGATCAATTCAAACCACTACTGGAAAAGCTCGCTGAAGAGCACAATATTTCAATGACTGATATTGCGGCAGCAATGACTTCTCAGCTTCAACAAGAACGTCCGCTGTTTCCCAAAATCATAGCTCTCGACACAAGCAATCAGGGAAGAAGCGAACGGCAAAACAGACCTGATCGCAAAGAACGAAGCGACAGGCCCGACCGAAAAGAACGCAGTGATAGACCTGATCGCAAAGACCGCAGTGATCGCCCTCGCCAGGAGCGCCCACGGAACGATGACATTGAGATGGTCACCTACCGCATGGAAGTAGGGAAAAACCACGGTGTCATGCCCAAAGATATTGTTGGCGCCATTGCTAATGAGGCCGGTATTGAAAGCCAGCACATCGGACGGATAAAACTGGAGGATGACTACAGCACAGTTGATCTTCCCGATGGCATGCCAAAAGAGATATTCAACCACCTTAGAAACAAGGTACGGGTATGCCAACAGCCGATGAAGCTAAGCCTTCCCAGCTCAAGTTTGCAGAAAAATCATCCCACAAGTGAGAAGCCAAAAGACAAAAAGTCTGATACACCTAAAAAAAGCTCACCTAAAAAAGATACCGCGAAGAAACAACCAGAATAAATAATGACCACAAATAATGTTGGCGAGGCTGTACAGGTATTAATCCTGTCAACCTCGCCAACATTGTCATTTTTCTCAAAGCACCTAACAACAGACCTAAGCGGCAGTACCCTTGTAGGGGTACATCAACACATTAGTCACTTTCCAACTTTGATCTTTCTGCTGACTCAATGTATAGATAATTTGCCACAGTTGCCTGGATGCGTCAGTCACGATTAACTCTTGAAGGAACTCACCCTCGGAGAGCATGCTTCGCCCAAAAAAATAGGATGAGGGTCGAAAAAGGGGTGTATAACCACGTCGCACCATATCAATAAAGGTATCGACAGAAGGAAAGGCTTGCTGAACATTGGGTGCAGCAAAGGAATAAGCCGATGTATGATCGCCTGACTTGAAGGCTGTAATCTGACTATCAATAACGAATTGAACAGATTTTATATCAGCCTCAGCGACCACGTCTGCAGCGAAAGCCAACTTGCTAGAGAACATCATTGAAACAATGATCAAGCCAAACAATAGCTTTCGGTCGGGCCTTAAATACATCATGGCAATATCCTGTTCGACATACACCGAAAGTCTCGGCAACAATCATTTAGACACAATAAATACCTATTTGCACAAAATCTACTATTTAAACGAAACGCTAAAACAACCCAACTTCGCCTAAAACCATCAAAAAACTAGGGTTTTTCTACAATAACACAGCTAATTTCTCGAATCATGCCCTCTCAACCTCACTCCAACTACAGCGCCAACCTCCTTGTATCACCTAGCTCTTGAACCAAATAGGTAAAAAATCGACCACAACCGGCTCCGTTAACCACTCGGTGATCATAGGAGACACTGAGCGGTAACATCATTCTGGGCAGAAACTCAGAGCCATTCCAGACCGGCTTAATCTGAGATTTTGAAACCCCAAGTATACCGACTTCAGGCGCATTGACGATGGGAGTAAACCCATTGCCACCTATTGCACCCAAACTTGAGATAGTAAAACAGCCACCTTGCATTTCAGCAGGAGACAATTTCCCATCTCGAGCTTTTACAGCCATCTCGTTTATTTCATTCGCCAGCTGCCACAAACCCTTTTCATCTACATCACGAATCACTGGAACCAGCAAACCACGAGGGGTGTCCACCGCCACACCAATATGCACGTATTTTTTTTGTACGAAGTTTTCACCATTACTGGTGATAGACCGATTGAATTCCGGGTTGGCACAAAGCGCATGCGCGCAGGCTTTTAACAAGAAAGGAAGCGGAGTAAGGCGAGTACCCCGTTTCTCTGCCTCTGACTTTAATGACCGTCTGAAGTCTTCCAGGTCGGTGATATCGGCTTCGTCAAACTGAGTAACATGGGGGACATTAAGCCAATTTCGCTGCATATTATTTGCAGTGAGTTTCTGAATTTTGTTTAGCGGAACAATATCAAACTCACCAAACTTACCAAAATCCACATCCGGTACTGCTGGAATACCTACACCCACTGCCGACAAGCCAGAACCAGATTCAGCTGCAGCCACTGCTTTTTTCACATAACCCTGCAAATCCTCTTTAAGAATACGACCGCGAGGTCCGGTACCAGCAATCTTGTGCAAATCTACACCCAGCTCCCTCGCCAGTGCACGGGATGCTGGGCCGGCATAAATGCCAGCCTCCGCTGAAGGCTCGATACCGGAAATAGCTATTGGTGCAGCCCCAGAATCAGGCGACACCGTTAAACCAGATGCACTCTCGACAGATTCTACAGTTGGCTCAACCACTTCTCCCATAGGAATCTCTACAGAAGCGCCCGTCATCATACGAGCAAGATTGTCGCCCATGGCAACCTTATCTCCCTCTTTGACCAGCACTTCGAGCAACTCCCCACCAAAGGGAACGGGGATGTCCATCGTTGCCTTATCACCTTCCACCACAAGAAGACTGTCACCTTCAATGAGCTGGTCGCCAACAGACACTGGGATTTCAATCACCTCCACCAAGTCGGTAGTACCAATATCAGGCACACTCACCATCTGCTCAGTAACGCCATTTGTAGCTAATGATGGGGTTGGTGATGGAGCGGGAGCTCTCTTATCTTCTACAGGCTCGACGGACTCTGAGACAACCTCAGGTTGGGATGCCAGATCCCCTACGACGACAGGCTCCGCACCAATCTCCAGCTCAACCCCTGCCAACTCTAACTCAACAATGGCAGAACCCTCACTGACAGTGTCACCTTCCTTCACGATCAAGGCCTTCACAACCCCGGCCTTTGGACTTGGAACGTCCATGGTGGCTTTATCTGACTCCAGTACAACCAAAGATTGCTCCAACTCCACGGTATCCCCAGGGGCAACACAGAGTTCAATCACTTCGACAGTTTCGGCGCCGCCAAGGTCAGGCACATGAATAATTTCAGTGGTCACTATAAATTCTCTTTCCTAGTACGCTTAATTTGATATCTGAGAGCTTAACCATAAAGTGTTTAGCCATAAGTATTAACAATAGAGCGGGTTGGTTTTGTCAGGGTCTAAATCGAAATCAGCAATCGCCTGCGTTACCACAGCAACGTCTATTTTCCCTTCATCCGCCAGGGATTTTAATGCTGCAATTGCGACAAAGTAGCGATTCACTTCGAAAAAATGACGTAGCTTCTCACGGGTATCACTGCGGCCAAAACCATCCGTTCCTAGCACGCGATAACTCGCAGGAATGTAAGCTCGCAACTGCTCCGTGTAGGTTTTGACATAATCGGTAGCCACTACGACTGGACCCTGATGCCCTGTCAACTGATCAGTAATGTAGGGTACTTTTGCTTCCTGCTCTGGATGTAGCGTATTCCATCGCTCTGCAGCCTGACCATCACGCGCCAACTGATTAACACTGGTGAGACTCCAGATATCAGCGGATACATTATATTTTTCCTTTAGAATCACAGCTGCTTCACGCACCTCATTGAGAATGCTACCAGCCCCCATTAGCTGCACCTTGAGCTCAGATTCACCACCCTCTTCAAATAAATACATACCCTTGATGATGCCTTCCTCAACATTGACCGGCATGGCTGGCTGCTGATAATTTTCATTCATGGTCGTGAGGTAATAAAAGTAGTTCTCCTGCTGCTCAAACATTACCTTCAAACCATCCTGCACAATAGTCACTAGCTCATAAGCATAGGCGGGGTCATAAGTTCGACAGTTTGGAATAGTATTCGCTAACAAATGGCTGTGACCATCCTGATGCTGCAACCCTTCGCCATTGAGGGTTGTACGACCAGCCGTTGCTCCAATGAGGAAACCCCTCGCCTGCATATCACCTGCAGCCCATGCCAAATCACCAATCCGCTGAAAACCAAACATGGAGTAATAAATATATACAGGGATCATCGGGAAATGGTTGGTGCTATAGGAGGTAGCTAGGGCCATCCAGGCGGACATAGCGCCGGCCTCACAAATACCTTCTTCGAGAATCTGCCCTTTCTTATCTTCCTTGTAGTACATGATTTGCTCATGATCCTGTGGAACATACTTCTGCCCTGCGGAAGAATATATGCCCAACTGGCGGAACATGCCCTCCATTCCGAAGGTGCGCGCTTCATCAGGAACAATAGGCACCACACGCTCGCCTATATTTTTGTCCTTCAGCAACATACCAAGCTGGCGAACAAACGCCATTGTTGTGGATATTTTCCTTTCTCCACTACCTTCCAGCAACTTACCAAAATCCGACAATGGCATAATCGCCAGCGGATCAAAATCCGCCCGGCGTGCAGGCAAAGGGCCACCAAGGGATGCCCTGCGCTTGTTCATGTAAACCATTTCGGGGCTATCTACTGGTGGCCGGTAATAGGGGACATTTGCCAACTCATCATCAGCAATAGGGATACCAAAACGATCCCTAAAATGCTTAAGGCTTTCTAAATCTAGCTTCTTGATGGAGTGAGTATCATTGGCCGCCTCGCCAGAACCCACCCCCATGCCATAACCCTTGACTGTCTTCGCCAAAATAACCGTGGGCTGCCCCTTGTGGGCCATCGCCTCAGCATAGGCCGCATACACTTTATAAGGATCATGCCCCCCGCGGTTTAGGTACATGATGTCCTTATCACTCAAGTCTTCCACTAATTCTTTTAATTCAGGGGACGTACCAAAAAAGTGGTCGCGCGTGTAAGCCCCGCCATTATGTTTGTAATTTTGATAATCGCCGTCACAAGCCTCATCCATACGCTTTTGTAGTAGGCCGCTCTTATCATTGGCTAGCAGAGGGTCCCACAAACGACCCCAAACAACTTTAATAACATTCCAACCGGCACCACGGAATACGCCTTCAAGCTCCTGGATAATTTTGCCATTTCCACGTACAGGACCGTCGAGACGCTGTAGATTACAGTTCACAACGAAGATCAAATTTTCAAGATTTTCACGACCGGCTAAAGAAATAGCACCCAAAGTTTCTGGCTCATCACACTCGCCATCACCAAGAAAGGCCCAGACCTTACGATCACCCCGGGGCACCAACTCACGTGCAGACAGGTAACGCATAACATGGGCCTGATAAATAGCCTGCAAAGGCCCCAACCCCATAGAAACCGTGGGGAACTGCCAGTAGTCTGGCATCAGCCAAGGGTGCGGATAAGAGGACAGCCCTTTACCTTCCACCTCCCGGCGGTAATTATCTAAATCTTCTTCATCAAAACGGCGCTCGAGGTAAGAGCGCGCATAAATACCCGGCGCACTGTGGCCTTGAAAATAAATCAAATCACCACGGTTTTCACCTTCGTCACCACGAAAGAAATAGTTAAAACCAATATCGTAAAGTGTGGCAGAGGAAGCAAACGACGCAATATGACCGCCAATACCTTCTTCTGGATCCTTGTTAGCCCGCATCACCATGGCTAGCGCATTCCAGCGAATCATGGAGCGAATGCTTCGCTCCATAAACAGGTCACCCGGCATACGTTTTTCGCGGGTAGTAGGGATGGTATTTCGGTAGGGCGTGGTGATGGACTGAGGCATACGAACCCCAGTGAATGTGGCTCGATCAAGTAGCTGCTTTAGCAGAAATGCGGTTCGCTCTTCTCCTTGATGCTTTAAAACTGAATCCAGCGACTCAAGCCATTCCTGGGTTTCGACAGGATCCATATCTTCTTGCATGACCGACACCTTTAATACGTTAACTATCTACAGGGAGACCCTCGAGAAGTATAGACCACCCCGGAACCATACAGATTACAGCCCCCAAAAACTCTTTGTAGTATAGTTACAAAATATGATCAAATCAACTTCAACAAAACAAGATGAATTATTTCATTAAACCAACAATACCAGCGCTAATATTCTATATATTATTGTTTTTAATCATATTATATATTTATAATCGTATATTTTATTTATATAGTTTTATTACATATTTCTTGGTGGCAAGCGATAAACATCGCGATTCTGTCCAAGCCGGTCGCCGTCAGCGGCTTCACCTTGGGTGCCATCCAATTGCAATGAATAGCCTGACTCCAGCACTAGCTCATTATAGGTTTGGAGCAGTGTCTCCCGAGTGAGCAGTGCCACAGCGTCGATCAATTGCTCTCTGCGACTAAAACTATAATCACGCAAATCGACACTACCCCAGAACCGTGTTGACTGCTCAGATAGACTCTTGGGCTTCTCTCTGAGTCCCGTCAACACCGCCTGGCGATGACTCTCAAATATCTCATCTGGCATCGATTGAAGCTGTTGCTTAAAACCAACCAAAAATTGACCGACAGCTTCTTCCAACTGGGGAACACGAACCGTAGGAGATTGCACCAGCAAACCAAAACCAGGGACTCTATCGACCCCCTGATCTACTACTGCAACCACATAACCTAGCTGCTGCTCGGTTCGTAACTGATGAAAAAACTCTGACTTCATCAACTGCCTCAATAACATCATTTGAGCCGTCTCATCAAGACTATCGCTACGCCCCTGATAATACCGGAGAATCGCCGCATCCCTGTGATCAATTGACATGGGTATATGTATTTTTTCTCCTGGGGGAATACGGATCACTCCGCGCTCAATCCAGTCTTCAGGTTGCTTTCCGACTAAATGATCCGCTACCGATTCGGCAAGTTTTTCGACTTCGCCCTGAGCCAAATTACCACTGGCCATCATTTCCAGCGTAGCCCCCTGATACAGGTCAGCCACAAATCGGTCGAACGCTTCACGATCAAAACCGTCAAGAGCATCAGCCAGTGCATCGGGCTGCCAGGCAGCTGTGTTGAGCAATAAGCCTGCCTCACGCATCAGCTGTTTGTAGGGGGTATCTTTGGAACCGTTGCGCCATTTTCTAATAAGCTCATCTTTCAGTCGCTCTACCAACTCGTCAGTTAAGGTCGGTGCCAGCAGCGCCTCCACCACAGCCTTTGCCAAAATCGGTAATTTGTTATCAAAACCACTAACCACAAAACCCAAACCATCAGGGCGACGGTTTGCACTGTACCCCAAGCCCGCCAACGAGGCCGAATAACTGGACTCATTAAGCGTTTCCTTTACCAGCCTCAGATAGAGATCGGTCATTGCCGCGGTCCGAGCATCATTAACAACCGGCGTTTTCACCGCCACAAAAAACTGAGCTTTGGGAACCTGATAATAGTGATCAGAATAATTCCACAGACGATATCCCGGCTTATCTACCAACAATAGAGGCAATCCAGGCTCATCCACTTTCCCAGAATTATTAAGCACGAAACTGGCAGGCACGAAGTCATTCGCCCGAGGTAGCTGCAATCCCTCTGCACCGACTTTTATCTCTGCTTCTGGTAACTGAACGACGCTATAAGGTACCTGGTAAAGAGTTGACACTTTATTTACTTCTACTCCTGGCGCCATCAATGTCACCAGGGCATTGTCTGGTTTCATCAGAGCCAACATTTCAGCAATCATCTCAGGATCAAACACATCCATACGGTAGGGACCGCGCATCACATCCTTATAGGGGTATTTATGCAACTGATTCGCCAACTGACTGGTTCGGTGTACAGGGTCACCCAATTCTTTGTGGCGAAACTGCGTCTCTGCCAAGGCACCCTGCTCCTGGAAGCGCCACTCAGTCACCCCCTGCTCTGCCACTAAGGCAATTTCCTGGAAAATAAGCGCTAATACCTGCTGCCAGCTCGACAAGCCGCTAGGAGTCAACCCAACAGTAATATCAAAAGAACTACCACTTTGATCTGAAACGCCTTCCCCGGCCCGCAGGCTTTCTGCCCAGCCTTTCGATTTGAGTAAGGACAACAAGCTACCTTCACCCTCATGTCCAATCAGGTTTCCAAGGTAAGCCAGGGGCTTCTGTCGATAATATTCATGCACTGCTGGCAATGGTATTGTCACCGACAATTCCCTCAGCTCCTGAACTGGCTGAAGAGATAACAATAATGGCAATTTGCCCTTCTCAAACAGTGCCTGCCCATGTTTAGGCTGCTCACTTTGCGTATTAGGCACACGCTCAAAGCGCGGGCGCACCATCAATTCGAGTTCATCTAGCGAATTCGGCGCCAACACCACGAGGGTCATCCGATTGGCAGAGTAATGCTGTCGGTAGAATGCCAGCAGATCATCACGAACATTACTCTCCTTGGTATCTGCCAATGTGTCCAGATTGCCCACACTGAATTTCGAGGCAGGATGCTTAGGGTTAGCCACCTCACTAAAAACATTCAACTGACGGCGATAATCATTTTTAATTCTGGCCTTGTACTCGGAATGCACAGCATTTTTCTCTCGCTCCACATACTCAGCATTAAATAGTGGTGCCACAAAAAACCGGGAGAAACGATCCAGTGCAGAATCAAGATCTTCAGGTTTTATATCGAAAAAGTAGTTGGTATGATCAAAAGAGGTGTAGGCATTATGCCGCCCACCGTGCTGACTAATAAATACCTGATACTCATCTGCTTCTGGGTAGCGGTCGGTACCCAAAAACAGCATATGCTCCAAAAAATGTGCAAGCCCCTGCCGTTTAATCGGATCGTGAGAACTACCGACAAAGACATCCAGCGCCGCCACCGCCTTGTCAGCTTTTTTGTCTGACACGAGTAACACCTGCATTTGGTTAGGCAACTGCAAATAACGGTATTCCGAATGATCACTATCGCTCTGTGCAATCTGGCCGCTATCTTCAACCTGAATATCATGGCATGGACGAGCCGCTAACGCCTGACTCCAACCAAGAATGGCGACAAACAAGTAAATAAACGCTACTGAGTTTTTTTTCATATTTCCGTTCATATCATCCACACCGGGGTTCCGGTTTTATTTGTAGAGCTATTTATAGAATTACTTCATGAAACTACTTTATAGAACTATTCGGACACCGAAATAGGCACATCAGTTCTCGGCCAGGCGTTATAAAGTGCTTTTACCAGCGTCGCCAAAGGAATCGCAAAAAATACACCCCAAAACCCCCAGAGGCCACCAAATACCAACACAGCAAGGATAATCACAATAGGGTGTAGGTTGACCGCCTCCGAAAACAACAACGGGACCAAAACATTGCCGTCTATACCCTGAATAATTCCGTAAATCGCCATCAACCAAAACAACTCGCCTCCCCAGCCCCATTGAAAATAGGCAACAACCGTTACTGGGATAGTGACGACCAGAGCACCAATGTAGGGAATAACGACCGACAACCCCACTAACAAGGCCAAGAGAGCTGCATAGTTCAAGCCCATAACCAAAAATACGGCATAACTCACAAAACCAACCAAGAGTATTTCAATCGTCTTGCCGCGTACATAGTTGGCCATCTGGATATCCATCTCGTGCCAAATTTGCCACATAACCGGCCGCTGATGGGGCAACAGACCGGACATCAAGGACATCAATTCATCTTTATCCTTGAGCATAAAGAACACTAACAGCGGCACTAATACCAGATAGACCATCATGGCCACCACACTGGGGAACGTGCTGAAAGAAAAACTCACCAACCGTTCGGCCATACCCGCCACTTCACGTGATGCTTGCCCCAACAGCTCTTGTAACTGATCCTCTGAAATCAGGTGGGGATATTGATCGGGGAGCAACAGCAATACATCTTGCCAATGCTTGACCATGGCAGGCACCTCACCAGCTAGGTTTGCAGTTTGGCGCCCGATCAAAGGGAGAAGGATAATCAAAATAGCTAAAAAGGCACCGATGAACATCAGGAAGACTAGGGTCACCGCGACTAATCTTGGCACTTTCAATCGCTCTAACCGATTGACCCCACCCTGCAGTAAAAAAGCAAAAATGAGCGCCGCTACGAAGGGCGCCATAATTTCACCCATGGTAGCCACCACAACGAGGGCGACCGCTAGTAACAGCGCCAGAAGAACGGCCTCTTCTTCACCAAAATAGCGATTTACCCAACTTCCTAGCACTTTCCACATAATATTTCCTAACGCTGGCAATACAACCGTCCATGGCGCAGATTACGGAATCGGCGCGTATGCTTCAAGAAAAGCCGTCAACCTTTTCGAAGCAGACGCATTTTTAAACTAAAAATGCACTAATTCCCATGAATTCAGTCATAGACTTAGTTATTATCAGAGAATGTCTTATATCACTGCCTACCTAAGGACTTACTTAACCGTGCTGTTTAAACTTTTCAATCGATACACCCTGATAGCTGTGACCCTTACTGTGCTAACGGTTTCCACTCAGAGTGCAAACATCAAGCTACCTTCACTAGGAGACAGCACCTCCGCTATCGTTTCCCCACAAAAGGAACACGAACTTGGACGAGCCTGGCTGATGGCCTATCGCAGCCGAATTCATGAATCCAACGACACATTATTACTTAACTACCTGGAAAGGCTTATCTCCAAGCTATCCTTGCATAGTCAGCTTCAGGATCACAGGCTAGAAGTTATTGCCATCAACAATCCCTCAATGAATGCCTTCGCTGTACCTGGCGGGGTTATTGGTGTTCATACCGGCTTGTTCAACTATGCAAAATCCGAAGATCAATTGTCTTCAGTGCTGTCTCACGAAATTGCTCACTTAAGCCAGCGACACTTTGCTCGCAGGCTAGAAACACAAAAAAGAAACTCAGCAGCCACCATGGCAGGAATGTTGGGCGCCCTGGTCTTAGCCGTTACCGCAGGTGGTGATGCGGGCATGGCAGCAATGACCGGGACCATGGCAGCAAGCCAGGATAGCACGCTCCGCTACAGCCGTCAGAACGAGCAAGAGGCTGACCGCATTGGCATCCAAACAATGGCCGAAGCAGGCATGGATCCGAATGGAATGTCTGCCATGTTCGAACAAATGCTTAAAAACACTCGTTACACTGGAAGCAAACCCCCTGAATTTTTACTCACCCACCCACTTACCGAAAACCGGGTGGCTGATGCTAGTAACCGTGCTCGCCAGTACCCACCAAAACAGTATCAGGATAATATCGAATACCACCTGATGCGTATTAGAGCCATCATCGCCATCGACAAAAATCCAAGCGTTTCCCTGAATCGATTTCAGCATGAATTAGATGGAAGCAGCCTCAACAGGGAGGCTGCACAATACGGGCTGGCCTTGACCCAAAGCGCTAAGGGAAATTATTCAGCAGCAAGGCTTTCTCTGAACCGCCTATTAGAAAAGTCGCCAGATCGGTTAACCTACCTGCTCGGCGATATCGAGATGGACAGGGCTGAAAAAAAGTTTGATCTTGCTATCAGCAAGACCAAAAAGATATTAAAAGTCCATCCAGGTAGCTACCCTCTCCAAATGTCTCTGGCCGAAACCTACCTCAAAGCTAATCGTTTTTATGAATCAGAACTCGTTCTTAAAGACCTTGCTCAACGTCGTCAAAACACACCCCTTGTTTGGTATCAACTTGCTGAGGTGCGAGGCCTAGCAGGCAATATTTCCGGTGTCCATAAGGCTCGCGCCCAATACTTCATGCTTAATGGCGCATTCGACCAAGCCCGAGATCAGCTTAGCTATGCTCGAAAGCTACTGATTCACGATTACAAACAAACAGCCATTATTGACCAGCAACTACGCGATGTGGACATACAAGAAAAGAAAATGCAGGAGTTATTTAAATAAACTGACTCAGCTTGTAATAAAAACTCATGGAGCCTTTTAGCCTGACCCTTACTTTAACCCAGCTCTGCCGACAATTGCAGTTCACGAAACTCCAGCATTCGCTGTAACGACACCATAGCCATACTCCCAACTACTGGGTCAACATGGATTTCATTGGTGCCCTGTTCCAGGGACTCCATTAAATTTTTCAGATGATTCATACCCATCCATGGACAACTGGCGCAGCTTCGGCAAGTCGCACCCTCTCCAGCAGTGGGCGCGATCATCAGCTCTTTATCTGGTGCTGCTTGCTGCATTTTGTGGAAAATACCAATATCAGTCGCGACTATCATTTGCTTGTTTGGTAGTGTTTGAGCCGCCTTGATCAGCTGAGAGGTTGAACCCACCGCATCGGCAATCTCAACCATGGCTTCAGGCGATTCAGGATGAACTAATACTGCAGCATCTGGGTAAACGCTCTTGAGGTAGGCCACACCCTGCGACTTAAACTCTTCATGTACGATACAACTCCCATCCCAAAGGAGCATATCTGCACCCGTCTTTTTCTGAACATAACTTCCAAGATATTTATCAGGTGCCCACAGGATTTTCTCACCGCAACTATCCAGGTAATCCACCACATCCAGCGCGATACTCGAAGTAACAACCCAATCAGCTCGAGCCTTAACAGCTGCTGAGGTATTTGCGTAAACGACAACGGTACGATCGGGGTGCTGGTCGCAAAAAGCACTGAAGTCCTCTGCCGGACAACCGATATCTAGAGAACAAGTTGCTTCCAGAGTGGGCATCAGAACCTTTTTTTCTGGGGTAAGAATTTTGGCAGTCTCACCCATAAATTTAACCCCTGCCACCATCAGTGTAGTGGCCGGATGACTATTCCCAAATCGCGCCATTTCCAATGAGTCTGAAACAAGCCCCCCGGTCTCTTCCGCCAACTGCTGAATAACCTCATCAGTGTAGTAATGGGCCACAATGACAGCATCCTTCTCTTTTAGAAGCTGCTTGATTCGAGCCTTATACGTTGCCTCCTCTTCGAGCGTGTACTTAGGCTCATCGTAAATCTGGCCCAAATACTGCTCAACCACGTCCCGGTGGGTGGACTCTTCTGCAATCTGTAGTTTGTGAGACTGATTCATAAGACAAGTTCGATAATACGTAGTAATTTAATTTTACCATATCTGATTGGCTAAGCCGACAATCCACTAGCGCGTACAATTCGACGTCAGCCTATAGAGACAGGGAGCTACCCACTTCACCAAAATAGTATCCATGAAAAACTTATCTTAACTGACCAATGTATTGCGCACAAAAAAAGCCTCCACAAGGAAGGCTTTTTTTGTAATTTGGTGGGCCGTGCTGGATTCGAACCAGCGACCAATTGGTTAAAAGCCAACTGCTCTACCAACTGAGCTAACGGCCCTCAGAAGAGGCGCATATCTTACTTATGGACAACTAAAAATCAAGTGTTTATTTGACTAAGACATAACGGGTGGGGTCATCAAGACCTACTTGCTCAAATCCTATTTTTCTGAGACGGCAACTGTCGCACTTACCACAAGCCAAACCTTCCTCTGTAGCTTGGTAACAAGACACTGTATGTGTGTAGTCCACACCAACCTCAATACCCTGGCGAATAATATCTGCCTTGGTCAAATTGATCAGCGGCTTATTAATTCTGAGATAATGCCCCTCGACACTCGATTTTGTGGCGAGGTTGGCCATTTTCTCAAATGCTTCGATATATTCTAGGCGGCAATCAGGATAACCGGAGTAATCCACCGCATTCACACCGATAAAAATATCCTGGGCACCCAACACCTCAGCCCAGCCAAGCGCAATAGAAAGAAATACCGTGTTGCGAGCTGGAACATAGGTGACGGGAATCCCAGAAGTTTCCTCTTCCGGGACGTCAATATTGTCATCGGTCAATGCAGACCCACCAATTGTTCGCAGATCAAGTATAACCACCTTGTGTTCTTCTGCGCCCATCAATGTCGAAACTCGTCTAGCGGCCGCCAGCTCTGCATGAGACCGCTGACCATAGTCAAAGCTGAGGGTATAACAGCGATACCCTTGCTCTCGGGCCAATGCCAACACGGTAGTGGAATCAAGACCACCAGATACCAACACCACCGCTTTTTTATCAGGATCGTTCATTGCTACTTAATGTCCCGGCTCGTCATTCCATAATATCTTGTGTAACTGGAGTTGAAATCGCACCTGAAGGTGATCAGCCAATATCCACTCAGCCAACTCAGTGGCATTCTGCTGGCCAACACTAGGAGAAAACAGAATGTTTTCAACTTTGTCGGCTAGCTTCAACTCATCTATTTTGAGTCTAGCCCACTCGTAATCCTGCCTATCACAGATAACGAACTTCACCTGATCACTAGACTGGAGGTAGGCCATGTTCTCGTAAAGATTACGACTCACCTCACCAGAAGCGGGCGTTTTCAAATCTAGCACTTTGACAACCCGAGGGTCCACTTCTGCGACAGATAACGCACCTGACGTTTCAAGGGACACTTGATACCCTTGATCGCACAGCGCTTCCATCAAAGGTATACAAGCTTTTTGCGCTAAAGGCTCGCCTCCTGTCACACAGACCTGAACGGCCTTAAAGCTTGCTACCTTTTCAATAACAGCTGTTATTGATTGGCGTTCACCGCCATAAAAGGCATATTCTGTATCACAATAATGGCAGCGTAATGGGCAGCCTGTTAGGCGTACAAATACTGTCGGGAGGCCCACATTAGATGATTCTCCTTGTAGAGAATAAAAAATTTCGGTGATACGAAGAATTGATTGATCCATGGGATAGAAACTGAACAGCGTAAAGCGCGCAGTCTAACCGAAAAAGACAATCTTCGGGACTCTTGTACGAAGGAATGTAATCAAGAGTTCAGAACTAAAAGTTCTCTTTCAGATAACTACGAGCCAATCTTGCTGAATTGTCATTACCCTCCGCCGCCTTGTCCAGTAGCGCCTTGGCCTTGGCTTTATCACCGAGCAAATAATAAACCTGCCCTAGCTTAAATGTTGAATCCGACGCTTTTCGATGAGCAGGGTAATTATCCACTACCATCGAAAAAGATTGACGAGCCGGCTCTAATTGGCCTTGTAACACATAAATCTCACCCAACCAGTAATACGAATTGGCTACGTATTTTCCATTCGGATATTTAGCATTGTGTTCTTTGAAGAGAGCAATAGATTCTGTAATTTTTCCAGCTTTCAGCTGATTATAGGCATGACTATAATGTTCTGCTTCATCGGAAGCGACTGCGGCAGGAACACTACCCGCGTCACCAGATGTACCCACAACCTTAGCTGAAGAAGACCGAACAGGGCTTGCGGCACCACCCGCCGAGATAGCACTGAGGCGGCGGTCAATATCCATATAGTCATCCATTTGCCTCGCTTTCAACTGACTGACCTCGTAATTCAACTCTTCTACCATGCCGCGTAAGGTTCTAATCTCGTCCTGTAGGAGTTGTAGCTGGTAGTGCACATCACTTGTCTGAGGCAGCGCCGCAGGCAGAGGAGCCTGGGGCGCTGCATTAACAGGCCGTGCTGGCTGAACGCCAGTCTCCTCAACGGGAGCGGCAGCCTGAGCAGAGATCGATAGAAAGAGACCAAAAAACACCGAGCCAGCTTGTATACGCATACGAGCAAACATCCTAATTGAATAAATTTAGGCCAACCTTAGACTGTACCCTTAAGGCAACAATCCATCATACAAAAGCAAAAACGTCCGGCACTGTTTCCAGAACCGGACGGGAATACTCAAAAAGTCTGGCAGTACGACTTATTTCAGTTCAACGCGGCGATTCAGCGCCCAAGACTCTTCATTGCTATCGACTGAAGCAGGGCTTTCTTCCCCATAGCTAATCACTTCAATCAATGCTCCATTGACACCTTCTTGAACGAGAAAGTCTCTAGCTGAGTTACCACGACGCTCACCCAACGCCATATTGTATTCACGAGTACCGCGCTCATCTGCATGTCCTTCCAGACGTATATTAACGGGGTTTGCACGAAGCGTTTGCGCGTGGATACGCAGGGCAGCACGAGCTTCTGAGTTAAGAATAGCTTTATCAAACTCGAAGTAGAAAACACGTGCAACAGAGCTATCTGAATCCAGCGAAGAACCACTGATACCGCCAGAACCTGCAGTGCCAGTGGACACCTGATTGCCAGGTACAGATGCTGCGCCCCCCGCACTGGAGGTATCCGTAGTATCAGTGCTGGAGCAACCAGCAAGTAGAGCTGTCAGGAATGTAGCGATTACGCCATATTTGAGTAGTTGGGTCTTCATTGTGTTCTCCTATCCTATATGTAGTGGGAGGTTATCAATCTATAGTAGTAATAATTTCTTTTTGTTACCAGAGAAGTTATTTTGGCGACCATGCCGGTTCGCGTACATCGCCTCGCCTTGCCGGCAGTAAAAACTTCACTCCTGCATCTAATGATACCGCAGCCAACACCCCCTTATTGCCCTGCTTAGTGGCATACAGCAGCATCGCGCCGTTAGGTGCAACTGTTGGAGATTCATCCAGATACGTTTGTGTTAGAACTCTAAGGTCTCCGGTGACCAAATCTTGTGACGCAATATGAAAACTACCGTTATCACGATGTACCATCACCAACGTTCGGCCATCAGAAGCAAGCCTTGGCCTAGCATTATACGACCCCCTGAAGGTTAAGCGTTCTACCCGCCCTGTGGCAATGGCTAGCTTGTAAATTTGTGGGGTACCCCCCCTATCAGAAGTGAAAATCAGCGACTTTCCATCCGGTGTCCAGTTTGGCTCGGTATCGATAGCAAAGTGAGTGGTTCTGCGGGTGAATTTTCGAGTCGACAACTCATAAGTATAAATCTCAGGATTTCCATCCTTAGAGAGAACCAATGCTAACGTCTTACCATTTGGCGACCAAGACGGTGCTCCATTTAATCCTCTAAAATTGGTTAACTGTTCACGGGCTGCAGTCGCTAGCTTCTGTCGAAAAATGGCCGGACGCCCCGTTTCAAATGAAACATAAACGAGCTCCGTCGCATCCGGCGACCACGCCGGTGACATAATCGGCTGCTTCGAATCAAGTAACAGCCGCTCCCGAGCACCATCCACATCTGCAACCATCAGCTGAAAGGTCATCTTGCCATTGACAGGTACGGCTGTGACGTAGGCTACTCGTGTTGAAAATGCACCTGGGATTCCCGTCACTGCCTGATAAACCTGGTCGCTAATATAATGAGCCAAATCTCGAAGCTGTGTAGCTGGGCCTTCCACGACTTTAGTAAATAATTTTCGTTCGCCGTTAACCTCCATCAGACTAAAACTGATCTGATAACGCCCCGACTGATTGACAGCCTTACCTACCACCAAGTATTCGGCACCCAGTATTCGCCAATCTCGGTAATAGACCTCTTTTGCTGTAGATGGAAACGACAACATATCACGACGGGGAAGGGGCATAAACAGACCACTTCGCTCCAAGTCAGCCGATACAATCTTACTAATATCTTCTGGTAGAGCTTGCCCAGCCTGGGTAATGGGGGGTATGGCAATACGACTTGGGTTATCCACCCCATGGGTAATCTCTATGGTTAACTCTGCAATACCAGACAATGGAAATACCAGAGTGAACAGGTAAAGACTGAGGGTAGCGCCTAGTTTTCTCACGTCAGCTTTCTCATATTAATTTTCTCACTATCTATAACCTTAAATCTTCCGGACGAAAAACCAACCGCAGTTTACGAAAATAATCTTCAAACACCCGGGGTGGGAGCTCCTTTAATTTATCGAATCTACCCGCCTTATGCACTGCCTGTTCAGCTGAACGGTCAAATGCCGCGTTACCACTGGATTTTGATATCATCACACTGACCACCTGACCCGTAGGAACCAACTGTATCAGTAACTCCACCTCCATTCCCCGACGGGCACTGGGTGGGCGATTCCAATTTCCAGCAACTCGCTCAAAAATATAGGCTGAATAGCTACTCGCCAGCTGCTCATCATTCTCCGCAACCAGAAACTCCTCCTCATCAGCTAACGCACTCGCCAGGTTCTGCTCCAACTGCTGGTTATCAGGCTGCGGTGTCGGCGTGGGCTCAACCTTCGGCTTTGCTTTAGGCTTAGGTTTTACCTTGGGCTTGGGTTTAGCCTTAGGCTTGGGTTTTGCCTTAGGCTTTGCTTTGGGCTTGGGCTTGGGCTTGGGCTTGGGCTTGGGCTTTGCTTTGGGTTTAGGTTTAGGTTTAGGTTTAGCTTTTTCCTCCATCTGTATCAGTTTGGCTTGAACATACTTTGGCGGGGCCGTTTTCCTCGCACTCTTTTCTGGCTCCCACTGAACGATCAGCATGGCTATAACGAGAGCATGAATTACGATGCTCACCAACATGGCTACTGAATATGAAAAAACCTTTCCCGCTACCACAACAATTATTTTTTTCCTGGTGGCTCAGTGACAAGCCCGACAGAAGGTGCCCCCGCATTCTGCAACTCGCTCATTAAGGTCACTACTTCACCGTAGTTCACACGAGCGTCACCCCATACAAGCACCGGTGTTTTCGGTTGCTGGCGCAAAACTTTAGTTACTTTTTCAATAATTGAAGGCAAAGTTTCTTGAATGTTTTTACCATTCCCTAAATCAAGATAATAAGAACCGTCAGCCTTAATAGAAACGATGAGTGGCTCCTGATCCTTATTTTCAAGCGGCGCTGAAGGCGCCTGAGGCAATTCAACTTTCACACCCTGCATCAGCAAGGGTGCCGTCACCATAAAAACAATTAATAGCACCAACATCACATCGATATAGGGTACGACATTAATTTCAGCAACCAGTCGCCGCTTATGCCTGGAATATTTCATGATTAGTCACTATGAACCCGACGGTGCAGAATGCTCGAAAATTCTTCAGAGAACATCTCATAACCACTAAAGATACTGTCTGCAGAGGCAGAATAACGGTTGTATGCCAATACCGCGGGGATGGCAGCAAACAATCCCATAGCAGTAGCAATTAGGGCCTCGGAAATACCGGGTGCGACAGTCGCCAACGTAGCTTGCTGAACGTTCGCCAACCCACGAAAGGAATTCATAATCCCCCAGACAGTTCCGAATAGTCCGATATAGGGGCTCACTGAAGCAACACTGGCGAGAAACGGTAAGTTGCGGTTGAGCTTTTCTTCTTCACGAGACAACGCCACCCGCATAGACCTCTCCGCACCTTCCATCACCGCATCCGGATCGGCATTACTTTGTTGAGTAAGACGATTGAACTCACGGTAGCCCGCACGAAAAACACTGGCTAACCCCTCAGCTGCGCCATGAGCGCCACTATCGTGGTACAGCTCGTTCAAATCGACCCCTGACCAAAAGTTATCCTCGAAGTCACGCAGGTTTCGACTAGCACTTCTGAGGTACAAGCCACGCTGAACAATCATCACCCAAGACATCATTGAAGCTATAAATAACAAGGCCATCACACCCTGCACAAGCACAGTGGCATTGGCAATCAAGCTCCACAAAGATAGTTGTTCTGTCACCCGTTACTCCCTTTTTTATTCCACTCTAACCTTATACGGCTGCCTGAAGTGTTTGCAGCATGTCGGTCGGTATCGCTGCCGGCCGTTTTCTTTCATGATTGATGCAGGCCACCTTGACCACCCCTTCAACCAATACCTCGTTATTCCTCAATACTTTCTGAGCAATGGTGAATGACGTTCGCAATACTGAGAGTAGCTTAGCCGTAGCCACAATCTGATCATCCAATACGGCTGGTTGTCGGTACTTTACTTCCACAGAATGGACAACAAACTGTAGGCCATTAAACAAAGCAGGTTTATCGTAACCCAGTGTGCGAATCAGCTCAGTTCGGGCGCGTTCAAAATATTTTAGGTAGTTGGCATAATAGACAATACCACCCGCATCAGTGTCCTCAACATAAACACGGATGGGTAGACAATATTCTTCGGTCATTTATCCATTAAACCTAGTTATTTATTAATTTTTTTGGACTAGGCAAACCAAAGTGCTGATAAGCCAGGTGAGTCACCATACGCCCCCGTGGGGTTCGAATCATATAGCCCTGCTGAATAAGGTAGGGTTCCAGCACATCTTCAATGGTATCTCTCTCTTCACTAATGGCCGCTGCCAAGTTATCAACCCCCACTGGGCCACCATCGAATTTCTCCATAATCGCCAGCATCAGCCGCCGATCCATATGATCGAAACCACTCGTGTCCACATTGAGCATATTCAGAGCCTGGTCCGCTACCTCGGTCGTGATATTGCCATCGGCTTTGATCTCGGCATAGTCTCTGACTCGTCTCAACAGGCGATTGGCTATCCTAGGGGTGCCCCTAGAACGACGAGCAATTTCTCTGGCTCCCGACTCGTCCAGAGGAACGCCGAGAATACCGGCAGAGCGAGAAACTATCGTGCTTAGCTCTTCAACCGAATAAAATTCTAGCCGCTGTACAATGCCAAACCTGTCCCGCAAGGGCGATGTCAGCAAGCCTGCACGCGTTGTCGCACCCACGAGGGTGAAGGGTGGGATATCAAGTTTGATGGAGCGAGCGGCTGGTCCTTCCCCAATCATAATATCCAGCTGGTAATCCTCCATCGCAGGATAGATGACCTCTTCTAGAACTGGACTCAACCGATGGATTTCATCGATAAACAACACATCACCAGGTTCCAGATTGGTCATCAATGCCGCAAGGTCACCCGCCTTCTCAAGCACCGGGCCCGATGTGGTTTTCAGACCAACCCCCATCTCATTGGCAATAATGTGGGCCAGTGTTGTTTTACCTAGGCCGGGCGGACCAAATATCAATGTGTGATCCAGCGGTTCTTCACGTTTTCGGGCCGCACCAATAAAAATTTCCATTTGTTCCCGGACGACCTGCTGCCCCACATAATCATTGAGACTTAATGGGCGAATGGCGCGGTCAAAACGATCCTCTTGGATGGAGGCTTCGGGGGATATCAGGCGGTCAGTTTCAATCATGACGGAAGTATATCTTGCTCAGTCTAGGTTTTAACCATGCTTTTTAGTGCCTGACGTATCAATTCCTGACTGGTTTGTTTTTCTCCAGCACAGGCATTGACCATACGGGCCGCTTCTTGAGGCTTATAACCAAGGGTAATCAGCGCACTCTCTGCCTCTTTTACCGCAGCAGATTGATTGCTGGCAGATGCTGACAGCATACCGATATCAGCCGTATTGCCAAAGCTCTCAAGTCTGTCACGCATTTCTACAATCAGGCGTTCCGCTGTTTTCTTGCCAACACCGGGCAATTTTACCAGCGTTGCTGTGTCATTGGTCTGAACAGAATGCACAAAGTCAGTCGCGGTCATGCCGGACAAAATAGCCAGCGCCATTTTGGGCCCAACACCACTCACCTTAATCAAGGTGCGGAACAGCTCACGCTCACGCACATCGGCAAAACCGTACAATTGCTGTACATCTTCTCTTACAACAAAGTGTGTTAGAAGCGTGACCTTTTCACCCAGTGCAGGCAAATCAAAAAAGGTGTTCAGAGAGACCAACACCTCGTACCCGAGACCCTGAACATCGATCAGTAGCTCTGGCGCCTGCTTTTCCAGCAAGACCCCTTCAATTCGACCTATCACACGTGCTCTCCTAGACCTCGCTTCTCTCTATTTCTTTCAGCCTGCCTTTTGAGTAACGAACCTGAATACCCATACTGGTGGCCGTACGTAACGTTTGGGCATGACAAAGCGCCACAGCTAACGCATCGGCCGCGTCCTCGGCAGGCGCTGAAGGCAGCTTAAGCAATTGCTTTACCATATGTTGCACTTGCTCCTTACTGGCGGCACCGGTTCCAACCACGGACTGCTTCACTGATCGAGCAGCATATTCCGCCACCGGTAATCCTGCTGTGACACCCGCCACAATAGCAGCCCCTCGGGCCTGCCCCAACTTCAATGCAGCACGAGGATCGCGAGCAAAGAATATATCTTCAACAGCCATCTCTACCGGTTCATATTCAGCAATAATTTCAGCCACACTGTCAAAAATCACTTTGAGGCGTGCCGGTAATTCACCGGTGGGTAAACGGATAATCCCGCTGGTGACATATTCAGCCTTTGAACCAATGGCTTTAATGATGCCAAAGCCCGTTTTGCGAGAGCCGGGGTCGATACCAAGAATAAGGGTCATGCCATAAATACCACCAGTACTGTATATTGCTACAGTATATTAACCAATAAAAAAAACAAGCCCTAAACAATAGGGTTCATCGGGCTTCTCTCCCACAGGTTTATGCCCTTCAAACATTGTTTGTTATTTTGAATACCCCAATCCCCAAGATCTGGAAATCTGTTAAGAGCTAGAAGAAATGACAAGGGCTTCTGTTCAGAGAAAAAGGATGGGGAAACAAAAGCAGTGGTTCGGCTTATTAATAACAAATGTTAACTGAATGAGCATCGAACAATTATGGAACCGATCCATAGCGTTGATGATATAAGAGGAGATCCTGCTGAGGGTTGTGTTAAGTAGTCATCTGGGGCAGCCACATAATCTAATAAACGATTGAGACTCCATGAAAGTAATCGTCGTCAAAACTCTAATTATAAAAAAAACAAAAAAGGCGGGTTATCCGCCGCTGAAAAACTACGATTTCCAGCTCGGTTGGTGGAAATTGTATCCACCATTGAGTAGAAGGGAAGTCATCTTCGGATAGAGCTAATCCACTTTACTAACGGAGTATTTGTTCGGAGCCAAGTATTTCCTCTGAATGAATATTAGTGAATTGAAAATCACCGCCGGAGATAATACTTTTACGCACCAGAAAACGAAAAGTCATATCTCGCAGCGCATCACAGTCAGCACTTTTCTAACGCTCCATCACTGGCCAGTCAGCAATAGCAGCCTCCCATTGCTCGACGTTAAACCCCATTTTTTAATGCGCTAGTTTTCACGCCAATTACTAAATCTCTAAACGACTAATTAAGTGGCAATAATCAATAGGATCAAATTGATATTACCCCCTTTAACAATTTACTCCTAGTCGGCATCTATTGCAGCGAGCGTATCCTGCTGGATTGCTCGGCTAGAGTCCATCAACCGCACTGCAGCATCAGCCAGCGCCTTATCCTTTTCTGTTTCAGCAATCCAGGGTTGGACGGCAGTCGGCTTTTTATCATCCCCCATGGCAACAAACACCATAATGCAGCGCGTTGTAGACTGGTAATCATCTTCCCTAGGGTCTGTGGCGCTAACATCCAGCAGTACATGCATACTTGATGTACCCGTATAGATCACCTTTGCGGTAACTCGCACCAGGTTACCCACATGTATGGGCTTAATAAACCGAATACCGCCTACATTGGCAGTTAGGCAAAGGCTAGAATTTGATTAAAAAACACTCACTCTGACCCTGTTAACTGGCATCATATATAATTTATTCCTCGCAATAAAAAAGGCGGCTTAAATAAGCCGCCTTTTCTGAAACAAACTGTTAGATTATTCTTTTGTTTCAGGCGCTTCTTCAGCCGGAGCTTCCTCAGCAGCAGGTTCTTCTGCAACTTCTGGGGCTGGCTCTTCTGCAACTGCAGCAACTGGCTCTTCTTCAGCAGCAGGCTCCGCTGCAACTTCTGGAGCAGCTTCTTCCTCGGCTACAACTTCTTCTACAACAGCCTCTTCAACTACTGCTTCTTCAGCTACGGCCTCTTCAACAATTTCGGGTTCAGGTGCAGCCACGGCTTGTTTAACAATGCCCTCAGCTACGAGAATTTTGACTTTTTCGTCACCATTGATAGGGCTGTTATCCGCACCAATAACGGCATAACGACCTGAACGCTTTTGATAAACGGTATAGTCATCAGTTTTTTTCAATACTTTCATCTTTTTTCTCCGTTGATTACTCGTTGAGTTCAATTAAAAAATTTTATTAAAAATAGTTAATAACGCGCGCTTTCACTTAAGTAAGTGGGTAGGTATACGGCTAGGTAAGTGCAATCGGTTATGAATCCAATTGCTCCATCACCTCAAGTGAAATATCGGCATTGGTGTACACATTTTGGACATCGTCCAAGTCTTCAAGGCTGTCGATTAATGCCAATGCTTTTTCAGCACCCTCTTTGTCCAGCGGGACGGTGATAGAAGCCAGCATAGTGATCTCTGCATCATCAGGCTCTAAACCTGCAGCGACAATGGCGTCTTTCACTGCGGTAAAATCTTCCCAGGCTGTCATCACATCAATGGATTGATCATCATTGGTCACAACATCTTCAGCTCCCGCTTCTAGTGCTGCATCCATAATTTTTTCTTCATAATTTTCATCATCACCACCCGGTGCAAAACTGATTTGCCCGGTGCGGGTAAACAAATAAGCAACAGAGCCATCAGTCCCCAGGTTGCCTCCGCGTTTGTCAAAGGCATGACGTACGTCAGAGACGGTTCGATTACGGTTGTCGGTCATGCACTCCACGAGAATAGCTATACCACCAACCCCATAGCCTTCATAAGTAATTTCATCGTAATTGTCACCTTCGCCAGCCCCTGCGCCACGCGCTATTGCCTTCTCGACGGTGTCGCGCTTCATATTAGAGCCTAGCGCTTTATCTACCGCTGCACGTAACCGCGGGTTATCTTCAGGGTTGGGGCCACCGGCCTTGGCGGCTACCACTAGCTCTCGAATTAACTTGGTAAAAATCTTGCCCCGTTTAGCATCTTGAGCCGCTTTACGGTGCTTAATATTGGCCCATTTACTATGACCCGCCATACTTTCCTCCTATAAGAGAGGGCTACCTCTAAAATTACTGCGCAGTCAAATAGCTACGTCGCGTGCTCACTCAAGTTTCGCCTATCAAAAAGATAGGTCTCAACTTTCGCTCCGCAGTTTCTTGCTATTTACGTTGCTATTAGTACTGCTCGTTACATTTTATAGGCACCCAACACCATAAACTGGAAGCAGGCGCTAATTAATTACTTCTCTTCAGCCGGTTTTTCGCTCGCCGGTTTCTCTCTTAAGCGAATATTCAGCTCGCGTAATTGTTTGTTGTCCACTGATCCAGGCGCGTCGGTCATCACACAGGCTGCTGACTGGGTTTTGGGGAAGGCAATCACATCACGAATGGAGTCACTGCCCGTCATCAACATAATCAGACGATCCAAACCAAACGCCAGTCCACCATGGGGAGGACAGCCGTAGCTGAGCGCATCTACGAGGAAACCAAATTTTTCATTGGCCTCTTCATCGCTAATTCCCAGTACATGGAAGACGGTTTTCTGCATGGCTGGGTTATGAATACGAATAGAACCACCGCCCAACTCAGTGCCATTCAACACCATGTCATAGGCGAGAGACAGTGCATTTTCTGGATCATTTTCCAACTCTTCAGCAGTACAGGCCGGACGTGTAAACGGATGGTGTAACGATGTCCAGTTGCCATCGCCGGTCTCTTCAAACATGGGAAAGTCAACGACCCAAAGTGGTGCCCAATCACAGGTATACAGCTCAAGGTCCGCACCTAACTTACAACGCAATGCACCCAGCGCTTCCGATACAACCTTGCCCTTATCGGCACCAAAGAAAATCAGATCACCATTTTCTGCACCCGTGCGCTCGAGGATGGCGGCGCGAACCTCATTAGGCAGGAATTTAACAATCGGTGATTGCAGACCTTCTTCCAAATCATCCTTATCATTGACCTTAATATAGGCCAGTCCTCTGGCACCGTAGATGCCGACAAACTTTGTGTAGTCGTCAATCTTCTTACGGCTGATACTGCTACCGCCCGGCACTTTTAATGCGGTAACCCGACCTTTGGGATCATTGGCTGGGCCAGAAAACACTTTAAAGTCTACAGCGGCCATCAGGTCTTTGATTTCCACCAGCTCTAATGGAATTCTCAAATCTGGCTTGTCACTACCAAATCTATCCATGGCTTCGCTGTGGGGCATTCGGGGGAAATGGCCAAGATCCACATCCAAAACTTTCTGGAATACTGAACGAATCATCTCTTCGTTAATGGCCATGATCTGTTCTTCAGAGGTAAACGATAACTCCACATCTACCTGGGTAAACTCAGGTTGGCGATCGGCACGTAGATCTTCATCACGGAAACATTTGGCAATTTGGTAATAGCGGTCAATACCAGACACCATTAGCAGCTGTTTAAACAGCTGAGGCGACTGCGGAAGCGCAAAGAATTTACCATCGTGGGTACGGCTAGGTACCAAATAATCTCGTGCGCCTTCGGGCGTGGCACGAGTCAAAATAGGCGTTTCAATATCCAGAAAACCGTTGTTATCCAGATAGTTACGAATCACGGCGGTCACCTGGGAACGAAAACGTAAGTTCTTCAGCATCTCCGGACGACGCAAATCCATATAACGGTATTTTAAACGAACGTCCTCGCCCACTTTATTATGTTCGTCCAGTGGGAATGGCGGCGTGTCAGACGTGTTTAAAATTTCCAGCTCCAAGCCGTAAATTTCTACTTCACCCGTGCGCATATCAGCGTTGACTGTTTCTGGTGTGCGGGCACGAACTTTACCCTTAACCTTAAGCACATATTCACTGCGTACTGTATCGGCTCGCTCAAAGTGCTCACCACCATCGGGATCAAAAACAACTTGAACAATACCTTCCCGATCACGAAGGTCGATAAAAATAACACCACCATGGTCGCGACGGCGATCCACCCAGCCACACAGTGTTACTTCCTGATCGATGTTCGCTGCATTCAAAACACCGCAATAACTTGTACGCATTATTTATTCCCGTATTGATCAAAAGATGCTCAACAACAAAGCATCGGAAACTGCCGAATCAGGCGCTGGGGAAGAAGCTTTCCTCTTTTTTAAGAGAATAGCTTTGTTACAACCCGTCATGCCATCAAACCATAATAGGCGAGGCAAACGTCCCCATTGGTAAAAGCGGCGCATTATACCCTAGGAAAACGGGAGCTAGAAGGTTGTATGCACGGTTAGGCCAGCAATAGCCTAAGACCGGCTGAAATCATCTCCCACCAATACATTGGCTACAGACTCAATACGATGCTCAAGGACTTCTTGCTGATAACCCACAGCAGAAAGGACTCCCCATATCGGATTTGGCCAAGCACCGTCCGTTATGTAGCGGGCAACATGATGCATATGCAGTTGAGGCACCATATTACCCAGCGTGGCTATATTTATTTTATCAGGTGCAAAAACATCAACCAGCGCCTCGGCCAGCATGCAAGACTCCTGCATCAACTGCATTCTGTCCTGCTCCGAAAGATGATAAATCTCTATCACTTTGGGTCGTTTAGGCACCAGAATGAACCAAGGATAGTTCGCATCTCGATGGATCAACAACTGGCACAACTTAAATTCGCCAACCACCAAAGTGTCCTCCGCTAGTTTGGAGTGAAGCTCAAACATGTAAATACCTCTTATTTCTGTACTAGAAGCCCTGTACCCAAAGTACTGCACCCGAAGCCCTGTACCCAAAGAACACACCACCGTAAAATAGCGTCTTTTCCATCAGCCGCCAATAGAAAACCAGTGACTATGTAAACGTCACTATACGAAAGTCACTAGATGAGAGCCACTATGCGAGCCAGCCAATACCTGATTGCCACCCAAAAAGAAACGCCAGCCGATGCTGAAGTCATCAGCCACCAGCTGATGCTGCGTGCAGGTATGACTCGAAAACTGGCCGCAGGGCTCTATAGCTGGCTACCCTTAGGGCTTCGCGTATTGCGCAAGGCAGAAGCCATTGTCCGCGAGGAAATGGATCGAGCTGGCGCCCTAGAAGTGCTAATGCCCGTCACCCAACCTGCAGAGCTCTGGGAAGAATCCGGACGATGGGAGCAATATGGGCCAGAACTATTACGGATCAAAGACCGACACAATCGCTCTTTCTGCCTTGGCCCTACCCACGAAGAAGTGATCACTGATCTGGTGCGCAATGATATTCGTAGCTATAAACAGCTACCCGCCAATTTCTACCAGATTCAGACCAAATTCAGAGATGAAATTCGCCCGCGCTTTGGCATTATGCGTGCCCGAGAATTTTTGATGAAAGATGCCTATTCCTTTCACACCAACCAAGAAAGCCTGCAGCAGACGTACGATCTGATGTATCAGGCCTACTCCACTATTTTCAGTCGATTGGGATTGAATTTCAGACCGGTATTAGCCGATACCGGTAGCATCGGCGGCAACCACTCCCATGAATTTCATGTACTGGCTGACTCGGGAGAAGATGACATTGCCTTTTCTACAAATAGTGATTTCGCAGCAAACGTGGAAATGGCCGAAGCCTTGGCTCCTGAGGGTGAACGCCCCACCCCCACAGACCAAATGACCGAAGTAGCCACTCCCAACCAACACAGTATCGAAGAGGTCAGTCAATTCCTCAAACTGGAGAGTAATCAGATAGCCAAAACACTGATCGTATTGGGCGAATCAGAAGATGACGACACACCACTTGTTGCTCTCGTACTCCGCGGTGATCATGTACTCAATGACATCAAAGCCGAGAAACTCGATGGCGTCGCATCACCTCTTACCTTTGCCAGCGAAGAGCAAGTGAAGCAGGCGCTTGAATGCAGCGTTGGCTCGCTGGGGCCAGTAGGACTTAACATTTCAGTCATCGTAGACCGAAGTGCCGCTCACTTAGCTAATTTCGCCTGTGGTGCAAACAAAGAGGGTGTCCATCTCACTGGCGTGAACTGGGAGCGAGACTGTTCGCTGCCACGAGTAGAAGACATTCGCAATGTTGTGCCAGGTGATCCCAGCCCTGACGGGAAAGGTCTTCTGGAAATCAAGCGAGGCATCGAGGTTGGTCATATTTTCCAGTTGGGCACTAAGTACAGTGAAGCCTTGAACGCCAAAGTACTAAATGAAGAAGGCCGAGAGCAGGTCATGCTGATGGGTTGTTACGGTATTGGTGTAAGCCGGGTAGTGGCATCTGCTATTGAGCAAAACCACGACGATAAAGGCATTATATGGCCAGATGCCCTGGCGCCTTTTCAGATCGCACTGGTACCCATAAACATGCACAAATCTGAACAGGTTCGGGAAACTTGCGAGAAACTTTATTCAGACTTACAACATGCCGGGTACGATGTGCTATTTATGGATGAAGAGAAGGCACGCTTAGGCGTCATGCTAGCCAATATAGAATTGATAGGTTTACCCCACCGCATTGTGGTGGGTGACCGAGGCCTAGAACAGGGCCACATTGAATACTGCAACCGACGGATTGGCGAGAACCAAAATATTCCTCTCGCTGACCTTCAAAATTTCCTAGAGCAAGCCGTCAAATGATCAAAAATGCGGGAACGTTGATTATCGCTGGGTGGCTCAGTGCCACCTTGATGACGAGCTCTCCCACCATCGCCGATCAAACGCCTACATCTCAACCTGACCCAACACTCATCTCCCTCCTCAAGCAGACTATTGAGCAATCTGACAGTTTTGAAGACAAATTTGATGCCGAAGTTTGGTTGTTCTCCAAATCAAGCCAGCTTGAACGATATATACCTGACAACGAGACGCGACTCAACCTGCTCCGAAGGATCCATCGTGCCGCCACTCGCGCGGACCTATCCCCGGAAGTTGTGCTGGCCGTTATCCAGATTGAAAGCCGATTTGATCCCTACGCACTATCTTACGCCGGGGCCCAAGGCTTAATGCAGGTTATGCCCTTCTGGAAAAACGAGATTGGGCACCCCGAAGACAACCTGATCGATGTAGAAACCAATTTACGCTATGGCTGCACAATCCTGAAGTTCTACCTGGACAAAGAGAAGGGGCATTTGTCCTATGCTCTGGCTCGTTACAACGGTAGCTACGGGAAATCCTGGTACCCGGAAAAAGTGATGGTAGCCTGGGACTACTGGAGATAACTTCCTTCTCCGCAAGAAAAGTCACCACTTTTACGACTCTCCCAAAAAACCACGCAAAAAAAACGCCGCTGAATAGCGGCGTTTTCATAAGTCTGTCTTAATCAGGGTAGCTCATCAAATTCGGCGCCTTCCCTCACGGGCGGCAGTAAATCTTCACGGGTCATACCCAAGCTCAGTAGTATATTGGCGGCCACATAAATGGATGAGTAAGTACCAATAACCACACCGACTATCAAAGCAACGGCAAAGTTATGAATCAACTCGCCACCAAACAAGTACAGCGCTAGCAACACCAGTAGCGTGGTCAATGACGTAACGATGGTGCGACCCAGTGTTTGTGTCAGGGACTCATTAATGACGGAAAAGGCATCGGCTTTTCGTAATAGTCGGAAGTTTTCACGAATACGATCCGAAACCACAATGGTGTCATTAAGCGAATAACCAACAACCGCCAACACTGCGGCAAGCACGGTGAGATCAAACTCTAACCCCGTCAACGAGAAAAATCCCAGCGTAATAATAACGTCATGAACCAAGGCTGCCACCGCCCCCAAAGAGAACTTGTACTGAAAACGAATCGCTATATATAGCATCACAATGGCCAGTGCCGCCAACATACCGAGACCACCGTCCTCACGCAGTTCGTCGCCTACCTGTGGACCGACATAATCCACCCGGCGAAGCTCAACGCCATTATCACCATTGCCAAGGGCTTTTAGCACGTCATCAGACAACCCCGCCTCTGGCTTACCTTGCAAGCGAATAAGCACATCGCTCTCGGAGCCAAAATGAACCACTACAGGGTTATCAAATTTAGCGGCTGCGAGCTGTGAGCGAATGGCTTCCAGATCTGCTGGCTGCTGGTAACCCAACTCAATTTGGGTGCCGCCAGTAAAATCTAAACCCAGCGTCACTCCCTTGATAGACAAGGACAAAAGGGAGCCCACAATCAACAGGATGGAAACAGCCGCTGCCAATTTACGATGACCCATAAAATCTATAATGCGTTGTGTCGTCATGGTCAGCTCCTAAATCCACACTTTCTTGATGGTTCGACCACCATAGGTCAAATTCACCAACGCTCGTGTACCCACGATGGCCGTAAACATAGAGGTCAAAATACCGATGGATAGCGTAACCGCAAAGCCCTGAACCGGGCCTGACCCAATGGCATAGAGAATCACTGCCACGATTAACGTTGTGATATTAGCATCAACAATCGACACAAAAGCTCGATCATACCCCGCATTAATCGCTGACTGCGGAGGCAGGCCGTTTGTCAGCTCCTCCTTAATCCTCGAAAAAATTAAGACGTTAGCATCCACCGCCATCCCTACCGTCAATACAATACCCGCAATACCCGGCAGCGTGAGAGTGGCACCGAGCATTGACATAACCGCCACCAACACCACCAAGTTAACCGCCAATGCTATGTTAGCGAAGAGGCCAAAAACCCGATAATAAATAAGCATAAAGGCGAGCACTAAAACCATACCGATAGTGACTGACTTAATACCCAATGTAATATTTTCAGCACCCAGAGATGGCCCTATAGTGCGCTCTTCTACAAAATACATAGGTGCCGCCAATGCGCCAGCCCGGAGCAATAGCGCCAGTTCTGATGCCTCTCGAGGACTGTCTAATCCAGTAATGCGGAAGGACACGCCGAGCGCACTGCGAATCGAAGCTAGGCTGATAATTTTCTTTTCCACATAGCGTACGGGTGTCGCTACCGTCTCACCGTTTTCATCAGTGCTATATTCCGTACGAGTTTTGTACTCAATAAAGAGCACGCCCAAGCGACGCCCCACACTTTTACGAGAAACCCGATGCATCCGAGCACCGCCATCGCCATCTAGTGTGATATCAACCTGTGGCATCCCACTTTCATCGAAGCCCGTTCCAGCATTAGAAACATGGTCACCGGTGATCACCACCGTTTTCTCCAGCCAAGCGTCTCGGCGACGAGATGAGGAGTCATTAAACTCAAACTTTTCACGATTGGCAGATGTATCAGATTCAGCCTCAAGCCGAAATTCCAGATTGGCTGTCTTACCGATAATACGCTTTGCCTCGGCAGTGTCCTGAACGCCAGGCAGTTCTACCATCACTCGATTACGCCCTTGACGCTGAACAATGGGCTCAGAGACACCCAACTCATTCACCCGATTGCGCAGGGTGGTGAGGTTCTGCTTCAGGGCATAGTCTTCGATCTCTCTAATTGATGATTCAGACATTTTTGAATGAATCACAAAAAGACCCTTTTCTTCGCTAAGCTGACGACTCAGGTCACGGAAACTTTGGCGGAGAATCGTATTGGCTTGATCCCGCTCTTCTTCCGTTTTGAAGGTACTGACAATGACCTTTTTTTCTATCAATTTAACCGAGTTATAACGCAGCTTTTCTTTCCTCATGGCGCTACGAGCTTCACGCACCATGGTTTCCATCCGCGCACTAATGGCTTCGTCGGTGTTCACTTCAAGTAGAAAGTGCACGCCCCCACTGAGATCTAACCCCAGCTTCATAGGAGAAGCACCTAAGTCTGCCAACCAATCGGGTGTAGTCGGCGCTAAATTGAGCGCCACAATATAATCGCTGCCGAGCGCTTGCTGAATCAGTCGCTTGGCAGGCAATTGTTGCTCACGGTTCTTTAGACGAATAAGTCCGCTCTCACCATTGGCTTCGGCGCCAAAGTATTCGATACCAGCGTCTTTTAGGGAGCGAGTCATCTTCTCAATTACTTGCTCACCGATATCTGCACCACTACTTTGGCCGGAGACCTGTACTGCAGGGTCGGGTGCATAGAGGTTGGGCAGGGCATAAATAGTCCCGACGGCAATAACGAGAAGAATAAGTAGGTATTTCCAGAGAGGGTAATGATTCATTTGACTGTTCTTATGTTGAATCCCGGACAATAAAGCGGGGCATTATAGGCTTAAAGCAAGCTTAAAATCATGATTCTTACCGAGCCAACCGTAAATAATTGTTTCCTCGTACCTATATAGGGACGTTTACGGTTATATCAAGCGGGTGACCTTCCCTGTTACTTAAGTCCCTGTTGTTGGTAAAACTCACGGGAAAACTCATCCAGGCGATGCCCTGCAATAGCCACGCGAATATCTGTCATCAGGTTTTGATAATAACGCAAGTTATGGATGGTATTGAGTTGCGCTCCAAGAATCTCGCCACACTTTTCCAGATGATGCAGATAGGCACGACTAAAATTCTCACAGGTGTAACAGTCGCAATTTGTATCCAGCGGCCCAGTATCGTGCCGATGCACGGCATTTTTTATTTTGACCACACCAGAGCTGGTAAATAAATGTCCATTACGTGCGTTGCGTGTCGGCATCACGCAATCAAACATATCGATACCACGCTTTACCGCTTCCAGAATATCCTGCGGCTTGCCCACGCCCATCAGATAGCGAGGCTTATCCTCAGGCATTTTTGACGGCAAGGTATCAAGAATACGCAACATGTCTTCCTTTGGCTCACCCACGGAGAGACCACCAATGGCATAGCCATCAAAATCCATCTCCTCAAGACCGGCTAAAGATACTTCACGCAGATTGTCATACATACCGCCCTGAACAATACCAAAGAGTGCAGACGAGCTGTCGCCATGCGCCTGCTTACTACGTTCGGCCCAACGCAGTGACAACTCCATAGAGGTTTGCGCTTCTTTTTCAGTTGCAGGGTAAGGTGTGCACTCGTCAAAAATCATGACAACATCAGCACCTAACTCCCGCTGCACTCGGATAGACGTCTCCGGGTCTAAAAATACCTTGCTACCATCAATGGGCGAACGAAAAGACACCCCCTCCTCTGTAATTTTACGAATGTCTCCCAGACTAAAGACTTGGAAGCCACCGGAATCCGTCAGAATCGGCCCCTGCCACTGCATGAAATCATGAAGGGTCCCCTTTATACCCGGCTCAGGGCTGTGCGCCATCACCACTTCCGTACCTGGCCTCAGCATGAGGTGGAAGGTATTACCGAGAATCATTTGAGCCCCGATACCTTTAACATCACGGGGCAACATGCCTTTCACCGTACCGCAAGTCCCAACCGGCATAAATGCGGGCGTTTCCACCACACCACGAGGAAATTGCATACGGCCCCTACGAGCATTGCCATCAGTAGTATCCAATTCGAAGGACATAAAGCATTCACGAGTCATCGGGGTCATCCTTCATAGATAAGGTCTTTGGTATACCCTCAGCAGCATTGGGGTTGCGGGTCAAAAACATCGCATCACCATAACTAAAGAAGCGGTAACGCTGCTCCACCGCCTCACGATAGGCATCCATGATTCGGGCGTAACCAGAAAAAGCACTCACCAGCATCAGAAGAGTGGATTCTGGCAAATGGAAATTGGTCAGCAGTGCATCCACCACTTTAAACTCATAACCGGGGTAGATAAAAATAGTCGTCTCATCATTTATAGGCATGATGTCACCGTTTGCCGCAGCACTTTCCAAACAGCGCACACTGGTGGTACCCACCGCGATAACCCGGCCACCTCGCTTACGCGTTTCGGCAATTTTCTCACAGACAGACGCAGGAACATCAATCACTTCAGAGTGCATCACATGGTCACGGATATTGTCAGCGCGTACCGGCTGGAACGTTCCGGCACCCACATGGAGAGTGACGTAGGCCATATCCACACCGGCTAGTTTGAGTTTGTCCAGCAAGGGCTGATCAAAATGCAGCCCCGCCGTCGGTGCTGCGACTGCACCGGGTTTTTCAGCATAGACCGTCTGATACCGCTCGCGGTCAGCGGTATTATCTTCTCTATCAATGTAGGGGGGTAACGGCATGTGGCCGCTGGACTCCAGTAGTTCAAGCACTGATTGCTCACCGGCAAAACATAACCTGAACAGATCGCCATCACGGCCCTCTACGTCAGCCTGAGCACCTCCCTCAAAGAACAATCTAGCACCTTTCTTGGGTGATTTACTGGTCCTCAGGTGCGCCAGAACCCGGTGTTCATCCAATAGCCTCTCGACCAGCATCTCCACTTTGCCGCCCGTCTCTTTCTGGCCGAACATCCGCGCTGGTATAACTCGCGTATTGTTGAAGACCATGAGGTCACCAGGCTGAATCAGAGAACAGATATCAGGAAATACCCGGTGCTCGACTTCGCCCTTCTGCCCATCGAGTACCAGCATTCTACTGCCACACCGATCAGCCGTTGGCTGGCGTGCTATCAACTCATCTGGTAGGTCGTAATGAAACTGTTCTCGACGCATTACTGGCTATAGACCACTGGCTATTATGTGAAAAGGCCGCAAGGGTAATAGAAATGAACAAGCAGGGCCAGTCCCGAACATTGTGTACAGAGCAATGACACAATCTAAACTGACCTCTTGATTATGCAAAGACCACTGCTATAATCGCGCTCCTGTGCCAGAGTGGTGAAATTGGTATACACAGGGGATTCAAAATCCCCCGCCCTTAAAAGCGTGCCGGTTCGAGTCCGGCCTCTGGTACCAAATCAATAAAAAAGCCCGCTTTATATAGTGGGCTTTTTTATTGGGAGGCAATATCTAAAAATCAGATACAACGACTCACACAACATGCTCATCCAAGTACTTATTCACCTCTGACTGGATCATGCCCTTCAAGGCCATCATCAGCAGACCCAGCTTCACATCAACATTCACCACCGACTCATCAAAGCTCACTTTTGCATCTACGCTGCTGTATTTGTAATGAACCAGATCACCTTCTAAACGATAATCCCCTCCAAGCTTGGCCTTTAATTTCTGACCCAACTCCTCCGTCATCGCTCGCAGCTGGGTTTTATCCATGCTATGACGCCTCTGAATCTGTATATGACTCACTTACTCTCCCCTTATTGTTATCATTATTAAGGCAGTGACTAAATAATACGCTGTGGCTTACTTACTTAACGTAAACCTACTTAAACGATGATAATACTCGCGACTAGCCCAGTGCTTTTCAAATGCTAGTCTTGTTTATCCCGTTGGTAAAGCGCATTGCACTCCTCTGTAAACTGTCGCTGCATATCTCCCATATAAGGTGCCAGCAGGGTCATTATTTGAAGTATGGCACCCTGAATAAACTTGTGCTGATTCAATTGCCGCTTGCGTAGGTTTTGAAACTCGAACCAATACGTATAGATCAACATCATATTATCAGCCAGCTCATCTATTCTTATTTCTTCAGAGCAGTTACTCGCTAAAACGCCTTCTTCCAACAGGTTGTGTAACATGGCGCGGATTGACTGATATTGCTGCTCAAGAAGTCGACGGAAGTGCCCGTCAATCGCCGGATATTTCTGCAACAAATCGGTCGTATTTCTAAAGAAAAAACGATAGAGATAGATATACTCAAGCACCACATACAAGTGAAGCCATTGTTCTTCCAGAGTATCGCCGGCATCGTTTGCCCCCTGCAATAACGCAACAATGCCTGTCTCAAACTGCTTATACAGTTCAGCAACGAGCTCTTCCTTCCCCTTAAAATGGTAATAGAGGTTGCCAGGACTGATATCCAATTCATTGGCGATATCAACAGCAGTGAGATTGGCCTCTCCCTCTTCATTAAATAGTTTAAGGCTTACCACCAAAATCATGTCACGTCGTTTCATAGGTATCCCAATGAATATCTAGAAGAGATTGCATTTTTATTGAAAAACTCTCTTTATTAGTATGCCTTTTCTAAAATTTTTGCTTATTGTCTAGCCCATATTCGGAAACCAACGCTCCAAACAAACTGATCGGGATGATACTACTATGGCTGACATGAAAAATACTATTGATAAGACTGAAGAACTAGCACGTAAAATCTGGCTTGCTGGACTTGGCGCATACGGCCATGGCCTGAACAATATGCAAGATGGTTACGACAAAATGAATGATAAAACTCGTCGCTTTTTTGATGACCTCGTTGATCAAGGCACCAAAATCGAAGCTAATGCTAAAAGCACACTGGACAAAACTGGTGATAAGCTGAAAGAACAGGGTCAAAAGCTGAAAGACAAAGGCGAGAAACTGAAAACACAAGGTAAAAATCTTCGTGAAGAAGGTATCAACCTAAATATTACTGCTCGTGTTGAAGAAATCCGCGAGAAAGTGGCATCCAAACTTACTATGCCTTCTATGCCTTCTTTCAGCAACGATGAAAAATTAGCAGAACTGAACACTAAGATGGAAGAACTCATTGATGTGGTCGCCAAACTCTCAGCGACAGCTGTAGTCGCCCCAACTGCAGAAACTGAAGAGAAGCCCGCACCCGTGAAAAAAGCGCCCGCTGCTCGTAAAACTACCGTAAAAAAGACTGAAGCTGCTGCGTAACTAAACGTTTATACCCCTCTGCTCAACATGAGCAACTAGTACTTCAAACTGCTTCCCAGAAGTTTGATGTTACAGGCTACCTGATTAAGGTGGCCTTTTTTTTGTCCGGAATTTAGCGCCATTAATGATCGTAAATCTCTACATATAACACATCATCAAAATGAAACTTTCGATTCTGACAGCAAGGCCTTTCAAGAATTTTTCTAACGGAGTCTCAAAAAATGCTGAAACCATCAGCGTTATGAACACGCTAAGAGCAGGCATGTCCCATGAAGTTGACTATGTCCTGCGGGTCAGTTCAGACGAAGTAAAAATAGGATTGACCTATGAATTCTGAATCTGTCAGATATTTGATAGAATCACCGACCAATCCGGTACTCATGTACGACTAAACCCTCGAGCTTCGGATCAACCTAGCTACACCTCCACTGAGAGCGTTACGTTTGAATATTGAAACTGCACAACCACTACCCCCTGCCAATTTGATCCGCCGCCTAATGGCGATGATCTACGATGCCTTTCTACTGATGGGCATCAGTTTTGCCTATGGCGTCATCGTTTTGTTGCTACGCCTATTATTTGGGGATGACACTATGGAAGCACCCCATAACCTAGTGCAACTGATTATTGTTATAGGTTTGTGGTTTTGTTATGCCCTATTTTACGTTTGGTGTTGGCGACGAACTGGCCAAACACTCGGCATGAAGTCTTGGCGTATTCAGTTACAGGGCTGTAACCAGCCAATACCAAGCTGGCAGGAATGCTGGCTTCGCGCACTGCTGGCGCCTTTATCACTAATAATACTGGGTATTGGCTATCTTTGGTGTCTGATCGATAAAGACGGGCAGTGTCTCCATGATAAGTTCAGCAATACCCAAGTCGTCCTGCTTCCCAAAAAAGTACGCACAGAAAAGGGTGTAAAAAACTAGCCCATCAGGCTGCCCGACGCAAAAGCACCAAACCAATCACACAGCACACCAAAGCAGGAAACATGACGGCCAAAAAGGGTGAAAACCCGAATACCACACTGGCAGGACCAAGCAGGTCCTGACTTGTGCGAAAGACAAGCCCTACTACCACACCAGTAAAAATACGATACCCCATCGTGACCTGCCGAAGAGGGCCGAAGACGAAGGAAATAGCAATCAACACCAAGCTTACAATCGTTAAAGGCTGCATCGCTTTATCCCAAAACACCAACTTGTAACGAGAGTTGTCCTGCCCCTGTTCCTTCAAGTACTTGCTGTAGCCATACAAGCTCCGCATGGCCAATGATTCTGGTGGTAGCACAATAAGACGAAGCAAGTCAGGAGACAGGTCTGTTTCCCAATCACGGACAACAAACGTATCGACCTCTGTACTATCTCCCAGAAAACGTGTGGTAGCGCCTCGCTCTTCAACCCAGTGACCACCTTGATAGGTAGCTCGTGCAGAAAAGCTGGACTCCAGTAGAAAGTGGTTTTCGTCAAAACGGTATCGAGTCACACCAAATAGCACCCCGCCTGGATAGACGGCATTGAAATGCATAAACTCACGGCCTTCCTTGTTCCAAAAACCACTGGTCGATTCCTGAGCACTTTTACCGCTCTTCAAGAGCATTCGTCGACTCTCTGCATACTGATCTGTATAGGGAACCATGTATTCACCAAATAGTGCCCCCACTATAATCAGCACCAAAATAGGCCGAAGCACCAGCCAGACAATGTGTAAAACAGACACCCCTGCGGAGCGCATCACTACCAATTCAGAGTTATTGGCCAAAGACCCAAGTCCGATCAAGCAACCCGTTAAGCACGCCATTGGCATATGCTCATAGATACGAGCAGGCAATGTCAGAGCCACATAGATCATTACTTGTTTAAATGTATATTCCGTAGTGATGTCACTGGCACCATCGACAATGGCACCCATTGCATCCAAAGCCACAATAACTAAAAGGACCAGCGCAATGGCACCAAGAACAGACCTAGCGATATACCCAGACAAACATTTCATCCGTTGTTATTCCCTAAGAGTCGAATAACCATTTTTGACACCCTATGTTCAGAGTATTCCCGCTGTTTTATCTGCTGGATAATCAATGGTCGCCCAAGTAGAACGAGGGCAATTAACAAAAACAACCCGTGAACGCACCATAACCCCATTAGTGGAGGAAGTGTTCCGTCCTCGACGGCCCCCCGGGCACCATTGAGCATCACAAGATACACAATATAGAGCAATATCGCGGGTAGCATTTTGACAAATCGACCCTGGCGGGGGTTTGTTTTACTGAGGGGGATAGCGATCAACGTCATTATCAGAACCAGAATTGGTACTGATAATCGCCATTGAAGTGCAGCCACATGGGCCATCTTATCTGAAGCCATCAACTCCCCTGTGGGCATAGTGTCTGATGTGTGCCGACTCAGCTGTTTTTTTGGCTTACTTAAACGTTGCCCATACTCCTCGAAATGGGTTACCTGATAGTCTGCCTTGCCAGGCACGCCCTGAATTCGAAAACCATTTTCTAATACTAAATAACTAGGCTTGTCAGGCGATGAGCGATGCTGGCGCCCCGTTTCTGCAACCACTAATACTAATTGCTGGCCTTCCGGAGCATCAGGGTTGTTTTCAGCCATAAATACGTCACGCATTTCCCCTTCTTTACTAACCTCCTCAGCATAAGTAACCGCCTTTCCTCCCTGTAGTGAGTAGAAGTGGGTTCCCACCATTCCGTCTAACTCGCCACGCTCTTTCTGGGCTGTCAGTAATGCCTCTGCCTTACGCAGGCCAGTCGGACCGACGTCTAGACTCAACCAACCCGCCAAGATGGCAATAAACAAACTAGGGATCATGGTATAAATGACCAATTGGCGAGGGCTCATTCCACAAGCGATCATTATCGTCATTTCACTTTGGACATAGAGGCGCCCATAGGTCAAAAGAACACCAAGAAAAAAAGCGAGAGGTAAGATCAGCTCTAGAAATCCTGGCAGGCGATAACCAATAATAGCCAACAAAATTCCCGCATCCAACTCCCCCGCCGCGGCTTGGGCCAAGTATTTAACAAACCGGCCACTAACAATAACCATCAACAATACGGTACAAACAGCCAAGGTTGAGGACAGGAGGTCACGGGTAATATAACGAAATATGAGCAATGTGGGATTCCTGTTATGCTTCATGCAGTATTAAATTTATATTCAGACAATTATCCAGATTTACACTGAGTTTGTCTTGTAAAGCGTTATCCCTGTGAACAATCGGAGACATCATGGAATTTACCGCCATCGCCTGCAACCTGCTGACCAAAAAAACTGACTGCCTTGTCATTACCCTTGGTAGTGATGCGGAAGACAACCCCACACTTCAGTCCATTGATGAAGCCACAGGCGGCTTGGTTTCTCGACTCAAGAAAAGTGGTGACATCAAAAACACCATCGGCAGCTCTCTGCTAATCAACGAACCAACTGGGCTTGCAGCAGACCGGCTACTGCTTTTGGGTTGCAGTAAAAACACCCTCAATGAACAATCTTTTCTGGAACTCACCTCCGGACTTGCCAAAAAATTAACAACATTACCCATCAATACGGCTTGTGTATCACTAGACGGCCTTCAGGTAGAGAGCCGTGATGAAGCATGGCAGGCACAACATTTGTCTCGCCAGCTAGAGGAAAGTTCATATTTGTTCAATCCCTTTAAGTCCAAAGAGAAAAAAACAACCTCATTGAAAAAAATCACTCTGGTAACCGCTTCTCGAAAGGTACTCGACACACTCAAGAAAAAACTCAACGTGGGCAGGGCCATAGCTAATGGCGTCAACTTAGCTCGTGAGCTGGGAGACCTACCAGGTAATATCTGCACTCCATCCTACCTTGCCAACCAAGCTAGAACATTGTCCAAAAAGCACCCCAAGCTCAGCTGTAAAGTTCTGAATGAGAAACAAATGAAAGTGCTTGGTATGAACGCTCTTTTGTCCGTGACCGCCGGTACTGACGAACCAGCCAAGATGGTTATTCTGGAGTACCGAGGAGGAAAGCCCAGCGAAAAACCCATTGTACTGGTCGGCAAAGGTGTCACTTTTGACTCTGGGGGTATCAGCCTAAAACCTGGCGCAGCCATGGATGAGATGAAATACGACATGTGCGGAGCCGCCAGCGTACTCGGAACATTTACCACCTTGGTGGAAACTGAGCTTCCTATCAATGTAGTCGGCATCATACCTACGGTTGAAAACATGCCCAGTGGCACGGCAACTAAACCCGGTGATATCGTTAAAAGTATGTCTGGCCAGACGATTGAGGTCCTCAACACTGATGCGGAAGGTCGCCTAATTCTGTGTGATGCACTGACTTACGCTGGTCGATACAAACCAAAAAGTGTTATTGATATCGCCACTCTCACAGGAGCCTGCGTCATGGCACTGGGCAGCCATGCCTCCGGTGTACTTAGCAACGATGACGCGCTGGCAGCTCAACTCGAAACCGCTGGCCAAACAAGTGGCGACAGAGTCTGGCGATTACCACTGTGGAGTGAATACGACAAACAACTTAAAAGTAACTTTGCTGATATGGCAAATATCGGTGGTCGTTCTGCCGGTACTATTACCGCAGCTTGCTTCCTCGGTCGCTTTACCAAGAACTATCAATGGGCCCACTTGGACATTGCGGGTACCGCTTGGAACAGTGGTGACAACAAAGGGGCAACCGGCCGGCCAGTGCCCCTGCTGACACAATACCTGTTGGCGCATGCTGGGCAATGACCAACATTAATTTTTACCGAATCAACGGCGGGTTTGACGCCGCCCTCGCCTTGGCCTGCCAGCTGACAGAGAAAGCTTTTCACCAAGGTCTCACCGTGTTGTTACATACGGCAGATGAAACCATCTCTCAAGAACTCGACAGCCAACTATGGTCTTTCAAGTCCACGGCATTCCTACCCCACGAACTGGAGAAAAGCCCGAAGGATTCCGTCTCCATCTGTCATCACGACGATCCAGGAGACCACCATGGCCTATTGATTAATTTGGGAACCGACACGCCCGGCTGGTTTACCCGCTTTGAGAAAGCCGTAGAAATTGTTTACGATGACGAAAAAATAATTAAACAGAAGCGTGAACGTTTCAGTTTTTACAAAAGTCGGGGCTACCCCCTTAATTATCACGACCTGACCAAGTAGTTACCACGATCTAACCAAGGCTTGGCAACACAACTTATAATGATGCGATTAACACCAAGTACTGCTCACTCAAGCGCCATCCATAGGGCCTAGTCATGGATAACAAGTCCTCAAATACCAGAGAACTTCTGATAGAGGAGCTTGATTTATTGCGTCACACATTAAACGACGGCCCTGAATTTCAGCATACCATCCCCATGCTGAATGAATATATCAGGGACGCCAGCCTCCCAGCTCCAGACTCAACGAACGATTTGGATACCGAGATACTCACACTCACAGACTTTTGCGATGAGACCAACACCGTCACATCAGAAACCCCATCCTTAGAATCACCTCTCCTGAAACAGCCACCTAGCGACAAATACTGACCAATAACGATAAAGACTGGCTAACCTGATGCTAAAACTCGGGCAACTAATGAATTATTCAGTCTAGCCCCTTATAATTCCCGGCCTTATCTGTCACGTGCATAACCATTCCAGAATTGATGGCGCAACGGACATTTTTGCCGAAAACCAAACGAGCGAACATGGAAAAGACCTACCGTCCACAAGACATTGAAAAACAGTGGTATCAAACCTGGGAAGAGCAAGGCTTTTTCAAGCCGACCAATAACCCAAATGCCGACCCCTACTGCATTACGATCCCGCCACCGAATGTTACCGGCAGCTTGCATATGGGGCACGGATTCCAAGAAGCCATCATGGATGCACTTATTCGCTACCATCGAATGAAGGGTAACAACACCCTGTGGCAAGTAGGCACTGACCATGCGGGCATCGCCACCCAAATGGTGGTAGAGCGTCTACTGGAGACTGAAGGCTCCACCCGCCACGACCTTGGCCGGGAAAAATTTACCGAAAAGGTCTGGGAGTGGAAAGAGCAGTCCGGTGGCACTATCACTCAACAATTGCGGCGATTGGGTGCTTCTCCAGATTGGTCTCGAGAACGCTTTACCATGGATGATGGCTTCTCCGAAGCAGTCCAGGAAGCCTTTATCCGCCTCTACAACGACGACCTAATTTACCGCGGTAAACGACTGGTCAACTGGGACCCAAAATTACACACTGCCATTTCAGACTTGGAAGTTATATCAGAAGAAGAAAGCGGCAGCCTGTGGCATTTCAAATACCCCCTAACTGACGGTAGTGGGCACTTGGTTGTTGCCACTACTCGCCCAGAAACCATGCTGGGCGATACCGCCGTAGCCGTTCACCCAGAAGATGAGCGATACCAACACCTGATAGGCAAAACCATCACTCTACCGCTGGCTAACCGTGAAATCCCGATCATTGGCGATGACTATGTAGACCGTGAATTTGGTACAGGCTGCGTGAAAATTACCCCAGCCCACGATTTCAACGACTACGAAATGGGACAACGTCACAATCTACCGCTAATCAACCTGTTCAATGATGACGCCCAAATGAATACTAATGTGCCCGAGTGTTATCAGGGTATGGATCGCTTTGATGCCCGCAAAATAATTGTGGCCGACCTCGACGAACTGGGACTACTGGACAAGATCGATGACCATAAACTGAAGGTGCCCAGAGGCGACCGTTCAGGCGTGGTGATCGAACCCTACCTGACGGATCAATGGTACGTAAAAACAGCTCCGCTAGCTGAAAAGGCCATCGCGGCAGTAGAAGATGGGAGCATCGAGTTTGTGCCCAAGCAGTACGAAAACATGTACTTCTCCTGGATGCGTGATATTCAGGACTGGTGTATCTCCCGCCAACTCTGGTGGGGTCACCGTATTCCCGCCTGGTATGACGACCAAGGCAATGTCTATGTCGAGCGTTCAGAAGAAGAAGTACGAGTAAAACACAACCTCGGTGACATCAATCTAAAGCAGGATAATGATGTACTGGACACGTGGTTCTCCTCCAGCCTGTGGACCTTTGGCACCCTTGGATGGCCAGAAAAAACTGAATTTCTGAGGACCTTCCACCCCACCAATGTACTGGTCACTGGGTTCGATATTATTTTCTTCTGGGTTGCCCGCATGATCATGATGACCCTGTACTTTATGGATGAAGCCCCGTTCCGCACCGTTTACGTTCATGGGCTGGTTCGGGATAGTCACGGCCAGAAGATGTCCAAATCCAAGGGCAACGTATTGGATCCAATTGATCTCATCGATGGCATTGACCTCGAGTCTCTGGTGAAAAAGCGTACTGCCGGACTGATGCGCCCAAAAGATGCAGCTAAAATTGAAAAACAAACCCGTAAAGAGTTTGCCGAAGGTATTGAGCCTTATGGCACTGATGCCCTACGCTATACCTATTACTCGCTCGCTTCCACAGGCCGTGACATCAACTTTGATGTTGGCCGGATAGAAGGTTTCCGTAATTTCTGTAACAAAATATGGAATGCAGCACGCTATGTGCTGATGAATACCGAAGAACATGATTGCGGACAGGATGGCAGCGAAGACTACGAACTCAGTCTGGCAGATCACTGGATTATCAGCCGCCTGCAACACACGGAAAAAGCGGTTGCCGAAGCCATCGGAAACTATCGCTTTGATCTGGCATCTCAGGCCATTTATGAATTCATCTGGAATGAATACTGTGGCTGGTATCTGGAGCTATCAAAGCCGGTACTCTGGGATGAGAACGCATCCCCTGCGTTACAAAAAGGCACCCGCCGGACCCTGATTCGGGTACTGGAAGCCACCCTGAGAATGGCTCATCCACTGATGCCATTCATCACTGAAGAAATCTGGCAGCAAGTTAAAACACTCGCGGGCGTTGACGGTGTAACCATCATGCTTCAACCCTATCCAGAGGCGGATCAAAACCTCGTTGATAAATCTGCGACAGCTAATATTGAATGGCTTAAAAATGTCATTATTGGTATTCGGAATATCCGCGGAGAAATGAACATATCTCCGGGAAAAGCGCTGCCTATTTACTTAAACAATGGCAGCAGTGAAGACCAAAACCGGCTGGATACAAATCGTCAGTTCCTAGCCAAACTGGCCAATCTGGAATCTATCACTTGGCTCAATACAGAAGAAGAGGCACCTATGTCGGCTACCGCATTGGTAGGCAGCATGGAAATTTTGGTGCCTATGGCAGGCTTGATTAATAAGGATGCAGAGCTAGCTCGAATCAACAAGGAAGTAGAAAAACTTCAAAAGGAACGCCTGCAAGTCGAAGGAAAACTCAATAATGAGAAGTTCATTAGTAAAGCGCCAGAAGACGTAGTTGCTAAGGAAAAGGGTAAAATGACTGATATAGAAATGGCACTCAGAAAACTAGCTGAACAACAGCAGCGCATCAGTCAGTTGTAGTTTTTACTCTCAAAATATAAACATTAAACAGGCCGCTATCTAGCATCTAGATAGCGGCCTGTTTCTTAGAGCCCTACTGTCGGGGAAGAGTACTTTGGGGCAGTTAGGCTACTATCACCACTACTACTATCACTAAATTTTTCATCCCCTTCAGCAGTAACAACGCAATTTCGCCCTCTACGTTTGGCTTCATACATCGCCTTATCCGCAGATCCTAGTGTAGAGTAAAGATCACCTTGTGGTTTCTGGGCATCAACACCAAGACTCATGGTCACAGTAACCAGACCGCCATCGACGGCCACACTGGTTGAAGCTATTTTTTGACGTATTTTCTCAGCCAAAATCTTCGCTCCTTGTAGGTCTGTGTCTGCCATTAAAACCAGAAACTCTTCGCCGCCCCAGCGAACCACCAAGTCTTCAGACCGAACCAATACTTTCAAAATATGGCCGATTTCTTGCAGGACAAAATCACCCACCTCGTGACCATGGTCATCGTTGATTTGTTTGAAGTTATCTAAATCTCCAATAATCACCGCAAACGATCCCTTACCCTTTTCACGACGCTGCTCAGACTCACCTAAATACTCTTTAAATCCACGACGGTTGGCAAGGCCTGTCAACTCGTCCGTTCGAGCTTGAACGTCAAGGAAAGTCTGCATTTCCTCCAAACGCTGACGCGTCTGGATGCGAACATACTCCACCATAAATGAAATCCATGACAACACCAGATAAGCCAAAAGAAAACGGTAACTCATATCCAGAGAGTAGTTAGTTGCAAGAAGTGGCGACTCGGGCCAAAGTAGAACAACGGCACTAACCAGAGCAATCCCGCCTACCAGTTTAGCGCCCGTCTTGCACCCTAACAGCTGGAAAAAAAGTGGTAGCATAACTAAACACCAAAGCATGCCAGCCCACTCAACATCACCGGTAACTAACCAGAAGAAATGCAAAAAAACCATCACTAACAGGGTTAGCATCAAGTTACTTTTTCGGCTTTTCAATAACAGGACATAGATAATGGAAGCGAGCACACCCACAACCAAGGTGACCAAATTACTCCAAGGTGCACCTGTGCCTGCCAGCAAATCCCATACTGACAAACCCGTTAGCGCAATCGACCCGGTAAGCATCAAAATGGCGATCATCACATCCTGCCGACGAGCCTCTTCTTCGGCCCCAGCATCAAGTGGCACGTGGCTAATTTTATGAAGCCACCTTAACGAAGTCTTTGGTTGCATCCCTACAGTACCCTTAATTCCACGAGTTCCCATTTATGGGCACTAGAAAATTCTTTCTATTAGAGCCCACTACATTCCATATGAATAGAGAATTCATTTCTCTACATAAAAATTCAACTTAAAGCGGCTTATTCTGGTCGCATATGAGGAAACAGTAACACATCCCGTATAGAAGGCGAATCTGTCAACAGCATCACCAAACGGTCGATACCTATACCTTCCCCTGCCGTTGGTGGCAACCCGTACTCCAGGGCACGGATATAGTCTGCATCAAAGTGCATCGCCTCGTCATCGCCAGCATCTTTTTCGGCCACCTGCGCCTGGAAACGCGCAGCCTGGTCTTCTGCATCATTCAGCTCAGAAAAACCATTGGCGATTTCTCTACCACCAACAAAAAATTCAAACCGATCTGTAACAAATGGATTGTCATCATTACGACGAGCCAGTGGCGAGACCTCTGTCGGATACTGGGTAATGAAAGTAGGTTCATCTAAACGATGCTCGACCGTTTTCTCAAAAATTTCTATCTGAACCTTACCCAGCCCCCAACTATCTTTTAACGGAATATCCAGATGCTCCGCAATTTGACGCGCAGCACTTTCATCGGAAAGCGCCTCAGCCGATATATCCGGATTGAAATATAGAATGGAATCAAACACAGATATTCTTCGGAATGGATTGGAAAAATCGTACATTTTTTCCTGAACGACCTCACCCTCCTCATTCTTCACCGTGCTGCGAACCTCACTACTGCCAAGAACATTCACTGCCAACTGACGCAACATATCTTCGGTAAGGTCCATCAGATCGTTGTAATCCGCATAGGCTTGATAGAACTCCAACATCGTAAACTCAGGGTTATGTCGAGTAGACAATCCTTCATTACGGAAGTTGCGGTTAATCTCATATACCCGCTCAAAACCACCGACCACGAGACGCTTCAGATATAGCTCCGGAGCAATCCGCAGATACATATCGAGATTCAGTGCATTGTGATAGGTGACAAAGGGCCGTGCCGCAGCACCACCAGGAATCACTTGTAACATGGGTGTTTCCACTTCCATGAAATGATTGTCATTCAGGTAACTGCGGATGAAACTGATGACCTGGGTCCGCACTTTGAACAGATCACGCACCTCAGGGTTGACGATCAAATCCACATAGCGCTGGCGGTAACGCATTTCCTGATCAGCAAGACCGTGATACTTATCTGGCAGTGGTCGCAAGGATTTGGTCAATAGCTGATACTGCTCCATATTGACATACAGATCACCCTTGCCCGATTTATGTAGTGCACCGCTCACACCAACGATATCCCCTAGGTCTAGGGTTTTGGCAAAGGGGCGAGCCTCTTTGCCCACATACAATTGAATGCTGCCGGACATATCCTGAATCACCATAAAAGCGCCACGATTACGAATCAGTCGCCCAGCTACGCTCACCTGATGACCTAAGGTCTCCAGTTCTTCCTTTAACTGCTCGCCGTACTGGGTCTGCAAATCAGCAGCCAGATCTTCTCGACGAAAGTTATTGGGAAATGCACTGGTATTATCGGCAATGGCCTGCTCGCGAATCGTCGCCAGCTTGGCTCTACGCTCGGCAATTAACTTGTTTTCATCTTGCTGTTGATCGTTACTCATGGATATCCCAATACTATTTACATTTTACAGCTATGCTTCCCGGCTGCTCTTCGGGGCTTATATTACTGAACTGTATTACTGAACTGTATTACTGAACTGCATTACTGGCCTGTATTACTAATGCGTGTAACTGACTTTTTAAACACCAGCCTTTAACGAAGCCTCAATAAACTGATCCAAATCTCCATCCAGTACTGCCTGACAATTGCTTGTCTGAATATTGGTTCGTAAATCTTTAATTCGCTGATCGTCCAGAACGTAGGACCTAATCTGGCTGCCCCAGCCAATATCAGACTTTGTGTCCTCCACTGCCTGGGCCTCTTCAGATCGCTTGAGCATTTCCTGCTCATAGAGTTTGGCGCGTAACATCTTCCAAGCTTGATCACGGTTTTTGTGTTGCGAACGCTGGCTTTGACACTCTGCCACAATACCCGTTGGTTCGTGAGTCAATCGCACCGCTGAATCTGTTTTGTTTACGTGCTGTCCACCCGCCCCGCTGGCGCGGTAGGTATCTGTTCGCACATCTGAGGGGTTAATATCGATGACGATATTGTCGTCAATCTCCGGCGAGACAAAGACAGAACTAAAGGATGTATGCCGACGATTACCTGAATCAAAAGGCGATTTTCGTACTAGGCGATGCACTCCTGTTTCGGTTCTCAACCAACCAAATGCGTATTCACCATCAAAGTGTATGGTGGCGCTTTTGATGCCTGCCACATCACCGGCAGAGGCTTCCTCCAAGGTGGTTTTAAACCCCTTAGCCTCACCCCAGCGCAGGTACATACGCAAAATCATTTCTGCCCAATCCTGAGCTTCCGTTCCACCAGAGCCCGCCTGGATATCAAGATAAGCGTTATTAGCGTCCATCTCACCGGAAAACATTCGGCGGAACTCAAGCTTTTCCAAATGGGCCGTTAGCTGAGCAATTTCCGTCTCAACCTCAGCCACGGTGTCGGCATCGTCGTCTTCTGCCGCCATTTCCAGTAATTCACGGGCATCTGAAATACCAGAATCCAGTGTTTCAATGGTTTCTACCACCATCTCTAGGGCCGCGCGTTCTCGGCCTAGATCCTGAGCTCTTTCGGGGTTATTCCAGACTTCCGAATCACCAAGCTCTAGCTCAACCTCGGCTAACTGATCTTTCTTGTTAAGGTAGTCAAAGATACCCCCTAAGCACGTCGGTGCGTACCTGAAGGTCATCGAGAGCATTCCTGATCGGATTGATTTCCATTTACTGCTAATACCAGTGCTAATACGGGGGAGACTAGAACAAGAGCGGAATTCTAGCGGAAACCACCGTGCTTCTCTACCTGCTTAGCCACTTACTTAGCAATCCAAACCCTACCCGAGCTGGTTCAAAATCCAGCCAATAACCAGGATTTGCGGAACGCTAACCAACGGTAAAAACAAAGCGATTTTCCAAGATTTGGTCATATCTCGAATCACCATCACCTCAGTGTAGTCCGTGGCAATACCTGCCATCAAAAAGGTAAAACCATTACCCGGTGCCGCCGCACGGGTCACAATATCGGCGGCAATGGGCGTTGATCCTTCAGAGCACACCTCAATCAGCGTGGCTACCAATAATGTTAACAACAATCCCGCCACCGTTGGCCCAAACAACGTCTGATAAGTATCCGTGGGCACAAAGGCTCGAACAGCCGTGGCCACAACAACACCAAAGAATACCCAGCGGAAAACCATTTTGGAATCTCTCAGGCCATCTTTGAGTAATGCCCATAATCCTGAAGGGGTAATTTTGATTGTTTTCATTAGCTGTCCAAGTTGGCGGGGCAGACTGTCGCCATTGGTCGAAACAGCATGATTGGGGTTCGAAGGAAGTTTTCCACCCGACACCAAGTAATCAAAAATCAATCCTGTCACCACACCTACGGCCATGGATAACAACACAAAAGCCAAGGTCCAACCAAAGCCAATCAGCGCCACCAAAATAATGGTCAGCGATAGGGAGTTCCACGGACTAGCAATAAGAAATGCCATCAACTGCCCCAAGCTGGCACCACGCTCATACAGCTTGGCACCCACCATTAAGATGCCGTGGCTACACAAATCCAGCAGCACTCCGGCAATGGTGGCTCGGATAATGCCCTTGAGAGTGCCACCCTGACCCAAAGCTGACATCACCAAGTCACGGGGGATTCGCTCCAGCAGCCCGACAAAAACCACTGCAGCCACCAAGCCCCACCACATCCGGTTAATCAATTCGTATACCCCGGAGGTCATCACCACCAACCACTGAGGTAAATCCGGATGGCCATCAACCAGCCAGTAGAGGACATAGCACAACAGCACAATCGTGGCGGAAGCCCACAATAGATAATCGGGCCGCTGCTTTTGTGAATGGCAGGACTCAGCCTCTCCACTGCTTGCTGCCACCTTGGGTTTCGGTTCCTTATTACAGCAATCGCCCATCTGCCTACTCCTGCTCTTCAGCCAGCTTACTGATAATTGCACAGTTAGGATTATCATCATCGGGACACTGAACCAACAGCTCAGAGAGCATTTTCTTCATCGCCTTCAGCTCGAGAATATGCGTATCGATATCCCTGACTTTTTCCGTGACCAACCCATGTACCTCAGTACTTCGACGATTTGGATTGGCCCACAAAGCCAGTAATGCACGACACTCATTGATAGAAAAGCCAAACTTCCTGGCTTTGCGTAAAAATCCAAGTTGTTGGATACCTTGCTCGCCGTACTCGCGGTAACCATTTTCACGCCTTGGTGGCGAATCGACCAAATCGATACTCTCATAGTAACGGATTGTTTTGGCATCTAATCCAGTTCGCTTGGCAACGTCACTTATCTTCATCTGACACCCCAACTCTATAGGAATACCATCAACGTAAACCTTATAGTAAGTATAAGGTCAATAAAGCACTTAAACTGTTTGAATATTTACCATTCCACAAGATATTCAAATCAGTTCAAAAACAACAAGTAACAGGGGAATCTGAAACCAGACTAAATATCAATCTGCCTTCTTTTTTCCTGATACTGCAAAATGAAGCTATAGATGACCGGTAACACCAATAGATTAAGTACGGTGACGGTCAGCATTCCGCCTAACATAGGGGCGGCGATACGGTGTGTGACATCTGAGCCGGTTCCGCTACTCACCATGATGGGGATCAAACCGGCCATGGTAGATATAGCCGTCATGGCTACCGGACGCACACGTTTTGATGTGGCAGATAACACTGCATCTTTTACTTCCTCAAGCGACAGTCTATCCGCAGCCATGGAACGTCGTTTGGCAATTTCCGTATCGATAAAGCTTAAAACCAGTACCCCTATTTCCGCTGCCATGCCTGCCAATGCGATGAAACCCACCGCGACGGCCACCGACATATTGTAGTCATTGAGAAAGATAAGCCAGATACCCCCCACTAGACCAAAGGGGATAGACATCATCACTACCACTGGCTCGGTAATATTGCGAAAATTAAAGTATAAGAGTAAGAAAATAATCAGTAACGTCGCAGGTGCGACGATTTGCAAACGGGCTGCTGCACGCTCCATGTATTCGAACTGTCCGGACCAGGTAACAGTATATCCGGCTGGCACTTTGACCTGCTCTTGCAACACTCGTTTCGCCTCGGCTACAAAGCCACCGATATCAGAGGTAGAAATATCCACATAGATCCAGGCGTTAGGGCGAGCATTCTCACTCTTAATAACCGGAGGTCCACGCTGATAATTGATATCCGCAACCATCGCCAGTGGAATTTGCGCGCCTGTAGGCGTTGGGATCAATACCCGCTTTAGTGTCTCTAAATCATCGCGTAGTTCTCTTGGATAACGCAGATTCACCGGATAGCGCTCAAGACCTTCAACAGTTTCAGTAATATTCATTCCACCAATCGCACTTTGAATGACATGCTGCACCGCTCCTATGGTAAGACCATAGCGAGATGCACTCTCACGGTTAATATCAAAATCGAGGTAATAACCCCCTACGGCCCTATCGCCAAACGCTGACGTCGTTTCCGGCAGGGTTTTTATCGCTTGCTCAATATCTAGTGAAACCTGTTGCAGGACATTCAGATCAGGGCCAGATACCTTGATACCAATAGGCGTTTTGATGCCCGTTGATAACATGTCGATACGGGTTTTAATAGGCATCGTCCAAGCGTTAGCTAACCCCGGAAACTGTATGGCCTGATCCATTTCATTCATCAACTCCTTGGTGGTTTTTTTGGGGTTTGGCCATTCGTCCTTAGGCTTTAATCGAACGGTAGTCTCTATCATGGCTAACGGTGCAGAATCCGTCGCCGATTCAGCACGCCCCACTTTACCGAAGACATGATGCACTTCAGGAAAGGTATATAATATTTTATCCGTCTGCTGCAGTAACTCCTTCGCCTTAGTAATCGAAATTCCAGGAAAGGTCGTTGGCATATAGAGAATATCGCCTTCATCCAGCGGCGGCATAAATTCGCTACCTAATTTGGAATAAGGGTAATAAGTCACTACCAATAAACTCAATGCCACAAGTACAGTGATACCACGCCACTGCATCGCCATTTTCAGCGCAGGTCCGTGTAAAGCATGTAACGCGCGATTTATAGGATTTTTATGCTCTGCAATGATTTTTCCCCGCAAAAAATAGCCCATCATTACCGGTACCAGAGTAATAGCTAAAATCGCAGAAGCAGCCATGGCATAGGTCGCCGTAAACGCTAGCGGGCTGAACAGGCGCCCTTCCTGTGCCTGCATGGTAAAGATCGGAAGAAACGATACGGTAATCACCAGCAATGAGAAAAATAGCGCCGGGCCAACCTCTTGACAGGAATCACCAATCGTTTTCCAGCGTTCATCATTGGTCAACTCACTGCCTTTCTCTTCAGCGGCTTCCGCCAATCGACTGTGCGCGTTTTCTACCATCACAATAGCGCCATCAACCATCGTACCAATGGTTATCGCAATTCCCCCCAAGGACATTATATTCGCGTTTAACCCTTGGAATCGCATGACAATAAAGGCCATTAAAATCCCTAGTGGTAAGGTGATAATGGCTACGAACGCAGAACGCGCATGCAACAAAAACAGGATAACCACCAAACTAACAATAATGAGTTCCTGCAGTAATGAAGTATTGAGGCTTTTAACCGCACGTTCAATCAGATCACCTCGATCATAAACAGGTACAATTTCTACGCCTTCAGGCAATCCAGCTTTTAACTCCTCCAATTTGGCCCGCACCGCCTGAATCGTTGCCAGCGCATTTTCACCATAGCGCATAATCACCACACCACCGGCCACCTCACCTTCGCCATTCAGGTCAACCACCCCACGTCGTAATTCGGGGCCAATCTGAACATGTGCAATGTCTTGTATGCGTATCGGTGTACCATCGGTATCAACACCTACCGGTATGCTGTTGAGATCATCAATCGACTGGATATAGCCACGGCCGCGCACCATATATTCAGTTTCTGCCATTTCAACCAGGCGGCCGCCTACGTCCTTATTGGACATTTTGATGGCCGTCTTGATTTTGTTCAGCGGGATGTTGTAACGGAGTAACGCGTTAGGATCGACTTCAACTTGATACTGCTTGACGTAGCCACCCACTGAGGCGACTTCAGAGACTCCTTGCACTGTTTGCAAGGGGTAGCGTAGATACCAGTCCTGTAAAGAACGCAGTTCTGCAAGATCATGTTTACCCGTTCTATCGACTAACGCGTATTCATAGATCCAACCAACACCGGTCGCATCTGGGCCTAAGGTCGGCGTAATACCCTGAGGTAAACGACCACTCACATAGTTGAGGGATTCCAGCACGCGTGAACGCGCCCAATACATATCCGTGCCGTCTTCGAAAATAATGTACACAAACGACAACCCGAAGAAGGAATAACCTCTAACGACTTTGGTGCGTGGCACCGCAAGCATTGAGGTTGTTAGTGGGTAAGTGACCTGATCTTCAACCACTTGAGGTGACTGTCCCGGAAATGGGGTAAAGATAATGACCTGGACATCAGATAAATCCGGAATCGCATCCAAAGGCGCATTTTTATAGGCAAATAAGCCGACTAACGCAATAATGACAGTGGCGATCAATACCATAAAACGATCACGTAACGAGGCTTTGATGATGGCGTTAATCATGATCATGCGCTTCCTGAGTTGCGTGCTCCGAATAATCGGTCATTGGCATGCCGGAAGAGCCCACCTCTTCCATGCTTTCATTATCCATTGCCTTAGTACCGCTCACGCCACTCGAACCATCACTCCCCTCTTTCAAAACGTCCATCATTTTGGCGGTGGCCTCCCTCAACTTGGATTCAGAATCCACCAAAAATTGGGCTGAGGTCACCACTTCATCACCGGCATCGACACCATCGAGTACCGCAACCTGCCCATTCGACTCAATGCCTAAACTGACGATTCTGGGTTCAAATTTCCCAGGGCCTCGCACTATAAATACTTGGGTACGATCACCCGAACGAATAACCGCTTCAGCAGGTATGATGACCACATTCTCCAACGTGTCAGCTTGAATATTAACCTCAGCAAACATATCGGGTCGTAACAACAATTCACTGTTATCAAAAACTAAACGCACTTTAGTGGTTCGCGTTTTAGACTGAGCATACGGGTAGATATAGGAGAGGGAGCCTTTAAAGGTTTTCCCCGGTACCGAGGCCAAGGTCATTTCAACTTCATCACCAACCTTGACCCACGGCAATTCGTATTCATAGACGTCCGCATAGACCCATACCTGGTTCAGGTCCACCATCATGTACAGCTCAGTTTTCGGCGTCACAAATTGGCCCTGGCGAGCGCCAATACGAATTACCGTACCGTCTACTGATGAGTGTATATGCAGATTTTTTTGAATGGTTCGGGTTCGCTCTAGTGCCTTAATTTGGTGTTCTGGCACATCTAACAACTGCAATCGTTTACGGGAGCTTTTAACTAACTCTTTAGCGCCACGCCGAATTTCATCGAAGGGGCTCTTGCTTAGAGTCGACACAGAATTCAGTGCCAACAAATATTCTTGTTGTGTTGAAACCAGTTTCGGTGAGTAAATACTCAGCAAAATATCGTCCTTAGCTACAGTCTGTCCCGTTTTATCCACCCGTATTTCTTCGATCCACCCCTCTACTTTGGGATGCAAACGTGACATTCGCTCCTCATCAAAATCAACTCTGCCCACGGCGCGAATTGTTCGACTGATTGATGTTTGCTTAGCGATTGCAGTCCGAACACCGATATTCTGAACAACGACGGGGTCAATCTTCACCGTGCCCACAACCTTGCTGGTCTCGCTATCCGCATAAACAGGCACGTAGTCCATTCCCATAGAATCTTTTGCCGGTGCCGGTGAAGTGACATCCGGATTCATGGGGTTGCGGTAGAATAGGGGTTGATTTTCCTCTTCAGTAGTTACTTCGGACGCGTTGTCACTCCCGAATATCAAATAACCCGCACCTATGCCAATAACAAGCGTAAGAGATGAGACTAATAGCATAGATTTATTCATAAACAGATTCCTCGCCGACAGCGGCTTCCAAGCGAGCCAATGCTTGTTTCGCATCGCTAAACGCTTTCCAGTATTGAAGTTCGTAATTAAAAAGAGTCATTTGGCTACGCACCAAATTAAGAAAGTCCACTTCACTCACCTGATAACCAACTAGCATAGAAGCCACGGTTTGCTGTGCCTGCGGCACAATACCGCTACCAAATAACGAGAATTGCTGTTTTGCTCGATGATAGTCCGTAACTGCCGTGGAAATGGCAGCCATCACTAAGCCTTTTTCATCGAGCAAGGCATAACGATTTGTTTGTAATTCACTACGTTTCTGCGAGACGGCTTTTGATTGCTTGCGGCCGGCATATAAAGGTATTTTTACGCCGACCATGACAGAGACGAAATCCGAGCGCGCACCACCTCGGGGTAACGGATTATCCCCGGTGCGGTCGCCGTAAGTCACACCCAATTTAAAGTCGGGGTAATAGTCGCGCTTGGCCAAATCGAGACGCGATTGTGCCGCTTCAATCTGAGTCTCCATCTGTTTCAAGCGAGGCCGAGTAGATTCGGCTAATTGGTAAAGCACATTTTCATCAACAATATCTGGCATCGTTTTGGATACCTGATCTGGCAACGAGACAACATCATTTGCTGGCCTATCCATTAGAATATTAAGCTGAATAGTCTGGTTGCGCCGTATCGCCTGCAGTTGAATCTTTTGGTCGATTAACTTGGATAATTCCAGCTGCGCTAGCAAAACATCTTGCTGTAAACCCTTTCCAGTTTCGTACTTAGTTTTAGCAACCGTTATGAACTGGCGTAACAATGTTTGGTTCATATCCACTGTTTCCAACGCACGATCCAGATAATAAAGTTTCCACCATTTACCTTTTACATTTTTAATGAGCTGCAAGCTAACTTCTTCTACCGTATGCCCTGCAGCCAAGGCATCATATTCAGCAGCTTCTTCCTTCAAGCTTAACTTTCCCGGAAAAGGAAACACCTGACTGAAACCGATCTGAGTCTGTGTCATGGCTTCCTGATCTCTATCAAAAGTATCAGTGGGAAAGTTCATTGCATTTAAATTGACCATTGGGTCGGGCAATGCACCTACTTGTGAGGGAACTTCAGCCAACGCTTCATAACGCGCCTGCATTTCTGCAAGGTTCGGGTTATCTCTTATTGCAATTTCAACGGCTGTCCGGACAGACAACAGATCCTCTTGAATTTGTTCGCTGGCATAGGCGCTATTGGCCACCAAAACAAGACTGAAAACACTCGCAGTAAAAATACCTAGTCTGGTTTTTACGGTCCTATCTTGAGCAGGTTTAGGAACATCTGCTCTTGTCAATAAACAAGGAAGTCGCTTCATACTCTTTCACACTCCGTCATCAGAGATCTGCTATCGCTAGAGGAGGCACAAATTATTAAAGAACACACAATTAGCGTGCTAAAGAAATCCATACCTATTTATTTCTCACCATCATCGGTGACAACCGATGGAAAACATGACCTATACACAAGCCAGTTTTGTGAGGAATTACAGGTTATTTAATCCAGCCAAACACAGAATCGTTGGCGGAGGGGTGGGCCTGGAGGGGGAAGAAAAGCGTAATAATAGGCATTGCTTCTTCCTGTAGTCATTATCCACAGAAATAAGAGACTGCAAACTGCCACAACAAGGGACAAGCTAAAAGATAAATCTATGAATTGATGCTGTACCAATAACGCACTATCACTCAGAACATCACAACAATGCTGCTCACCAGCGGTATTGGATTCGTCAGCCATCATACTGAGACCTGGCGAGCTCTGGTGGTGACTATGGGAACCAACCATATCATCGCTCATGGCCATATCCATGCTCATATCCACTGCCATCAATGGCATCATTCCACAGAGCAATAGCCACCCCACCAACAGCGAGGCAACAACGGAACGATTTTTAGCGATGATTCTTTTCACAGTAGACACTATAAACCTTCAACCTACAGTATAGTCAAGCCAGTTCGTTCCAAACGGTCACTGAACCGGTTCATACGGATCGACGAAACTCTGGTAGAATTCGCGACCTTATTATTTGCACCGCCTTCAAGAGCACACACACCCAATGAGCCTAATCCGTCTCGACGATATATCCATTGAATTTGGCGATGTACCACTGCTCACCCACGCCAACTTTTCCGTGGAGCCCGGTGAAAGAATCTGTCTGATTGGTCGTAACGGTGCGGGCAAATCGACACTACTAAAAATTATTACCGGACAAATAAAACCCGACAACGGCGAAATTCATTATCGCCAACACCTGCGTATCAGCCAACTCGAACAAGCTCTGCCCACCGCTATCGACCGCAAGGTCTCCGATGTGGTGAGAGACGGACTTGCCGATCAGCAAGCCTTGATCGATCAGTTTAATGAGCTGTCTCAACAGACCATGGATAAGCAGGGGCTACGAAATCTTGAAGTACTTCAAGCCCAGATCGATGCCGGTGGCGGTTGGCAGGTAGACAAACAAGTAGACACTATCATTAGTCAGCTGGACCTTCCCGCCAACAAAACCCTGGCGGAACTCTCTGGCGGTTGGCGGCGCCGCGTAGCTTTAGGTAAAGCGTTGGTCTCCAATCCCGATGTGCTGTTGCTGGACGAACCCACCAACCACTTGGATATCAGTACTATCGAATGGCTGGAACATAAAGTTCGCGGTTACCAAGGCAGTGTTATTTTTATTACCCACGATCGGAATTTCCTGCAAAAACTGGCCACCCGTATTGTCGAAATTGACCTGGGTAACCTGATCAGCTGGCCCGGCAGCTTCCAGAATTACCTCGTCCTCAAAGAAAGGGCTGTAGAGGAAGAAGAGACCCGCCACGCCCTGTTTGATAAAAGGCTGGCCGAGGAAGAAGTGTGGATTCGTCAGGGCATCAAAGCCCGCCGCACCCGCAACGAAGGTCGGGTACGGGCACTGGAAGCCATGCGTTATCAACGGGAACAGCGCGCCAAACGTCAGGGCAAAGCCAGAATCAGTGTGGAAACCTCTGATAAATCAGGCCGCAAGGTTATTGAAGCCCGCAGCATCAGCCACGGCTATGGTGGCGAGCAACTGATCAATAATATTAAAGTCAAAATCAGGCGAGGCGATCGCATTGGCCTGATTGGTAATAACGGTGTGGGGAAATCTACCCTATTGAAAATTCTGCTGGGCCAAATTGAACCAGATGAAGGTTCCGTCAAGCTGGGAACCAATCTCGAAATTGGTTACTTCGACCAAATTCATCGGGAACTGGAAACAGATAAAACCATTGCCGAAAATGTGGGTAACGGCAAAGAATATATTAAGATCAATGGCAAAGATCGCCATATTATCGGCTACCTTCGCAATTTCTTGTTCGCCCCCAAGCGCGCCATGACCCCTGTGAGCGCACTCTCCGGTGGCGAGCGAAACCGGGTGCTGCTAGCCAAGTTATTTTCTCAGCCTAGCAATCTGTTGATCCTCGATGAGCCAACCAATGACCTCGATGTAGAAATGCTCGAAGTCCTCGAAGAGCAGCTAATGGAGTATCAAGGCACGCTGATTATTGTCAGCCACGATCGGGCATTTCTCGATAACGTGGTCACCAGCGTGCTGGTCTTTGAGGAAGATGGCAAAATTCAGGAATATATCGGTGGCTACAGCGACTGGGCTAACCGAGGGAAAGAACTGAAAATCGCCGATACTCAGGATCATCCCTCCGGTCATATTATCGATCACGACACAATGATCCACGCCAAAAAGGCACCTAAGGGAAAACTCAGCTACAAGTTTCAGCGCGAACTGGACATGCTCCCCAACCAGATCGACAAACTGGAAACGGAGATTGCAGTACTACAAGAACAAACCGCTGACCCGGATTTCTATAGCCTGCCCTATACCGAGACCCAATCAATCGTGGATGCTCAAGTAGAAAAGCAACAAGCACTCGATAACGCAACGACCCGGTGGATAGAACTGGAGGAAATGAGAGGGGGCGGATAAAAAATAAAAAATGAAGCCCCTAATGGCGACAATAGAAGCGGAATAAGATTGTCTACCCGTCTTGCTCCGCTATCACCTCCTGAGCTGTTTTCAGCTTATCTTGAACCTTCATGAAATCACTCCACACCTGTTGCGCTGCAAAGCTTTTTAAACACTGCGCTTCCGGACCTTTGTACTCTTGATAAGCACAACTGCGTTTGTAACAAGGGGTACATTCGAAACCCTGTGCCGAAAGGTGAACCGAATTTTTACCGTAGGCGCCGATCAACTTCGCATCGGTTGGCCCATACAAGGTCACCATTGGCACATCCAAAGCAGCAGCAATATGAGCCAAGCCGGTATCTACACAAACAGCACCGGATGAGTGCGTTAAAATTGATGCTATTTCTGTTAACGGTAAGCGCGGCAATACCCTTGCGTGGTCAAACCCTTTAGCCAACACCTCCGCTTGCTCGCGCTCCCACTCGGCACCCCACGGTAGCAATACATCAAACCCGTTATCATCGGCAATTTGAATGAGCTGACGCCAGTGATCGTTTACCCAGCATTTATTGTCCCAACTGGCATTGTGAACAAAGACTAAATAGGGACGTCTAGGCAGCGCTATCGATGGCTCGGGCCACGCTTGCTTTCCCTGAGGTAAATAAGAGGAGAGGGAAAAGTCTGGATCAGTCGTGGGTCGTTCATAGCCCAGTACTTGAGAAAATAGATCGCGCCAACGATCAATCGCCAACTGATCTTTAGCTATCGAATAAGTCTGCTTGTAGGCTAACTGTGCACCCACTTCACGAACGGATGCTTTATCTGGGCCGCATTTAAGCCCGCGGGCCAGCCAGGTAACAATCGAACTTTTAATATTGCTTTGGGCATCAATAACAAAGTCGTACTCAATCGCTCTCAGCTCTTTTTTAAAGTGGGATAACTCGCCACCAAAAAAGACTTTGAATAAATTCTTACGCCAACGGCGATGGGCCGTTTTAATGGTGTTGCGTACGGCAGGGTGCCAAGTGGGAATTTCAGCAAAAGCTTCATCCACGGCCCAATCAAATTGAATGCCAGGAATCGCATTTTGCGCATCGGTGAGTGCAGGGAGAGCTTGTACCAGATCCCCCATCGAGCTTAGCTTTACAATCAGTACTTGCATCTATGAACAACAATCAGGTCGAATTCGCTCAGTATAAACGCCTCAGTGAAACAACACACGGCGCATGGTTAAAAACACACATTAAGAGCAAGAGTTAAAAGCAAACAGCTAAGAGCGAACGTAACAACGAATGGCGAGACCAAATGTTATGAAAAGAGCTTTTTCAATTTAGCACTCAAGCCATGAAAAAACTGATGCTTACCCAATGCGGCATGACTCACGAGGTAATTCATCTGAATCGAGCGGCGCTGGCCCACCAGAGGCTTATGGCCGTGCCAACAATTATCCGTCACCCTAAAGGCCACCATAGTACCTGCACTGGGGGAAATCTCATCAACATAGTCTTCGATATCGGTGCCATTACGCAGGACACGTAAGTAACCACCTTCATTGGCCCATTCTTCGTTGAAGTAGAACAGCACCGTAATAACCTTGGTTTTGGAGTCCGTATGGATACGGCCATCTTTTTGGCGCATGACACCCCGAACAGTAAACATTGTTGGGCAATCAGTTAAATCCACACCAAACTTGGCTTCAATCGCAGCGCGAAATTGATCGCTTTCCAGCTCTTTAATCATCGCATCAAAACCGGGACCCGTACCCGCCTCAGCGATGGGAATACTGCCAGGGTGTTGAATATCAGGAAAATCCGATATGACGTCCTGTAACTGACCCTCTTCAAAGGCATCGGGCAGCACCAGATAAGGATAGGGATCCGTTTTTAGTACAGTTTTTTGAAGAGCATCATATCTAAGCATATCAGGGCCATAAATCAGGTCGCTGGTGGGGGCAGGATGCTAGCACAGGGTGAATTCAAGTTCCAAGCTTGGGCAAAGTCAACCTCGCCAAAAACCGCTTCAGATCAACTGCAGTACCGCTAAGACCACAGGGCTGACTCATAGAACTAACGTTGCCCTGCACTTTAGGGTCCCCTGACACTACAAACCAATTCTGTGTGCGATTAACAATAGCCACCAACGACAACATCACAGGCACTTCCACCAACACACCCACAACGGTGGCCAGCGCCGCACCGGAATGCAACCCGAACAATGAAATAGCGACCGCTACCGCCAGCTCAAAAAAGTTAGACGTACCAATCAAACTGGCAGGCCCTGCAATGTTGTGAGGCAACTTCATAAACTTTGCCGCGCCATAGGCTAGTACAAAAATGCCATAGGTTTGTATCAGTAGAGGGATAGCGATTAATACGATGGTTTGTGGTTGGCTAATAATGGTTTCAGCCTGAAACCCAAATAACAATACAACCGTTGCCAGCAATCCAACAATGGACCACGGCTTCAGGCGATGAACAAAGTCAGACAACCGCTGACCATCCCCATCAGCGTCCCCGCCACCATTCTCACCAACATGTGCTTCGAGTTTGTATCGAGTAATGGCGCCGACAATCAAGGGCAGCACCACATACAACGCCACCGAGAGGAGCAAGGTACCCCAAGGCACGTGGATATCACTGACACCCAATAAAAATGCAGTTATAGGCGCAAACGCAAACACCATAATGATGTCATTCACCGACACCTGCACCAGTGTGTAGTTAGGGTCACCTTTAGTCAGTTGACTCCAGATAAACACCATCGCCGTACAGGGCGCGACACCAAGCAAAATCATTCCAGCGATATATTCGTTAGCAGACTGCGGGTCAACCCAATCGGCAAAAAAGCCTTTGAAGAACAGCCAGCCCAATGCGGCCATACTGAAGGGCTTAATCAGCCAGTTAACCACCAACGTCAGGATGAGCCCCTTGGGTCGTTTGCCCACATCTTTAATCGAGGCGAAATCAACCTGCACCATCATGGGGTAAATCATGATCCAGATTAAAACAGCCACCACCAAGTTTACATGCGCAAATTCAAGACCTGCGATGAATGCGAAGGTACCTGGAATGACATTCCCCAGAACAACCCCTACAGCAATGCACAAGGCCACCCAAAGTGACAGGTAACGTTCAAACAACCCCATTAACATTTCTCCTCGATGACACATATTTATTCATATAAACGTTCTAAACTAGGCCTTATATATGAAAAAACACATATATAAAGTTAAATTTTAGCAACAAGTCGCCACACGATTAGGCCGATCACCCATACGGGACAAGTTGGCCAGGTTTTCTTTCAAAAAAGTTTGATTCGCATCATTAGTCTGTTGAAGAACCGATTTCGCCCAGCTCGGTAACGAAGGATTAATCTGGTAATAAACCCACTGCCCCTGCTTGCGATCAATAAGTAACTCACACTGACGAAGTTGAGCTAGATGTCTGGAAATCTTCGGCTGACTCTCATCCAAGGCTTCAGTTAGCTCACAGACACATAACTCCCCTTCATGCTCAATTAACATCAAGCATCGAAGCCGAGTTTCATCTGAGAGGCATTTGTAAAACTGAACGGGATTCATTAATGATAACCACTAAATATATATGGAATATTATATATATGGATTTTCGCATATACAAGCCATAGAGACACGAGACAAACAACTGAAAATGTAAGCCACCTCGAAGGACACAAGGGGATCATACGTCTGTATCACTACATCCTTAGATCAGCATCCCCCAAAATCATCGAATCCTCTAAAACTTAGACAACACAACTGACATACAACTTTTAATACATACGGGGGAGGATATCTAGCCGTGTATTCAATGCTGTAGTTAAAGTTACAACCCATGAGATGGCTTAGCCTTCTTACGCCGGACCGGCGTGATGGCAGCATAACCCAATTGCACTTATTACTTTAAACTAGGATTAACCTAGGCTATCAAATCAATACTTAAAACTTATTTTGTCTATCGACTATTCTGACCTATGATTTAAATTACGGAACCATCCGTTCGCTTTCTCTTAGCCACTTGGTGAATAACGTCTTAACCCAATGAGTGTTGAGAGTGAGCGTATTGAAAATGAGTGCGCTCCAATGAGGCAGTCAATTTTCGATGTGTCTAAATCCTATAGGTGGAAATACTATGATCAGACAAATGAAACCTTTATTAGCTATTCTTGCGATAGCCCTAACGACGTTAGCATTAGTTAATCCTGTTTTTGCAGACAGTGAGGCCGCGACAAGCCAATCCTTAAAGTCGAACCAATTCTGGTGGCCTGAACAGCTGAATCTCAGGCCCCTTCGCCAGCATGATACTAAGTCAAATCCCCTGGGCGAAGACTTCAACTATGCCAAGGCGTTTAGCAGCCTTGATATTAAGGCTGTTAAACGTGACATTGAAGCGTTGATGACAACGTCTCAGGACTGGTGGCCAGCCGACTATGGGCACTATGGGCCATTTTTCATTCGTATGGCCTGGCATAGTGCTGGTGTATATCGTGTGGAAGATGGCCGTGGCGGTGCTGCCGGTGGTCAACAGCGATTTGAGCCGCTTAACAGCTGGCCTGACAATGCAAACCTTGATAAGGCAAGGCGGCTGCTCTGGCCGATTAAACAAAAATACGGTCAGAACATTTCATGGGCTGACCTGATGGTTCTGACGGGCAATATCGCGCTGGAATCTATGGGTTTTAAAACCTTTGGTTTTGCTGGCGGCCGTGAAGATGACTGGGAAGCCGACCTTGTCTATTGGGGACCTGAAGAAAAATTCATGGACGATAAACGTTATAGCGGCGACAGACAGCTTGAAAAACCTCTTGCCGCTGTACAAATGGGATTGATCTATGTGAACCCAGAAGGGCCAAATGGTAATCCTGACCCGCTACTTGCCGCTAAAGATATCCGCGAAACCTTTGCCCGCATGGCCATGAACGATGAAGAAACCGTGGCACTCATTGCCGGCGGCCACTCCTTCGGTAAAGCTCACGGTGCTGCGCCACCAGACAAATGTGTCGGCCCTGAACCTGCAGCAGCGGGCATAGAGGAGCAAGGTTTTGGCTGGAAAAACAAGTGTGGAAGCGGTAAAGCTGGCGACACCATCACCAGTGGTTTAGAAGGTGCGTGGACTTTTAGCCCCGCTGCCTGGACCCACAACTTTCTAACCAACCTGTTTGCCTACGACTGGGTGAAAACCAAGAGTCCAGCCGGCGCCACTCAGTGGATTCCCGCTGATGGGCAGGCATCAAACCTAGTACCGGATGCACACGATGCATCAAAGAGGCACGCGCCTATCTTGCTAACGACAGACCTTTCGCTTAAGTTCGACCCAAGCTATCGTAAGATTTCGAAACGCTTTCTGGATAACCCGAAAGAATTTGAACTCGCGTTTGCAAAGGCATGGTTCAAATTGACTCACCGGGATATGGGCCCCCACTCACGCTATATTGGCGCTGATGCACCCAAGGAAGCATTGATTTGGCAAGACCCGGTTCCCGCCGTAGATCATCCTCTGATCAAATCTCAGGACATTAAAAACCTGAAAGCCCAGATACTTGATTCAGGACTGACAGGCCCAGAATTAGTGAGAACTGCTTGGGCATCTGCTGCCAGCTTCCGCGGTACCGACATGCGCGGTGGCGCTAACGGCGCCCGCATTCGCCTTGCACCACAGAAGGATTGGGCAGTCAACAATCCAGCTGAACTGGCGAAGATATTGAAAAGCCTTGAGGGCATTCAGGCTGACTTTAATGGCAGGCAATCCGAAACCAAGGTTTCCCTCGCAGATCTGATCGTTTTGGGCGGGGCCGCAGCCATTGAACAGGCCGCTGAAAAAAGTGGCCACAAAGTGCAAGTTCCCTTCAAACCAGGACGCACAGATGCCTCGCAAGCGCAGACAGATGTCTCTTCTTTTGCCGTGCTTGAACCGACCGCGGATGGATTCCGCAACTACTTTGGCAAAGGCAATCATCGATCACCAGCAGAAATGCTCGTTGATAAGGCAAATTTGTTGACCCTAACCGTTCCAGAAATGACCGTTCTGGTTGGAGGGATGCGAGTCATGAATGCAAACACGGGGCAATCCAAGTATGGTCAGCTCACGAACAAACCTGGCGCGCTGAGTAATGACTTCTTTGTAAATCTGCTCGATATGTCCACAAAGTGGGCCAAATCATCCAAATCCGAGGGCGTTTACGAGGGAGTTAATAGGAAGAGCGGTGACGTTAAATGGCTAGCTACACCCGTCGACCTTATTTTTGGATCACACTCGGAGCTTCGCGCTATCGCAGAAGTTTATGCGGCAAATGACGGGCAAGAGAAGTTTGTGCGTGATTTTGTGGATGCATGGACCAAGGTAATGACCCTTGACCGTTTTGACCTTGGCGATCGTGGTTAATCCAAATAAAGTGCAGCAGACTAGAAACATGTCTAATTACAGGGGTCGGTGACAAACAGAAATGATAGTTTCTTTCAAATGTCACGACCCCTTTCTGTGCCGCCTTATGTAAAAGCTATAGATACACGAGACAAACAGCTAGAGAAATAGGCAATATTGAAGGATACGAGGGGAGATATTTAGCATTGTATCGAATACTGTAGCTTTTTTAACACCTTTGGACGGGGCAAATTTTGGCGAAGCCACGCTTTAATTTGTCCCGCTTGCCAAACTTGTTAACTGTCGCTTTCATCTGACTCCCGAGTTTTTTTAAAATGTATCGGGAACAATAGCAAAACCGACTATTGCGTAAAATACTGTTAAGAAACTCCATTTCGATCTAAATTTTAAGCTTTATCGTTGTCCCCATTTTTTCCTTAAAGGTGCAAAAGTAGGCGCGTAATATTAAGGCCTCTCAGGAACAAGACACACTGCGAAAATTTATCGATAAGCCGGAAATTGAGGCAGCTGCGTTAAAACAGAAGATGAGCCGCTTTCAAATGACATTCTATGACAAGAATCAAAAACTGTAATGCTTTTGCTAAAACCTTAAGGTACACCTAAGCGAACTATACAATGCTTGCCTTATAAGCAGGCTAGAATCGTCATAACACTATCAGCAGGTCATCTTATGAAGCGATACGTAATTAGCTCCTTCGCCCTTCTATTCAGCATAGTGTGTTGGGCTGGCAACGGCTATGACTACCCGATAGACAACCCTCTCGCTGCCACGGTCATTGGTACGCCGAAGGCGTTTGCAGCAAAACTGCCAAAGGACATTCCCCGTTCGGATATGAGGGTGGTTGTCTTTCCCGATCGAGAAGTGAAAAAATTTATCCCGCGCAAGGAGCTTAATTACACACTGGTCCGTCAGAAGCACGCAGCACCTCTTGTTTTCTCTATCGCTGGAACGGGTGCCAGCCATCGTAGCGCAAAGATGCGGCTACTGGAAAAGGCATTCTACCAAGCTGGTTTACACGTTGTTTCACTACCCTCGCCCACTTATGCCAATTTCATTGTCACAGCATCTGCCAATCAAGTGCCTGGCCATATTGTGCAAGACAGTGCAGACCTATATAAGGTCATGGAACTGATCGAAGAACAGATCAGAGACAACGTTGAGGTGACAGAATTCTATATTACGGGCTACAGCCTAGGTGGTGCACAGGCTGCCTTTGTCGCCAAACTCGATGAAGAACGAAAAGTATTTAATTTCAAAAAAGTACTGATGATTAACCCACCAGTCAGCCTGTTTAACTCGGTTTCTATTCTGGACCGAATGCTTGAGGAGAATATTCCTGGAGGAGCGAATAACTTTAACGCATTCTTCGAGGATCTCATGAAGGAATTCACCAAGGTCTATGTCGAACTGGAAAACCTCGACTTCAGCGATGACTTTCTCTACCGTATTTACGAATACGAACATGAAGAGATCAACTACTCGAGAGTGGCCGCCACGATTGGTACCTCATTCAGGATTTCATCATCCAATATGATCTTCACCTCCGATCTGATGAACAACGGTGGCTATATTCTGCCAAAGAACCACGAATTACGAAAAACGGAATCAACCACGGACTATTTCAAGGTAGCTAACCGCATCAGCTTTACCGATTATTTCAACGAACGCTTCTACCCGTTCTTCAGCAAGCTAACCCCGGGGGCTACCCGTAAATCCCTGATCCATGACACCAGCTTGAACAGCATTGTCGACTACCTGCGTTCGGCCGAAAAAATCGCAGTCGTCCACAATGAAGACGACATCATCCTTGCTCCCGGCGAGATCGATTTCTTTCGAGATACATTCCAGTCACGGGCCCATATATACCCCAAGGGTGGCCACTGCGGCAACATGGCCTACAAAGATAATGTTGATTACATGATCAACTACTTCACAAACTAGGGGCATTGACCAATGACACAGGCTGTTTATTGTATCCGCAACCTATTATTACCCGTTATCGCTAGTGGCTTGATACTACTATCAGGCTGTAGTACTTCACCCGAAAAAAACGAGAATGAAACTCCCGCTCAATACTCAGTTGACTCTATCGTTCGCGATGATGTCACCTATGCGATCGATATCTACGACCCATGGGAAGGTTTCAATCGAGGCATGTACCGCTTCAATGCAGGTTTTGACCATTATATATTTCTGCCCGTAGTGAATGCCTATACCTACGTTATGCCAAATGTTGTTGAGGACTCCATCTCGAACTTTTTCAGTAACTTATTCGAAATTAACAACCTAGCGAACTCGATCCTGCAACTCAAGCCAAGGACCGCTTTAGAAACAACCGAAAGATTCCTCATCAATTCAACCATTGGGTTGGCTGGCCTATTCGATGTAGCCTCAAAATGGGGAATCTACGAACACGACGAAGACTTTGGTCAAACATTGGGCCACTACGGCGTCGGTGAGGGTCCCTATATCGTCTTACCGATTGCGGGCCCTTCTAACGCGCGAGACACAACAGGACTTATTACTGATAGCCTTATTTTTACAGAAGTCGACATACTCAACCTAGACGACCACAATAAACGTAAAGCGGCATTTTATCTCTTGAATGCCATTGATCGCCGGCATCGTACAGGCTTCCGCTATTATGATTCAGGCTCTCCCTTCGAGTACGAACTGATTCGTTTAATGTATACAGAAAAACGGAAGTTAGATATCGCGCGTTAAGCAAGGTTGGCAAGGCGTCTTTGGACGCCCTCGCCGGCTGAAAAACATCTGTCATTGATCTGGGTATTGGGCTATAAATTGTTGCTACATCGCGACAAGCTAGGAAAAGAAATCGTTTTGTTAACGCTTTTTCTTTAATCTCCTTCCTCAGGCGTTAAGCCAAAATGGTCTCCACAACCAGCTGCACCGACTCCCTCCCCTGCCAGACATTGATATCCAGTTTGTAAACCAACTGAACTTTATTGGTATTCGGGTTCGGCCAAATAGTGGTATCCACATTAAAGGCAATGGCATCGATCAGTTGCTGTTTTTGTTCATCCACAGCCAACAATAATTTCAGGTGTTTCTCACCTACAATACGCTGTTGAACAATATAAAACTCACCCTGAAATAGTGGCTCCGGGAAGTGCTGCCCCCAGGGGCCGGATTCTCTGAGTGAATGGCCGGTTTCCAAACTTAGCTCTTCAGCGCTGAGTTCGCCGTCTGTCACTATTTCTGCTTCCAAATCAGCTGGGGTGAGTTGACGCCTCACTTCTGCATCAAAGGCTTCGGCAAACGCGGGGTAATGTTTCGCTTTCAAGCTAAGGCCTGCGGCCATGGCGTGACCACCAAATTTACTGATTAACACTGGGTGACCGGTGGCGACCGCATCCAGTGCATCCCGAATATGTAACCCCGGAATAGAGCGAGCCGAGCCTTTATATTCTTTTTCGTCGCCTTCTCCCCCTGCATCGGCGAAAGCAATCACCGGGCGATGTATCCGGTCTTTAATTCTTGAGGCTAGCAACCCCACCACGCCTTGGTGCCAATCGGCATCAAACAGACATAAACCCCAAGGCAATGCTTCCTCATCCAGAATTAATTGATCAAGAATCGCCAGTCCTTCTCGCTGCATGTCGGCTTCGATTACTCGACGATCGCGATTCAGCTCATCCAGTTGCACCGCATATTCGCGGGCCAGATAAGGATCTGTTTCTAACAGGCATTCAATGCCGATACTCATATCATCGAGACGACCGGCGGCATTCAGTCTCGGCCCCACGGTAAAGCCTAAATCTGTAGCGACTAAACGCTGACGGTCTTTTCCGGCCAAATCCAGCAATGCCTGAATACCGAGCCGAGTTTTACCCGCACGAATACGCTGTAAGCCCTGATGCACTAGTACTCGATTGGTTTGATCCAACGGGACTACGTCCGCCACGGTACCCAGCGCTACCAAGTCGAGCCACTCTGCCATGTTGGGCATGACAATATTTTGAGTTTCAAACCAACCTGTCTCACGTAAGTGGCTTCGTAGTGCGCTCAACAGATAGAACACCACCCCCACACCTGCGAGATTTTTACTGGGAAAGTCACAGCCATGCTGATTGGGATTAAGAATGGCATCGGCCTCTGGCAAGACTGCGCCGGGGAGATGGTGATCGGTAATCAGTACTTTGATGCCCGCCTCTTTGGCCGCTTTCACGCCACTGACACTGGAGATACCGTTATCCACGGTAATAATTAGATCGGGGTTGCGCTGTTGGGCCAGCGCGACGATTTCTGGCGTTAGCCCGTAACCAAATTCAAAGCGGTTGGGCACAATAAAATCGATATACTGCATACCCATCGCACGCATGGCTAACATGGTCAGTGCGGTACTAGTGGCCCCATCGGCATCGAAGTCACCGACAATCAATACGGACTGTTGTTGTTTTAACGCTTCCTCTAAAAGAGCGACACCGTCAGATAACCCTTTAAGGGCATCGGGACGTGGCAGCTTCGCCAGGGTTCGCTGTAGCTGTTCATCAGAGGTGATACCACGCCCAAGGTAAATACGTTGCAGCAAAGGGGAAATACTGCCGCTAAATTGGCCGAGTTTTGGATCTATTTGACGTTGAGTAATGTTAGGCAACATGAATGGCACACAGGCTAACACTCAACATTGCCAACCTAATATCAAACGATATAGGTAAATTTTTAATAGGCTCCATTTCAATCCCCATGCGATGCGCTATGATTGTTCACAAATGATAATACTGTCTGCATTGTATCGTAGGCATTTATTCCCAACCATTTATGAGTGATGGTAATTGAACAGGAGTTCTCATGGCTAACTACAAAGCCCCTTTGCGCGATATTCAGTTCGTTTTAGAAGACTTACTCAATGTCTATCCCCACTACCAGAACTTGCCGGGGTACGAAGAGGCTACAGCCGATCTGGCTAATGCGGTTTTTGAAGAGGCGGCCAAATTTTCTGAGGAGGTACTGGCTCCCCTCAATGCGGTGGGCGACCGGGAAGGTTGCCAACTGGTGGATGGCGAAGTTACAACACCCACCGGTTTCAAAGAAGCCTACCAAGCGTTTGTAGCCGGAGGCTGGCCCTCTATGGAACAACCTGTTGAGTATGGTGGTCAGGGGCTACCTCTTTCCATTGGGCTAGTTATTCGCGAGATTATTGGCACGGCTAACTGGGCTTGGTCCATGTATCCAGGCCTTTCCCATGGGGCAACGGTGACTATTTTTGACCACGGCACCGAGGCACAAAAAGACACTTACCTGAAGCACCTGATCAGCGGTGAGTGGACCGGCACCATGTGTCTGACCGAAGCCCATTGTGGTACCGATTTGGGGTTATTGAAGAGCAAAGCTGAACCCAATGAAGATGGCAGTTTTTCTATCACTGGGTCTAAAATTTTTATCTCCGCAGGTGAACATGACCTCGCGGGGAATATTGTCCATATTGTATTGGCGAGATTGCCCGGTGCTCCCGCTGGCACCAAAGGCATCTCCCTGTTTATTGTGCCAAAATTTATTCCCAATGAAGACGGTTCGCCGGGTGACCGCAATGCCGTGAGCTGTGGCTCGCTGGAACACAAGATGGGAATACACGGCAACGCCACCTGTGTCCTCAATTTTGATGGCGCCACCGGCTATATGCTGGGCCAGCCCAACAAGGGGCTAAGGTGTATGTTTACCTTTATGAATGTGGCACGGATGGGCACAGGCATTCAGGGGTTATCCCACACGGAGCTGTCTTTCCAGAACTCACTGGCCTATGCCAAAGATCGGTTGTCGATGCGCTCCCTGACCGGCACAAAAAATCCTGACGGCCCTGCTGATCCGATTATTGTTCACCCCGATGTACGCCGTATGCTGCTCACCCAGAAAGCTTTTGCCGAAGGTAGTAGAGCTCTGATTTACTTTGCCGGAACCTTGGTGGATACCACCGAAAAATCGACGGATGCAGCCAAACAGGAGGAAGCTGAAAATCTGTTGAGTTTCCTAACCCCCATTATTAAAGCCTTCATCACCGAGACCGGTTTAGAAAGTGCTAACTTGGGTATGCAATGCTTTGGTGGCCATGGCTATATTAGTGAGTGGGGTATGGAGCAAAACGCCCGCGATGCACGAATTGCCACATTGTATGAAGGTACTACGGGTATTCAATCTCTGGATTTATTGGGTCGAAAAGTACTCGGTAGCAAGGGCAAGCTGATGAAACCCGTGACTGCCGAGATTATTAAGTTCTGCAAAGAACACCGATGGAACCGCCAGATGAGACCCTTTGTGATCCCCCTATGGAAAAGCGTTAAGCGCTGGAAAAGCCTGACGAGGAGAGTTGGCTTTTCTGCCATGCGAAATCGCGATCAGGTGGGCGCTGCTTCGGTGGATTACCTGATGTACTCAGGTTACGTGCTGCTCGGATTTATTTGGGCTAAGAGTGCCTATGTAGCACAGCAAAAGGTTTCGCAACAAAAGGGCTCGCTACAAAAAATCGCAGAAGAAACTAATACCGAAGCTGTAACAGACAACAGCTTTTACCAAGCTAAAATCCAGACAGCTGAATTTTACTTTGCGAAAATATTGCCTCGCACAGAAACACTGGCTGCCACGATTAAGACAGGTTCCAAATCGTTGATGGCGATGCCTGAAGATAACTTTTAATGCCAGTTCCTAGTGCCACTAGATAGTGCTAGCAACTGATACCTGCAAAAAAGTACCAGCATTGATGTCCACAATCACTTAAGCGTTCGAGACCGTTAGAACCTGAGAAACAATATGACCGAGAATCCAAAAAACACACACTGGCATTTAGAACGAGATGCCGAAAACATTGTCTGGTTGGGCCTCGATCGTCAGGGTGAAAAGCTCAACTCACTGAGCACTGATGTCATGCTCGAACTGAATGCGGTACTGAGTGACTTGGAGAATGACCTTCCACTGGGATTGGTGATTTACTCCAAAAAGCCCACCGGCTTTATCGCTGGTGCCGATATCCGTGAGTTTGAGCAACAAACGGATCAACAGGCAGCGAAAGACGGCATCCTGCAAGCCCAAAATCTATTTTCACGTCTGGAAGATCTACGATGCCCCTCCGTTGCCTCGATTCACGGATTCTGTCTGGGTGGTGGGCTGGAACTAGCGCTGGCCTGTGACTATCGCGTGGCACTGGATAGCGATAACACCCGTATTGGCTTCCCCGAGATTCAACTGGGTATTTTCCCCGGCTTTGGCGGTACCGCTCGAAGCATACGACTGCTGGGTGGGCGCAAAGCTCTAGAACTTATTTTGAGCGCCAGAATGCTGAGAGCACGGGCCGCCAGAACCTTGGGGCTGATTGATCAAGTGGTATCAGAGCACTGTAGCCTTCGCTGGGCAGCGCGCAAAGCGGTGGTCTCACACCGAAAAAGTCGTCGTGCCGGTACATTAGCAAAACTGAGCAGCAGCACCGGCATGCGTCATGGCCTAGCAAAGATCATGGAGCGCGAAGTGGCCAAAAAAGCGCGCCGGGAGCATTATCCTGCCCCCTATGCGCTGATCGACCTCTGGCGCGAAGTGGGTGATAACTTTAATGAACTTCTGGACGGAGAAGCCGATCTGGTAAGTAAATTGCTCATGGGTGACACCTCCCGCAATCTCCGTCGGGTTTTTCGTCTACAAGAGCAATTGAAAGAGCTCGGCAAGGTTGACGAAGCCACTGCCGACTGGAAATCACGTCGAGTCCATGTGATCGGTGCTGGTGTCATGGGTGGGGATATTGCTGCCTGGTGTGCCCTGCGCGGGTTTGAAGTGACCCTTCAGGATCGAGAGTTTGAGTATCTTGAACCCGCACTAAAACGTGCGGAATCACTGTTTAAACGAAAGCTCAAAACCAAAGCTCGCATCATCGCCGCCAAAAGTCGACTGATCGCCGATGTTGCAGGAGAGGGCATTGCCCGGGCCGATGTCATTATCGAGGCTATCTATGAAAACCTGGAAGCCAAACAACAATTATTTGTCGAGATCGAACAAAAAGCACTGCCAACCGCCGTGTTGGCCACTAACACCTCTGCCATTCCGCTTGCAGACATTGCCGAAGGCTTGGAGCAGCCCAGTCGATTAATTGGCCTGCACTTTTTTAACCCTGTGGAAAAGATGCCTCTGGTTGAAGTGGTTCGGAATGATGTTTCTGACGATGCAGCGACGACCGACAAAGCAGTCAAAAAAGGCTGCATTTTCGCCAACCTCATTGGTAAATATCCCCTGCCGGTAAAGAGCGCACCGGGCTTTCTGGTCAATCGCGTGCTGGCACCCTTTATGCTGGAGGCACTTAATCTGGCGAAAGAAGGCCACAGTATCGCTACCATTGATGCAGCCGCTGAGCTTTTTGGTATGCCTATGGGGCCGGTTGAAATAGCCGACACAGTGGGACTGGATGTGGCGATTAGTGTTGCCACCAAACTGGCACCAGAGAATACCAACGCGAGACAGATGCTTCAGGATCTGCTCAACGAAGGAAAACTGGGCAAGAAAAATGGCGAAGGCTTTTATCGTTGGAAAAAAGGCAAACCCGTTAAAGAAAAACCCAGCGATACGGTGGCACTGGATATTTTGGGCGAACGACTGATCAACCCACTAATAGACGAATGCTCTCGCTGCCTTGAAGAAGGTATTGTAGACAATGCTGAACTACTCGATGCAGGGGTGATATTTGGTATCGGCTTTGCGCCATTTAGGGGTGGGCCGCTTCACTATCTGGAACAATCGCTTAACCAATATTCCGATCTCAGCACCAACCTCACGACTGACGAGGTAACCGACAATGAATAATTACCAAGCGCTTCGTCCCGTTGCTATTGTTGGATCAAACCGCACACCTTTCTGCCGGGCTGGCACTGCTTACGCTGATCTTACCAATCTCGACATGCTCTCCAACGCGATACAGGGGCTCGTTGACCGATACCAACTGCAAAACAAATTGATTGATGAAGTGGTGGCCGGTGCCGTCACCACACACGCCAAGGACTTTAATCTGGCGAGGGAGGCCGTGTTAAGCACTACCCTCTCACCGCTTACCTCAGGGATCACCTTGCAACAAGCCTGCGGCACTAGCCTGCAAGCCGCTTTTGGTATTGCCGCAAAAATTGCCTGCGGACAAATTGAATGTGGTATTGCTGCGGGTAGTGATAGTGCCAGTGATGCACCGATCGTGTTTTCCCGTCGGTTTTCACAACGATTACTTCAGCTTTCCAGGGCAAAGACCCTACAACAAAAACTCGCCGCGTTTAAACAATTCCGTTTTGGTGAATTGTCCCCAGTGCCCCCCTCCATTGCCGAACCCCGCACGGGACTGAGTATGGGTGAACACTGTGAGCTGATGGCAAAAGAGTGGAAAATCAGCCGGGAAGAGCAGGACATCTTGGCTCAAGCAAGCCACAATCGAGCCGAGGCTGCCTACAACAACCGCTTTTACGATGAGCTATTAAGTCCCTGCGCCGGTGTGCTGCGAGATAACAATCTTCGCTACGATCTCACCGCCGAACGACTAGAACGGCTTAAACCCGCCTTTGATCACTCAGAAGCAGGCACGCTGACCGCAGGCAACAGCACACCGCTCACCGATGGCGCAGCCGCGATTATGTTAGCTAGTGAAGAATGGGCCGAGGCCAACAACCTCCCTGTACTAGCTAGACTGACCCATATGGAAACCGCCTCGGTGGACTTTGTGGCAGGAGAAGGGTTACTGATGGCACCGACCGTGGCCGTCGCCAACATGCTGTGCAAAGCAGAATTAACACTTCAGAGCTTCTCTCACTACGAAATCCATGAAGCCTTTGCCGCGCAAGTACTTTGCACCCTCAAAGCCTGGGAATCCGAAGAGTACTGCCAAAATAGATTGGGCATGCAAAGCGCACTTGGCAGTATCGATCGCAGCAAAATGAATCAGGTGGGCAGCAGCTTGGCTGTGGGGCATCCGTTTGCCGCCACCGGCGCGCGAATAGCGGGCACACTGGCTAAACAGTTGAATGATGCGGGTGGTGGCCGAGGACTGATCTCAATCTGTACTGCTGGGGGTATGGGTGTGGCGGCGATATTGGAAAAATAACCACTCCCAGAATTCCCTTTCAAACTAACCATCCTCATCGGGAAACAGCAGGAATAAATCAATGGTATGGGTTAGCTTAGCCATCGCATTAGTAGCACTAGCTGTATCTACGCGGAGTGTTTTTAAGTTTCGCAGTAATAGCCATGAACAAGCTGTAAAGAATTAAAGGAGACTCCCATAATCTACCAAATTTACGTCTAACCACTACGAGCCTAGGACAACTCAACATTGTGGTAAACCTGTTGAACATCATCCAGCTCACTCAGCATGGCTAAAAATTTCTCGAATAAAGCGACATCGTCACCACTGATCGACAGGTAGTTATGGGCAATAAACTGTATCTCATCAACCTCGAAATCGAGGTCGCCACAGGCATCGAGTAGTGCCTGCTTTGCCTTAAAGTAATCGGTGTTCGGTGCAAATACAGAAATCTTACCGTCTTCATTTTCGATATCAGTCACGTCGACGTCCGCATCCATCAATGCTTCCAGCACCGTATCTTCATCGTCATAGTTAAAAACGAAAATGGATAAGTGATCGAACATGTGACTAACACTACCCTGACTACCAATTTTACATTTGGTTTTGGTGAACGCCAGACGAACATCACCGAAGGTACGGTTGGGGTTGTCAGTTAAGCACTCAATGATGGCCATGCTTCCACCCGGCCCATAGCCCTCATAACGTGCGGGGGAATAGTCCTCACCCCCACCGCCTTTCGCTTTATCAATGGCCTTATCAATAACATGAGCAGGAACTTGATCCTTTTTAGCGCGATCGATCAAGTTGCGTAACGCTAAATTTCCGATGGGGTCGACACCCCCTGATTTGGCACTGACATAGATTTCACGGCCATAGCGGCTATAAACCTTGGCCTTCATGTCAGAGGTTTTTGCCATCGATTCTTTGCGGTTTTGATAGGCTCTGCCCATGCGGCTAATGCTCCGTAATGGTGATAAAAATATCGAGTCTGCGTTAAAACTATTTGGGCGCTATTTTAAAATCAAGGCACTGCCATCAAAGCTGATACCCTGCCATCCCTGCTTAATAAATTGTCTTATATTTTGGTGATCGTCACTGTCTGGATTTTTCAGCACATCGGTTCGGTAGTAATCACCAAAACACGGCAAAGTCTGACTTTCAGTCAGGCCATTAAGATGACAAAATGAAAAAATTTTGCAGGAGCCATTATTCTGCCCCGCTGCATTCTTGGTTTCACCATTAGTGAATGCTGTCTCGCTGAAGATATAGTTTTCTTCAATAACATCAATGGTATTGTCAAAGGTGACGGTTTCAGGGGTCGTCTTTAGTTTTTCCAGAAAGTCGGCAAGAGACATACGGCGATTCATAATCATCTACTCATCATTTACAGGCGTGCTGAGATGATCAACGCATATTGTCAGCGATAAATTGATGCACGGCGTTCAGGTCATTGGGCTGTACTGAATAACGCTCTTCTCTCTCAAACAAGTCTGCCATATGGTGGGGCAGCGCCGGATCTTGGGGGCAACCGGCTTTACGGACGGCTTCCGGGAATTTGGCTGGATGAGCTGTCGCCATGCAGACCATCGGAATATCCCGACGGCGGCGGGTTTTGCGTGCCGCTTCCACGCCAATAGCCGTGTGTGGATCTAGCAAGTATTCAGTGTTTTCCCACATATCGGCGATCATTTTAATCATCGCATCATCATCCAGCCGATAGCTGGTGAAGAGCTCTCTGGCTTTCGCCAATGCAGTATCGCTCAAGGCTAACTTGCCAGTTTGTTTGAAATTAGCCATCAGTTCGTTAATGGCGTTGCCATCACGGTCATACAGGTCAAACAGCATCCGCTCAAAGTTACTGGATACCATGATGTCCATCGACGGCGATAGGCTATGAACTAGGTCATGCAGGCTGTGATCGTTGTTGCTGATACAGCGGTGCAGAATATCGTTGGCATTGGTGGCAACGACCAGCTGGTCGATGGGCAGGCCCATGCGTTTGGCCAGATAACCCGCAAAAATATCGCCGAAGTTACCGGTGGGCACGGAGAACGCCACGGGACGATGGGGCGCACCCAACGCCAGACCGGCATAAAAATAGTAGACGATCTGGGCCATAATCCGTGCCCAGTTAATGGAGTTCACTGCTACTAACTGACGATCTTCTGGCAGAAAAGATTGATCACCGAAGCTGTTCTTCACCATGTTCTGACAATCGTCGAAGTTACCGTCTATGGCAATATTAAAGACATTCTTTTCCAACACGGTGGTCATCTGCCGACGCTGTACTTCGGACACCCGGTTATGCGGATGCAGGATAAAGATATCTACGTTATCACTGTGACGACAGCCTTCAATGGCGGCTGAACCGGTATCACCGGAGGTCGCCCCCATGATCACTACCCGCTGGTTGCGCTTTTTCAACACGTAGTCCAGCAGATTGCCGAGAAATTGTAGAGCGAAGTCTTTGAAGGCGAGGGTTGGCCCCTGAAACAACTCAAGAATAAATTCGTTGTGCGCGGTTTGCACCAGCGGTGCAATAGCGTCATGACGGAACGTGCTATAGGTCTTATCGATCAATTCGCGCAGGTCGTCATCTGGCACTTCACCGGCCACAAAGGGCGACATAATCTTAAAAGCCAACTCTTGGTAGGATAACCCAGCCCAGGAGGCAATTTCTTCCGCAGAAAACTGTGGCAGGGTTTCCGGCACATAGAGCCCGCCATCACTGGCGAGACCGGCCAGAATGGCTTCTTCAAATGTCAGTGCAGGCGCCTGCCCACGGGTACTGATGTATTTCACAATAAAGGCCTATTTACTCTGTAATTTATTACGCTATTACTTTTTATACTGGGATCTGCCAACACTTGGTTCAATTAAAAAATTAGCATACTGCATGACATAAAATTTAGCTTAAGGATTCCACTCGAATTCGAACAACGTCGCCTGCTGTAGCATCCAGTGCCTGAATTTTCTCCACCGCTTCATCAAGATGTTTCTCTATCGCTCGGTCGGTGATAAGAATCAACGGAACGTGGTCACTGTCCGCTTCCGGTTCTTTCTGGATAACGGCTTCAACACTAATGTCTGCATCACTCAGAACCTGAGTGATTTTGGCCAACACACCGGGAACATCCAGTGCGGTGATCCGTAAATAATAAGCAGTTTCTACCTCATCGATCGGTAGTATCTCAATATGGTTCAACTGGCCCGGCTGGAAACCCAAGTGGGGCACACGGTGTTCTGGGTCTGCTGTCAGAGTACGGGCCAGATCAACAATATCAGCAATCACCGATGAAGCGGTCGGCTCAGCGCCAGCGCCAGCGCCATAGTAAAGCGTAGGGCCCACTGCATCACCTTTTACCAACACCGCGTTCATCACGCCGTCTACATTGGCGATCAATTGTTTGGCTGGAATCAGTGTTGGATGAACGCGAAGCTCAATACCGCCGTTATCGCTATAAGTGCTGCGACGGGCAATCCCCAGATGCTTGATGCGATAGCCCAGCTGCTGGGCATAGGTAACATCCTGAGGATCCACTTTGCTGATGCCTTCGGTGAAGACTTTTTCAAATTGCAGAGGGATACCAAATGCCAAAGAAGCCAGAATAACCAGCTTGTGGGCGGCATCGATTCCTTCCACATCAAAGGTGGGGTCGGCCTCTGCATAGCCCAGCGCTTGAGCTTCTTTTAACACATCGGCAAAGTCACGGCCTTTATCTCGCATCTGGGTGAGAATAAAGTTACCGGTGCCATTAATAATTCCCGCCAGCCACTCGATGCGATTGGCAGACAATCCTTCACGAATTGCCTTGATAATAGGAATGCCACCCGCCACGGCTGCTTCAAAGGCAACAGTTACACCTTTTTCTTTAGCCGCTTCAAAAATTTCGTTACCAAATTCAGCAATGAGCGCCTTGTTCGCGGTGACCACATGCTTGCCATTTTCAATGGCTCTAAACACCAAGTCTTTAGCGACGGTAGTGCCACCGATTAGCTCCACCAGAATATCGATATCGGGGTTGTCTGCCACCTCAAAAATATCTCTGGAGACACTGATGTCACCCAACTCACAAGCAGGGTTGTCTCGTCTCGCACCCACTTGGGTGATGACGATTTGGCAACCTGCACGGGCGTTAATCTCGTCAGCATTCCGGTTCAGCACATTCACTGCACCGCTGCCCACTGTTCCCAAACCACAAATGCCAATTTTTACAGAATTCAACATGTTCGCCTTAACGTTAAAACTGGGGGTTACAACCAAGGTTCAAAACCAGAGCCACACCCTATTCAATCAATAGTGATAGAGCCTTGTTAGATAGCGCCCTTCTTATAAGCACATTGCTTAAAGGCTCATTTCCTCTCATTCAGGCTAAAAATGGTCGTCTACACATCGCGCTACAAAAGGATGGCAACCTTAATAGTCGTCACCGATACTGTCAATGAGGGAAAGGCCCACATTAACGCATAAAAGCTACTGTCAATGCGGGAAACCGAGTGATCGTAGGATATTATCTTCGCATCCAAATCTATCACTATCCGGGTATTAATTAACCCCGATAACTTTCAATAATTCTGGGGCGGGGCGATAACCGGGCAACAACGTGCCATCTTCCATAATCAGTGCAGGCGTTCCTGTCACACCCGCCTCTTGCCCTAGGGCATATTGAGCGGCAACAGGGTTATCCTTACAGACATTCTCGGGGATAGGCTGCCTGTTTTTAAGCGCGGTCAGTGCTGCAAATTTGTCCTCAGCACACCAAGCAGATGCTATTTTTCGGTAGGATGGAGAGCCTACGCCCGCCCTGGGGAATGCCAGGTAACGCACTTCAACACCGGCCATGTTCAAACCCGGCAGCGCCTCATTGTGTAACTTTTGACAATAACCACAATCCACATCGGTAAAGACATAAATGACGGCTTTGGTTTCATCCACGGCTGGAAAAATAATCATATCGTCCTTGGGAACAGCGTCCATCAGCCCCTTGCGGATACGAGCTGCCTCCAAATCTTTTACGGGCATAAAGAGTCCGGGACGAGCGTGATACATATCGCCGGTAATAAGGTACTCACCCGTCTGGCTCGCATAAACAAACTGCGTGCCGTTGACTCTCACAATATATAGCCCATCGATGGGGCTTGTCTCTACAGCGCCAAAGCTTAAGTCGGGCCGGGCCGCTTTAAGGTTGTCCTTAATTGTTTTAGCGACGGCTTCTGATACAGGCTCCGCATTAGCCGCGCCCAACAGAAGGATTGCGACCATAAAACCAACAATACTTTTTATCATAAATCTATGTCTCTTTTCCGGGTAACCTGTCAGTAACTATTCATCAGCCCAAGGTATTATGCCAAGAACCATTGCGTATTGGAGTCTATTAGACAAGCAGGGTTCCACTCAACCCCAAGCGCTCCTCTCACAGACCGCTGGTCGCACTATCGTCACCCTCTGGGATGGTGTTCTTCATGTAACGATTTCATGCGACTACTGGCCACATGAGTGTATATCTGAGTAGTCGATAGATCGCTGTGCCCCAGCAACAGCTGAACCACTCTCAGGTCTGCCCCATGATTCAGCAAATGCGTGGCAAACGCATGGCGCAAGGTATGCGGGGATAACGGTTTATCAATACCTGCCTGTTGAACATGCAGCTTCAGACGATACCAAAAAGTCTGCCGGGTCATTTCCTGTGCACGGGTGCTAGGAAACAACACATCACTCTGAACCGCCTTGAGCAACATCGGGCGTGAGTCTTTCACATATCGATCCAGCCAGCTCAGCGCTTCATCACCCAAGGGCACCATACGCTCCTTGCTACCTTTACCAAAGACACGAACCACCCCCTGACGAGTATTCACCTGATGAAGCCTTAACCCGACTAATTCAGACACTCTCAAACCAGTAGCATAGAGCACTTCCAGCATGGTGCGATCACGCAAGCCTAACGGAGTGTCAGTATCCGGTGCTGCCAGCAATGCCTCCACATCCGATTCAGAAAGACTCTTGGGTAACGGCCTACCCAGCTTTGGGTTATCCACCAAGGCTGTAGGGTCCACCTGAACCCGGTTTTCCCTCAATAGATAACGGTAGAACCCACGCAGACAAGATAGCTGGCGAGCAGTAGAGCGTGTTGCCACTCCCTCTGCAAACCGATGCGCCAAATAACGCTGCACATCTATACCGGCGACGCTCATCAATGACTGGCCATAAGAGGAAAACCAAACACCAAAGGCATGTAGATCACGGCGATAGGCTTCCAGCGTGTTTTGACTCAATCCTTTTTCCATCCAGATAGCATCCAGATAGGTATCGATAAGCTGCTGATCTGCCGAGCTAATAGCCATGGGTTACTCTAACCGGGCAAGATGTGACGAACAAGGGAACGCAGACAAAGAGAAAGGGGGGGGATAGTGACTGCACCTAGATTGGAATAATAATATTTACCCAAGAAATTTATCCAAAAAAAAGACACCAACAAGTGGTGTCTTTTTAATTCGGAAGAAGAACTCAGCCGAGTTTTTCTTTAATACGTGCCGCACGACCAGACAGTTCGCGCAAGTAGTACAACTTAGCCTGACGAACATCACCACGACGCTTAACAGTGACACTTTCAACCAATGGGCTGTAGGTCTGGAAAGTACGCTCTACACCAACACCGCTGGAGATTTTACGAACGGTAAAGGCAGAATTCAAAGCACGGTTACGCTTGCCAATAACAACGCCTTCAAAGGCCTGCAAACGTTCACGGGTGCCTTCCTTTACTTTTACCTGAACGACAACAGTGTCACCTGGAGAAAAAGGAGGCAGTTCTTTAGACATTTGCTCCGCTTCAATTTGGGCAATAATTGGATTTTTGTTACTCATGGTTTGCTCCTCAGCTTTTATCTGTTGGTGGCTTTCCACCTTTTTGAGTAGCGTCGCACTGAGAGGAAAACATTCGGACTTTTTTCATCCTAGCTGCTTTCATCAGCCGACTCTTTGTCGACACTTTCTTTTATTAACGTGTCCAATAATTTCTGTTGCTCATCACTGAGCTTCAATTTCTCTAATAAGTCCGGGCGTCTCTGCCAGGTTCGTTTCAATGACTCAGCAAGTCGCCATTGACGTATTTTTCCATGGTTACCTGAAAGTAAAACTTCAGGTACTGTCAAATTCTCGTACTGCTCTGGCCGGGTGTAGTGAGGACAATCCAATAGCCCTTCGGCAAAGGAGTCCTGACCCGCTGAATCCTCGTGACCCAATGCACCCGGTAATTGCCGTATTAGGGCATCGAGCATAACCATCGCTGGGAGCTCTCCGCCACTGAGGACGTAATCACCAATTGACCATTCCTCATCCACTTCAAGCTGGATAAGGCGCTCATCAACACCTTCATAACGCCCTGTAACCAGGATCAGGTTCTCTCGGGTGACCAGTGTTTCCACGCCACCCTGATCAAGCACTCTGCCCTGTGGCGACAGATACACAACTGTCGCTGGCCCACCGATCCATTCTCTGGCTTCGGCAATGGACTGCCTTAATGGCTCGACCATCATCACCATTCCTGGACCGCCGCCATAGGGCCGATGGTCTACTGTCTGATGACGATCACTGGTATGGGATCTCGGATTAAAAAGTGCCACATCCAGCAAGCCCTGTTTGATTGCCCGCCCACTGATACCATAATCGGTAAGTGCGGCGAACATTTCGGGAAACAGCGTGACCAGAGCTACCTTCATTGTCACATTGCTCCACTAATCTTGTATTACCTAACGATCTTCTTGACTGAAGTCTGATGCTAGAACTCTGGGTCCCAGTCAACTTCAATCTTACGAGCTTCAAGATCAACCCGTATCACAAACTGTTCCGTGTAGGGGATCAATCGCTCTTCACGATCCAGACTCTCTTTATCTCCCTTAACGACCAATACATCATTGGCGCCAGTCTCCATTAAACTCTCTACCACACCAAGACGTTTATCACCCTGACAGGTAATGACGGCAAGGCCTTCAAGCTGGTGCCAGTAGTATTCACCTTGCTCCAGCTCTGGAAACTGCGATCTTTCTACGACGATATCTAACTGGCAATATTGTTTGGCAACTTCCCGGTCATCAACACCGGCAATGTGAACCAACAATCCCTTGTTCGTAGTTCTACATTGATCAACTTCAATCTCTCGACACCCCTCGGGAGTCTTTAGCCACCAAGGTGGGTACTGAAAGATATCTTCTTCGAGCTCAGTAAAGGAGTGGACCTTCACCCAACCCTTAATGCCATGAACAGTGGTAACTCGCCCAACGACAACGGGATCGACGGGGACAGAATCAACCGGACTCATCTTACTCGGACGACGCTTTCAAAAGCCTAACAATCCAAAACCTAGTAATTAGGCTTGAGCTTGAGCTGCGGCTTCTTTTACCAAGTTAGTCACGCGCTCAGATAAACCAGCACCCTGGCCTACCCAGTGCTGTACACGCTCAACGTCAACACGCAGGCGCTCTTCTTGGCCACGAGCAACCGGGTTGAAGAAACCAATACGCTCGATATAACGACCGTCGCGAGACTTACGGCTATCAGTGACATTGATGTGATAAAACGGGCGCTTTTTGGAGCCCCCACGAGCCAAACGAATAGTTACCATGAAGCTTCTCTTCTGTATTAACTGTCTTAAATTATTTGCAGCTACATCCACTATATGGTCATAGCACAATGCTAAGCAAAAAACCGAGCATCTGCGAAGGCGCGGGATTATATCGAAAACATTGGGGCGTGTATAGCTTGAAACCCCGCTTGCGCGAGTATTCAAACACTAGTCAAAAGCAACTCAAAATGGGAATTTTCCACCACCTGGAGGAAGCCCACCCGGCGGCATTCCTCCACCAGGCATACCTCCGCCGGGGAAACCACCAGAAGGCATACCACCCGCCATTCCCCGCATCATTCGCTCCATACCCTTGCCCTTCATTTTTTTCATCATCTTACCCATCTGCTTATGCTGTTTGAGCAAGCGATTAAGATCCTGGAGGGTGGTGCCTGAGCCTTGCGTGATACGACGTTTACGTGAACCGTTAAGGATATCCGGATTCGTACGTTCGGCAGGGGTCATGGAGTTAATAATGGACTCCATCCGGCCAAACTGTTTTCCCATATTAGCCTGCTCGACCATCTGGGACATGTTACCCATGCCGGGGAGCTTTTCGAGCATACTTGAGAAGCCACCCATATTATTCATTTGTTGTAGCTGATCACGTAAATCATTTAGGTCAAATTTCTTGCCCTTAGCCACTTTTTTTGCCAGTTGTTCCGCTTTCTTGCGATCAACTTTTTGCTCAACCTCCTCGATAAGGGACATCACGTCGCCCATACCGAGAATTCGCGATGCAATTCGCTCTGGATGGAATGGTTCTAACGCATCGATTTTTTCACCCACACCGAGGAACTTGATAGGCTTGCCGGTCACTTGCCGTACCGACAAGGCCGCGCCGCCACGGGCATCACCATCTACTTTGGTGAGTATCACACCGGTCAATGGAAGAGCATCGCTAAAGGCTTTAGCGGTCACTAGTGCATCTTGCCCAATCATGGCATCGATGACGAAGAGTGTTTCTACCGGGTTGACCGCCTTGTGAAGCTGTTGGATTTCTTCCATCAGCACTTCATCTATATGCAGACGACCGGCAGTGTCCACCAGCAACACATCTACAAATTTGGTCTTGGCCGACTGCACTGCATTGAGCGCAATATCTACCGGCTTTTGGTCAGCTGAGCTAGGGAAAAACTCTACGCCTACCTCACTTGCCAATGTTTCCAATTGCTTGATCGCGGCAGGGCGATAGACATCCGCACTCACCACCATCACTTTTTTCTTTTGGCGCTCCTTAAGGAACTTGGCTAATTTCGCGACGGAGGTCGTTTTACCCGCCCCCTGTAAACCGGCCATCAATACTACTGCGGGCGGCTGGGCAGCGAGGTTAAGCTCCTCATTGCTGTCGCCCATCACATGCTCAAGCTCTGCCTGAACGATTTTCAGGAACTGTTGGCCAGGGTTTAGGCTTTGACTAACCGCCAGCCCCAAGGCGCGCTGCTTTACCCCTTCCACAAACGTTTTCACCACCGGCAATGCCACATCGGCTTCCAGTAGCGCCATTCGCACTTCACGCAGGGTTTCCTGAATATTTTCCTCGGTAAGGCTGGCCTTACCAGTAATTTTTTTCAGGGATAAAGATAAGCGGTCGCTCAGGTTTTCAAACATTGCCATGGTGATTCTGTCGTCATTTCGTCAATTTAAGGGCACGAGAGTATAACCGAAAGTAACACAGGTTTGGGATGACCTCTTTTCGACTCGGGCTATCTATGACACACTTTGCCTTCAAATAGCGAATAACAAACTTATGCTTAGCGCCACCGCAGCCATTGCCCTTTATCTTTGTGCATCCCTCTACCAAGTGCTGCAATTGCGCAAGCATCCGGCATTGCGTGTTGCCCCACTACAGCTGATTGCCGCTATAGCCATAGCCCTGCATGGATACGCCTGTATGCAGTGGGTCTTCACTGACTGGGGCCTAGACTTTGGATTGCTCCCGATGAGCGCCACGATTCTCTTCACTATCAACCTGATAGTCTTGGTCAGTAGCTTGCGAAAACCGGTACACAACTTGTTTCTACTGCTATTCCCGATGACAGCACTGATCCTTGCCATCACTCTGGTGACCGGCAGTGGCGGCACATTTTCGAAGTCGGTATCTGCGCCCATTGGGGCTCACATTTTCATCTCCATACTCGCGTACAGCTTGATGACTATTGCTGCATTTCAGGCGTCATTACTCGCGCTTCAGAACTGGCGACTTCGCCACAAACACTTGAGCAATTTCTTGCAAACCATCCCACCACTACAAACTATGGAATCCCTGCTGTTTGAAGTACTTTGGGCCGGCTTCGGATTACTCACCCTGTCGTTACTGACCGGATTTTTGTTCTTTGAAGATTTCTTCGCACAACACTTGGCCCACAAAACGGTGTTCTCATTATGTGCATGGCTTTTCTACGCCATTCTTCTATGGGGACGACATGTTAAGGGCTGGCGAGGCAACACGGCGATTCGTTGGACATTGGTTGGATTCAGCGCCATGGTTCTGGCTTATTGGGGCAGCAAATTTGTCATGGAGGTCATTCTGAGCTGACTTCATATTCGGGACTGATTGTCAGGCGCCCACTACTTGATATCGCCGCTATATAGATAGCTCTATAGGCATCTTGCACAAACCAAGGTATCGCACAGAAAGGTTGCTAACTACCCCAAACTTCTTCAACATGTCTGGCCCAATATGAAAATGAGGTCTTTCCTCCTTTGGACGACACACCCCTTTGGCTGCTTTTCACAATACTGGGCTGCCTACTTTTAATATCCGCATTCTTTTCCGGCTCCGAAACGGCCATGATGTCGCTCAATCGTTATCGGTTGAAGCACCTACGCAAACACCATAGCGGTGCCCGGCGAGCCTACAAACTATTAAAGCGTCCTGACCGGCTGATTGGCATTATTCTGATTGGAAACAATCTGGTGAACATCTTAGCCTCGGCAATTGCGACCGTTATTGCCCTACGCCTTTATGGTAACGCTGGTATTTTTATTGCTACCCTACTGCTCACCCTGGCCATACTTATCTTTTCAGAAGTCACACCCAAAACTCTAGCTGCACGGCACCCGGAAGGTATCGCATTCTCGGCAAGTCATATATTAAGCCCCCTTCTTATCCTGTTTTACCCCGCAGTCTGGCTGGTTAACCATTTATCCAATGGCCTGCTAAGACTTTTTGGCGTGAACCCCAACAAAGGGGTCGACGACAGTCTCAGTAAAGAAGAAATACGCTCGGTGGTGGATGTCTCCAGCGGAAACATCCCCGACCACCAAGGGATGCTGATTAACATCCTCGACCTGGAAACCGTGACAGTGAACGACATCATGGTACCCCGCAACGAAATTGTGGGGCTCGACATGGAAGAAAATATCGAAGCGCTACTCGATACCATTATCAACTGTGGGTATACCCGCCTGCCGATATACAGTGGCAACATCAACAATGTGCATGGGCTTTTACATATGAAGTCTGTTGCCCGCTTGTTACGCAGTGGAGGAGAAGGCTTAACCAAGGAAGCTATCAAACGTTTTGCCAGAGAACCTAACTTCGTGCTGGAAAACACCCCTCTCAACAAGCAGTTACTAAACTTTCAGCGTGACCGACGGCGCATGGGGCTGGTGGTTGACGAGTACGGTGAAGTTGAAGGACTGGTGACAATGGAGGATATTCTTGAGGAGATTGTCGGCGATTTCACCACGAATAAAGCAGAAGATGAACAGGAAGAGATTGTCGCTCTGGACAAGAGCATGTACGAAATAGGTGGCTCAGCCACCATTCGAGATATAAACAAGGCTAACAACTGGGACCTGCCAACCGATGGCCCGAAAACGATCAATGGCCTTGCATTAGAGCACTTGGAAAATATTCCCGATGGCCACGTAACATTTACTATTGGGCCCTATCGCTTCGAAACGCTGGAGCTAAAAAACAAGATGGTGGCCAAACTGAGGGTTAAACGCTTGCTGCTCAAAAACAGTAGTGATGACACTGACGAAGAAGACGAAGACTAGCTCATACTGCGTTCTTTCTCCACAAGCCGGGAATCGCGCCCCAACTAACTACAGAGAATGAACTGACCGCCCAATATCAGGCAAAGGGATTATTTTCTCTCGCTCGCTCTCCCGCCTTCACAATGACATCCAATCGCTCGTCATCCTCCATCAATAGCCACTCTCTAATTTCCTTGGAAGTGCGATAACAACCAATGCAAAGATCCTTTTCGTTCATCGCACAGATCGAAACACAGGGTGAAGTGATGGTTCCTGACATAGTTCTTCCAATATAGGTTAATGGTGATGGATTTAGAGGAGAGAAATTATCGGGTAAATAAGCCCCAAGTTGCAACAATGGAGCTGCAACTATATTCCAATGATAATCTGGACAAACTTTGTCATATTAATGAATCAATCGATATTGGGCCTTAGGTCAGACTTGTCCGGGTAGTACAAATTGATACCTGCATCTAATGTCAGATTGAGAAAATTGATCAGCACCACCAAAGAAAAACCCCAAATACGATAGCCCTGATAAATATAACAGGGCATACGTAGACTGTAATCAGGACCGGTGAAGCGCTCAACCGTCAGGTTAGATTGATCCAGAAAATACCGAAGCGGCACACGAAACACGGCATCCAACTCATCAGGATTAGCCGTGAATGATTGCTCAGGAGACACTAGCCCTACGTAGGAACTCACTCGCATGCTGTGCCGGGTCTGATTTACCGGCAAGCTGGCAATCACCTCAACCGACTCTGGTGGCAAATCTATTTCTTCATGTGTTTCCCGAAGCGCTGTCATTAACAAGTCATTATCGCCCGGCTCCCACTTGCCGCCCGGAAAGGCCACCTCACCAGCATGGGATCTAAGGTGTTCAGCACGCTTGGTTAAAATAATTTTGGGGTCATCCTGCTCGCAGGTCAGCGCAAGCAAAATAGCCGCCTCACCCAATTCGTCATCAATGGGCATTGAACGCCCAATTGGAAGGGATTCCAGTCGGTGTGTAATTAAGCTCAACATATCTTAGCCATTTTAGAGGTAGCCCACATTTATATATACTAATCACTGAAACAGTGCTTTTTATTACTTTAGAGATGTTTTATGAACTTTTGCAGTCAATGCGGTAAATCTATCAGTCTTAAAATTCCAGATGGAGACAACCGTGAACGACATGTTTGCGACCACTGCGATACCATCCACTATCAAAATCCCCGCGTTATTGCTGGATGCATCCCCGTTGTAGGTGATCAAGTCCTTTTGTGCCGACGTGCAATCGAGCCACGATACGGACTATGGACACTGCCAGCAGGATTTATGGAGAATGGTGAATCTACTCTTCAGGGGGCACTTCGTGAGTGTGTAGAAGAAGCTAATGCCCGAATCGACAACCCTAGACTAAGTGGTATCTTCGATATCCCCCACATCAACCAGGTTTATGTTTTCTATCGCGGCATGATGAACAATATGAATTTTAGCCCCGGCGCCGAATCTCTAGAGGTGGAACTGTTTCGAGAACAGGATATTCCCTGGCATGAACTAGCCTTTCCCGTGATTGAACTAGCGCTGCACTATCATTTTGAAGATGCTAAATGTGACCGAACTGATGTGCGAACCGGCACCATCGAACGACCATGGCAAAGCCCAAGGTCCTGACTGATTGCTGTGAATACTTATCAATGAAGTGATGACTGAGCACCCAACGCTACCAAAACGATCTATACCATAATTTCTGTTAGCGGCCATACATCATAGGCAGGCTCTTCATAAGGGTGGGATGTTAAAAGTGCCCTGACGGCTCCTTGGATCACCTCATCTGCACAGACCATCTCAACTCGATACTCCTCAACCTTTTCCAGCTCACCCACCTGCCCCTGGTAAGGTGAACTCCCCTGCAATGGACGAAACTGTCCTTCACCTAACACCTGCCAAGAACAGTATTCATAATCACCTATGCATCCGGCACCTGCATCAAACACAGCCTGTTTCACTGCATCTACATGACTCACTGGAACAAAGAAAACTAATTTATACATAGCATTACCTATTTAAGTTGGGACACGAGCGAGACTTGAACTATTAGATGCCCACCACTCCAACCAAACAAGATTCGGCCATTTATAATCTACTCTACTCTTTATATTTATGCATTACACAACTGGCTTATACTCATTCTTATGGTAATTTATATAAAGCAACTCTTATAAAGACCCGATCATAAGGGACCATTCTATAGGGAACCAACCCATAGGGAGCCAATGAATTCATGAGATCGCCCGACCTAAGTATTCTTGAACAATTTCGGCGCAATTTTGTTGCACTGGTCAGCTTGGTCATTGCGGTAACCAGCCTGAGTTATACCAGTTGGCGCAATGAACAAACGGAAGAAAATCGTAACTATCGAGTCGCTGCATTCGAAACCCTGCTCAAGCTAGGGGAGCTACAACAGCTGGTTTTTCACCGTCACTATGATCAGGAATTGGACAAGGGCAATCCTCGCGCTGGCTGGGCTTATGTCTTAACAATTCGTGACTTGTCCATGTTATTACCTACCCCAGTACCAGAAAGCACAAAAGAGCTAACGGACACCTGGGGCTACCATTGGCAAGGGCTCGGAAGCAATCAAGATAGTGCCGACGCCATTACTCAGGCCATAGATAACAGCCGCAATAACACATTGGCTCTTTTACAATCACTCAATTAGGCTCAACACGGCAGCTTGGCTTGTACATGAGATTTTCTGCTATCCATTACAGTCCCCCACTTAAGCACCGCAAGCCTCCAATAGTCCGATTGCTCTAAATCAATTGGATTGAAATAAAGTCCCTACAACTACTCAGTACTTATTGCTTCTCCACTTAATATAACTGATAATCATTATCATTCACAATGATTGCATGCCATTTATGACAGTACAGTTCGATCAACTACAAACTGGTGACCGCGCCAAAGTCAGTGGCTTTAGGAACGTCCCCGAGTCATACCGAAACCGGCTGATGAGCTTGGGGTTAACACCTGGTACACCTTTCCTGGTGCAGCATCGCGCGCCTCTGGGTGACCCAGTAGCAATCCTTGTTAGAGGATTCCGCCTCAGCTTACGGGTTCATGAGGCAGAAGGGATGACAGTAGAACGGCTATGAATCAAGAATTCACCATTGCCTTGGTGGGAAATCCAAACTGTGGCAAAACGACTCTATTCAACGCACTAACCGGCACCCACCAAAAAGTAGGCAACTGGTCAGGCGTCACCGTAGAGCAAAAAACAGGGCACTTTAAACACGCTGACGCCACGTTCCAGGTAGTAGATCTGCCGGGCACCTACTCATTACACGTTTCCTGCGAAGAAGACTCTCTTGACCAACAAATTGCTCAACGGTTTGTTCTGGAAGACTCTGCCGACCTGATTGTCAATATTATTGATGCTTCCTGCCTGGAGCGCGGGCTCTACCTCACCACTCAGCTGATGGATGCCGGCATCCCCATCGTCATAGCGCTGAATATGATGGATGTGGCAGACCAAAACGGTATTCATATTGACCCCTATGAACTCTCAGAAAAAATAGGTTTTCCGGTGGTATCACTGGTGGCTAGTCGCCGAGAGGGGATCGGGACATTAATCGATGTGGCCAGCAACTACCTGCACAAACAAAATTACAAACCGCTCCCGGTCACGGTATCTGATCCACTGGAAAATACGGCAAAACAACTCCTTGCATTGATGGCTCAGCACCAGCCAGAGACCTCTCGGCTACAGGCAACTGCTGTACTAGAACGAGATGCAGCGGTACTCAACCAGTTTCCAGAAGACTTACAGCGGAAAATGGAAGCTGTGGTAGACATCCTGGAGCAACAGCTCAATTGCAGTGCCGCTGACGCCCTAATTACTGATCGTTATAGCTGGATCAACAAGACCACTGCCGGCGCTGTTCACCACGACACCCAAGCCAGGAGATCAATTTCTGACTATCTCGATGCCATATTGCTGAACCGGTTCCTGGCCTTCCCCGCCTTTCTTGGGGTGATGTATCTGATGTTTATGGTGACCATCAATTTTGGTGGCGCTTTTATTGATTTCTTTGATATTGCAGCCGGGGCCATTTTTGTGGAGTTGCCACGACAACTGCTCACCGCTCTTCATCTACCACAGTGGCTGGTGACCTTGATTGCGGACGGTGCTGGAGGAGGTATACAGCTGGTTGCCAGCTTCCTGCCAGTGATAGGCACCCTGTTTCTATTCCAGACTTTTCTAGAAGACTCTGGTTATATGGCCCGGGCAGCATTTATCCTAGACCGTCTAATGCGCAGCATCGGGCTACCCGGTAAATCCTTCGTACCGTTAGTGGTAGGTTTTGGCTGTAATGTACCCTCAGTTATGGCCAGTCGTGTACTGGATACATATCAGGACCGCCTGCTCACCATATTAATGGCACCCTTTATGTCCTGTGGTGCCAGGCTAACGGTCTACATCTTGTTTGCCACGGCCTTCTTTACGACCAATGGGCAGAATGTGGTATTTGGCCTCTACATCATCGGTATCGCCCTTGCGGTGTTAACCGGCATGCTGGTTCGCCGAAAAATGCTGAGTCGTGAAATCACTCCCTTTCTTATGGAGTTACCCAACTACCACGTCCCCACCATAAAAGGACTGCTAATCCATAGCTGGCAACGCCTAAGAGGCTTTCTGCTACGAGCAGGCAAGGCCATTGTGCTCGTGGTGATCGCACTGAATTTTGTTAATTCCATTGGCACCGATGGCAGCTTCAACAACCAAAACACCGAACGATCCCTGCTGTCCGCCATTGGCAAAACCATTACACCAATATTAGAACCACTAGGCGTAAAAGAGGGCAACTGGCCGGCTACGGTGGGTATATTTAGTGGTATCTTTGCCAAGGAAGTGGTGGTCGGCACATTAGATGCGCTCTACTCAGATATGGCTCGTAGTGAAAATGGCCCATCTATAAAAGAACCAGTACACATTAGCGCCATGTTGTCTGAAGCGGTTAACACGATCCCCGAAAATCTCGCTAAAGTAAACAATATGTGGGGCGACCCTCTAGGCCTGAGCATCGGCGACCTGACTAATGAGCAGACCTCTGCCGAAGCCCAAGAGGTAGAACTCACTACCATCGTCTTGATGCAACAGTTGTTCGATGGCCAATTGGGTGCCTTCTGCTACATTCTGTTTGTGCTGCTGTACATGCCCTGTGTCGCCACACTAGGCGCTATCTATAAGGAAGCGGGCGGGGCTTGGGCTTTTTTCTCAGCCACCTGGAATACGTTACTGGCGTACTCTGTCGCGGTGATCGTTTATCAATTGGGCACGTTGCCCGCTCACCCACAACAATCCCTGCTATGGACCGGGGCTATGCTACTGATTATGTTTGTTGGCTATCTGCTGTTGATACAGTTCGGTAAAAAACAAGTTCGCAATGAAGACCTGATACCAGCAGTCAATCTGCACTAAGGACATGCGGCGCTGATGGACTATTTATAAACGAACAATCTTGTAAATAACGTCACTACAAACACCGATGTCTAGCAGACAAGATACCTATAAAGACTAAAGGCTACTGGCGCTAAAACTTTTCAATTGCCCGCAACAACTGGCGACAAGTAATCTGTCCAACTAATTTTCCATCTTGGACTACAGGACAGCGCCGATACCGCAGCTTCAGCATTTCCTGCGCCACATCCACAATATCCGCATGGGGAGACACAGAATATACATCTGTGCTCATAAAGCTTTCTACTGGGCCAACACTGGTTTCTTCGTTGTACATGGCGCTCAAAATCCCCTTCAGGCAGTCCATCTCCGACAGGACACCCAACAAGTGATTCTCATCATCCACCACACACAAACCTGAAATCTTATATTCTAAAATTAATTCTACGGCATCACACAGATCGGCGCCGGCTTTCACCTTGACCGGATTAGGCAGCATATAATCTTTAAGCTCTACAGATCGCAACATATTGATACCTTCTTATTTTTACCATTTTCAGAATACTAAACAAATAGCCAACTGCAAACTATTTGTACCTAGAAAAACCCACCCACATAGACCATAAGTGGTTGGGGGAAAACACCCAGCCAAACCACCAACACAGCCAGCAATACCGCCACAGTCTCACCCAACCATGGGACAGAGTGCTCGGTAGCGTTATTATCGTCCTGAAGCGTCATGGTATAAATGATTCGTAAGTAGTAGTAGATACCAATAGCGCTACCCAAAACCAATGCCGCTAACAGCACCCATAGTGTGCCCTCAATACCGGCTGTAAAGATATAAAATTTACCGATAAAACCAACCGTTAGGGGTATTCCTGCGAGAGACAACAGCGAGAGCGATAAAATTCCTGCTAATAATGGCCGATGCCAAAACAACCCGGTGAGGTCTGTCACCAACTGTTTTTCCTCACCACCATCACTGGACAGCAAACTGATAACAGCAAACGCTGCCAGCGTGGTCACCACATAAGCCACCACGTAGTAACTCGCCGCCTCTACAGCCAGTTTACTTCCACCCAACATACCGAGAGCCACCAGCGTTATTAATAAATAGCCAAAATGTGCAATTGAGGAATAGGACAAAAGTCGCTTTAGATTTTGTTGCTTCAATGCCAGCAGATTACCCACTAGCATAGAGGCCACTGCCAGCACACTCAGGGCAGTAAGCAATGTAGTGTATTGATGCAATTGTGCCTGCACGAATAGGCGCAGTAATACAGCAAAAATAGCCCCCTTAGAAACCGTAGCCAAGAACCCTGTTACCGGCAAGGGCGCACCCTCATACACATCAGGGGTCCACATATGAAACGGCACCACAGACAATTTAAAACTGATACCCGCCAAGACCAATGCCGAACCAGTGAGGATCAACACCTGATTGTCTGAAGCCCCAGTAAGCCGATCACCAATACCGATAAACGAAAGGCTTCCCAGCGCCGCATATAGCAAGGCGAAACCAAACAACAACACTGCCGAGGCGCAACCCGACAACACCAGATACTTAATGCTCGCCTCCAGAGGTAGTTTTCCTCGCTCGGGATAGGCAATCATCGTGTACAACGAGACCCCAAGTAATTCCATACCCAGCAACAAGGAAGCCACATGATTGGCAAATGCCAATACCAATGCGCCCAAAGTGGCCAGCAACAGCAATAGATAAAACTCTTCACTGCGTGCCTTGAGATGCCTCAGATACTCCCAAGCCAACAACGTACTCGCCAGAGAAACACCCAACAGTAGTACCGTGAAAAACATACCGAAGGCATCAACACTTAGCAGCGATAGCTGCTGTGGGCCGACCGCTACCGCCAGAGGAATAGAAGCCAGTGTCAGCAGCAAACCCGCCACGGTAAACCCCGCAGTCAGTGCATGTCCACGCCGAAAGGAAATCAGTAGCATCAGCAGTACTATAGCTATGGACAGCACTATTAACGGCAATATCGACTGGAGTTCAATCATCGTCATGGCATCAACCCCGCAACCTTTGTAGGCTCAGTCACACTACCCACCATCTGCATTAGGCTATCCAGTACTGGCTGGGCTGTGTCAAGTACAGGCTGGGGATAAAGACCCAGCCATATCAAACCCACAATCATTACCGTCATGGTCAGCATTTCCCTGAATCCATAATCAGGAAATCGACGACCTTCATCTGGCTTACCCTGAAAAGCTCGTTGCATCATCATCAGTGAGTAGATCGCCGCGACAATCAACCCAAGAGCGGCCACTGCCGCTACCCAGGGAGCCACAGCAAAGAGCCCGACCAACACCAAGAATTCCGCTACAAAGTTGCCCAAGCCTGGCAGGCCTAACGAAGCCAATGCAAAGAACATTGCCACAGCACCCATCCTCGGCATGTTTTGCCAGAGGCCGCTCATCTTTGACATATCCCTAGTATGCATCCGCTCCTGAAGAGAGCCCGCTATCATAAATAAGGCGGCGGTACTGAAGCCATGGGCTATCATCTGCATTACTGCACCCTGAAGCGCCAAGGCATTCCAGGCAAACACGCCCAGTAGAACAAAACCCATATGGCTGACGCTGCTGTAAGCCACTAATCGCTTGAAATCATCCTGCCCCAACGCCAACACCGCACCATAGATGATCCCTGCAACGCCCAGCCCCATGGCGATGGGAGAGAACGCCAACGCTTCATTGGGAAACAGCGGAACCACAAAACGAATAAGTCCGTAAGCCCCTGTTTTTAATAATATTCCAGCAAGAATAACACTGCCCGCAGTGGGCGCCTGAGTGTGGGCATCCGGCAACCAAGTATGAAAGGGGAAACCGGGCAGCTTCACCAGAAATGCCACAAAGAAACCCAACATTAAATAGTACGCAATATCTCCGCCGACCTTGTGATCGAGCAAATCAAAATAACTGAAGCTGTATACGCCGGTGCTACTGTGATTCAGCATGACCAATGCCAAAATCGCCAGCAACATCATCAGGCCACTCACTTGGGTAAAGATAAAAAACTTCATGGAGGCATAGCCGCGGCCTTCATGACCCCAGATAGCTATCATCAAGTACATTGGTACCAGCATGACCTCCCAGAATAGGAAGAACAAAAATAGATCCAATGCCAAAAAGACACCGAGTACCCCAGCCAGAGTCCAGAGTAAATTTGCTTCAAAAAAACCAGTGCGCTGTTTGATATCAGTCCAAGAGGAACTTACTGCAACCGCTCCTAGCACCAAGGTCAAAAGGACCATCAACAAACTCAACCCATCCATGGCCAGCTCAAAGCTAATACCAAAACGAGGGATCCATTCCGCCTTATAGTGAAACAGCCACGTCGCAGCATCTGACGGATTGGGAACAATCGCGATTTGTGACCATGACAGGTCACTCATGTACACCAGAAAATAGCCCAGATCAAACAAGATGGTAAACAATGCAATCCAGCGAGGTAAAAGAGGATGTTGTCGCTCCGCCAACCAGGCAATAACACCCCCGGCTAACAGAATTAGAATCAGGTTAACCAATACCATCAGATAACCCCCAGTAACAAAGCAATCACCACAATGACACCGAAGACCATACTGGTGGCATACCAGCGCAGCCGTCCAGTTTGAGTATGACTAAGCCCCACAAAGAGCATCTGGCACACCTTCACTATCGAGTTATAGATCACATCCACCCACTCGCCACGAAGCATATAGGCCAGCCCCTTATAAGGTCGAACCAACAATCTATCGTAGAGTAAGTCCATCGCCCAACCACTGAACCAGAATTTCTTCAGCGTACGACCTAGGGAGGAATTGACCAAGCCATCAATCTTCAACTGACCACTCAGGAAAATTAGGTAGGCCAGCACCAAACCAATGAGTGGAATGGCAATTGAAATCCCCTCTATCAAATGACTGGGGTGGTGCTCACCCGCAACAGGAAACACGTCCGCCAGAGGCAGTGCAAACCAACCACCAATGATCGCCAACACACAAAGCAACGTCAGGGGTACCGCCATACGAAGACCTGGCTGCCTGTCGGGTTCGGTCTTCGCCTCACCAAAGAACACCACAAACACCAACCGGAAACTGTAAATGGCGGTCAACAGTGCGCCTAACAAGCCGCCTGCCCAGAGCCATGGGCCGGCACCGGGAAGCTCATAGGCTTGCAGTAGAATCATATCCTTGCTGAAAAACCCGGAAGTAAATGGCAATGCTGCCAGTGCCGCCGAACCAATCAAAAAGCTCCAAAATGCCACAGGCAGTCGAGTCCTCAAGCCGCCCATCTTGAAAATATTATGTTCGTGGTGCAGACAGTGAATCACCGCCCCCGCACCAAGGAATAACAACGCCTTAAAGAAGGCGTGAGTCATGAGATGAAAAATACCCGCCGTCCAGGCTCCAACCCCAAGCGCAAGGAACATATAGCCAATTTGGCTGATGGTGGAATAGGCCAAAATCCGCTTGATGTCATGCTGAACCAGAGCAGTAAAGGCTGCCATTAGAGAGGTAATCAGTCCGACCAACGCCACCGCTAACATCGCGGGAGGAGCCAGTAAAAATAGCTCGTGGGTACGCGCAATCAGGTAAACCCCGGCTGTGACCATGGTCGCCGCATGAATCAATGCACTGACTGGCGTAGGACCTGCCATCGCATCGGGCAACCACGTGTGTAATGGTAGTTGAGCTGACTTGCCCACAGCACCACCCAACAGCAACAGGCAAGCCAACACTGGCAACGTATCTCCCACCTGCCATTGACTGTTGGCGGCGGCGGCCATGGGTTGAATATCCAGCGTTCCCAATTCAGTAAAGAGGAGGAACAAACCTAGCGCCATCGCAGTATCGCCTACCCGGGTGACCACAAACGCCTTGCGAGCCGCCAACCCGTTATCGGGGTTTTGATACCAAAACCCCACTAACAAATAACTACATACACCCACGCCCTCCCAACCCAGGTAGAGCAGCAACAGATTGTCTGCCATCACCAGTATCAGCATGGCAAAAACAAACATATTTAAATACGCAAAATAACAACTGTAACTGACATCCTCTTCCATAAATTCGGTGGAGAACAGGTGGATCAAAAAGCCCACCCCGGTAATCACGGACATCATGACAAGAGTCAGGCCATCTAGGTAAAAAGCAATATCAGGAGAGAAGGTACCCACTTGCATCCAGGTCCACAACACTTGGTGGTGGGGCTGCCCTGATTCCATGAAAGCGAGGCCAACCAACAGAGTAGTAAGGGCAGACAAGCCTACGGAACCAGCGCCTAGGATCGCCACCAACCGTTTCGGCATTTTCCCGGTGGTCACCATCAACAACACTGAACTCACTAGTGGAAAGAGTGGAATTAAGGGCAGCAGCTTCAGCATATCTGAATCATCCTCTCAACCTGTCAGCGTCATCCATATCCAAGCTTTTAAACCGGCGCTGAATCTGAATGACCAAACCCAGACCCACAGCTACTTCCGCAGCGGCCACGGCCAGAATCAGCATAAATATAACCTGACCATCGGCCTGGCCCCAGCGAGCACCTGCAGCAACAAAGGCCACAGCTGAAGAATTAAGCATCACTTCCAGCGATATCAGGATAAAAATCACGTTACGCCGCATCATCAAGCCAAGAAGACCGCAAATAAACAGCAGAGCGGATAACAGAAGCACATGATCCAGAGGAATACTGACACCATCCATTAGCTGCCACCTCCCTCTTCTAAATAACGACGTCCTAGGTGATAGGCTCCCACTAGACCCGCCATCAGTAACATTGAGGCAATTTCAACGGCCAAGACATAGGGCCCATATAGGGTCATACCCACCTGTTTGGAGGATATCAAACCCTGGGTTTCAGCCGGAGCGCTCTGCGAAAGAACCAACACCAACTCCACGAGCAATATCAGTGCCAGGATCACTGGGGTAACCCAGACTTGAGGCTTAAGTAATTTTTTCTCCCGACGATCACCCTTCTCACCTAGGTTGAGCATCATGATGACAAACACAAACAACACCATAATGGCACCCGCATAAATAACGACTTCCAGTACCGCGGCGAAGGGAGCGCCAATCAAGTAGAAAATAACGGCTACCGCCAGTAATGACAGAATAAGATAAATTAGAGCATGGGTCGCATTCACCCGAGTCAGCGCCAGAATCGTTGATACCAGAGCAATAGTGGCTGCCATATAAAACAGGATTAACTCCAGCATGTAACCCTCCTTGCCTTTAAAAGCAGTGCCTTTTTAGCGGAAAGAATAGCCGTCTCACACATCTCGCAGCTCATGGCAACAAACTCTTAACATCGATAGGTTGTGCTTCATTTTCCGCCTCACCCTTATCCTTCCAGGCGGTTTTCATCCCGGACACTCGATAGAAATTATAATCATGGTATTTGCCCGTACCATTTATCAGTAGATGCTCTTTCTCATAAACCATACTCTGACGGTCGTACTCACACATCTCAAAATCTGGGGTCAACTGAATGGCATAGGTAGGACAGGCTTCCTCGCACATGCCACACATAATGCAACGGGAAAAATTAATGCGAAAAAACTCTGGATACCAACTCCCGTCATCCCGTGTATCTTTTTGCAATGCAATGCAATCTACCGGGCAGGCCACAGCACAAAGGTTGCAGGCCACGCAGCGCTCCTCTCCATCGGGGTCGCGGGTCAACACAATACGGCCACGATAACGCGGTGCCAGATAGGGTTTTTCTTCTGGGTATTGAACTGTTTCAGCAGAGGTAAAGGTGTGTTTTAACACCTCCCATATCGTACGAAGCTGGCTTATCATCCAACACCTCCAACAGTCAGCCCATCAGCTAACCAAAGAGCTACCGCCCCTGTGACCACTAAATTAATCAGGGTCAGTGGCAACATAATTTTCCAGCCCATGGACATGAGTTGATCGTATCGAGGCCGTGGAATGGCCGCCCTCAACAAGACAAAGAAGCAGATCACTATAAACGTTTTAAGCCCAAACCAGACGATGGGTGGGAGCCAGGGGCCAAGCCAGCCACCAAAGAATAAAGTAACGATCATGCTGGAAATTAGTATCAGCCCCAGATACTCACCCAGCATAAACATGCCAAACTTCATGCCGCCATATTCGGTATGAAATCCTGCACAGAGCTCATGTTCCGCTTCAGGCAAATCAAAGGGCAGTCGATGACTTTCTGCAATCCCCGCAATGGTAAACACAAATAATCCTAAAAATTGTGAAATGCAGTACCACCCATCAGACTGCGCTTCGACGATTACTCTGAGGTTAAAACTGCCAGAGAGCATCACCACGCCCATCAGAGACAACCCCATAAATACTTCATAGCTGACCATTTGCGCGGCCGAACGCAACCCGCCGAGCAGCGCGTATTTATTGTTGGAGGCCAGGGCTCCAAGCAACACGCTATAAACAGCCAGCGATGTCATTCCCAGAAAAAACAACAGACCAATATTCATATCGATGATCTGAAGTTCGGGAGCAAAAGGCACCACGGCAAAGCCCAGCATCATCGCCATCACAATAGCGGTTGGCGCGAAGATGAAGACGACCTTGTCAGAAAATGGTGGCACCCAATCGTCTTTAGTAAGCAGTTTAAGCATATCGGCGGCCACCTGTAGGATACCAAATGGCCCCAACCGATTAGGTCCATAGCGGTCCTGCCAAATACCGAGTAAACGCCGTTCCCACCAGGTCATGACTGCCGCGCCACCCACTGCCCCCACTAACACAGCAAGTGCAAACATAACTGTCATCAGATCAGACATTTTGCACTCCGCGTACTTTAGGCTGATCACTGGCAATCAGCTCTGGAAGACGACGCACCCAGTCAGTTGCTTTCTGTAAGCCTACTGTTGAACCGGCACTTAATGTTTCTACTCCAGCCATTCCAGCGGTGAAACCTACACAACCTCTTGCCAGAGTTGGATCAAGGGCTACCTCCAATGGCGCGGTCTCGATACTGCATATCACTGACACCCCATCACCATCACTGACTTGTAGGCTTTGTGCATCACTGGGGTGGAGAATCACCTGAGCAACACCCGCCAGTTCGGCAATAGCCGGTGCATGGGCACTCAATTCATCGCTCCCAAATACCCGATAAACCGGAACCAACAGCCATTCAGACGCCGAAGGATTAAAAACACCTAATTCCGTAGTTCTGAGTTCTGTAGCACTGATTTCAGTTACATCATGGGGGACGCCCTGCCCGGGGATAATTAATCGCACCCCGGCAGTGCCTCCTTTTATTGCTCCGCCAGCCTCGTCCTGAAATTTTTGAATGGACTGGTTAGAGTTCCAGCCCGGCGCCCAGGTATACGGCATCAAAGAACTGGGCTGTCCGCTGCCTAACCCCTCCATGCTATATGCAAACGGTGTTTCCTCATCCACGGGCTGCTTGGGCTCATGTACAGACACATCAGCCCGCATGGCAGTACGACCACTATAGCGTGGGGTCTGGCGAGGTATTTTGAGACCGCGGTTACGGAATAGGTGGTCGGGTGCTGCCGAGACAATTTCTGATAACGCAGGAATATCCTGAGCACAGGCCGCTGCCACCTGATCAAAATGCTGTAATTGATCAAAACCTGAGGCGCCCGTAGCTTGCCCCAAAAGAGACAACCACTGCCAACTGGCGCGCCGATCCTCTTCGGCAACAAACACAGGGTAGTACCGTTGTGCTCTACCCTCGTTATTAACCAATGTTCCTTCAGATTCGGCAAAAGTACTCGCGGGTAGCGCTAACTGCGCCTTGGATAGGGTGGCGTTATCCAGCGAATCCAGCACCACCAACTGTTTAACATTGTCCAGGAGACGGTCAATCTCTTCCGGTGTCCCGCGCCGGTAAAGATCATTCTCCAACACCAGCAAAGTATCTATATCACCGTTGATAGCAAGTGCTGCAAGCTCCGTAAGATCTGGCCCTTCACCTCCGTCAAGCATCGTGACACCCAGGCTATTGCATTCAGACACACTGAGACTAAGCATGGTCTCTTTTTCTGCGGCTAATGCCTCTGCCACAGCCGTCGCCCCATCGATAACTGAAGGATTCAACAAGCTGGTACCAGAAACGATCAATGGCCGTTTGGCTTTTTTTAATGCAGTGGCGATAGTCACCACCAGCGCCGACAAGTCCACACCCAAATCATCTACCGGGTTTCCCGATATTTCTGCGGCTACGGCAAAACCTAACCGAGCAATATCATCAGGTGCTAGAGAAACATGTGTTTCGACAATATCATTAAGTCGTGTCTCGCTAACACCCGCAATAAACATTGGACTGCGCTGATCTTGCGCCAAGTTGCGAATGGCGGCATCCATCCAGGGTTCCAGACGTAACTCTGTACCCAGCTCTAACGCTTTATTGCGAACAGATTGACGAAGTGCCAGCGCGAGTCGTGGTGCGGTATTACTGACATCTTCACCCAGTATCAGTACCGCATCAGCAGATTCAATTTGCTTCATGGAAGGGCTGATCGCCCGAGTCTGGCTGAGCGTATTGGCAACCTGTTGAACTAATCTTTGCTCTGTATCACTAAAACCCGGACAGAAATTTTCAGCACCGACCAGACGACGTAACAGGTAGTTGGACTCTACAGATGCCCGAGGAGACCCCACAGCAAAGACCTTGTCACCCTGTCCCCAACTGGCGGCGGTGGCTAATGCCTGCTCTGCCTTAACCGGGAGGTAACTACCATCATCATTTTGCAGCCCGGCAAAATCTAGCCGCGACTCGCTGTTAACAAAATCACCACCAAAACGGCCTCGGTCACATAGAAAATAACCATTCACCTCATGGTTATAACGGTTATGAATTCGCTTCAACTTGCCATAGCGCTCACCCGGCATGGTGTTACAACCAGCGGCGCAGCCAACACAAATCGACGGGGCCGATTGTAAATCCCACTTACGGGTGTATTGGGCCAACAGCGTCTTATCGGTAAATACGCCCGTGGGGCACACCTCTACCAAATTACCGGCAAACTCGCTTTGCAGCACCCCTTCCTGATGTCGACCAAAATACACATGATCATGAGATGCCAGTGCGGCCAGATCCGTACCACCTGCATAATCTTTATAAAAACGTACGCAGCGATAACAACTGATACAGCGGTTCATCTCATGGCTTATTAATGGCCCAAGATACTGGTTTCTATGGGTATTTTTCTTTCCCCTATAGTTTCGGTCACGATGTCCAACCATCACCGTCATATCCTGAAGATGGCACTCACCACCTTCAGCGCAGACGGGACAATCATGAGGGTGATTCAACATCAGTGATTCAATCACTGACTCTCGAAACTCGCTCGCAGCTTCTCCCTGAAGAGACAATCTGGCGCCATCGGTTACTGGTGTCATACAGCCCATGACGATACGGCCACGGGTGTCCTCTTCATTCTGGTACTGCACCATGGCGCACTGGCGACAAGAGCCGATGGAACCCATCGCCGGATGCCAACAAAAGTAAGGCAAATCCAAGCCAAGGTTGAGGCAAGCCTCTAATAGGTTTTTACCTGCGTCAACTTCGTAAGGTTTATCGTCAATATAAATGGTGGGCATAACTTACGCTCCCCCGTCGACATAAGGGCAACACCCTTGTTCGATATGACGTTCAAAATCGTCTCGAAAATATTTCAGCGCGCTCTGCAATGGCTCCATAGCGCCCGGAGCTAGCGCGCAATGTGTATTACCCATAGCGCCAATGTATTTCACTTGTCGGGCCAAAGTATCCAAGTCTTCCTTCAACCCTCGACCTGCTTCGATATCCTCCAGAACCTGCCGTGTCCAAGGCAGACCTTCTCTGCAGGGTGTACAAAAACCACAGGATTCATGAGCAAAAAACCGTATCAGGTTTAGCACCATACCCACCGGACAAGTTTTATCATCGAGGATAATCATTGTACCGGTCCCCATGCGACTTCCTGCCGCACCAATTGACCCATAATCCATGGGCAGGTCTAGGTGCTCCTCTACCAGAAAATCGGTAGACCCACCGCCGGGTAAAAATCCTTTGAATTTACGGCCCTCAGTCATTCCGCCAGCGTACTCTTCAAGAATCTCACGCACTGGAGTCCCTATTGGCAGTTCCCAACAACCGGGGTTTTTCACGTAACCACTGGCGCCATACATTTTCGTGCCACTGTCTTCGCCCAGACCTAACGACTGGAACCACTCTGGTCCTTTGTCGATGATATGGGGAATATTACAAAGGGTTTCTACGTTATTGACGATGGTAGGCCTTCCCCACAACCCACTCACTTGCGGGAACGGCGGCTTGGCTCTAGGGTTAGCTCGCTTGCCTTCTAAGGCATTAATCAGCGCCGTTTCTTCTCCGCAGATATAGCGTCCTGCACTGGTATGCACATGCATTTCCAGATTAAAGCCGCTACCGAGAATATTGTTTCCGAGATAACCTTTTTCATAGCACTCTGCCAGCGCCTCGCGCAGCCGTTGGATCGCCACCACATATTCACCACGAATAAAGATATAGGATAAGTCGGCTTGAATAGTGTACGCCGCCAGAATCATACCTTCGATTAACTGGTGAGGGTCGCACTCCATTAACAGCCGGTCTTTAAATGTACCCGGCTCCATTTCATCGGCATTGGTGACTAAATATTTGTGTCCAGGGCTGCATTGCTCACCCATTGGCACGAAGCTCCACTTCATACCCGTGGGGAAACCAGCACCACCGCGACCGCGAAGATTTGAGGCCTTAACCACTTCAAGGCAGTCATTGGGTGACATGCCAGACATTGCCTTGTGCAACCCCCGATACCCACCATTGGCTTCGTAAGCAGTCATATCGGTTGGCTTAAGATCTGGTCCGATATTTCGAGTGAGCACCTTTTCAATCAGGGCATTTTCCATTAGGACTCACCTCCCCGGTCTACGTTACTATCAAAGATCTGGTTGATTTTTTCATCGTCCAGATTGGTGTACAGGTCATCACCCACCATCATTACTGGGGCTTTATCGCAGGCACCCAAGCAGGGTACTGGAATCAGGGTGTACTGGTTATCCGTGGTGGTCTCACCGTAATCTACGCCCAGTTTTTCAGATATCTTTTGCTTCACGCCGTCACAACCACGAATCCAACAACTGACGCTGTCACAAAACAAAACGACTTTATCGCCCACCGGTTGGCGATAAATTAGATTGTAGAAAGTTGCCACGCCCTCAAGCGCCTCAGGTGACATATCTAGGTAGCGGGCGATTGCCACCAAAGCCTCATCGGATACCCAGCCCCGATAACTCTGAACTATTTTCAGGGCATCGATTGCAGCACCGGATTTTTGCGGCATATGAGCCAACTCGGCATCAATTTCCCTGATTTCCGCAGAAGTCAGGGTCGCGTCAGTTTGGATAATTGACTGCTCTATCATCGATCCACATCCGCCATAACAAAATCTATGCTGGCAACAATTGTGATTAAATCTGCAATCATCAACCCGCGACTAATGAGGGGTATCTGTTGTAAGTGGGGAAAGGAGGGGGTGCGAATTCGTGTACGGTAGGACATGGTGCCCCCATCGCTAATCAAGTGGTAACTGTTGTGACCCTTGGTAGCCTCAATCAGCTGAGTAGCCTCTCCCGCTGGCATTACCGGCCCCCAACTCACATTGAGGAAGTGATGAATCAGGGTTTCAATATCCTGCATGGTACGCTCTTTCGGTGGGGGCGTTGTCAGGCTGTGATCGCTCTTGTAGGGACCTTCCGGCATATTATCCAGGCACTGGCGGATAATTTTCAGACTTTGACGAATCTCCTCAATTCGCACCTCGGCCCGGTCATAACTATCACCGTTATTACCCACAGGCACTTCAAAATCGAACTGATCATAACCACCGTAGGGACGATCTCTCCGCAGGTCCCAATCCATACCAGTGGCACGTAAACCGGGGCCGGTAATACCCCAGTCGATCGCCTCTTCCTGGGTATAACGACCAATCCCAATGGCACGTTTTTTCAGAATGTTGTTCTGCATGGCCATCTTGTCGTAGTGATCCAGGCGCGCTGGCATGGCATCAATAAAATCACGGACCATTTTTTCCCAACCAATGGGCAAGTCCTGAGCCACCCCGCCAATTCGGAACCACGCCGGGTGCATCCGCCCACCGGTGACGGCTTCAACGATGCCTAACAAACGCTCTCTGTCCGCGAACATATAAAATACTGGCGACATCTGCCCCACATCCTGAGCAAAGGTGCCATAAAATACCAAGTGGCTGGAAATCCGGAACAGCTCGGACATCATTATGCGAATCACCTTGGCACGATCCGGCACATCAATGCCCGCCAGTTTTTCCACCGACATCACATAGGCCAGGTTATTCATCACCCCACCCAGATAGTCGATGCGGTCGGTGTAGGGAATAAAACTGTGCCAGGTCTGCCGCTCACCCATCTTTTCGGCACCACGGTGGTGATAGCCAATATCCGGTACCGCATCGACAACAACTTCACCATCCAGTTGTAGCGCAATACGAAACACACCATGAACACTAGGGTGATTTGGACCAAGATTCAAAAACATAAACTCGGTGTCTTCGGTCCTACGTTTCATGCCCCATTGTTCTGGACGGAATCGCAATGCCTCCTGCTCGGCATCCTGCCTTTCATCATCAAGACTGAAAGGTTCCATCTCAGTGGCTCTAGCGGGATGATCCTTACGAAGAGGATGTCCCTCCCAGGTGGGTGGCATCAAAATACGATACAGATTGGGGTGGCCACTGAAGGTAATGCCGAACATGTCCCAGACTTCACGCTCATACCAATTGGCATTGGGCCAGATATCGACAATGGTTGGCAGCTCAAGCTCCGGCTCCACCAACGCCATTTTCAGTCGAATATCTTCATTCCGTGAAAAAGACAACAGGTGATAAACAATCGTGAAATCAGCGTTTGGCTGCCCCTCTCGATTTACTCTCAACCGCTCATCGATACCAAAGAGGTCGTGAAGCATAGGGAATTTTGGCTTTAGAAAGCGCAGCACATAATGAAGCTGGGCTCTCTCTACCCACAGAGTAGTGATTCCGTCAGCACAGGGTTGAACCAAAAAACAGCCCTCACCGAACCGCTCGTACAGTTCGCCGATGATGCCCGCTTGCCTCAAGGTTTCAGTTGCCTGCATACCCATATCCCAGATGTTTCTTATTATGTCTGTTGACGTTTTTTATACGTCTCTTGTTTTGATACCGCTTTCAGTCTTATACGTCCTTAGGGTCTCGCAATTCAGTCACTTTCATTCTTTCTTCTGTTAACAAATCCCGCTGGCTGATGGCCTCAGGTTTGATCACTGTTTGATCTCCCATAGCCCAACTGAGCGGCCGACGCTCTTTGCTCACAGACTCTTGTAACATCATCAGCCCTTGCATTAGCGCCTCAGGGCGCGGAGGGCAACCCGGCACATATACATCCACAGGAATAAACTTATCGACCCCCTGAACCACGGAGTAGATATCGTACATACCGCCAGAGTTGGCACAGGAACCCATGGAGATAATCCAGCGCGGCTCCAGTAGTTGTTCATATAACCGTTGTACCACTGGCGCCATCTTGAGAAAGCAGGTGCCAGAAATTACCATTAAGTCAGCTTGCCGAGGCGTAGCCCGAATCACCTCAGAACCGAATCGAGCAATATCGTGACGACTGGTAAACGCGGTAGCCATTTCTACGTAACAGCAGGACAAACCAAAATTAAAAGGCCACAGGGAATGTCCACGCCCCCAGGCAATCAAATCTTCCAGCTTGGCAAAACACACATTGCGACGAACATGTTCTTCTATAGGGTCTGTGCCTATAGCATCTGCACTTATAGCATCACCAGTTGCAGCACCTCCACTTGCACTGCGAGCAATAATATTTTCATCTGGGCGAGTTAGGCTCCACTTCATTTGCTTGCTTCCTCAAGACCAATACGGGTTTTTATTCCCCAGTCCAGCGCACCACTACGCCACTCATAAATTAGTGCTACCACCAAGATGACGATGAATACAAGAATCGCCAGATAACCCGACCAACCCAGCTCAAAAAAGGCGATAGCCCAAGCAAAGATAAAGACGGTTTCAAGATCAAAGATGACAAAGAAGATGGCGATCAGATAAAACTCTACAGAGATGCAGAGCTGTGCGTCGCCAACGGAGACAATACCAGATTCGAAGGTATCTCCAGTAGCACGGTCCATTCGTCGCTGACCGAGCAGCCAGGAAAGCCCCAGCATCGTTAATACCAGCATAATCACCATGCCAAAGTAGACCACTAAGTGCCACAGCTCTCCGGTATGGGTCACGCTGACGGCCTCACTCATCTACCTACGCCCCACACAGTATCGGCGCAAGGACGCAAAGAATTCCGACTTCCTGAAGTCAAATAGAGTGGTGCTATAAATCGATTTATATGAGGATAATGAGAGGTATACGGGATATACGTGATAGGAGCCAGGCTGGTCTTAGCAACCTGACGACGACCTGCTACTTTACTCCTAAGAGTTATACCCCTAAGTCTTGGCATTCGATCTCCGATACTCTGGAGGCCACTCGCTCTACCGACAAACAAACTAACAGACGAACTAAACGAGTACTTCGGCCTGACTTTTATATTTATTTAACACAGTCAACGCAAAAACTCTACAAGTGATATAACAAAAATGCAATCGCTAGAGCACTTTTTATTTCAATTGTGGCAGTTAATAACAAACAAGCCAGCAATTGAGACATGGCCAACAACCTGTAGCGATAGTTGGCATTGCTTAAAAGAAAGAAGGCCGAGAAAGGTAAGAGACCGGGATTAACCACGAGAGTAGTGCCGAAATACTCAATGCCGGCACTACTCCCTTTTTATGGTCTCAAGAAAAGGGGTGACGCAAGACAATGGTTTCAACCCGATCTGGTCCGGTTGAAACAATGTCCACTGGGGTTTTAAGAATCTCTTCTATACGAGCAATATAGGCACAGGCATTCGCGGGCAATTCATCCAGGGATTGAGCACCAACAGTCGATTCTGTCCAACCTGGCATTTCCTCATAAACAGGAACCAAGCCTTCATAATCATCAGCATGACTGGGAATACCCGCATCATTGCCATTGGCATCCTTGTAAGCCACACAGAGCTTGATACATTCAAGGCCATCGAGAACGTCCAGCTTGGTCAGACAGATACCGGAAACAGAGTTGATCCTGACAGCCTGCTTAAGCGCCACCGCATCAAACCAACCACAACGGCGCTCCCGCCCAGTGGTCGCGCCAAATTCATGCCCTTTTTCTCCAAGGTGTCGCCCCACCGCACAGAACAGTTCCGTCGGAAAGGGACCAGAGCCAACCCGAGTGGTGTAAGCCTTGGTGATACCCAGCACATAATCCAGGTACAGAGGGCCAAACCCAGTACCCGTGGCAGTACCACCAGCGGTGGTATTAGATGAGGTGACAAAAGGGTATGTGCCGTGGTCAATATCCAGCAATGACCCCTGCGCGCCCTCAAACATAATATTTCCGCCCTCTTCACGAGTGCTATGCAACAAACCAGTCACATCCGCAACCATCGGCTCTACTTCATCAGCCCAGGCCATAGCCTTTGTCAGCGTGTCATCGTAATCCACAGCCTCTTCATGATAGAACGATGTCAGCATAAAGTTGTGGTAGTCCATTAGCTCCTTGAGCTTAACGGCAAACTTATCGCGGTTGAGCATGTCACCCAAACGCAATCCCCGTCGAGCCACTTTGTCTTCATAGGCCGGACCAATGCCTCGCCCAGTAGTACCAATTTTGGCGTCACCGCGAGCGCGCTCACGAGCCTGATCCAACGCAATGTGTATGGGCAAAATCAGGGGGCAGGCAGGAGAGATACGCAGCCGTTCACGTACAGGAACACCCTGCTCTTCCAACTCCTGCATTTCTTTAAGTAGAGCCTCTGGCGATAGCACCACGCCGTTACCAATCAGGCAGGTCACATTGTCGCGGAGGATACCGGAGGGAATCAGGTGTAATACCGTTTTCTTGCCTTCAATCACTAGTGTGTGACCGGCATTATGGCCGCCCTGGAATCGGGCTACTACCGAAGCCTGATCTGTCAGTAAATCGACTATTTTACCCTTGCCTTCGTCACCCCATTGGGTGCCGAGCACCACAACATTTTTACCCATGTGATATCTCTATCCTGATAAGGAATAATTTAAATTGGTTTAATTTGAAACTCGCCATCTACCATAAGTAATTGGCGGTCACAGTGTAATTCATCATAATTTGGCTGTTGACCCGGGAAACCGCAGACCACACGTTCGCCGCTCGCACGAAGCTTATCGACAGCTTGCTGCTGAACAAACTCCTCGGAGGCATGAGCATAAATACCGGCTAAAACCTGATCCTGTGCATGGGTAAATTGCACCAATGCTTGCAAGCTCATATTAAATCCTGTGGCGGGGCGAGATCGACCGAAGCCCTCACCCACGTGGTCATAACGACCGCCATTACCAATAGCCTGCCCAACACCTGGAGCAAATGCCGCAAATACCACACCCGTGTGATAGTGATAACCACGCAGTTCACATAAATCTAGATACAGTTCCGTTTCGGGGCTACTCGCTTTCAGCGCATCCACTACTGCCTGTAACTCATCCAGCGCCAGCTCCACTTCAGCGGGAGCCTCTGCAAACACCTCTCGAGCACGGTCAAGCACCGTCGCGTCGCCAGCCAAATCCACCAATGCACGAATCATCGTCGCCGTAGAAGTATCGCTGATATTGCCCGCCACCCAAACATCCAGTTCTGGTACAGACTTACGCTGAAGCAGATCAAATAATTCGGCTTCTTGAACTTTACTCAACCCGGCATCTTCCAGCAGGTTGCCATAGATTCCCACGTGGCCAAGATCCAATTGAGGTTTTTCTAGCCCGGCTAATCGGAGGGTTTCCACCATTAAGCTGATCACTTCGATATCAGCGGCTAACCCTGCCTCACCATAGAGTTCAACCCCAATCTGAATCGGAGAGCGACTCGCTAACGGGTAACGTGGTCTGGTGTAGAGTACGGTACCTGCATAACAGAGCCTACTGGGTCCATTGCGGCGAAGGCTATGGGCATCCATACGGCTTGTTTGAGGGGTAATATCTGCGCGGATACCCATCATTCGGCCACTGATCTGGTCAGTAACTTTAAAGGTCATCAGGTCCAAGTCCGAACCCGTCCCGCTCAATAATGAATCAGTGAACTCCACAAGCGGAGGAATAACGAGGTCGTAACCCCAGCAGTGGTAAAGATCTAGAACCTGTCGACGCAAGCGCTCTACCTGCAGCGCCTGGTTGGGCAGAATTTCTTCAACACCATCTGGCAACAGCCAACGATCAGCGACAGTCATCACATTCACCTACTAATCATCACATTTACTTGCTAATAAGGTATAGAGCACCCGCTCCAAGAAGCATACTAACCAGCCCCATTATGCGCATGCTGCGGTCATCAACTTGAGCTAACAGTGACGCCATATTGCGCCAACGTGCAGGTGCCAGAAACGGCATAATGCCTTCCAACACTAACATCAGACAAAACGCCCGACCCAGATCAACCCACATAATTCAGCTCTTTCAGTCGTAAAAAAACCGGGTTGCCCCGGTTGCGGAATTCTACCACCGTCTCCGATATGTTGCTGCATGTTTATACCGCAACATACCGGGGTAGATCAACCCGTCGCTAGCCTGGGGCTATTTACCATCCTGACTATTGAGATAGCGGAAAAAATCACTATCAGGGTCAACCAAAAGCACGTCACCCTTGCTGGCAAAGGCTTCTTGGTAGGCATTCAAACTACGCACAAAAGCATAGAACTCGGGGTCTTTATTGTAAGCTTCAGCATAGGTGGAAGTAGCCTGTGCATCACCCTTACCACGAGTTTGCTCTGCATCACGATAGGCATTAGCGACAAGTATTGTTTTCTGTCGGTCAGCATCTGCACGAATTTTTTCTGCTTGCTCACGCCCCTCTGAACGCAACACTCTAGCCTCTTTTTCACGCTCGGCCTGCATTCTACGGTAGACCTGCTCACTCACCTCAGGAGGTAGATCGATCCCCTTAACTCGGACATCAACCACCTCAACGCCTAATGAGTCACGCACGGTCGTATTAAGATTTTCCGTCAGGTGTTTCATTAGCTGATCACGCTCACCTGAAACCACTTCATGAAGCGTTCTCGCACCAAACTGATTACGCAGCCCATCATTAACCCGACTAGCCAACCGATCTTGGGCAACCGCTTCATTACCACCCGTCGCTCTATAATATGTGTCCACATCCACGATGCGCCACTTGGAGAAAGAGTCTACGATCAACCGCTTTTTCTCAACCGTAAAGAAACTGGCAGGTTCCGCATCCAGTGTTAATACTCGTGCATCAAATTTTCGAATCTTATCAGCCAGCGGAATTTTAATGTGTAAACCGGGCTGAATGTCAGTTTGAATGAGACGGCCAAATCGTAATTTTACGGCTTTTTCCGTTTCCTGTATCACATAAAGGGTACTACTACCCAGCAACAATAAAGCTGCAAGTAATACCAACAATCCTGTAGAACGACTAGTCATCTAGCGCACTCCCCGTGGTCTAGCAGTGGAACTGCTTTCGCTACGTAATTTGTTGATTACTTCATCAACGACGCTGTTCACATCACCGCCATTAGATAAAGACGATTGGCTACGCGAAGATCCCTGCTGGATAATTTTATCCAATGGTAGGTAAAGCATATTGTTGCCCCCTTCCACATCGACCAACACCTTCGAGCTATTACTCATGACGTCTTGAATAGCATCCAGATATAGACGTTGACGCGTCACTTCTGGTGCTTTTTGATATTCTGCCAATAGCGACTCAAAGCGCTGAGACTCACCCTCCGCTTCGGCAATCACTTGCGCGAGATAGCCGTTGGATTCTTCGATCATGCGCTGAGCCTGACCACGAGCCTCTGGAATAATACCGTTGGAATAGGTTTGAGCCTCATTAATAAGACGCTCTCTGTCTTCACGAGCCTTGATGACATCATCATAGGACGCCTTCACTTGCGCTGGCGGCTTGGCTTCTTGAATATTGATCTTTCGGACTTTGATACCCGTGCCGTAATTGTCGAGGTAAGTCTGCAATCGACTCTTAACCTCATCGCCAATTTTCAGGCGGCCGGTGGAAACCACTTCATCCAACTCACTACTACCTACTACATGGCGTAGGGCACTATCAGTAGCCTGACGCAGACTGGTTTCTGGTGTTTTCACATTAAGCACAAAGGCTTTCGCATCACTAATGTTGTACTGAACGGTCAAGGGCAGTTCAACGATATTCTCGTCTTGAGTCAGCATCTGGCCACGACTTGAATATTGACGTTCTTCAGTGACACGCACCGTTGTCACGCTATCTATTAGAGATGGATTCCAGTGAAGACCCGAACCCACCGTCTCCAGGTACTTACCTAAACGCAATACGACTGCCTGCTCCTTTTCATCGACCTGATAGAAGCCAGACATTGCCCAACCTATAACCAAGACCGCCAGTACAATGCCAACCAAGCCGCCACTCGATCCACTTTTTTTACTACCAGAGCCTCCCGAACCACCAAAGATACCATCCACTTTGTCTCGTAGTTTTTGCAGCACGTCATCTAAGTCTGGGGGGCCGTCACCGTCGTTTTTGCCACCCCAGGGATCTTTGCCACCACCGGGTTCATTCCAGGCCATACTTTTCTCCACATTCTTTAGCGTTATTCTACGGCTGGTGATTGTATCAAGCCGCCAGTGAAATACTATTCTTTCCGGGTCGATACTTTTTTCCGGGGCATTAGTTCTATCAAAATCGATGGTTCTTTTAAATTAATAGCGCGTTATACCCTTTACTGTTCTGGTGATGGGGATACTGTCCGCAATTGATTATGAGACAGCCCTTCTGCTTTCAACAACCGAAGAAAACTCGGCTTTGGCATACGAACCTCCACCAACACATCGCCATTATCCATTTGAGACTCAGACACTACCGCATTATTTTGGTACAACATGGCACGCAGCCTGCCCAAGGTTGGCGGCAACATAAAACTTTCACAGACAATATCATCAGATAACAATTCTGTGGCGGCCTCAAGAAGCAACGGACAGCCATCTCCAGTTTGCGCTGATAACCAAACAGCAACAGGCTTACCGCTCTCATCTCGATCAATCCGAGCCGCCATATCATTCATCAGGTCAATTTTATTAAACACGGTCAGTGTCGGCAGCTCCAGAGCACCAATTTCCTCCAACACCTCATTAACGCGCTGGATATTGGTTTGCCGCTCCTCGCTGTGAGCATCAACCACATGCAACAGTAGCGAGGCATTTGCCGCCTCTTCCAACGTGGCATGGAAAGCCTCAACTAACTTGTGTGGTAAGTGGCTAATAAACCCTACGGTATCAGCCAAAATAATCGGCGCAACATCGTCCAGCTCAATCCGACGCATGGTGGGGTCTAGTGTGGCAAACAACTTGTCTGCTGCATAAACATCCGAATCGGTGAGCCGGTTAAATAGTGTTGATTTACCTGCGTTGGTATACCCCACCAAGGATACGGTGGGGATCTCTGCCCGTAGTCGGGAACGGCGCCCCTGATCGCGCTGACGACGAACTTTCTCTAGCCGCTTAAGAATTGACTTAATACGACCGCGCAGCAATCGCCGGTCTGTTTCCAGCTGCGTTTCACCCGGGCCACGCAGACCAATACCCCCTTTCTGCCGCTCCAAGTGAGTCCAGCCGCGCACCAATCTCGTTGACATATGTTGCAGCTGAGCCAACTCAACCTGCAGCTTCCCTTCGTGGGTGCGTGCTCGCTGAGCGAAAATATCGAGAATCAAACCGGTTCGGTCAAGCACCCGGCACTTGAGTTCATGCTCCAGATTTCGTTCTTGGCTTGGTGATAAATTGTGATTAAAAATAACCAGCCCAGCGGCGTTTTCTTTAACCACCTGACACAGCTCATCAACCTTGCCTGTACCGACAAAGTATTTGGGATGAGGGGACTTCCTTTGGCCTGTAACAAGAGAGACCGGATCACCACCTGCGGAGAGAACCAGTTCTTCAAACTCCCTAGGATCCTCAGGTTCATGTTCACTGGCTAGATTAAGATGGACCAGTACTGCAAGTTCACCGGAGTCAGGGCGTTCAAAAAACAATCAGTGCTCCTTATGCCTCATCTTCCGACACGCCGCCATCACTATGGGCATCAGGAACAGCCATAGGTAAGCGAACAGAGCGAGAGGGAACCACGGTGGAAATAGCGTGTTTGTAGACCATCTGACTCACGGTATTTTTCAACAGCACGACAAACTGGTCAAACGACTCTATTTGGCCTTGTAGCTTAATGCCATTAACCAGAAAAATAGAGACAGGAATGTGCTCTTTGCGCAAGACATTCAAAAAAGGGTCTTGTAGATTATGCCCTTTTGACATGGATATTCTCCTTAATGAAGAAACAAAATAAACCGCCGAAAAACAATGGATTAGCCAAATGAATCGACGATAACGTACACACACCAAAAACAAGACGGATAATGATACTACCGGCTTCTACCCTTGTATATGGGTGTATTTCCCAGTAATTTCAAGCAATTGTCCAAAATATCTTCAAGCACAGCCAACTGCCCGACCTCAGAGTCAATGTAAATGTCATGTAAATCGGGCCACTTACGCAGCCAGGTAAGCTGTCGCTTGGCAAGCTGCCTTGTAGCGGCAATGCCCTGCTCCACCATTTCATCATAGCTAATGGTACCTGACAGGTATTGCCACATTTGCCGGTAACCAACAGCTTTCATGGACGGCAAATCCATATGCAGATCGCCGCGATCATATAAATGCCTGACTTCTGATTCAAAGTCCTGCGCCAGCATTGCCTTAAAGCGACGCTCGATACGCTGATGAAGCAGTGCTCTGTTTTGCGGCATCAAGGCAATTTGTACCAATTGATACGCGTCAGTAATGGGAGCCAAGCTACTGCCAAATTCAGCCTGCTCACGCTTGAGCTCTGATAAGGGCCTGCCTGTAATCTGAAACACTTCCAACGCCCGCTGAATGCGCTGAGAGTGATTAGGGTGTAGTTGAGCGGCCGTGTCTGGATCAACTTCAGCCAATCGATTGTGTAGATAGGGCCACCCTTTTTTCGTCGCTTCTTGTTCAATGGCCTGACGTATCAGGGGGTCCGAGGGGGGACTGTCAGCCAAACCATCAAGAAGCGCCTTAAAATAAAGCATGGTCCCGCCTACCAGCAGCGGAATACGGCCCTCTGCAGTAATGACTACCATGGCCTGCCTAGCCTCATGGGCAAAATCCGCCGCCGAGTAAGATTCGGATGGGTCACGAATATCAATCAGCCTATGAGGAATGCGTGCCAGCAATTCTGGTTCGGGTTTTGCTGAGCCAATATCCATACCTTTGTAGACCAACGCTGAATCCACACTGATCAACTCCACGGGGAGGTACTCCCGCAGGGCTATCGCCAAGTCCGTTTTTCCTGTGGCGGTTGGACCCATCAGAAAGATGGCGAACGGTAAGTCTTTATTCACGACTATGTCCAATATGGCCAAATGACATCACATGACTGATGTCGTCAATACCCAGCAACTGCATTAACAGACGATCAACACCTAGGGCCACCCCAGCACAGTCCGGCAATCCACTTTCCATAGCCGCCAACAATTTTGTATCTACAGGCATAGTCGTTTTTTTCATTGCTTGTCTGAGTACTGCATCTGCATCAAAGCGGGATTTTTGTTCAACGGGGTCAACCAATTCACAATACCCATTAGCCAACTCAACACCGTTCAGAAAAACTTCAAAGCGTCGCGCAACGGTGTTTCCCGCTTGATCCTTACCTATTTTGGCCAAGGCTGACTGGCAAACAGGGTAATTATGAACAAACACTAATCCATCGGGTAACTGTGGCGCCACTGAAAGACTGAAGATAAGATCGAGACAGGTGCTCCGGCTTTCATCTGAAAAATCACTACCAGAAATATGAGAAGCCCTGCTTTGAAGCTCAGCAAGGACAGCTGAATGAGGATTCAGCCCTGTTATATTCTCGAATACATCAGCGTACATCAGTGTCTGGGGTGAATGTTTCAGACCTAGCTCGCATAAGAGGGAGGCCACCTCACCCATCAATTGGCACTCATCCCAACCCGCCCTATACCACTCAAGCATGGTGAATTCAGGGCGGTGTCGGTGACCCACCTCACCATCACGAAACGCCTTTCCCAAATAGTAAATAGAACCGCTATCCGAGGCCAAAAGCCGTTTCATAAAATATTCTGGCGAGCTCTGGAGGTACCGTATATCGCCACTGACCTGTGTATGAAGGCAATCAATATGGAGATCAGTGACACCGGTCTCCGACAGAACAGGCACATCAACCTCCAACACATCACGGGCTTCAAAAAACTGGCGGATTTGTGCCTGTACTTTTGCTCGACAACGGAGTGTTTCAAGTGATGCTGTTGGTTGCCAATTAACCATGTATCTATATTACCTCTCCATTTTACTCATCAGTGCGGATATTTCAGGTTAAACAAAAGAAGGGCGGCACAGGCCGCCCTTCTTTCATTAATGACCACCACGTATTAAAGGTTCCTACAAAGCCCCCTAGTTAGGCTCTGCTTAGATACTCACCTGTGCGCGTGTCAACTTTGACCACTTCCCCAATATTCAGGAACAGCGGTACTTTCACAACAGCACCGGTGCTTAGCGTGGCTGGTTTAGTGCCACCCTGAGCCGTATCCCCTTTCAATCCAGGGTCTGTATCAACAATTTCTAGCTCCACATGGTTAGGTGCCGTAATGGATAATGGCGCACCGTTATATAAGGTTACAATCACAGTATCCTGCTCTCTCAGCCATTTGGCCGTATCGCTAACAACCTTCTCATCCGCTTGGTGCTGCTCAAAGGTATCAGGCTCCATGAAATGCCAGTATTCACCATCGGTATAGAGATACTGCATATCGAGATCCATCACATCAGCACCTTCTAGGGACTCACCAGACTTAAATGTGCGGTCCCAAACCCGGCCCGTCTTTAAATTACGAATACGCACACGACTAAAAGCCTGGCCTTTGCCGGGTTTAACAAATTCGTTTTCCACGATAGAACATGGATCGCCATCCATCATTACTTTCAGACCGGAGCGAAATTCATTGGTAGAATAGTTAGCCATTATTACCTCAAAATTCAGTAAAACTTTCTAGATAGAAGAGCCCGCTATGATAACCCGTTCTGTGGCAACTGTGGATAGTCTGACGTGGCAAGAACAACTGGCCACCAGTATTCGTGATCCCAAGCAACTGCTCAATATGCTGGGACTCGACACCTCTCTGCTGGACGGCGCACTGAATGCGCACGAGGATTTCCCGTTGCGAGTCCCGCTGCCCTATCTGCAACGGATCGCAAAAGGAGACCCGAATGACCCTCTATTAAGGCAAGTACTGCCACTGGGCAGTGAATTGCTGGCGGCTCCTGGCTATAGCGATGACCCTCTCGATGAACAAAATTCAAACCCAGTGCCGGGGTTAGTGCACAAATATCACGGACGGGTATTACTCATAGTTAGCCCCAATTGTGCTATCAATTGTCGATATTGCTTTCGTCGCCACTTTCCCTATCAAGACAACAAACCTGGCCGTAGTGAATGGCAACACGCACTTGACTATATTGCTAATGACAGTTCCATAAGAGAAGTTATCTATAGCGGCGGTGATCCTCTAGCGACCAGTGACAAGCAACTCCAGTGGTTAACAGAACAAGTCGCCAGCATAAAACACGTCCAGCGGTTGCGTGTTCATACCCGACTACCGATAGTCATTCCCAATCGAATCACCGATAGCTGCCTCCAATGGCTGACCAGCACCCGACTTATACCTTCGATGGTCATTCACAGCAATCACCCCAACGAGCTGGATAAGGAGGTCGCCAATGCCCTTTATCGGTTGAAGCGGGCCGGCGTGACACTACTGAATCAAACGGTACTGTTATCTGGAATAAATGACACCCTATCCGCACTTCAACAATTGAGTGAACGGCTGTTTGAAGTTGGCGTCCTACCCTACTACCTTCATCAATTGGATCGAATAAATGGAGCCGCACATTTTGAAGTTACAGACCTCAGAGCCAAACAATTGATTGCTGAGCTAACAGCTGCATTGCCAGGCTATTTAGTACCGAAGCTGGTGCGTGAAATACCCAGTGCAAACAGCAAAGTACTCATACTATAAGTACTCCCCTAGCCTGACCAATCACTACGAAGAAAACACAAACTAAATCAGATGATTTAGACACGGTAGCCCTACGCCAATATTCATTTATAATAATTCTTTGTGACGACAATAAAAACCGCCCTGATTCAAGTACACTGAGACTCGAACGCGCTAAGACTCAAAGATGGAACCCAATAACAATGGCAACAGATAACGCACTGAAACTTCTTCTGGCCTATGACAATCTTGAGGAAGCAAACCGGATAGTCAGCCTATTGCGTAATGCCAACTACCGTTCCGAATCTAAGCATGTTACCAGCGTTGAGGTATTAACCAAGCTGCTTCAGGACAAACCCTGGGATCTGGTCATCGCCCAGTTCAGCGGAGAAAATCTCCCGATCAAATCAATCTTCCCAATGATCAGAAAACTCAATCTGGATACACCTGTTGTATTAATCTCAGACGAATACAATCCACCAGACATTGTTGAAGGTCTTCGACTCGGGGCCGCTGACATCATCCCAATGGATGAAGACCAGCATTTTCTACTAGCCATAGCTCGCACGCTCTGCGATCTGGAACAACGCCGCCGCCTACGCTCATGCCGCCGACGTTACGCTGATGCCGAAGCACGCTGCGATCGGTTGCTTGCCAGCTCCGAAGATGCTCTTGCTATCGTCCAGGAGGGCACCTACTTATTTACCAATGAGAGTTACTCACAACTGTTTGGCTACTTAAACGATGACAGCATGCTTTGCTTACCCGTCATCGATAACATATCTGCCGAAGACCGGCCTCGAATGAAGAAGTTTCTCAAGCCGATTGAGGCCAATGAGAACGTGGATACCGAAACCATCCACTTCACGGGTATGACGAACAACGAAATACCCGTACCAATTGAAATGCGAATAGCCAAAGTTGATTACCAGAGTGAACCCGCACTGGAATTTCTCATTACCAAAACATTCCTCGAAAACCGATCCAGTGGTAGAGAAGTTAACCTCAACAACAATAGCTCAAGCAGCATAGATATTCAGCGTGACAAAGTTGTTGAATTAATCAATGCCACTATTCGTCAAACCGCTAAAAAGCATAATACTTCTACACTTCTCTATATTAATATCGACCGCTTCTTGAATACCCAGAAAGAAATTGGTCTACAGGAAACAGAATATTTAGTTTGGCTCTTGGCCGAAAAAATTAAGACGGAAAGTAAAGACAGCTACACGCTAAAACGATTCAAAGAAGATAGTTTTGTCATGATACTACCCAATACCGGGGCAGAGGCAGGGTTGATGTTTGCCTCACACCTATGTGAAATAATTGGTAAAAAGATATTTAAACTCAACGACCAAACTATTTCTCTAACCTTAGGTATTGGCGCTACGATTATAAGCGAAACAGCATCCACTGCCGAAAATTGTATTGATAATGCGCTCAATGCAATAACTGAGCTCCATATGGAGAAGGACAGTAACGATTTCGCCAATGGTGCAAAATTGCACGAATCCAGTTTTGGCCCAGAATTTACAGAGGATGATGTTGAAACTATTGCTCAGACCATGCTACACGATAAGCAGTTTGAATTACTCTACCAGCCTGTTATCCCACTGCACGGAGAGCCCCAGGAATTCTACGAAGTGCTTATGCAGGTTAAACCTGAAGCAACTGGCGACCATCTTCCCGAACAGTTTATTGCCAAAGTGTTTAAAACACCCACAGCTATTGATATTGATCACTGGGTCATTCTTGAGTCCATCAAGACCCTTGCTGGAAAACTGAAGACAGCACCGTCAACACGGCTGTTTATTAATATCAGTGGACATACCATCGCCGATGAAGGGTTTACCTCCTGGCTAAAAGTTGCACTGAAAGCCTCAGGATTGCTTCCTAAACATGTGGTATTTCAGCTTCGTGAAATTGATGTGGCCAGACAATTTCATCGCTCCGTACAATTGATCGAGGAGCTATGTCGAATTAATGGTGACGTCGCGCTGTCTCATTTTGGACTCGCCATTGAGCCCATGAAGCTATTGAAAAAGCTTTCGGTCAACTTTGTGAAATTTGATAGTGTCATTATTGAAAAGGCCAATGAAAGTGAAGATGGAGTAGAAGAAGTTGAAAGTCTTATCAACGCATTGAAAGCTGAAGATGAGAACATTATTGTTCCCTATGTAGAGCGGGCCGATATGATCCCCACACTCTGGCGTTGCGGGGTTCATTATATACAAGGGTACTTCATACAACCGCCCTCGCCAGTGATGAATTACGATTTCAGCAACGAAAACTAACACATTACTGCTTCCCATGGCATAACGCCTATAAATATTATTTCAAATGCAAGGTATCCCTGTCGCTAAAACCCATCAGATAAAGGATGCCATCCAGACCCAGCTTTGAAATGGCCTGTTTGGCCGTAGCTTTCACTAAAGGCTTGGCCCTAAAAGCAATACCCAAACCAGCAATACTCAACATTGGCAAGTCATTTGCCCCGTCACCCACCGCAATCACCTGCTCGAGGTCAATGTTCTCACCCGCAGCAATCTCTCTTAATAACTGAGCCTTACGTTGACCATCGACCACTTCACCAGCGACATTACCCGTTACTTTTCCGCCAACAATTTCAAGCTGATTAGCATACACATAATCTATGCCCAGCTTCTCCTGAATACGTTTGGCGAAGTAATCAAACCCTCCTGAGAGAATAGCGGTTTTATAACCCAGTCTTTTCAGCGTGGATATCAAAGCCTCGGCACCCTCCGTAAGTCTCAAACGCTGGGCCACCCTCTCTAACACAGATTCATCCAAGCCTTTAAGCAGCGCCATTCTCCTGACAAAGCTCTCTTTAAAGTCCAACTCACCACGCATGGCAGATTCAGTAATAGCTGACACCTGCTCACCAACTCCGGCCTCCTTGGCTAGCTCATCAATCACCTCGGCATCAATCAGCGTGGAATCCATATCAAACACCACCAAGCGTCGGTTTCGGCGAAAAATATTATCCTCTTGATATGCCACATCCACATCCATCTCAGCCGACAACTCCAGTAGTGAGCTCCGTAATGCAGACATGTCTGTTGGCTCGCCTCGCAATGAAAACTCTACGCAGGCTTTACTGTGATCCTCTATCAGCTCCAAGGGCACACGTCCAGAGAGACGGGTAATCTTGTCGATGTTTAGCCCCTGCTCCACTGTCACTGTGGTAACACGGGCAATATGCTGTGCGGTCACCCGGTGAGTAAGCAACGTCACAATATGACGAGGCTTACCTTGCTGCCCGACCCAGTGCTCATAACTCTCTTCTGAAATAGACAGAAATCTAACCTTCATATCCATAGCGTGAAGACTGAATAGTATTTCCTTCTGAACCTGCGCGGCATCCTGATTCTCTGGAATTTTTGCAAGAATACCAAGGTTTAGACTATCGTGAATGACAGCTTGCCCAATATCCAGAACATCAGAACCGTGCGCCACTAGTACTTCAGACACAGCACGGGTAACACCTGGCTTATCCTCACCAGATACATTGATCAGTATAATTTCTCTCACAGTGGATTCCATCACAGGTGGCACATGCCACAACGGCTATCATATTGAGAGAGTATTATAGGAGAGCTAGGAATAAGATAGAATGCGCCCATCGAACAAACCTCATAAAAAAACAAACGCCTCACCAACACAGGTGACACTAACGAACCCAACGGACGTCTTGCTTGATGGGCACCACACATAAATCATTTGCTAAAAGACTACCCACATTTACCCTGATAGTTACACTGGTAACGGGCTTGGTGATTGGCTTAGTTCTCAGCCTACAGTTACATTTTCTCGCCACAGAACAACTTAACCACCTAGGTAAAACCCTCTCGACCCAATTGGCAAAAATAGTACGAGACCCTATTATTCATCAAGATACGCTCAGCCTGCAGGTTGAAGTTGATGAAATGTTACCGATTGACGGGGTGCAGCGAGCCTCTGTCTACGATGCGAGCAATCACCTTCTCGTTCAGGCCCAACGCGCGCACCTTCCGGAGCGGGAACCAAGTCGACACACCAGTCCCATTACCATGGAGGATACCATTGCTGGCTATGTCACTATCGACTTAGATAAATACTACCTCTCGACCTCGTCTAGAGAATTACTGCAGTCCTTCGTCTTTTTCTGGCTAGCCCTGACCTCAGTTCTGGTATTGCTATCGATCCAACTGGGAAGGAAATTTTCCACCCGGCTGAAACATATTACCCAACAACTCCCCGGCGACGAATCAGCGGAACTGGACGAATTAAGCCTCCTTGAACAAAGGATTGAGCCACTACTAGCCACTAGGCAACAATTTACCAGAAAGCATTCAATCTGCCACAGCTCCCTACTGGGTATTGCCTGCCAAAACCTATCACGCCTTGAAAGCCTACTCAATCAAGAACACTTTGATGCACTGATGACCCGACTGGACCAGTTGGTAGATGATGCAACTGAACTGTATGGCGCCACGCGTCTCAACGGCACTCGATACAGTATTTATCTCGAATTTAGTAGTGAAGATGATCAGGGAGACCACCGGATTCGAGCCATCTACTGCGCTACGGCACTGTTTAAACTGGCTCAACAACTGCTCGCCACCCAAGGTGTTACGGTAGAACTGGTGGGCACCATTACCAGTTGCCTCCAACCGCTTTCCTCATCAACACTGATTAATGAACGCAGCCATGAAAAGCGTATCGAGAGCTTGGTAACGATATTGGATAAAGCCGTGACGGGCGAAATACTGCTGGATCAGGACACAGGCTCTCACCCTTCTCTGGTCGATGTATCCTTGTCACCACTTGCCGAAGATAGCCCTTTATATCGAGTCAACGGACTCAATGACTCAGGGGAAAAGCTGGTTTCTCAACAACTGGCCCTACTTACCCGTAATCGCTAATTAGATCGCCTATAGATTGTATGCGGCTCGAACTTTCTCATAGTCAAAACAGCTCATATAGAGCCGCATACAGTGTTAAAAAGCTACTGATCAGCTGCGGCGCGACCAACTTCAAAGTCAACGCCTTGAATATCAGCTTCAGCAATCAAATTATGAATATACTGACTTATCGCTCTGCGCTGACCAAATTCAATCAACAGGTTAGCCACATCATTTTTTACCTGTTCGTATTCCAGCTGTTTTCCTTGCAGTTTTTTGTCTACGTACACCACATGGAAACCATAGCGAGACTCGACAGGCTCATTGGCCAGGCCTTCTTCAAGCTCAAAGATCGCCTCTTCAAACTCTGGCGTAGTCTGCCCTTTGGTGATCTGTCCCAAACTACCACCCGTTTCCTTGGAAGGGCAGTCTGAATGCTCATTCGCCAGCGCCTCAAATTGATCAAATGATTCGACCAGTCTTGAAATTAGCGATTGTGCCGCTTCTTTAGCCACACCTCTTTTTTCATCGTCTTCTGGATCAGCTCCGAGGAGAATATGCTTTATCTCCATTAGATCCTGGCTGACAAACTGAGCCTTGTTTGCATCAAAATACCGCTGACATTCTTCTTCGTTAACTTCTGGCGGAGACGCTTCTTTTTCAATCAACCGACCGATAATGGTTTCTTCGGAAGGCACATTGCTATCTTCAGGCAGGTCCTTATCCAGACCAAGCTCTTTCGCTTTTTGCAACAACAACAGTTGGATAATTAACACCTCTGAAGCCTTGTTAACACCCGCTTCAGGAGATTCAGACGGATGGTATTGTAGTTCCCTGGCAACTTCATCTGGGGTGATTTTAGTACCATTAACCGTAATTTCAGGAATGTCTACAGGGTTGTTATCAGCGGAATCAGTACCGGAAGAAGAGCTCATAGGGTTAATCTCTATTACTTGGTTGTTATCAAAATAACCAACAGAGGAGTCCGGATTTCTCCACAGCCCCACTGTCGGCACAATTCAGATTAAGCGCGTTTCTGGCGAACTATCTGCTTTGGCGAACTATCTGGTAGTTGCGCAATAAGTATTTAACTGGCGCAGCCACACCGCTAATGATATGAACTAGACGAGTAAAAGGGAAGATCAAGAGCAGCGTCATCCCCAAAAATACATGTAGTTTATACACCAAACCTACTGAAGTAATTGACGCTGCTGCCTCCATTGGACGCAAAAGCACGATTGACTGCGCCCAGTCCGCCAACATCACCATCACAGAACCATCCATATGTTGGCTTGAAGCAAAGATAGTGCTCAGCTCCAGTATCAACTGGATGTAGAGTAGGATAAGTACCAGATTATCAGAGAAACTACTGCTCGCCTGAACACGTTCGTCGGTAAAACGACGATAGATCAGCATAGTCATACCCACAAAGCAAAGAGCACCAAATAAACCGCCAGATACCATCGCCAATAATTGCTTGTTAGGCGTAGATATTACATGGTGGTAAAGCACCTCAGGGGTCAGCAAGCCGACAAAATGACCCGCCAATACAAACAATATACCCACATGAAAGGCATTGCTGGCTATTCGCATCCCTTTACCACGCAGCACCTGACTGGAACCTGCCTTCCAGGAATATTGTTCTCGGTCGTAACGAATCCAGCAGCCTACCAGGCAAACTATTACTGCCATATAAGGGTACAAGCCAAATAAGATCGTATTACTATTCATGGATCACTCCTTAAACTTGTCTTAAATTTGCCTTAATTTGCCCAGCGAACAGCTATGGCATCATTGGCTGATTTTTTCGGTTGAACAGGGGCTGAGGAAGAAGAACAACCACTACCACATGGAGCATCTCAAAGAAGATACCCAACCCGGCGGAAAGAAAGACACCCTACTATTTTGGAAAATGTTGTCCTTTGTATTATTTGGCCTATTGGTGATATCACTGCTGGTTTCAGCGACAAAATAATTGAAGTAAGGCCGCCACTTATTTCGATAAATTATTTAGGTAAAGTGTTGCAGTAAAGTGTTGCAGTCAAATGTCGCGTAAAATACGCCCACATCTACACCACAACTTAATAGGTATAGTCCTTGTTGGATAATACCCCGATGATTGGAATGTCATACATTCCCTAAAAAAAACGGTTACACGAGACCCTTATGTCACATGCATCAAAAGAATTTTTACCCCTGAAAATAGCCGTACTCACCGTTTCCGATACCAGATCTCTGGATGAAGACACGTCCGGCCAACTGCTGGTGGACCGCCTCACCGAAGCAGGACACACATTGGCAGACCGGGCATTAATTCCCGATGATATATACCAGTTACGCGCTGAAGTATCCCGCTGGATTGCCGACCCTAAAGTACAGGTAATTCTCACCACAGGGGGCACTGGATTTACTGATCGCGACTCAACACCAGAAGCCTTGACACCACTGTTTGATAAACAGGTAGAAGGCTTTGGCGAACTATTTCGTCATATTTCTTATCAGGAAATCGGCACCTCCACGCTTCAATCTCGTGCGGTTGCCGGTCTGTCTAATCGTACTCTAGTGTTCTGCATGCCCGGTTCCACCAATGCCTGCCGCACAGCTTGGGATAAAATTCTTGGCGAGCAACTGGATGCCCGAACCAAACCCTGTAATTTCATTCCCCATGTAGTCCGAACTAAAGAAGAGTGTGGGCCACGCGGATGAGCTGCTGCGATCAACCCGGTCTGATACCTGTCGAACAGGCTCTGGAAAAACTACTCAATGCCGCCCAGCCAATAACAGAAACAGAAATGGTAGCGGTAGGAAAAGCCCTAGGCCGAGTACTGGCGGCAGATCAGCAATCTACTGTAGACGTCCCACCAGCTGATAACAGCGCCATGGATGGGTTTGCTTTTAACAGTGTCGATTGCAAAGAAAGTGGCCAAACAACCCTACCCCTCAGCCAACGCATTCCTGCAGGCGTAGCCCCTCAATCCCTTCAACCCGGTACCGCTGCACGTATTTTTACCGGAGCAGAAGTCCCTTCCGGGGCAGACACCGTCATCATGCAGGAAAACTGTCAGTGGGATAGCGATCAAGTCATCCTGCCAGCAGAACCAAAGGCTGGCGACAACGTCCGGCCTAGAGGCCAGGATATTCAAAGCGGCAGTATCATCATGTGTCGCGGCCACCGTATCAAACCTCAGGATATGGGGCTCTTGGCTTCTGTGGGTATTGCTGAAGTTCCTGTCTACCGACGACTAAAAGTTGCCGTACTCTCCACCGGTGACGAACTGGTAGAGCCTGGAAGTGACCTACCTCCCGGCCATATTTACAATTCAAACCGCTACACCTTGGCAGGGCTAATGGAGGCACAGGGCTTTGACTATATCGATCTCGGTATCGTGCCTGACAATTTTGAAGCCACCGAACAGGCACTGCGTAAAGCTGCGGCGTTAGCCGACTGCATAGTAACCAGTGGTGGTGTTTCGGTGGGTGAGGAAGACCACGTCAAAGCTTGCGTAGAAAAGCTAGGCAGCCTCGATCTCTGGCGACTGGCCATTAAACCCGGTAAACCGCTCGCCTTTGGCAACGTACTCGGCACACCCATTCTTGGACTACCCGGTAACCCGGCCGCCGTATTCGTTACCTGTGCCATTGTTGCTCGTCCTTTTCTACTAAAAACTCAGGGCGCTAATGACATTTTACCTACCCCTATTCAGGTCATTGCCGATTTCGATCGACCCAAACCAGCTAAACGCCAGGAATACCTACGAGCCATGCTAAGTCTCGATGAAAATGGTGTGGCTCACGCACAGATAGCCGGCAACCAAAGTAGTGGTGTTCTATCTACTGCTAGTGTGGGCAACGGTTTTGCCGTGCACTCACTCAACGGCACCATTACGGCGGGCGAACCTGTACCGTTTTTACTCTTTAGTGATGTGTTGTATTAGAACCTGTCAATAAGCCCTAGGTAACCCGTTGCCTAACGAGACTTGTTACGTCAAAAGCACTACGATTTAAACACCCTTTGATTCTAATCACTGAGATGGGATTGACGCTGAATCATTTACGCCTATGCTTAACCTGAGAAGTTAGCATTACTCACTAAGCATAGGATAATGGGATGTCGAATCAGGTTTCTCTCACCTTTCACGGTGCTGCAGGCACGGTAACCGGGTCACGTTACTTACTGGATTTTAATAGCCGCAGAGTACTCGTAGATTGCGGGCTATTTCAGGGTTACAAACACCTGCGCGAACGAAACTGGCGCCCCTTTCCAGTAGAGCCTTCAAGCATTGAAGCTGTGTTTCTCACCCATGCTCACCTCGACCACAGCGGCTACCTGCCATGTCTGGTAAAAAATGGCTTCAAGGGAACAATTTACTGCACAGAAGCAACCCGCGACCTGTGTAAAATTCTGCTTATGGATGCTGCAAAATTACAGGAAGAAGAAGCGTTTTATCGCAACCGGCACCACTACAGCAAACATGACCCAGCGCTCCCACTGTACACCCGAGAAGATGCAAAAAAAGCACTGGAGCTTTTTGAGGTAGTTCATTTTTCCAGCCCAGATGATTTGGATCCAGGGGTATCGCTGGGAGAACTGTCTGTCAGTTTTTATCCCAATGGACACATTCTCGGTTCCGCATTTTTGGATGTACTGGTTGCTGGCCGGCACATACTGTTCAGTGGCGATATGGGTCGAAGCAACGATCTGATTATGAGGGCGCCAGAGTTACCGGTGTATTGTGACTACCTGGTCATTGAATCCACCTATGGCGATCGACTGCATGACAATCAGGATATCTGGGATAAAGTTGCCGAAATCATCAATGAAACTGTAGCCACAGGCGGCTCAGTGTTGATCCCCTCATTTGCAGTGGGTCGCGCCCAAGCATTGCTTTATCTGATCACCGAATTGAAACATCGGAAGATGATTCCCTATCTTCCCATTTATTTAGATAGCCCCATGGCAATCAGCGTCACGGAAGTAATGCAACGGCACCATCGCTACCATCGCCTCAACAAAGCCCGCTGCCAGCAGATGTCTCGCGATGTCACCTTTACCCGCACCGTTGAAGAGTCAATGTCCCTTAACAGCCTACACATGCCAGCTATTATTCTTTCAGCCAGCGGTATGGCTACTGGAGGTCGGGTTCTACACCACCTAAGCCGCATGCTAGGTGACCACCGCAACACCGTTCTATTTGCCGGTTACCAAGCACCAGGTACCAGAGGAGCCCGGCTAGTAGCCGATGAAAAGAACATTAAGATATTTGGTAGTTACTACAATGTAAAAGCGCGAATTGAAACGATGGACTTCCTCTCTGCTCACGCGGACCATCTGGAGTTATTGCACTGGTTACAAAATATGCCTACAGCACCCAAGCGCTGCTTTGTAACCCATGGCGAAGAAGCCGCATCAGACCAGTTTCGCATTACCATAAATGAAGAGCTTAACTGGTCAGCCTGCGTGCCGATTATGGGTGATAAGGTCATTTTGTAATGATCTTTATTCACAAACAAACTGTCATTCATCCACAAAAAATCAACCTGTAACAATCTCACAACTGAGCTGGACCTCAGCAGATAGGGAGTTCGTGATAAAACAGGTGTCTTCCGCTTTTTCCAATATACGCTTGGCTTTCTCACTATCCTCTAATGACGCTATCGTGAGTTTGACGCTGGTGTGAACACGAGTGAATTTGACCTGACGCTCGACCTTTTCAAGCTGCCCCGCAGAGGAGCATTCAACATGAACCCAGTTCAGATCATAAGCCCTGGCGATGGATCGGAAAGATAACACGAAACAATTTGCCACCGCCGCCACCAGTAATTCTTCCGGAGACCACACATCGCCTAAGCCATCAAATGCTGCGGGTGGTGCAACTTCCACAGTGCAGCCATTTTCCAACGAGGACATCACATTACCGATTGGATCAGCAGATGCAGCTGCCGTATAAGTATGGGGAAATGCTTTCATAGATAACGCCTTTTTAATTACGGCTTAAAAATAATAAATTAAAAACAATGCCTTAAAAGAGCATAAACTTAGCCCAGGTTTTCTGATGCTATTGTTTCAGATAAGAGCGCCACGGTCTTAATTTGAAGATACACCTGTTTGCCTGTTTCAAGCTGTAAATGCTCCATAGATTTTCGGGTGATGCGAGCCAATATAAACTGTCTCGCCACTTCCGTTTTAATCATTGCCCTTGCGCCATCAATCAGTTCAATCTCAGTGATCACACCCGGCAATATATTAAGAATACTGGACAGGCTAGGTCTTTCCAGTGCAATGCTCACATCCCGGCAGGGAATGCGAACCCTGACAGCATTACCGGGTTCACCAGAAAGCCTTCCAACGGAAAGTTGGGCATCATCGCCTGACTGCAAGCCTAATGATAACTGCGTGAGGCTATAACGATCATCGTGACCCATGATCTGCGTATTGAGTACCACCGCAGCGCTTTCTTGTCGGGTTACATCCAAATCAAGTCGAGAGAGCATATCCAGCAGCGGCCCATCAGCAACCAACCGTCCCTGATCCATGATGATCAAATGATCTGCCAGCCGGGTAATCTCATCAAGATTGTGACTCACATATACCATCGGGATATTCAGGTTCTCAGCCACCGTCTCCAGATGCCGGAGAATGGGGTTACGCGCTTGGCTATCAACACCGGCAAGGGGTTCATCCAGTAATAAACAGCGTGGTGCCGTCAACAGCGCACGGGCAATGGCAACCCGTTGTTTTTGTCCACCGGAGAGCTGATCAGGCTTGCGCTCGAGTAATGCGTCAATATCCAGCCAGTCAATGACCTGCTGCTTACTGGGGCCGTTATCTGAAAAACGGCGCTTGTAGGCAAAGTCGAGATTACCCTCAACACTGAGATGAGGAAACAGGCGGTTCTCCTGAAACACATAACCCAGTTGTCGCTGCTTTGCTGGCAGGCTACCAATCTCATCACCACTCATGTTCAGCTGGCAATGCTCGACTTCTTCCAAGCCGGCAATACAACGCAACAGTGTGGTTTTCCCGCAGCCGGAAGGGCCGTAGATAGCGGTAATGCCTTTCCCCGGCAATTGGGCTTTCAAGGATAGGGAAAAGTTAGCACTGCTCTTGGCTTCACCCCCAGAGGTCACCTCACCCAGACTGTGTTTGATGGCCAGTTGTATGCTCTTCTCTAACGTTCCATTCATAACAGCCACGCCCATGCGCCCTATTTATTCATCGCTTTATGGCGATTAAAACCATAAAGCAGTATCAGTAGTGCAAAGCTGAAGGCAAGCAGGCCGCCCGCTAACCAATGGGCTCGCTGATAATCCAACGCTTCCACATGGTCATACAGCGCAATGGACAACACCTGTGTTTCACCGGGAATATTACCGCCAATCATCAACACCACCCCAAACTCACCCATGGTATGAGCAAAACCCAGTAGTGCTGCCGTAGCAAAGGCTCGTCGTGTAAGCGGAATAATTAAATTCAGGAAGCGATCCAGTGTGCCCGCGCCCATGGTCTCCGCTGCTTCCAGTAACTTGTGATCAAAATGCTGGAACCCAGTTTGCAGTGGCTGCACCACAAAGGGCAGAGAATAAATCACCGAACCCACCACCAAGCCACTAAAGGTAAAGGCCAGCGAGTGCCCGGTTAATGCCGACCAACCGCTGCCAAGAAAATTGTCGGGAGAAAAGGCGATCAATAAGTAAAAACCGATCACAGTGGGCGGCAATATCAGCGGCAAGGCCACGGTTGCTTCGACCACGCTGGCAAAGCGAGACTCAGATCGAGCCAACCACCAAGCCAGCGGTGCACTTACTATCAACAAAATAGTGGTGGTCACTGCTGCCAGTTGCAGTGTTAGCCAAAGTGCCGCGATATTGGAAGCCAGTAAGTTCATCAGTTTGTATTCATTGGGCTAGTTGTGAAAATATCAGTATCTACCGAGATCGGCAAAACATACCCCCCTTCGAGAATAACCTTCTGCGCGGCAGGCGTCTTGATGAAATCCAAAAACTGCTGCGCTAACAGGCTTACGGGTTTAATCGCCACTCGACTCTGCTGAACCGGTTGTTTTAAATGGGAAGATAGATCGATATTAAAAAACTTTTGCTGTTCTTCTTTCCCATCAGGAATCGACCCAGCTATCTGTTCATGCCACCTAGCAGAATAAACTAAAGAAGCTGAAACAATTGCCACATCGGCATTGCCGCTGTGAAAAAACTGCCATGCCTGAGCAATGTTATTGCCCACTACCAGCTTTGGCTGGCTTTTCTCCATAACACCAAGACTTTCCATCACCTCCATGGCCGCTATCCCATAGGGAGCCGTCCGAGGATTGGCAATGGCGATACGTTTGGCTGACGACAACATGTCTTCAGGGCTGATGCCCTCCTGACGGGATACCAAAATCAGTTTTCCGACGGCATAAGCAGCCAGCGTGTCTGCCTCTCCATGGCCACTGGCCACCAACTTTTCGGGATAAGATTCATTGGCAGAAAAAAATAACTGGAACGGTGCTCCCTGCACAATCTGGGCATAGAGCACACCGGAAGATCCACTGCTGATTTTAATCTGATAGGCAGATTGCTTAGCGCTAGACTGTTTATAGCTAGATTGTTTAGAACTGGTCTGGTCAGAAAATGCCTGGCTGAGCTGTTCCAATACAGGGCGAAAATTACTGGCTGTCGCAATGGTCAGGGTATCGGCCAAAGCGCTGTGACAAAAAAATACAGCGATCGCTACGAATTTTAAACTCGCTTTTAGCAGCACGTTCGGCAATAAAGACCCCAAAGAATTAATCACTGTCCTGCCAGCGTTCCGCTCGCTGCTGGTCAGTATTTTTTGCATCCACCCAGTCGCCATCACCATTCAAGTGCTGCTCTTTTTTCCAAAACGGTGCGCTGGTTTTCAGAATATCCATAATAAATTCGCAGGCAGCAAAAGCCGCCTCACGGTGAGCACTGCTAACACCGACAAAAACAATTTGTTCGCCCGGTGTTAGATCACCGATGCGGTGGATAATACGAATATCTATCACAGGCCAGCGTTCAGTCGCCTGTTCAGCCGTGTGTTGAAGGGATTTTTCTGTCATACCCGGATAGTGTTCCAGGCGCATAAATTTTAGGGGCTTATCGGGAAGGTCTCGCACTTGACCGGTAAAGATCGCAATGCCACCGATATGAGTATTGGCACCGGTATTGCCTTTCTGTAACTCGCGATATTCCTCGCCAGTATCAAAATCTTTTTCCTGTACGGAAATGGAAATCATCCGCCTGTCACCGGAGGAAATAACGCCACTTCATCGCTGTCATTAATGGCGGTATTTTCATCCACCATATCCTGATTCACGGCAAACAATACATTGCCAGTACCCAGCGCCAGCTTCCACTCATCACCCTGAGTTTGGAGCTTCGCTAACAACTGCCCAATGGTCTCTACCCCATCGGGTAATGCGGCATTCAGCTCACCGGTACCCAACTGTTCGCGGAGACTGCCAAAAAATAATACTTTCATTGTATTTGCCTAATTGTGAAGTCTACTTAATACAGGCTATTTCTACTTTTCAGCTCTACTTTTGGACTTTCCAGTGACCTGATTTACCGCCCGCTTTTTCCAATAATCGTGTCTGTTCAATCACCATGCCTTTATCCACGGCCTTACACATATCATAGATGGTTAAAGCTGCAACGGAGGCCGCCGTTAGTGCCTCCATCTCTACGCCGGTTTTTCCATCCAGTCCACAGGTAGCAGTAATACGGATACGGTTACTCTCTGGTTGTACATCAAAGTCGACAGATACCTTGGTCAGCATCAATGGATGGCAAAGAGGAATCAGATCCGAACATTTTTTGGCTGCCTGAATACCTGCAATACGCGCTACCGCCAGCACATCGCCCTTTTTATGCCCACCAGACAGAATCAGCTCCAGCGTTTCTGGCTGCATACTGATAGTTGCTTCAGCAGTGGCTTCCCGAGTCGTCACCGTTTTACCGCCCACATCGACCATATGAGCTTCGCCCTGCTCATTAAGGTGAGTAAGTTTTCGCATATCCGACACAGCAATCACTCCATTTTTAGAGATGCCAAATTTTTTAATCGTTTAGGCAGTCTACCCCAAGTTCTAACGGGAACCCATTGAGACAGCTCAATCAAGCCGTCAAAGCGGCAGTACCAAGATGGCCCGAAAATCATTCACATTGGTCTGTGTAGGCCCCGTAATGATGAGATCGCCCAACGCTTCAAAATAGCCATAGCTATCGTTATTTTCCAGACTATCGGTGATATTAAGGTTCAACGTTCGAGCACGCTGCCAGCTATCGGGTGACAAAATAGCACCCGCATTATCCCCGGATCCGTCAATACCATCGGTATCCGCAGCCAATGCATAAACACCCGCCTCACCTTTCAACTCAGCAGCTAGGCTCAATAGGTACTCCGTGTTGCGTCCACCACGGCCACTCCCTCTAACCTTCACCGTGGTTTCTCCTCCAGAGAGGATCACACAAGGTGCGCTCACTGGCCGACCCTTATCTAAAGCGGAGTGCTCCACTATGGATCGAACCAGTTCGGCATGGGCCTTCGCCAACTCACGGGACTCACCCGTCAGGTCATCACCTAGAACCAGCGGCATCAGCCCCATCTCCTCAGCTTGTTTTGCTGCCGCCTGAAGTGACTGCTTAGCGGCGACTATGATCTGAAATGTATCTTGCTCGAACAGAGTACTGGCTAGGTTAGGTGTTTCTAACTTAGGTGTTTCTGAAACAGAACTTTCCAACCACTGCTTAACCGCATCACACACGTCTATTTGATATTTATTCAATACAGCCAAGGCTTGCTGTCGGGTCGTCGGGTCTGCGACTGTAGGCCCGGAGGCAATCACCGTGGGGTCATCACCCGCCACATCGGAGATCGCAAAGGTCATCAGCTTGGCTGGCGAACAGGCTGCGGCTAATCGACCCCCTTTGATGGCAGAGAGGTGCTTTCGTACACAATTTATCTCGCCAATATCCGCCCCCGAGGCCAGCAGTGCTTTATTGATCTGCTGTTTATCGCTCAGGCTAATGCCCGGTGCAGGGAGTGTGAGTAATGAAGAGCCGCCGCCAGAAAGCAGGCAGACAACCAAATCATTCTCGTTAAGATCAGCAACCAAATTAAGAATTCGTTGCGCAGCGATCTCGCTATTGTTGTCCGGTACGGGGTGAGCCGCCTCGATCACGCCAATGTGCTTGCAAGGCACCCCGTGTCCATAGGCCGTCACAACCAAACCCTTTAGTTCGCCATAACACCACTGTTTCTCCAAGGTAGCCGCCATAGACGCCGCGGCTTTTCCTGCACCGATAACGACAACGCTTCCGCCTAAGCCCTTGCCTATTTTGCCATCCAAGCTACTCGCCAAAAACCCGGGCAATACCACGCTGGGATCAGCAGCCGCTACCGCCGTTTGGAATAACGCCAAAAGCAGTTCGCGTGGTTCAACAGGCAGGTCTGACATCGCGTCCTCTTTCATTCATAAAAGCACACCCCAAGTAATCTATGGACATCCGTTTTAACCATAAGACTGACTTTATTATGGTGATATCTCTAGCGCCTGGCCATTGAAAGTGGATAATCGTTAATCCATTTAATGCAACTGTTGACGGAAATAGCCCCCTGATGGACAAGCAGTTTATCGATGCCCAGCAACTACTGGATGATTCGTTTTCTCTAGGGTTACAAATTCTGGAAAGCGGTTACGTTCCCCACTTTATTATCGGTGTATGGCGAGGTGGCACCCCAGTGGGCATTGCCGTACAAGAATTGCTGGATTATTTTGGTATTGAAACAGACCACATTGCCATTCGAACGTCGTTCTACACGGCCCTCGGTGAAACCGCCGAGGCCGTAAAAGTGCATGGATTAGGCCATGTGATCGACAATATCCGCAGTGCGGACTCCATCCTGATTATTGATGATGTGTACGATACAGGCCTCAGCATGAAACAGATCGTGAATGATATTGAACAGGCCTGTGCGGACAACCTGCCTGAAATTCGTATTGCCACGCCCTACTTCAAACCGGGGAACAATAAAACGGACCGGACACCGGATTACCACCTACACAAAACCGACAAATGGCTGGTGTTCCCCCATGAATTATCGGGACTCAGTGCACAGGAAATTCTGGATAAAAAACCGGGTATTGCTACATTAAGAGACAAACTTGAGAAAAGAGCGCCGCTAGAAAACGACGTTCTTGAGAAACAAACTGAAAAGACGAGCTAGTATTTTATATCGCGCTATTTGGCTAAAGCCCTAGACACTTTCGACCCATTCTCACGGCCCAGCTTATCGGTAATAAATCGACCCGCTACAATCAATTTATCCAGATCCACCCCATGCTCAATACCCAAGCCATTGAGCATATACACCAAATCTTCCGTGGCCACATTGCCAGCAGCACCCTTCGCATACGGGCAACCACCCAACCCGGCCACAGAGCTGTCTACCACATCAATACCCATTTGTAGTGCCGCATAGATATTAGCCAACGCCTGCCCATAGGTATCGTGTAAATGTACCGCCAGCTTATGGATAGAAACCCGCTCAGCGACGGCTTCGATTACACGAACAATACTGCCCGGGGTTCCAACACCAATGGTGTCGCCGAGGGACACTTCATAACAGCCCATGTCATCAAGCCTTGCCGCTACTTCCGCCACTTTACGGGGATCAACCTCACCCTCGTAAGGACAACCCACCACACAGGAAATATAACCCCGTACCGGCAACCCAGCTGCCTTGGCCGCCTCCATAATGGACGCAAAACGATCCAGACTTTCATCGATGGAGCAATTGATATTCTTTTGACTGAATGCCTCTGATGCAGCAGCAAAAATCGCCACCTCACTAACATTCACAGATACAGCCCGCTCAAAACCTTGAAGGTTAGGCGTGAGGGCCGCGTAGGTTACACCCGCCTTGCGTTCAATACCCTGAAATACCGCATCACTACCCGCCATCTGTGGCACCCATTTCGGGTTTACAAAACTGCCCGCCTCGATATAGCTGACACCCGCATCGGCCAATCGATGGATCAACTCAATCTTCACCTCAGTGCTGATCGGTTGTTGCTCGTTTTGCAGACCATCTCTGGGACCCACTTCAACGATTTTGACTTTTTTAGGCAAGGTCATGGCTTTGCTCGGACAATGAGACACAAAACATCTATTGGTTTATATAGTTTACGTTACTTTTTCTGATTAGGGGCTGGATGGCAATTGTGGGATTGACCCTCTAGTATGATGATGAAGTTAAAGAGTGTATTGCCTTGCTTCCAACAACTAATCATACAAATCAAAGGGATGGTGAACGTTTCACCTGACCCTATTTACATTGTTTATATATACGGGGGGGGGTAAGCGCTTATTTCCCCTAGATCAGGAGCCATAGGCTTCTGTTCACGGAAAAAGAGGCACTAAATCTTTGATTTTAAAGGGTGTTGATTTATGATCAGTGGAAAGGGATTGGAAAATAAAAACAGGGATTAGGCTTCTTTTACCAAATGACAGAATTATCCTATTTTCTCCAGCCCATTGTTAATAAACAAAAATAGCCTTGGCATAAAATCATTGGTTCCGAGATAAGGGGGCCAAAGTGATATAAGGCCATAGGCTTTTGAATACGCTGTTATTTTTATCCGTGCTTATTTTCAAAGTTTAACTATATTTCAAAATTATAAAGATCTGGTATTAAAATGAACGATAATACTTTTACTGAAGAATCAGAACACAAACTAAATTTACGCAATCTGGAGTTAAGTGATTATGCCCATCTAAAAGAAATTATGGATATTGTCTACCCTGCCATGGGAGGCGCTTGGCCGGAGAAAAAATTCAAGGCGCAACTGTCCGCTTTCCCAGAGGGACAAATATGCATTGAAGATCACGGGAAAGTCATTGCTGCGGCTTTTTCGCTTGTAGTAGATTATGAAAAATTTGGAGATCATCACACTTACGATGAAATTACTGGAGATGCCTACTTAACAACTCATGATCCGATGGGTGATGTATTATATGGTGCCGAAGTAGTAGTGCATCCAGATTATCAAGGCATGCGTCTTGGTAGACGATTATATGAGGCCAGAAAAGAGCTTTGCCAAAATTTAAATCTTAAATCCATTGTGGCGGGTGGCCGTATACCCAACTATCAAAATCATGCAAAAAACATCTCGCCTCAAAAATATATTGAGCGTGTTAAAAAGAAAGAAATTTATGATCCAATTTTAACCTTTCAATTATCAAATGATTTTGAAGTACGGCGTGTTCTTAGTGACTATTTACCTGAGGATAAAGAATCCAAAGGTTATGCCACACTGCTGGAATGGACAAACTTGTACTACGACAAAGAAAAAACACCCTTATTTGGAGCGATAAAAACCTCCGCAAGAATAGGCTGTGTTCAGTGGCAAATGAGGCCTCTTAAATCTGTAGAGGAACTTATTCAGCAAGTTGAATTTTTTATTGACGCTCTCTCCGATTACCAATGTGATTTGGCCTTGTTGCCCGAATTTTTTAATGCGCCTTTGATGGGTATTGAAGCGCATCAAAACTCCATCGACTCAATTAAAGCTTTATCTGAATTTTCTGAGGAAATTATTGAGGCTATTTCCCGATTAGCCGTTAGTTATAACATCAATATTATTGCTGGCTCATTACCCGTTATGGAGGATAACCAGCTATACAACGTATCCTATTTTTGTCGCCGTAATGGAACACTGGAATCACAATATAAAATTCATCCTACGCCACATGAAAAGAAATCTTGGGTTATGCAGGGCGGTGACAACCTAAATGTATTCGATACTGATTTCGGCAAAATTGGTATCTTGATTTGCTACGATGTCGAGTTCCCCGAGCTTGCCCGACTTCAATCAGAAAAAGGCATGCAATTATTATTTGTTCCTTTTTGGACAGACACAAAGAACGCTTATCTAAGAGTGCGTTGTTGCGCACAAGCTCGAGCTATTGAAAATGAATGTTATGTTGCCATAGCAGGTAGTGTCGGTAATTTACCTAAGGTAGATGGTGCCGACATTCAATATGCTCAATCTGCGGTCTTTTCACCATCAGACTTCTCTTTTCCTCATGATGCAATTATGGCTGAAACAACACCGAATACAGAAATGACTTTAATTGTTGATCTTGACTTAGAAAAACTGAGCACGTTACAAAATGAAGGCTCAGTAAGAAATTATTTGGACAGACGTCGTGACTTATATCAAATAAATTGGCTTGGAAGTAAAGAGGAAAAATAACAAGGCGTTGCACCGGATAAACCGGTGAACAGGCGTTAGGCGGCGGACTCGCTGAGAACAAAAAAGGAGTGAGCTTATATGTTGATAATAAAGGGGCTTCTTGGTGCTTCGTTGTTTTTGGTTGGCACTGCACTTGAAAAAACGCCTCACCGTGTGCTCGTAGAATCCGCTTTGTTGATTGGAATCTACTGGCTAAACAGTGGCCTGTTCGATCTCGTAGCCGACTTCACCGCGCCTAACTGGGCGAGTCTGATCATTGGCGTGTGCGTAGTGTTAACGGCTTACGGCTTGCAAAAAAAGGGGGGGGTGTCCGCGTCTATCCGGTCTTGGTTATTTCTTTGGTTCTATCATGGCCTATAGCGGTTTGTTCGACCTCGTGCAACACACGTCCGTTGAACTCCTCTATCTTGCAGTAGCAGCGTGAACTCTTTATGCCTGCGTGGTACTACAAAGCCGAGCACTGTTGTTGACCACTGTCATTGCGATGCTCGCCTTCATTGGGTATTACTCCGCAGAGCATTTTGCAAATTCATTGGGCTGGCCAGCCACGCTCATCCTCATGGGTATTGCTTTCCTCGGCGTCGGTACACTCGCCATCAAGGTAAAGCAGCACATCTAGGTCGATTCAAATAAAAAAAGGTAAAGTGAGTAAAGTAGTGAGTAAAGGGATCGGCGACAAATAGAAATGATGACTCCCCTCAAATGTCACCGTCCCCTTTAATTTTTATACAGCCCTTTTATACGTCATCCACGAGAAGAGAACCGACCTCCATGTCAAAGGTATTAGTTACATTTAGCTACGAAAAAGAAACTAAAAATAGTGTCCGTTATAAAGAGAAGCCAGAAGCGGGAAAAGCACCCATTGTCGGCACGCTGTATGTGCAAAAGTGGTTTGCAGGTGACTGTAAAACACTGGATATTTCAATCGAGAAAAAAGATTGATCTTCAGAGAAGAAGGTTAAATGCAACCGCAATCAGATCCGTTTATTGTTCCTCTTTGTGATGGTGAAATTATCATCATTTATCAAGATGAGCATCTATTGCTGATTAATAAGCCGGGCGGTTTATTAAGTCTTTCGGGTAAACATCCGTTAAACAAAGATTCGGTTCATTTTCGTTTGGTTAAAAATTATCCCATGGCAACGATGGTGCATCGGCTGGATTTTGGCACTTCAGGTATTATGCTAGTGGCGTTGAATAAAGCCGTAAACGCCCATTTAACTAAGCAATTCCAAACTCGCTCAGTGGTAAAATATTACACTGCTATGCTCCAGGGTCATCTTAAAAATGATGAGGGGGTTATTGAGTTTTCCATAGCGAAAGATGATTTTCCTTTGCAAAAAATCTGTCACCTTAGCGGCAAGTCAGCAGTGAGTTATTATCAAGTGATTGAACGCTTGAACAAGCCATTGGCAACAAAAGTATTGTTTAAGCCGCTGACTGGGCGCACTCATCAACTACGCATACATAGTCGTGAAATTGGCCACCCTATTCTAGGTTGTGATTTGTATGCCAGTGATGAGGCTTTTAACCTGTCGCCACGGTTGATGTTGCATGCCAGTCAACTTGAATTTGACCATCCCATTAGCGGGGAGAGAATCAAAGGCATTTGCCCTTCCCCGTTTTAGCAAGTAAAGGGGACGCCTTTATTTAATACCAGAGTAAGTTGCGCTTTCTTACAAAATCATTCTAACCTGTCACCGCTTCACTATATAATCACCACCCCACTTTCATTCAATTTAAGTAGAAACCATGTTTGAGAATATAGTACCGGCTCTGTTTATCTTTTCTGCGCTATTTATAAGCAGCTTGTTGATTGGCCATGCCTTAAAGAAATTTGGCTCCCGTTTCGACACATCGTCATCCGAGGTGTTTCGGCTGTTATCCAATTCTCAGAAAGCCATTTTAATTTTTATCGGCGTGGTATTAGCCCTGTCTGAATTAGGTTTCGATGTTTCTGCATTAGTCGCCGGATTAGGATTAACGGGGTTTGCATTAGGGTTTGCCCTTAAAGATGCCATATCTAACCTGGTGGCGGGCATGATGATTGTTATTTATAAGCCCATTGAGCTAGGAAATATTATTGAAATCTCTGGCACGAAGGGCGAGGTAATGAATATTAATCTTCGATACATTACTCTCCAGTCAGACAGCATTATCAACCTGATCCCGAACTCTTTATTTTTAAGCAATAAACTTTCAATTATCGATGGAGAGAATACGTTGGGTAAAGGTCTTAGTAATCCAACCAATCCACTTGGGTAGCACCTACATCATACGGGCGTAAAGGGGGCTCCGCGGCAACTGAGGCTGATTACCGCCCCCCTTTCCCTCTAGTCACATAAGACTCATACCATCCCTCTATATACCCGTCATTTTTTATCCCAAAACAGTCCAAGCATTGCCTGATGGCATACTCTCTCAGGATTTACTATTAAAGGGTGAGTGTTATCTAAAACGTGTTATGTAAAAAAGGATAAAGCGATGAGTATTTCAACTCGTGTCACTAGCTATCTGGATGAACAAGACATCAAATACGATACGCTAAACCACTTCCACACCAACACTGCAGCTGGTACGGCTCTGGCAGCCCACATCTTGTCGAAAAGCATGGCGAAAGCCGTGGTACTGGAAGATCATGATAACCACCATCTTATGGCAATACTGCCCGCAGATAAGAAGCTCAGTTTGCTCAAGTTGAACAAGACGCTGGACTTAGACCTTCATCTAGCCGATGAAGAACAGGTTTCTACGATGTTCAGTGATTGTGAGGATGGTGCTGTGCCAGCTGTTGGTCAGGCCTATAACATGAATTCAATTTATGACGAGGCGCTGGATGAGCTGGATGATGTCTATTTTGAAGCCGGTGACCATGAAACGTTAATTCACCTGACTAAAGCACAGTTTGGTAAGTTAATGAGTAAGACAAAACACAGCCGGTTTAGCAGCGAAACTTATTATTAGGTTTAGGCTTTTTTAGCAGGCCGACCCATCTGATTTCGATCAGGGATGGGGTGTGCTTTACCGTTACCTCCCAGTCACATTCATCCATTGCTCTACCTACGGCTTATCATCACAGAAACAGAGCGTTACCAGCCTAGCGCTAACAATGCACTGGTGGTAAAGCTCGTTAGTTACGTTGGTTTATTTAATCACGATGGGATTCACCGGCGAGCCGGTCCCGCCTTTCATTTTTAGCGGAGCTGCGCTGAAGAAGAAACTATAGCGACCATCTTTGGCGCTGGACGCTGCCAGTTCATCCAACCAGTAGATTTCACTCAGGACGATACCGAGGTCACGAATTAGGGCTCCGTGAAGCGGAATAATGAACGATTCGCCATTAATAGTTTGTGCCGCTTTTTCAATGGCCAGGTTATCTGAAGTGATAACAGGAATTTCCATTTCGTCTAGCCAGTTAACAAGGTCTTTGCTGTAACACAAACCGGGTTCAGTTAGGGCATTCCAATTATCGTGATCTGTTTTATCGTAAAAACGACCCATAGAGCCTGTACGAATTAATAAAATGTCGCGCTTTTCAATAGTGACTTTCTGGGCTTCTGCGGTTTTTTTAAGATCGGGAAGGTTGATGCAGGTATTCGGTGCTAAGCGGCCGTTTTTATCACCCAACAATTTTCCTACATCCAATAGCACTCCACGGCCGGCAATCGCCTTTTCGCCTATTTCGCCAATATCAACAAAGTCATGACCGTGTATCGTCGAGTCCGCGGATTTACCGTTGTACACTTCGTTGTTGTACCAGGCGTGACCCAATGCATCCACATGGGTAGTGCCTTGCAAGTACATAAACACCGCGTCATCCGAATACTTCATGCCACCAGACAACCGGTCAATTTTCCCCGAAGAATATACACTTTGATCCTGAGACATAAAATGTTGCACTGGAACACGCCCCGGAAACACCGGACCAAAACCATGGGTCATCGGTATTTGCAGGGTAAAACGTTCCCCTGTTTTTATGGTGGCGACACCACGTAAGACCTGTGCATTATCTAAATAATTTAATGCCCCTACTTGATCTTCTTCACCCCATTTCCCCCAGTTTTTTGGCGCTTCTTTTTGTAACGCTTCCATGCTGGATGCGTTATCGGCAACGCTGATGCCAGCTAGCAGACTTAGACCTGCCATTAACAAAATACTGGCCGTCATTTTGCGCTTACCCGCGCTGGCAACATCAAACATCGTCAATCCCCTTTCTAGTATTATTATTTATCACTAATGCTATAACACCGGTATTTAAGCTCGGTGTATTCATCGATACCAAAATTTGATCCTTCACGACCCATACCACTGGATTTGACGCCACCAAAGGGGGCGACTGCCGTTGAGATAAGACCGGTATTGATACCCACCATGCCGTATTCCAACGCGTCTGAAACACGCGTGATGATATTGATGTTGTTGGAAAACAAGTACGCAGCCAGTCCAAACTCGGTATTGTTTGCCTGCTCAATAACCTGTTCTTCACTTGAGAAACTAAACAGCGGTGCTAGGGGGCCAAACGTTTCTTGTTTGGCGCATAACATGCTGTCATTGGCATTAATTAACACGGTCGGTTCAAACCATGTGCCACCCAGAGCATGCCGCTTACCACCAAGGATCACTTGGCCGCCACCCTCTATCCCGTCGGCAATTTGCTGCTCAACTTTTTGCACGGCATGTTCACTAATTAGTGGGCCGATATCGGTACCGGGTTCTGTGCCTACCCCCACATTTAGTGCCGCCACTCGTGTTGCTAGCAATTGTGAGAATTCCTGGTAAATACTTTCTTGAAGATAAATTCGGTTGGCGCAAATACAGGTTTGCCCGGCATTTCGAAATTTGCTTTTGATTAACTCATCAACAGCGAGATTAATGTCGGCATCGTCAAATACGATAAAGGGTGCATTACCACCAAGCTCAAGAGAGATTTTTTTAACGGTGGGCGCGCACGCAGCCATTAATTTTGAACCGACGGGGGTTGATCCAGTAAAACTTAATTTACGCACAATCGGACTGGCAGTGAGGGTTTCGCCAATCTGTTGGGAATCGCCCGTAATAACGTTTAATACCCCGTCAGGAATACCGGCTTGTTGAGCTAAAGCAGCCAAAGCAAAGGCGGTTAAGGGTGTCTCTAGGGCTGGCTTCACAATAATGGTGCAGCCAGCTGCAAGTGCAGGCGCTACTTTTCGAGTGATCATGGCGGCGGGGAAATTCCACGGCGTAATCGCAGCGCAAACACCCACGGGTTCACGTGACACAACAATACGTTTATCGCGGCCATGCCCGGGAATGGTCTGGCCGTATACCCGCTTGGCTTCTTCTGCATACCATTCAATGTAGCTGGCGGCATACTTTATTTCGCCTAGGGCTTCTGTCAGAGGCTTACCTTGCTCAAGAGACATAAGGTAAGCCAACTGCTCACCATGCTTGATCATCAATTGATGCCAAGCCTTCAAATAATTTGCCCGCTCGTGTGCGGCCAAGGCACGCCATGCAGGTAATGCTATAGCTGCGGCATTGATGGCTTGTTGCGTTTCTTTTTCTGCAAACAATGGGACTCGAGTTAATAGATCGCCGTTGGCGGGGTTCAGTACTTCTGCTGACTGACCATTTTCAAGCCATTGCCCACCCACTAAACATTGGTTTTTAAAAAAATCAAAGGTTTGAAACTCCATATTAATCTCCCCGCTCCAGATCTTTTACAAAGGTCTGGTCTGTTTCACCCACAAAAAAGTTTTTGCCATAAATAAGCGCCGTTAATATAACACCTGCAGCGAAAGCCCAAGCCGCACCTTTAATCACTAATATTGCCGCAATCACGCCTGCAATACCTAAGTCCCGCTGACTTCGCGCTTCCATAATACCTATTCGCACACTCACAAACCCCTGTATTAGTAGTGTCAGTGCCAGAGCAACACCTAATATGGGTTTCACTAGACTCACGATAGGCAACAGCAGCAAACCGGTATTGGTACCCCATCGAAAAGAGCCTGATCCGCCGAAAATCGAATTCATACTCTCTTTTCCCTGCTTGTAACGTTCCACCACTACCACATGCATAGCCGCCCACAAGGGTCCGCACATCACTATGTCTGGCCCAAAAATACTCATCAAAAAATTTCGCCCACCAAAGATTAAATGTGCACGATTCGGGTCGTAATCAATTTTTTCGTCGGCACGAACGATATCCGCTTCAGCTAAAATCGCTTTGCTCTGCAATATGTCGCCAAACAACACGATATAGGCGGCAAGTACTGTCGGTATGGCGGTAAGAAACATGGTCATTGGTGGGATCCCGACACCAAAGATCGTGTATTCCCTGAACATTAGTAAAAAATTCGGCTGGGTAAAGCCCCAGCTGATGCTGGGCCATGATGATTCGTGGGCTAAAGGCGCGATAATAATCGCCAATATAATGATCGGGAAAATGCCCAACTTACCAAGGGTTGACCATAGCTTTCCTCGCTGCCTTAATTCAGAAAAATGGCGAGAAAAAATCAAATAAAATGAAATTCCAACAGTAATACTAATGGTAATGGGATACTGATCAAATCGGCCACCTTCTTTAAATACAATGGCTATAGCGGCAACTCCTGCACCCAGAATCACACCTGATTTAATGGCTGCGGGAATCATTCCAACCACTTTAGAGGCCAATTGAGTCCGCCCCAAAATAAGAGATAGCAAACCCAGCATCATTTGAAAGGCGATAAGGGCATGAACACGATCCACCCCCTGATCGAATGTTTGAACATACACCATAACCAAGGGAATGGCGGGTGTTATCCAGCCAGGAACAACGGGGTCGCCCAAGATATGATGCAATAAATACAACATACCGTTGATCATCACGATGGCGATTGCTGCTTCAAAGGGCATACCTAACAGCTCAACCATCAGTGGAATCGCAGCCAAATCAACGGCACACATCAATAGCCCCTGAAGGTAATCCGGCAGCTCAAAACGATAGTGTAAAAAAGGTAGCCTGATCTTAAATGGACCGAGAGCGTAGTAAGGTGACTCCTCTCCGTAGGGGCGGTTTTTCCAGGCGCTCATAAGGGCTCTCTATTTTTGTTATTTTTAACGTTCTTTATAGTTATCTTTATCGTACTAAAATGCGGCTTGATATATCGCGGCAATGTCTTCAACGGTTGGCGCTCTTGGGTTGTTACGTAACAACCGCTTGACGTTAAAAGCCTCTTCAGCCAATTGAGGAATATCGCCCTTTGGAATATTTAGCGCACTTAAATTCTTAGGTATAGCCACCTCATGACAGAGTTCGCGTAAACGATGCATGACCCGGTCAGCAGCCTGCGGTTGAGTCAGGCTATGTACTGGCTCACCAAAAGCTTGAGCAATGTCGTAAAAGCGTTCCAAACAAACCGGTTTGTTGTATTCCATCACATAGGGCAGTAGCAACGCATTACTGACGCCATGGGATATGTGGTAACGGCCTCCCAATGGATAAGCGAGCGCGTGAACGGCGCCTACCCCTGCATTCCCAAATGCCAGGCCAGCCATCAAACTTCCCGTTGCCATATCCTCCCTAGCTTGCAGGTTGTTGGGTTCGGCATACGCCTTCGGTAGTGCGTGAATAATTAATGTCATGGCCTTGATGGCCAAAGCATCGGTAATAGGGCTGGAAAAATTTGATAAATACGCTTCAATTGCGTGCACCAGAGCGTCTACACCACTGGCAGCAGTCACACTGCCCGGACAGCTGAGGGTCATTTCCGGGCTAACAATAGCAACATCCGGCAGTAAAAAATCACTGACAATCCCCCTTTTAATCTGTGCGACAGGATCAGATAAAATAGCAATATTAGTCACTTCGGAACCGGTACCCGCAGTAGTGGGAATAGCAATTAACGGTATCCCGCGCTGGTTAACCGTGTTTTCACCAAACAGACTCTCCAGATCGCCAACATGTCCCGCCATAACCGCCACGCATTTGGCAATATCGATGGCACTGCCACCACCCACTGCAACTAAACCATCATGGCCACCTTGCTTAAATACATCGGCACAGGCTTTAACAACAGACACCTCTGGCTCGGGTGGAATGTTGTCGTAAATCGCATAGGTATTGTCGGGCAGCTGATCAGTGATGATGGTTAATGTACCAGAGTTTCGTACGCCTTTATCAGTCACGATTAACGGGTTATTAACTGCCAGTTTTTGCAGCTGCTCTGCTAGCTCTTGAGCCGCACCTTTACCGGTTATCAGCTGATGGGCAGACTTAAAACTGGACACACTCATGGCGACTACCTTCTTGGCGGAATTAATACGCTACTAGCGACGGGACAAATTGCATGCCTGCTTTAAGGGTTTATTTTTTATGCATTTATAGATTTTCTTAGGATGCACCAATCGCCGCTGATGAAATATAGCATCAATATAATAAATTATTGAATCTATATAACCTCGTGATAATTATGTGGATTGGTTTAAAACGACCAACAGAAGGTTGGTGGTGTATGAAATAAAGCGTTAATGCTGAAGGATGTCTATACGCCGTATGCCCGCCCTAAAGCGCTATCCTCCCGTTACATTCATAAACCGCACAACCTGTGGCTTGTCGTCATCATAAAAATAATGACGCTTTGGCTTGTGAGCCATAGCTTCCACAATAGTGGTTTTAAGAATAGCCATATCGCCAGGATGACGCCGCATCACTGCTTTAAGATCCACAGAATTTTCATTGCCAAGGCAAAGTAATAATCTCCCTTCACTGGTGACACGCACCCGGTTACAGGTATCGCAGAAGTTATGACTGTGTGGAGAGATAAATCCAATACGAATATCGCTGTCTGCTATATTGCTGTCTGTTATACGAAAGTACCGGGAAGGCCCAGCACTGGTTTCGGCACTGGGAAGTAATGAGTAAGCCGTACCAATAATGTCTCTGATCTCTTCACTGGTGACCATGGTGCGCTGCCTATCGCGACCACCAATATCACCCATGGGCATTTCTTCGATAAAGCTGATATCCAGCCCTTTCTCTAGGGCGAAGTTCACCAGCGGAATAATTTCATCATCATTCTTGCCGCGAACAATCACACTGTTGAGTTTAATTCTTTTTATACCTGCCGCTTGGGCGGCTTCGATACCTTTTAATACCCGCTCCAACTTACCGGTACGGGTTATGGCGGCAAAACGCTCGGGGCAGAGGGAGTCGATACTGATATTAATGCGGGAGACACCCGCTTCGGCTAGCTGAGGGGACATCTGTTCTAGCTGGGAACCATTGGTGGTAAGTAGTAACTCATCCAACCCATCGAGTTTACCTAGATTGCTAATCAGTGACTGTACGTTCCTCCGCACCAGCGGCTCGCCACCAGTGAGACGGATTTTGTTCACCCCCAACGCCACAAAGGCCCGACTAAGAAAGGCCATTTCTTCTAGGGTTAGTAATTGTTGACGGGGCAAGAAGGTCATATCCTCGGACATACAGTAGATACAACGAAAGTCGCAACGGTCTGTCACCGACAGTCGGAGGTAGTTGACGGTCCGCCCGAATTTATCGGTTAGCTGAGATACACCAGTTAACGACATTCTTATGGCCCATTACTTACTTACTAAACACTGCCAGAGTAGTTCGCGGTTTGTCATTTTACAAACACATCTCAACTATGTGCTAGTTTAAATGTCGAGCCTGAAGATTCGTTGACCAAGGTCAAGCATCTTTCGTGAAAGAGCTGCTAATTTGGCACTGAAGCGTTATAAAACATCTCAGAAACAATAAGTTACCACCAAGGTGGCAGTAACACTACCACTTTAGTGGCAACTCAAATGATTTGCTACGTATTGGGGAATACACTCATGAAAAATGCTGTTGCTAAAGGCCCAACATCTAAACTTGCCATCGCCATTGCTGCGATCGTTTTAGGTTTATCAGGCCAAACGTTCGCTGATGAAGAATTAACTCTGGAAGATGCTCTAAAAGGGGGCAAGGTGGACTTCACTTTTCGCTATCGTTTTGAAAATGTAGATGACGATGCCCGTCCTGATGAAGGCCACGCTTCAACGCTGCTCTCCCGCCTAACCTATACAACTCAGGCTTACAAAGACTTTCAGGTTCAACTTGAAGTTGACAACGTCTCGCGTGTTGGCAGCGATAATTACGATGATCTTCATAACAGTAACACTGACCGTGGAGTAGTGGCGGACACAGACGGCACCGCGTTCAACCAAGCTTGGGTTGCTTACACTGGTATCGATGACACCACATTAAAATTCGGTCGCCAAAGAATCAACCTCGACAATCAGCGATTTGTCGGTGGCGTTGGCTGGCGCCAAAATGAGCAAACTTACGATGGTGTGACGGTAGTCAACACCTCTCTTTCTGACACCACTGCTTTCTACGCTTATGTCCAGAATGTAGAACGTATTTTTGGACCTGATGACGGCCGTAATGGTACCCCGGCAGCAAATTCAAATTTGGAGACTGAAGCCCATATCTTCAACGCGAACTATAAAGGCTTCGGGTTCGGCACATTATCTGGATATGCCTACTTACTCGATGTTGACGATATACCTGATGCATCCACCCAAACATTTGGTGCTCGGTTTACCGGTTCGCAAGGTGATGAGACCAAGTTCCTCTACACCGCTGAATATGCGCGCCAATCTGACTATAAAGACAGCACCAAAAGCTTTGACGCCGACTACTACACACTCGAAGCGGGTATCGAAGCAAAAGGTGTAACCGGCAAACTGGGCTATGAAGTGCTGGGTGCTGATGACGATAAAGGCGCTTTTCAAACACCACTTGCTACCCTGCACAAATTTCAGGGCTTCGCGGACAAGTTCCTGACTACCCCAGGAGACGGTATTGAGGATATGTATGCTTCCGTCTTTACCAATATCTTAGGTGCAAAAGTTGGTGTTATCTACCATGACTTTGAAGCCGACGAAGGAAGCGCAGACTACGGTGATGAAGTAGATTTAGTCATTGCCAAACAAGTCCATAAAAATGTTCACTTGCTGTTTAAATACGCTAACTACAATGCCGATGATTTTGGTACCGATACTCAAAAGGCGTGGTTACAAGTGACCGTTAAATTTTAATTTCCCCTCCTAAAATGGCATTTAAGTTAGATGCCAACCTCTTAAGCCCGGCGGATAATTCCACCGGGCTTTTTTCTGATTATTTACACATACAAAAATGTTTTCTATTCACTCCACGCACGGCTTGAAAAAACGACATCCAACTCAGGCTGGCATAGATGATTAGAATAATTACTGAGCGTTTTTACTGAAATGGCCAATATAATTTCCAGAATATTACGTTCGGTGTAACCCGCTTCAACAAACGCTTCTACTTCTGCTTTTGTTGGTAAACCCCTTGTGCTCAATATCGTCCTGGTAAAACTAGCTAAAGCCTCTAGTTTTACATCATCAATGACACGGCCTTCACGTATGGCATCCGTTACCTCAATTGGCACGCCAGACATATTGTCCGCAATAAAACTATGGGCCCCGACACAGTACTCGCAGCCATTTTCACGACTAATCACCATAAAAATAACTTCTTGCTCAACTGAGGAAAACTCAGTCTCAGTTCGAAACTGCTCATAACCAAACAAGTACGTTTTCAGTATTGCTGGCGCATTAGCCATGGTCTGGTACATGTTGGGCAAAAAACCAAAATTGGCTTGCTGTTGTTCCAAAGTACCTTTTACTGAATCACCGGCAGCCTCAATAGTGATTGGCGCTAATGAAATTTTGTATTCTGATTTCATGCTACTTTCCTCTGTTTAAATAATTAGGACTGATTAGTCCATAAGTGGTCAAAAAAATATATCAAACGCTGTATATTTAATTTCTAGCTATAGGCTCGCGTGCCTCTCATCACTTTTATCTATTGAAATCGTATGTATCATTAGATTAATGACGGGTTTAAGTGATTTTATTTCTGCACCGGCTTTGATCATAGTTCTGAGCCCACTAACAGAGATCATCAGGTAATCGACCAAGCTCTCTGTAGGGAGTGTCGAGCTGATTTCCTGCTGTTCTTTTCCTCGCTGTATAGCACATCGAAAGACGTTGGCCACATTAGCAGTACCCGTAGAAACAGCCTCAGCAATACCGGTATCTCGCTGGGATAATTCATTTGCTGTATTAACCAGAAAGCAGCCCTTTCGTATGCCACGGGTTTTTGCCTCAGAAATGACATCCTCAAGAAAGTCACTCAGGAATTGTTTGATAGAGGCACTCTTGTTCAGCTGTTCATTCAGCACGTTAACCATGGTCTGCTGGTAGTGATCAAGACAGCGAACAAAGAGTTCGTGTTTATTGCCAAATGTCTGATATAGACTGCTTTTGGATAGGCTCATTTTCTGAAGTAAATTATGAAGCGACGTCGCTTCATAGCCCGTCAACCAGAACTGCTGGGTAGCGGCTTCCAGCGCACGATCGATGTCAAATTCTCTAGGTCTTCCGTATGTCATGGGAAATATTATGGACTGATCAGTCCTTTTATCAAGATTTTTTATCGATTCATCTGTTATAAACACCCAACAAACAAGATTAAAAAAACAATAAATATATTTATTTTCAATTGATTAATACGATAAAAACTTAAAGATGTCCTCAATCCATTTCTCCTTTTAACGGGTATTACAGACAGGGCAGCTGGGGTTTTTCTGAATACGAAAACTCTGCCACTGATGGTGTTTTCCATCAAACATCATCAGCTTTCCATTGATGTCTGACTTCATACCCAACAATAACTTAATGGCTTCCAATGCCTGCATGGAACCCAAAATACCCAGCAACGGGCCAACAACACCACTAGTGCTACAGTTCAATACTGGCTCAGCGGCATTAGGTGGGTATAAACATTCATAACAGGGCGTTTCTGGCTGACGGAAGTCAAACATCATCAAGTGCCCTTCCCAACGAATGGCGGCAGCAGAAAGCAATGGGGTGCCCTGCGAGACACATACTCGATTGACCGCCTTGCGTGTTTTAAGGTTATCACTGCAATCCAGAACCAAGTCCACCTCAGGTACATATTCCTCTAGGTCTTCCTCGGTCAGAGCCTGGTCAATCGCCTCCAACTCAATCTCTGGATTCAATCCTGACAATCTCTCTTCAGCTAACTCTGCCTTCTGCTCTCCAGCACTATCTGTATCGAACAGTATTTGTCTTTGTAGATTGGTAATATCAAGACTATCGCCATCAGCCAACAGTAGTTTGCCAATACCCGCCGCCGCTAGATACAACGCCACGGGCGAACCTAGCCCGCCTAGGCCGACAATTAACACCTTAGACTGAGATAGTTTTAACTGCCCCGCTTCACCAATATCAGCTAAGAGCAGGTGCCGGCTATAGCGCTTTTTTTCTCTATCACTCAGCATCATCACCCCCAACCAAGGATTTTATTGAAAGCCATTCTTCCGGGGTGTTGGTATTCACCAGAGACGTTGGTTCAGTCACTGGCAATTGCTCCGCATTCACTGCAGTAAGTAACTTTTTTACAGAACGCGGCAAGGTTGACCCTTCGGCAAACACCTCTGCAAGGTAATTTGATAGTACCTCATTGACGGGCAAATACAGCGGCAAATAACAACCCTCGTAGCAGACTGCAGCTCCCGACATTTCACCCGTACGAATAAGGTGCTGTAGTACTGCTGGCTTGAGTAGTGGCATATCCACAGGTACAATTAGTAATGCCTCTACTAACAGTCCTTCCACTTGGCATTTATTAACTACCGTATAGACGCCACCAAGTGGCCCCAACTGAGGAACCACATCAGGGATACCAACATCACCCCCACTGACGAGAACGTCAAGTCCAAGGGACTGCAACAAAGACTCTGTATATTCCAGCATTGTCTGTTGATTACGGCACAACTGAGACTTGTCTGTCCCCATTCGGGTAGACAGACCTCCAGCCAGAATCAAACCATGACACGAAGGCATAACGCTGATGCTACCTCTTTACTCTCTTGGCCTGGAACCACGTTTTTTAACCCTGCTTTCAACCCAATGAAATATTAATCTCACCCGACTAAATAGGCTGGGCCTTACTGACTATCAGGGCCATACTGGCAGACAAGGACATACTAGCAATCTGGGCCAAAAAAAACCGCGCTAAAAGCGCGGTTTTTTTATTCACTAGACCGTTTCTTAATTCACTAGAAGGTTACTTGCTCTGTTCCAGCATGTAATCAACTGTGGCCTTCACTTCATCTTCGGAGCAATTCATGCACAAGCCTTTTGCCGGCATGCCACGTATTCCATTAATCGCATTGGCATAAAGCGTTTCTAGACCTTGACCAATACGGGCAGTCCAATCAGCAGCCACACCGACTTTAGGCGCACCAGCTGCACCAGTGGAGTGACATGCGGTACAGCTCTTGTTATATACATCTTCTCCAGAACGGGGGCCAGCAGCGACGGCAGGTGCTGCAACAGCAACATCTTTTTCCAGTACCACTTTACCTGCAGGGGCCAGGCGCTCAGACATTTCCTTCTCTTGCTGCGCAGTAAGGTTCAGCTCTTCTTTCTCAGAGCTACAACCTGCAACACCCAACACTAGGGTCAGTGCAACAGCAACAATACCTGCTTTCTTCAATTGGCTCATTCTCGCCTCCGGATTATTCGTATTAGCGGTCAATATATGCCGCATTAAAAAGTCTGTGGAGTATTATAGCGGTATAAGCGGTAACCGTGAACGCTGTTTCAAGGAAAGTTTCAAAGTACTGAGGAGGGACTAGACCGAGCCCAATAGCAGTTAAACCAAATAGTTAGACCATGGTCACACCAAACATCTGTTTTGCTAGACTGACATGCTCATCTACATCCCTCTCAATAGGCCGTAGATCATCGATCATCTGCAAACGCTTTCTTAAACCGACTTGATTGGCAATCTGGATCGCCAACCCGGGTCGAGCATTGAGTTCCAAAATCACTGGCCCACTGTCTCGATCCAGCACAATATCTGCACCAAAATATCCGAGCCCTGTCATTCCATAGCAGCCTGCAGCCAGGTGAAGAACTTCATCCCAATGCGGCAGTACCAGCTCATCAAAGCGAAACCCTGTGTCAGGATGCTGCTCAACTTTTTTGTTATGCTGAATAGCATAGAGGCTATGTCCGGAGACAATATCAACACCGACCCCAACAGCACCCTGATGCAAATTAGCCTTGCCATCTGAGGCGTGTGTAGAACAGCGCAGCATAGCCATCACCGGAAACCCGTGATAAACAATTACCCGAATATCGGGTACGCCTTCGTGACTATAGTTGCTCAGCATCTGATCAAACTCGATCATATCTTCAATCATCGCCACATCGGGACGGCCACCCAAGCTATACAACCCACTCAGGATGTTAGAGGTATGACGCTTTACCTCCCTCAAATTCAGAACGGCACCGGTAGACTTAACAAAATCATCACCACGACGCTGGGTTATCACCAGAATACCTTTTCCCCCACTTCCTTGGACTGGCTTGATAACAAACTTCTCCAACCCCTCCAGCATCTGTTCCAGAGCCTGCACTGCGTGTTGAGTCCTTACTACACCGAACAGAACGGGGACAGGCATGCCATGCTCTAGAGCCATCTGCTTGGTTTTCAGTTTATTATCCACCAATGGGTAACGACTGCGATCGTTACTACGACCTATATAATCAACATTGCGGCTGTTCATACCGAGAACACCTTGTTCTCGCAATTCTCGTGGTGAAATCCACTTCATTTATCGGGCCTGCTCAGGTCACGAAATCGGTACAACTCCGTCAGTCGATAGCCCGTATATTTCCCTATCAGCAGTACAACACCGAGTAAACTAATCATCAATTCTGGAAAGTTAAAGCTCAGGTGTTCAACCAATGCTGTGGACATCAAAAGATAGGCCAAAACTGCAGCCAGCAAGCTACCGCCTCCCTGTATTAACACCTCGTGGCCACCCTCCTCTTCGCAAAGAATAGACATTCGCTCAATGGTCCAGGCAAGAATGATGGTCGGTAAAAATGTCACTGTCAGCGCCTGATTAAAGCCAAACTTGTAACTCACAATACTGAGTGCCGCCATTAACAAAATAACCACGATAACCACCGCAGTGATTCTTGCGACCAGCAATAAATTGAGGTGTGACAGATAAGAGCGAATCCATAAACCTGCACCAACTACCGCCAAAAAGATAATTAACCCCGTTAGCAGCGTGGCCTGAATAAAGGCCAAGGCAATCAAAATCGGCATAAAAGTACCCGAGGTTCGAATGCCAATCAAAACTCGGAGCAGCACGACCACCAAGGCTCCCACCGGAATCAGTAACAGCCCCTTAAACACCCCCTGATGTTCCACTGGCAAGGAATATATCGAGAAATCCAACAACGGTTGCTCGCCTACTTGCTGCTCCATAAACAGCACAGTTTTTATTGGAAGCGTATTCTTAACGATGGCAAATTCCAGCTGAGAGCTAAGCCCCCCCACCACATCCAGAACCGAGGTTCCTCCCCGTCGCCAAACAAAGAAGTTTTCCGGCAATCCCGGCTGCCCTGTTGTTGGGTCAAAAATAGTCCAATGTTTTCCATCAAAGACTTCAACCAGACTATTGATTTGCTGGCGGCGACGACCATCCTCCAGAAAGACCCCTCGCACCCGCTGTGAGGGGATACCCGCAAAAGCCAGCACATCCATTACCACCGCCAGCTTGCTCTCCTCCCGGTTACCAAACAAGAACGCGGCATCCTGGTCCATTTGTTCCTGCACCAATTGCTGTAGTAGCAAGGCTGTAAAGCTGACGGAACCCGAAGAACGCTCTTGTAACGACGCCACTACCCGCTCCATGGCCGCTTGACGGTCAGTGGTTAACTCAGGCGGCTCAATGTCAGGCACTGGGCCACCGCCCAAACCCACATTATCAGCCCGGTAGATTTGTAGTTTGTAATAGAGTGTTGTCGAGCGATCCAACGACTGTCGCGTCCACTGGGCATGCCTATCGCCATTTGAAGCCATCACTGTAAAACCAAAACCAGATGAGGCAAAGTGGTCATCTAACACTACCCACCCAGCCTGCGAACTGGGTAGAGCCAGAGAAATCTCTATGGGGCCACCCGCTGGTATAAAACTGATTTTCGATTCCAGGGTCCAAACGACCTGCCGCTGACCGGGCAATAGAGGGAAACCAAGTTCAATTTTCTTATAGAGCGCCAGCCCTAAACCAAGGGCAATTAATATCCCGGCCACCAAACTGATTTGTAATCGTGAAGACATGATTCGTTACTTCAGTGTGTGCTGGATACTGACATCTACAATGGCAGTATCCGTCAGAAGATTGCGCCCTACCAAAACAGGATACTCGAAATCGGTCCGATCAGACAATGTGACATCCACCAACTCCCTAATTTTACCAAGTGTCATCCATAGTTTAACCACATACCGGCGCTCCGACTCACCCATCTGCTGCTTAATTAATACCTTTCGCCGCAAGCGCCTTTCCATCTTTACCCACTCTCGGGTCTCGGGGTTTAACAGTGAAAACCGAACATAGCGCCTTCCATCCCGCTCGATCAGCTGAATACTTTCTGCATGAACAGAAGAAGATTCGGCCCCTGTATCAATGCGCGCTTCATATTTAATACCCGATGGCTCAACGAGCACAAACTCTACTCCTCCAACAATAGGCAAGTTTAACTTGCCAGCCGTTTTCAACTCGGGCTTCAATTGATTCTCAGATGGCTGGTTTTGGATGGGGCTAACAACAACCTTCTCCATCACCTTAGGTGCGGAAACCTTCTCAATCACCGTAGGTGCGGGACATAACATCGTCGGCTTACAAACAGGGCACGCCGGAGGTAGTGGGCACACCTGCACCGCTGGAACAGAACTCTGGGACTGAAACAAGGAACAACCTGAAAGCAGGCACAATCCAAGGACAACTAGGCTCTTTAATCCCACGTTTACTGACATTCTAACCTTTCATTCATTAGTGACTTTGACCCTAAGTATAACTCATGGCACAACCCTGAAAGCAAAACAAATTCTGGCTGGAGCTGCCGTCCCAGAAATAGACTAATGAAAGCGAAACCTATACTATTGCGGCCTCTAAGGCACCCGTAGCTCAGCTGGATAGAGCGCTGCCCTCCGGAGGCAGAGGTCAGAGGTTCGAATCCTCTCGGGTGCGCCAATTACGCTAGAAATAAACAGCGTTTTGGTGAGTCTCTTGAGCGACGAAATATGCCTTTCTGACAGTCCGCGCATCACTGGGTCAAATAACCTAGAGGTTATTTCATAAAAAAACTCGCTCCGGAGAAATTAAAAACTTCACAGGTATTGACGACCCCTACGAAGCCCCGGAAAATCCTGAAATTCATTTACATACCGACCAAATGATGCTGAATGAAGAAGTTGAGATCATTATCCACTACCTTGAAAACAATGGTTTTCTGGAGTAAGGGATTTCTGGCGGGCAGGTAGCTTCTCGTCATATAGCCACCCCATTAATCAAACGTCCGACTAACGAAATAAATAGCCAAGCCCAACCACAGGAGAATCCATAGTGATTAAGCCCCACGGCTCAGACACATTGAACCCGTTATTTGTATACGATACGGAAAAACATCATCAACTTATGCACGAAGCAGAGTCTCTACCTACGCTGATGCTCAACTCTGCTGCGGCTGCGAATGCTGTGATGCTGGGGGCTGGTTACTTTAATCCACTCGAAGGCTACATGAATTTGGCTGACTCACTGAGTGTTGCTGAAAATCTGCACACCACTGATGGTCTGTTCTGGCCTACGCCTGTCATCAACCTGACCCATGACATCAGCGGTATTGAAGGCGCCTCGCAAATTGCCCTACGCGACCCCGATACCGAGGGTAATCCGGTAATGGCCATCATGGACGTAGATAAGATAGAAACCGTCACCGATGAGCAGATTCAAGGAATGGCCAAGGAGATTTTTGGCACACTTGACCCGGAACACCCCGGTGTAGCGACCTTTACCAGCCTGGGTAATTACTTAATCTCTGGCAAAATCCAGGTATTAAGCTTTAGCTATTTCCAGAACGATTTTCCGGATACGTTCCGTACCGCAGTAGAAATCCGCAATGAAATCACCGAACGCGGTTGGGAAAGAGTGGTGGCTTTCCAAACACGAAACCCGATGCACCGCGCCCATGAAGAGCTTTGCCGCATGGCCATGGAGCGCCTTGGCGCCGATGGTGTCGTAGTTCATATGCTGCTAGGACAGCTAAAAAAAGGGGATATTCCTGCACCCGTCCGCGATGCCTGTATCCGCAAAATGGTAGAACTCTACTTCCCGAAAAATTCAGTCATGGTAACGGGCTACGGTTTTGACATGCTCTACGCTGGGCCACGCGAAGCCGTTCTCCACGCCGTTTTCCGTCAAAACATGGGCGCTACGCACTTGATTGTAGGTCGTGACCACGCAGGTGTTGGCGACTACTACGGTGCTTTTGATGCACAAACAATCTTCGATGAAAAAGTGCCCGCTGGCGCATTGGATATTGAAATCTTCCGTGCTGACCACACCGCCTACTCCAAAAAGCTAAACCGGGTAGTGATGATGAACGAAGCAAAAGACCATGAAAAAGACGATTTTGTTATCCTTTCCGGCACCAAAGTCCGTCAGATACTGGGAGAAGGTATTGCTCCGCCTCCCGAGTTTTCTCGCCCTGAAGTTGCCAAAATTCTGATGGACTACTATCAATCTGAAAACGGATAACTAGCACGAAGTTAGGGGGTGTAGATGCACCGCCTACTCTCAGCAGTTTTTATTCCTTATACTTTTTATCCCTCATACTTTTTTTACCCCAATGACCGGTAGCACAATGCCCGATTTCGATGTGTTTAATGGTGATGCTGATGGCATCTGTGCCCTCACCCAACTCAGGTTAGCCGAGCCCCGTGAAGCTACACTCATTACTGGGGTAAAACGGGATATCAATCTGCTAAAACACGTTAACGCTAAACGTGGTGACCGGGTCACTGTCCTCGATATATCTATGGATAAAAACGGTACTGACTTAGCACGGCTATTGGCCGCCGGTGCAGCTATTTTTTATGTGGATCATCACTTTTCTGGAGACATTCCGGTTTCACCCAAGCTAACCGCTATCATCAACGAAGCATCCGACGTCTGTACCAGCCTACTGATCAATAATCACCTCAACGGTGCCCATACAGCCTGGGCCGTGGTCGGTGCCTTTGGTGACAACCTGAACAAAAGTGCCCAGGGCCTCGCCAAAAATCTAGATATCAATGAAGTCGAGCTAAGAAAACTGCAAAATCTCGGTATCTATATTAACTATAACGGCTACGGGTCGAATCTTGACGATTTGCACTTTAAGCCCGACGAGCTATTTAAGCTTGTCAGTACCTACGCCAACCCACTGGACTTTATCAGTGGTAGCCCTGAGCACTTCGATAAGCTCGAGAATGGCTATCACGCAGATATGTCCTCTGCCAAAAATATTAAACCGGACAGCGCCACCACACAAACAGCGATATTCTCCCTGCCCAACCAGCCTTGGGCCAGACGTGTCAGTGGTGTTTTTAGTAACAATCTAACCAATGATCACCCGAATCGGGCCCACGCCGTATTAACCGATAAGAGCAATGGCCACTATTTGGTGAGCGTACGTGCGCCCTTGAACAACAAGAAAGGTGCCGCTGACCTTTGCCGACAATTCCCCACTGGCGGTGGCAGAGAGGCCGCCGCAGGCATTAACAATTTACCCCATCATTTACTCAATGATTTTATCAAAGCATTTGAGGAAAGCTACGCTCCATCCTGTTAAAAAAACTGCTTCATCTCATCACCAGTTGCCACCACGACCAGCGAAGGATACTGTTTACCTTATACCTTTCAAGGCTTGGAAATACCCATGACTGAACATGTAAGGCTTGAGTTAACAGATCGTATTCTAAGTATTTTTCTCAACCGCCCGGACAAGAAGAATGCCCTGACCCAGGAAATGTATACCGTACTGGCCAATGCATTTAATAAAGCCACTAATGACCACAGTATCAAGTCAGTTCTTATTACTGGCGGCAATAATTTTTCAGCCGGAAATGACCTCAATGATTTCCTAAAAAACCCCACTGAAATTCTCACTAGCCCTTTAGGTGATTTTATTCAGGCGCTGGCCAGCTGCACCAAACCGGTTGTTGCTGCGGTAGATGGCTTTGCGGTGGGAATCGGCACCACTATGCTATTGCACTGTGATCTTGTTTACTGCACGGATCGCACTACATTTATACTGCCTTTTGTGAATCTTGGCTTAGTACCAGAATTTGGCTCTACCCTGTTATTACCTAACCTGGCTGGCAACCAATTGGCTGCAGAATTACTCATGCTTGGCGAACCCTTTAATGCAGAGAAAGCCCAGAGAGCGGGACTCATTAACGGCGTCTGCGAACCAGAACAATTACTAAAGAACGCCAAAATTATTGCCGAGAAACTGGCGGCAAAACCAGCCAAAGCCCTACAACAAACCAAGATGCTACTCCGACAAGTTATAGAACCATTGAATGAACGCATTACTCGTGAGGCAAACCTTTTTCATGAGCGCCTTTGCTCCGATGAAGCGGTGACCGCCATGCAAGCTATTATCGAGAAGAGGCAATAATGCTCCATATATTAGATAAAATTTTGGCGCTGCTAGGCCCTAAAGGTGTTCTCGTTGAGGGAAGAAGTACTAGGGCTACCGATGGATGGGGCGCGCAAGAATGCTTGGCTCCCGCGATTATCCGCCCGACAAATACCAAAGAACTCAGCGAGGTCATGAAGCTCTGTTATGCCCAAGGACAAAAAGTGGTGACCCATGGTGGTTGCACCAATATGACACGAGGCTGCACCACTGGGGAAAATGAGCTGGCCATTTCAATGGAAAGAATGACTGCTATTGAATCGGTAGATATTACCAACCGAACCATGACTGTTCAGGCAGGGGTTTCTCTACAAACGGTACAAGAAACGGCTGAAACCAATGACCTATTTTTTGCCCTAGATCTGGGTGCACGTGGCACCGCGACCATTGGCGGTAATATCGCCACCAATGCGGGAGGCAATCAGGTGATCCGCTATGGAATGGCACGAGAACAAGTGCTTGGGCTGGAGGTCGTCCTGGCAGATGGCCGCATTCTTAGTTCAATGAACCAAATGTTAAAAAACAATGCGGGGTACGACCTCAAACATTTATTTATTGGCAGCGAGGGGACACTAGGCATTATCACTAGGGCAGTATTAAGATTGAGGCCAGAGATGCCAAGCTGTACCACGGCATTAGTGGCTACGGATAAATTCTCTCACATGCCACGCTTACTGAATCATATGGAACAGGCACTTGGGGGGAAACTCAGTGCCTTCGAAACCCTGTGGAAAAGTTATTACAGCATAGCCTCTCGGGGCTACAATCAGGGACAACCACCACTAAATGATCAATACCCGTTTTATATTCTGATTGAAAGCAGTGGTGCAAATACAGAATCAGATAAGCCGCAGTTTCTCGAGGCTCTGGAAAGCGCCCTATCACAAGGACTTATTGTGGATGCAGTATTAGCCGAATCCGGCCCGCAACAGCAAGCAATGTGGGCTATAAGGGACAACATTCCAGCACTGGACACTTATCAGCCGCTTGTTCTATTCGATATCAGTCTTCCCATCAGCGAGATGGAAGCTTACCTAGATGATATGCACCGAAATTTGGCTACCATAGACGACAAGCTCTTTGTAGCAACGCTCGGTCACTTAGGCGATGGAAATCTACACGTGGCGGTGGAGTTGGGAAATGATACAAAAAACAGGAAGCTCGCTATTGAGGAAGCAATCTATTTACCCCTTCAACAACGACAAGGATCGATATCAGGTGAACATGGTATTGGTTTGGAGAAAAAACCCTACCTACACCTTAGCCGTAGTGAAAATGAGATTGAGGTAATGAAGCAATTAAAGACACTATTTGATCCGACCTGCATACTTAATTGCGGCAAGGTAATTTAACCACCATCAAGACAACCAACCTCTGAAAATAAATACTTAACCCTTCAAACACTTAATTTTTAAAAAAAGTATTCATCTAAAAAAACAAAACTCATACCGGATCTAGCTCCGGCCTTTATACTTGTTCTAACTCTACAAGCGTGCCACAAAAGTCCTTCGGGTGAAGAAACAGAACGGGCTTGCCATGAGCTCCAATCTTAGGTTCGCCCTGCCCAAGAACCCTTGCCCCTTCAGCCACTAGCTTATCTCTTGCGGCAAGAAGATCATCAACCTCATAACAAATATGATGCATACCTCCATCAGGGTTGCGTTCAAGAAATTTAGCCACGGGCGAGCTAACACCGATAGGCAATAACAATTCTATTTTTGTGTTCGCTAGTTCCACAAACACCACACGAACACCATGTTCTGGTAGGTCTTTGGGTTCTGACGTTTTCGCGCCCAACGCATAACGATACGTGTCTACGGCTTTATCCAGATTTGGGACCACAATGGCTACATGGTTAAGGTTTCCAATCATGCTATTCTCTTTTTGTATGGCATTGGTTCTCTCAGTTTTTTCTTACGCTAAGTCTCGCTCTTGCAACAAAAACTATTGTCGAAAGGCATCAATTAGTTTTCTTGCCGCAATCGTCGGCGGTATCTTTCCTTCAATCACGTCGCATTCCAACGTTTTGACCAAGGCCTTGACGGCTTTATTCTCTTTTAATTCTGTTAACAAAGCGTCGGCGGTTTCACTCCACATCCACGCACAAGCCTGTGCAGCGCGACGTGAGGTTATTTCACCGGCATTTCCGAGTAGTTCACGATACTCTTCTACCGTTTGCCAAACCTCATCAACACCTTGTTTTTTAAGCGCTGACAGTGCTTGTACTCGGGCCTGCCAATGGCGACTTCTAGGATGCAAAAAATGCATAGCCATTTGGTAGTCTGCTACCGTACGGCCAGCCGCTGCCTGCTGATCACCATCGGACTTATTAACCAACACCAGATCAGCAAGCTCCATAATGCCACGCTTAATGCCCTGCAACTCGTCTCCACCACCTGGCAACAGTAACAACAGAAACATATCTGTCATTTCCGCCACAGCGGTTTCTGATTGTCCTACACCCACGGTTTCCACAAAAATCACATCAAAGCCCGCCGCTTCACAAAGCAATAGGGTTTCACGTGTTCTTCTGGTGACACCACCCAAGGTCTTACCAGCGGGAGATGGCCGAATATAGGCGTTAGGGTTGCGCGACAACGTCTCCATCCGGGTTTTGTCACCGAGAATAGAACCTCCGCTCACCGAGGAGGTGGGATCCACAGCCAATACAGCGACGCGATGCCCCTGGTCAATGACATGGTTACCAAAAGATTCGATGAACGTGGATTTACCGACACCTGGCACACCCGAAATACCAAGCCTGATGGAATTTCCTGTATGAGGCATGATGAGTTCTAGCAACTGAGCTGCCGGCTCTCGGTGCGTGGGATGCGTTGACTCAACCAAGGTTATGCACTTAGCCAAAGCACGTCGATCACCCCGTTGAAGGCTGTCTGCAAGTTCGTATGGGGTCATCGTCAACGTTCAACCTCCCTTAACATGGTGATGGATGAGCACATTGTATTCTATATCCTAACGGCCACATCGATCCTTCCACATGAAAACTAGCACATCGAACTTAGCACATAACACAAAGGGCAAGCTTAGCGACAACTAAGCAACGGGGAATCGCTTCCTCTATTTATTCAAACTCGATCCAATCACTCAAACTCAATAATTGGCTGGTCAACCATCAAACTATCACCAACACCGGCAGAGACCTTCATCACTACACCATCGGCAACGGCGCGCAGGCTATTTTCCATTTTCATAGCCTCAACCACCACCAACTCTTGACCTTCTTTCACTGTATCGCCTTCCTGCACTGCCAGTTTGACCAAGAGGCCTGGCATAGGAGAAAGAAGATATTTAGACATATCAGGCGCTTCTTTAATCAGCATATGCTGATTAAGTTCAGCTGTTCTGGCAGTGACAACTAACGCTTCTTTCTGTGCACCTCGATGGAACATCCGCAGCGATGAACCCACCATATCGATTTGAATGCATATTGGTTCTCCATTCACGGTTCCTTTAAATAAAGGATCACCAAAAGACCAATTCGTATCAATTTGGTAATTCTTTCCATCAAGTTCAACGCTAATGGTATCGCCGCCATTTTCTACAGCAACCTGATACTCAGCTTCACCTTGATCCATAATCACCACCCAGTCTGAAGTGGGGTGATATTCATGGCCAGGTAACTGACCAGAAATCATGGCGCAGCGGTCTTGGTATTTTTTATTGATAGCTGCCGCAACAACAACACAGACAGCAGGGTCGTCCTGAGGCACCAAATCAGAATTGAAACCGTCTGGATATTCCTCAGCAATAAAGTTAGTCGTTAGATCTCCCGCCACAAAACGCGGGTGCACCATGAGCGCATTCAGAAAACTAATATTGTGATTTACTCCACGGATGTAATAAGCATCCAGAGCATCGACCATTCTATCGATAGCCTGTTTACGATCTTCACCATAAGTGATTAGTTTGGCAATCATAGGATCGTAGAACATGGAAACTTCGCCACCTTCATAGACCCCAGTATCAACACGAACGCCTTCCCCTTCCGGGGGAAGATAACGAACCAACCGGCCAGTCGAGGGCATAAAGTTCCTGAATGGGTCTTCGGCATACACCCGGGTTTCCATGGCCCAACCTGTTAATTTGACATCCTCTTGAGCCAGAGGAAGCTTTTCACCTGCCGCAACTCGAATCATCAGTTCAACCAAGTCCTGGCCGGTAACAAATTCAGTGACGGGGTGCTCCACTTGTAATCGAGTATTCATCTCCAAAAAGTAGAAATTCATATTGGCATCAGCGATAAATTCAACGGTACCCGCTGATTTGTAATCCACTGCCTTTGCCAACAATACTGACTGTTCGCCCATTTTCTTACGAACTTCTTCGGTCAAGAAAGGTGACGGGGCCTCTTCAATGACCTTTTGATGACGGCGCTGAATAGAACATTCACGCTCACCCAGATAAATCACATTGCCATGACTATCTGCCATCACCTGAATTTCAATATGACGTGGCTCCTGAATATATTTCTCAATAAAAATTCGGTCATCGCCAAAACTGGAGCGAGCTTCGTTAGTTGCACGCTCAAAACCGTCCCGGCACTCATCTACATCCCAAGCCACACGCATGCCTTTACCACCACCACCGGCAGAGGCTTTAAGCATCACGGGAAAACCAATACCACTGGAAATCTCAACGGCTTGATCCGCATCACAGACTACATCGGTATAACCAGGAATCGTATTAACCCCAGCCTTCTCCGCAATCAGCTTGGAAGTGATTTTGTCTCCCATAGACTCTATAGCTTTAACACCCGGACCAATAAACGCAATACCTGCGGCATCCAGCGCTTCACAAAATGCTTTGTTTTCAGATAAAAAACCATATCCAGGGTGTACCGCATCTGCACCTGTTTGCCGACAGGCGTCGATGATCTTTTCGATCACCAGATAGCTTTCAGAAGAAGCGGCTGGGCCAATATTGACGGCTTCATCGGCCATGATCACATGCAATGCATCTCGGTCTGCATCGGAATAAACGGCAACGGTACCGATACCCATAGCCTTTGCCGTACGAAAGACACGACAGGCTATTTCACCTCGGTTAGCCACAAGAATTTTTTTAAACATAATTTAATCTTCTTCTAGAAATGCTGTTTTCAACGATACTAACGTTCACGCACAAAGCTCACTTACAAACGTCGCTCACGAAGGCTTCTTACAAAGGAATATTGCCGTGTTTGCGCCACGGATTTTCTATATCCTTATCACGCAACATAGCCAGCGAACGTGCCACCCGCTTGCGGGTATGGTGTGGCATGATGACGTCGTCAATAAATCCTCGCTTTCCTGCTATAAACGGATTAGCAAATTTTTCACGATATTCTGCTTCTTTCGCTGCAATTTTTTCTGAATCGCCAATATCTTTTCGGAAAATAATTTCAACTGCGCCTTTCGGCCCCATCACAGCAATTTCTGCTGTTGGCCAAGCAAAGTTTACATCTCCTCGGAGATGCTTTGACGACATCACGTCATAAGCGCCGCCATAGGCCTTACGGGTAATCACGGTCACTTTCGGTACAGTACATTCCGCATAGGCATACAGTAGTTTGGCACCATGCTTGATAATACCGCCATATTCCTGACTGGTGCCGGGCATAAAACCAGGCACGTCGACGAAGGTTAAGACGGGAATATTGAAGGCATCACAAAAACGGATAAAACGTGCGCCTTTTTTAGAGGCATCAATATCGAGACAACCAGCCAGAACCATGGGTTGGTTGGCAACAACACCCACCGTAGATCCCTCAATGCGAATAAAGCCAATCACTAGATTGCCGGCATAATCAGGCTGTATCTCAAAGAAATCGCCCTCATCAGCGACCTTAATGATGAGTTCTTTCATGTCGTAGGGTTTGTTGGGGTCACTAGGAATAAGTGTGTCTAGTGACATTTCTTCACGATCGGCAGGATCATCTGTGGGCCATACTGGCGGCTTTTCCTGATTATTGGCAGGAAGATAGCTGACAAAGCGGCGAAGCTTAACGAGAGCATCCACATCCGATTCAAAGGCCAAGTCAGAAACGCCTGATTTGCTGGAATGAGTAATAGCGCCACCAAGCTCCTCGGCTGTCACTGTTTCGTGGGTCACGGTTTTTACAACGTCGGGACCAGTGACAAACATATAGGAGCTATCTTTCACCATAAAGATGAAATCAGTGATCGCTGGCGAATAAACAGCACCACCTGCGCACGGCCCCATGATCATGGAGATTTGGGGAATCACACCCGATGCCATGACATTTTTCTGAAACACATCGGCATAGCCACCGAGGGAAGCAACGCCTTCCTGAATACGAGCGCCTCCAGAATCATTTAGACCAATAATTGGCGCGCCCACATTCATGGCTTGATCCATGACCTTACATATTTTTTCAGCGTGGGTTTCTGATAACGAGCCACCGAAAACGGTGAAGTCTTGGCTAAACACGAATACTAACCGACCATTGATGGTGCCATAACCTGTCACTACACCATCGCCAGGAATATGATCTTGCTCCATACCAAAATCTGTACAGCGGTGTTCTACAAACGTATCCCACTCTTCAAATGTGCCAGAATCGAGCAGCAACTCAATTCTCTCCCGAGCAGTCAATTTACCCTTAGCATGTTGTGTATCAATACGTTTTTGACCGCCACCAAGGAGCGCATTTCCACGCTTCTCTTCCAGCTGCTCGATAATCTCGTACATAACGTTTTCCTGTGTTGATTGCCCTTATTTTCATTGGAATAAGTACTGAATAAGTTTCTGGCAAATTCTTATGGTTCTATATCTAAATCGATAACGATCACTATAAGCAGGCGCCGATCGGACGCATCTCCAGCCCCGCCGAACAATTAGCCTTTACTGAGCAATTCAAGGACTTCAGCGGCAGCCACTGGGATATTGGTACCAGGGCCATATATCGCAGCTACACCCGCATCGTAAAGTTCCTGGTAGTCTTGGGGTGGAATTACGCCTCCACAGATTACCTTAATATCAGTCGCACCTTCTTTTTTGAGCGCATCGATCAGCTGCGGAACGAGGGTTTTATGCCCCGCTGCCTGAGACGACACACCCACCACATGTACATCATTTTCGACGGCCATACGGGCAGCCTCTTCTGGCGTCTGAAACATGGGACTGATGTCCACATCAAAACCAATATCAGCAAATGCCGTTGCAATCACCTTGGCACCGCGGTCGTGGCCATCCTGTCCCATCTTGGCCACCAACATACGTGGACGACGACCCGCTTCGGTGGCAAAGGCTTCCACTCCTGCCTGAATGGCAGCAAAATCCTCATCGCCCTCGTACGCAGAACCATACACACCACTAATGGTACGAGTTTCGGCTTGATGACGACCCCACTCTTTTTCCAGTGCAGAGGATATCTCCCCCACAGTGGCACGAGCGCGAGCGGCATCCACCGACAACGTCAACAGATTACCCCGGCCAGTTTTAGCCGCCTCAGTCAGTGCGTCCAGCGCCTTCTGGCATGCCTCGTTATCACGTTCTGTTCGAGTTTTTTTCAATCGTGCCACCTGAGATTCACGCACGGCAGTATTATCAATATTGAGAATTTCTATATCCGGCTCTTCGGCCAACTGATATTTATTAACCCCGACAATGACCTCTTCACCACGATCGATACGAGCCTGACGCAAGGCCGCAGCCCGTTCAATCCGTAATTTTGGCATACCTGACTCTACCGCCTTGGTCATACCGCCCATATCTTCCACTTCATCAATCAACACGCGGGCTTCCTTGACCAGCTGATCGGTGAGTGTTTCAACATAATAGGAACCCGCTAACGGATCAACTACATTGGTAATGCCCGTTTCTTCCTGAATCACCAACTGAGTATTTCTTGCAATGTGTGCAGAAAATTCGGTAGGCAGGGCGAGAGCCTCATCAAACGCGTTGGTGTGCAACGACTGGGTACCTCCCAGTACTGCTGACATGGCTTCAATGGTGGTCCGTATCACGTTGTTGTATGGATCTTTACTGGTTAGGCTCACGCCGGAAGTCTGACAGTGTGTTCGCAGCATTAACGACTTTTCACTCTTAGGATTAAACTTCTCTTTCATCAGCGTCGCCCACAAAACTCGCGCTGCTCGCAGTTTGGCAATCTCCATAAAAAAATTCATACCGATAGCGAAAAAGAATGACAGTCGCGGAGCAAACTTGTCCACATCCTGACCACTATTAATCGCTGTTCGCACGTACTCGACTCCATCGGCAATGGTGAATGCCAGCTCCTCTACATTGGTAGCACCGGCTTCTTGCATGTGATAACCGGAAATAGAGATGGAGTTGAATTTGGGCATATGTTCGGTGGTATAACTGATAATGTCAGACACAATGCGCATCGACGGCGAGGGGGGATATATATAGGTATTACGAACCATAAACTCTTTGAGAATATCGTTCTGCAAGGTGCCTACCAACTGCTCCGGTGACACTCCCTGCTCTTCTGCCGCCACAATGTAGCTGGCCATCACCGGCAACACGGCTCCGTTCATGGTCATTGACACTGAGACCTTATCCAGTGGAATCTCATTAAAAAGAATTTTCATGTCCTCTACCGAGTCAATGGCCACACCGGCTTTACCCACATCACCCACCACACGCTCGTGATCAGAGTCATAACCTCGGTGTGTCGCGAGATCGAATGCAACGGACAACCCTTGCTGCCCAGCAGCCAGGTTTCGTCGATAAAAAGCATTGGATTCTTCGGCAGTTGAGAAACCGGCATACTGTCGGACTGTCCAGGGTCGACCCGCGTACATCGTTGCCTTGGGCCCACGCTTGAACGGTGAAAAACCAGGAAGATTATCCTGATGCACAAGGCCAGCTACATCTTCTGCTGTGTAGAGCGGTTTAACGGCAATACCTTCAGGTGTCTGCCATACCAAATCATCCGGTGATTTGCCCTTTGTTTCTTTGGTGGCTAACTCAACCCAATCGTTATAAGAGGGTTTGGAAATGTCGGTCATGGAAAGCTACCTCAAATAAATTCTGCCCGGTGCTGTCTGTTTACCGGTGCTATCTGTTTCCCTGCGCTGTTTACTTATAGTCTGCTAATACTGTCGATGCTACTGCTATCGACCCTACTATTATCAATACGAGGGGTATAGTTATTTAGGTACTATGAGGTAGTGATCAAATTGAAACAAGGGCAGATTTATTCCCACTAACTCACCTAATATGTCATAGATATAAAGATACACCCCGATTATATGTTAGTATTTTCACCAAACTCACCAATTCATACCAGAGACCGCCTATCGCCACCATCTCTCACTATCACGTGACTACCTGCCTTCATGGAATCCATCGGCGCCAGCTGAACCATAAAGAATTGCTAGCTCGTGCCGGTATTAATCCCAGTGTCATTGAACAAACTACCCATAGAGTACACACCGATCAGGTGGCTCGGTTATTCCGGCTGACTCAACAGGCATTAAATGACGAATTTATGGGGTTTACTGCGCAGCCCTGTAAGTACGGGATTTTTGCCACACTTTGCCAGTTGGTCAGTCACTGTAAAACACTGGGTGAATTACTCGAGAAAGCCTCCTATTTCTACAGCCTGATTACCGATGAGCTGCAAATCCAGCTCAACATAGAAGGGCATACCGCCGAGCTCAGCTTTAATCTGCAACGACCCGAATTAGACAAGGGACATTTTTTAACCGAATTTCTGATGGTGATCTGGCACCGTTTTCCCAGTTGGTACATTGCGGAAGCTATCCGCTTGCGCGAGACGCACTTTATCCATTCGGCTCCGGCTCATCAGGATGAGCTACGAGTCATGTTTCCTGGCAGCCTATCATTTAACCAAGCCAAAAATAGCCTGTTTTTTGATGCCCAATACCTGGACAAATCATTGGTTCGCACATCGAGGGAGTTAGACATTTTTCTGACCAATCACCCAGCTGATATCATGACTATACCCGGTGAGGACCATAGCCTTGAGGCACAGATTGAACGAAACATTTTGAACCTGAGTGGCGAGAAACTGCTGTTCCCTAAGGCCGGCGAGCTAGCAACCAAGATGAATATCAGCTCTCTCACTCTGTACCGGCGACTGCAACAGGAAGGCACTAGCTACCAGACAATCAAAGACAATGTTCGCAGGGAAGTGGCTATCGACAAACTGGTCAAAGAGGGGCTTTCTGTAGATGAAGTCTCTGAGATCGTTGGGTTTGCTGAGCCCAGATCTTTCACCAGAGCGTTTAAACATTGGACCGGACTATCTCCGAGAAATTACTGCAAATACCACAAAACAAGATAAGGCCTTCACAGCTCAAATCCGCCACCCACTACTACAGTCTGGCCACTGATGTAATTCGACTCAGGAAGACAGAACAGATAAACAGCATCGGCTGCTTCTTTCGGAGTACCGGGTCGACCGAGCGGAATCATTGTCTCAACCATCCGCAAGACCTGATCACTGATACCAACTTTAATCTCATGCCCCTGCACATTGATAGTTGATTCATCACTAACGGCCGCGGTAAGACGCGTCTGAATAAAACCAAATGCTACTGCATTGACATTGACATTATAGCGCCCCCACTCCTTACAGAGGGTTTTCGTCATCCCCACAACACCAGCTTTTGCTGCCGAATAAGCTAGCTGGCCAGGGTTACCATTGAGGCCAGAAACCGAAGAGACATTCACTACCTTTCGGTAAATCTCCGTTCCGGCTTCCTTTTCTTGGGAATGAAATTTTTTAAGGTAGGGCTGTGCCGCTTTCAAGATTCGGTAGGGGGCCGTCATATGCACATCAATCATCGCATACCACTGCTCGTCATCCATTTTCTGAACCAGGTTATCCCACGTGTAGCCAGCATTGTTAACAATGATATCCAGACCACCAAAGCTCTCAACTGCTGTTTTCACAAATCGCTCACCGAAATCTTTTTCAGTGACACTGCCAATACAGGCAACAGCGTCTGAACCGAGCGCCTTTATGTCTGCAACCACTTGATTGGCTGGGTCAGCATCCAGATCATTAACCACCACCAAGGCACCATCAGAGGCCAACTTGAGAGCAATTTCTCGTCCAATGCCACGCCCTGAACCACTCACCAGCGCTACTTTTCCCGCCAACTTACTCATTACGTTTTCTCCACCTGTTTAATCAGGACTGAACACTTTCTCGGGTAGAAATCTGTTGATGCCAAGCACTAAGGTGAACACATTCATCAGGAATAGCCGCCTTAACCCAACCACTAAACACCACAAAAACGTAAGCGGTAATATCGGCAACAGTAAAATCATCTCCTACCATAAAGTCGCGCCCTTCGAGGTGCTTATCCAATACACCGTAAAAGGCCTGGATTCGCTCTTTACCCCTATCGGCCAACGCCGGAATTTGTTCGTAGGAAACGGGGCCAGGCAACGCACGTCCGGCAAAGGCTGGAACCGAGTTGCGAAGCGCTTCAGCTACGGCCTGAAAACCATCAGTAAAACAGCGATGATCCCAACTCAGAATCAAGGCACGGGAAAGAGGATCAGTACCCAGCAGTGGCTTCTGGGGGTAGATCTCCTCAAGATAACTGTACATACCCACCACCTCTGTCAGCACGGTGCCATCATCCAGCACCAGCGAGGGAACAGTGCCCCAATGATTCACCGCACGAAATGAGTCACTACGCTGTTCTCCTGACATGAGATCAATAACCTCAGTCTCTATATCAACGCCTTTTTCTGCCATAAAAATAGCGAGACGCATAGGGTTGGGTGCTGGTGGATAGGTATATAGTTTCATCACAGCGCTCCGTTGAATCCGAAACTATACCGTTTTATTAATTCACAAGCATCGGCATAGCTCTGCTGCGATCAGAGCTCGATCGATTAAGATAATCTAGAAAAAAAGACGAATGGTGAACAAGTCGAGGGAATGGAGGGAGAATAAAACTAATTTATTAGGCAGGATAGAAGTCAGGACATAAATAGCTGCAGGGTATCTCTTCACCTAGCTCCCTGCATAGCGACTCAACAAATGGCGCATAGGCTGCAGGAATTCCCCCATCACGATTTACCCAGTTCCATACATGTTGCTGTCTGATAGTGCGGCCAGTTTTCAGTGATATGGCATTCGCTAAAGCCGTTTGCCCCCCGACAATAGTCACTACTTTAAGCAAGGCTTCTTCCGGGGTCATTTTCCACTCCTTGGTTGATAGGAAAATAATAACCAGAGGCAGCCCTTCATACAACTAAAGTTGTCTATTTTATTGCCAACAGCTGCCAAAATTACAACAAATGTTGTAATATCTTAAAATATGAACACTATGGCAGAGAGAATCAGGTCGGCTCGGCTTAAATCGAGCCTGTCTCAACTCCAGTTGGCTCGGGAAACAAACCTGACTCAGCAAATGATATCCAAACTGGAAAGCGGTAACTCACAATCAACGTCAGCTATTTTTTCTATTGCTAAAACTCTGGGTGTCTCTGCACATTGGCTATGGCTTGGAACAGAAAACCCCAACCTTGGCTCCACACCTTTTATTTACGATGACAAAATTTTAGCTGCTGCCTGGGATACGCTTTCTGATCAACAGCGTGCTGAAATTTGTAACCACATTATGCAACTCAGCGAACGTAACTCATCAAAACAGTGAGATTTTGCCTCCTACTCCTGGCTGCCAACTTATTGCTTGAAATGCTATGCAGTCTTCCCGGCTGTATCCGCCACCTATAAAGCGCATTTATAATAAGCGCCTGACATTCAAAGCATGCACTCAAACATGAGCCAAAACATTAACCCACACACAGTCTCTTTAATGTGAAGTTAAATTACGTCATACAGGGTTCAGGTCAACCGGTGATACTCATGCACGGCATGTTTGGCTCACTAAGCAACCTAGGACTAGTAACCCGAGCATTGGCAGACAGCCATTCAGTCATTGCCGTTGATCTGAGAAATCACTGGGATTCTCCACATAGCACGTCGATGGATTACCCTTGTCTGGCAGATGACATTGTCGAGTTAATGGATGATTTGAATCTCGATCAAGCAGACCTGCTCGGTCACTCCATGGGCGGCAAAGTCGCCATGCAAGTTGCTTTGAACTACCCAGAGCGCGTCAATAAACTCATCATCGCTGATATAGCCCCAGTAGATTACAAACCTGACCGCCATGGGGGGGTGCTGGAAGGACTGTCTTTACTAGCGACCACAAGGCCAAACTCCCGCAAGGAAGCTGACCGGCTATTAGCCGACCATGTCAATGAAACCTCTGTGCGTGCCTTTTTGCTTAAAAATCTTGTACGCGCAGAAGATGGGAGGTTTGACCTCCGCCTGAATATGGAGGGAATTGTTGCTAATTACTTCGACACGTTGACTCTGGCGCCTACCGGCGAACCCTTCTCAGGCCCCGTGTTGTTTATCAAGGGAGAGAACTCCGCCTACATTCAGGATAAACACCGCAGCGAAGTAGTAAGACTATTCCCCAATGCTCAATTCAAGATGATAGCCAATACGGGCCATTGGCTGCATGCGGAAAAACCCGAAACCTTCAATAAAATTGTCCGAACTTTTCTCAATTGAAGGGATGGCAGCGCCACCCCTTCCCGTTAAATAAAACCCTTCCAAATATCACCTAACAGCATCAAGAGCCTGGCTCACATCAGCAATAATATCATCGATATTTTCAATACCCACAGAGATACGCACAAGGTCTGAACTAACACCTGCGGCAGCCAATTCATCATCATTCAACTGGCGGTGGGTAGTGGATGCTGGATGACAGGCCAGTGACTTTGCATCGCCAATATTGACTAATCGCAAAATCATTTCCAATGCATCAATAAATTGTCCTCCAGCCTTGGATCCGCCTTTTATCCCAAAACTCAGGATACCCGATGCCTTACCACCCGTCATTTTCTGGCAATTCTGGTAATAAGGACTATCCGGTAAAGCGGCGTAGTTTACCCATGCCACTTTATCGTGGTTACTCAGGTAACTGGCCAGCTTTTCAGCATTCTCACAATGCCGCTCCATACGAAGCCCCAGTGTCTCCAGACCCTGTAAAATTTGGAATGAGTTAGTGGGAGAAATAGCCGCTCCCATACTTCGAAGAGGAACAACCCGACAACGACCTATGTAGGCAGCAGCACCGAATGCTTCGGTATAAACAACACCATGGTAGGAAGGATCTGGTTCATTTAAAACGGCAAACCGCTCTTTGTTGGCAACCCAATCAAATTTTCCTGAATCAATGATGACACCACCAATAGACGTGCCATGACCACCGATATATTTGGTCAGGGAATGAATCACAATATCTGCCCCCAGCTCAAAGGGCAGACATAAAAAAGGTGTCGCGACAGTACTATCGACAATTAATGGCACGCCATGCTTATGTGCTATTTCGGCAAACTTTTCCAGATCGACAATATTGCCCGCTGGATTACCAATGGATTCACAAAAGACCAGTCGGGTATTTTCATCAATGGCATTTTCTAGGGCTTCAAAGTCATCAGCCGACACCATCCGTGCCTCGATACCCTGCTTAGGTAAAGTATGAGCAAACAGGTTATAAGTTCCGCCATATAGCTGGCTGGTACTAACAATATTATCCCCCAACGAACAAATACACTGAATAGCATAAGTAATTGCCGCCATTCCGGAAGCAACGGCTAAGGCAGCAATACCACCTTCCATTGCAGCCAGCCGCTGCTCAAGCACATCGGTTGTTGGATTCATAATCCGGGTATAAATATTACCGGGCACCTTTAAGTCAAAAAGGTCTGCGCCGTGTTGAGTGTCGTCAAAGGTATAGGAGGTCGTTTGATAAATAGGAACCGCTGCCGCCTTAGTGGTCGCTTCCGACTTATATCCGTGATGTAACGCCAGGGATTCAAGTTTCATATGTAAATTAATCCTATACAAAAAAGATTTATTTTAAAAAGTTAAGACTGAGTTCGCTGGAAAAAAACATTAAGTCAATTAAAAGCCCGCAGCCAATTCTCGGGTCAATTCTGCTGCAGGTATAGCCTTGCAACCCGTCGCATTCTGCCCTGACCACAGAGGTGAAAAATCCCCAGAGCCCTGAGCTTCCAATACCGAACGCAAGGGTGCAATAGCAGTTGCTGCCAATGGAAATCCAGGGATTCCATGACGCATGGGACCAAGCTCTTTCATCGCTAAATTTATGATGGCTCGAGCAGGCCGCCCGGTAAAAATATTTGTCAACGCGGTATGCCTTGCTCTCTCACTTTTAAGTGCGGCACGATGCACTGGGCTTGTCAGAGCTTCATGACAAAGCAAATACGCCGTACCCACCTGAACACCAGAGGCGCCAAGCGCCATGGCAGCAGCAACACCTTTGGCATCGGCAATACCGCCAGCAGCCACGACAGGAATATTTACCTCCCGAATAATTTGAGGCAGCAATGCAAACGTACCTTCCTGAGAATTAAGGTCATGCGATAAGAACATCCCCCGATGTCCACCGGCTTCAACTCCCTGAGCAATAATCACATCCGCGCCATACTCTTCCAACCAAAGCGCTTCTTCAATTGTCGTCGCAGAACAAATCACCTTGGCATCAAAAGCCTTTACCCGTGCCAACAATTCATCCGATGGCAAACCAAAATGAAAACTCACCACGGGCGGCTTAAACTCTTCTAGTATATCAACGGCTTTCGAATTGAACGGTACACGCTCAGCTCCTACAGGAATCACATCGGGGTCAATACCATGCTCAATATAAAATGGTGTCAGCGCCTGATGCCAAGCCATGTCCAGACTTTGGCGTGGTTCAGGCACTTGATGGCAAAAGAAATTCACATTAAAAGGTCGATTTGTCTGAGACTTAATCGCCACTAATTCATCACGCAACGTATCCAAGCTAAGCATTGCACAGGGCAAAGATCCCAGCCCACCTGCATTAGATACTGCCACCGTCAAAGCACTGCCCTGCACACCCGCCATAGGTGCTTGAATAAGCGGCCATTCAATCCCAAGATATTTTTGTAACGTCAACATCCTCGTCTCCGTTCTTATTTTCTTTGTAAATCAAATCCAGAAAACTCAATCCCAGATAATTGGGCCAATTTAGCATCAAAGGTGGCAATGTCATCCCGATTAAATTCATTCAGATGTGAATGTCCGCACGCCCGAGCCATCACCTTCATCAACTCAACAGATGAATCAAAAAAAGTAGCCAGCCTTTGGGCAGAACTATCAACGTCCAACCTTTTTCGCAACTCGGGATTTTGGGTAGCTATACCCGCAGGGCAGTTGTTGGTATGATATATTCTTGCAGCGATACAACCTATAGATTGCATAGCACTGTTGGCAATGGCAACGCCGTCAGCCCCTAGAGCTAAGGCCTTAATAAAGTCACTGGGCACGCGTAAACCGCCGGTAGCAATTAGCGTGACCTTCCGGCCTACTCCTCGCTGATCAAGATAGTGCCGAGCTCTGGCTAAGGCTGGAATAGTGGGCACGCTAATGTGATTTCGGAACAATAAAGGTGCTGCACCAGTGCCACCACCACGACCATCCAGAATAATATATTCGGCACTGGCCTGAAGGGCAAACTCAATATCTCGTTCAATATGGTTGGCACTGAGTTTGAAACCGATCGGAATACCACCGGTAATTTCTCTCACTCGATCCGCAAACCGCTTGAAATCTTCAGGGGTACTCAGGTCACTGAAGGTGGCTGGAGAAATGGCTGGCTCGCCCTCAGGAATACCCCGAACTTGAGAAATTTTACCCACATTTTTCACTGCAGGCAGGTGTCCTTCCGTGCCGGTATTTGCGCCCTGACCACCTTTAAAATGAAATGCCTGTACTTTTTTCAGCGCGTCTTCACTGTAACCAAACTTGGCGCTAGCCAGCTCATAAAAATAGCGCCTATTGGCCTGCTGTTCTTCTGGCAACATACCTCCTTCGCCAGAGCAAATACCCGTACCCGCTAGCTCAGCACCCTTTGCCATGGCCACCTTTGCCTCTTCGGACAGCGCACCAAAACTCATATCAGACACAAACAAGGGGATTTTTAATACCAGCGGTTTCACCGCGTTCGGGCCAATAACCAACTCCGAGCCAACGTCCACATTCTCCATCAATGGCTTTGTGGCTAACTGGGCAACCATAATTTGAATATCATCCCAGCTCGGCAACTGGTTTCGCGGCACACCCATGGCACTTACTGGACCATGCGGGCCGACACCAGATAACCCCTCTCTGGCTAGCTGGTGAATATATTCTACCGTCGGTTCTTCCTCTGTAGCCTGCACTGGAGGGACCAGGCTTTTATCTTCAGCAATACCGGGACCTTCCAAACCCACTTGATCATCAGAAAACTGCTTATGGGTGCCATCACAAAAAGGGGTGTTACGCGTATGTTTACAAGCACACAAGTAGTCTTCTTGCTCCTCATCAGAAACAATGACTTTTGGGGTAAATAACGTCCCCACATGGGAGCCGTCGCAAAATGGCTGGCTTTTTGATTTTCCACAGGTGCAGAAATGATATTCCTGCCCCTTGGACAAATTGACCTTTACTGGTTTGTTATCAGCTATAACGGGATTATTCATAATGGCCGCTCTCAATAAGGTTAAAGCTCCTCACCCAAGAAGTGACAAATGTCACCCCTTGCTCCTACGGCGATCTACGCCTCAACAATGTCATCTTTCAAGCTCAAAACAAACGCAACCACGTCATCGTATTCTTGCTGAGGCACCTGTAACTCTTTCATTGTCGCACTGGCATGCTCTAGGAATAGGGACCAATCACTTTCACTGACATTCATGCCTTTATGTGACACTTTCATATCTCGACCGGTGTAGTACACTGAACCACCGGCGTTTGAACATAAATAATCTATCAGCAACTGCTTTTCTCTCTCTATGCCGTCGTCTCCCCGGTTCTGCCAGAAACGGCCCAGCTGCCTATCTGTTTGTACGCGTGGCAGCAAATCATCAACAAAAGCGGTAATACCCTCGTAACCACCGAGACGCTCGTATAGTGATGTCTGATTCATACGTTTTTCCTTTTTTTTGATAAGAGCATAATAAAAAGTCTTAGGGGTGACCTCTAAGCTCAGACCACTATAGACAGCGTAAGATGAACCTATTCCCGACCTGTATCAACGATATCCGCTTTGGTTGAATTAACGATAGCCACTAAAGCTTGCATCTCATTTGCCGTCAGCTTGTGCTTTGCCAGGACCTCCTTAAAAAGAGCAACCATGCGCCCCCACTCCAGCTCTGTGATTCCAAGGTGCGCATGGGAGATTTTCATCTCTCGACCCTGATACAAACATGGACCACCAGCAGCCTGACATACCATGGCAGTCAAGTGGTACTTCAAATAGGGTGCTGGAACACGCTCCCTGGCAGCATCAACAGCAGGATTCGCATTGAGGACTACGTCCTGTACGAGAATATCAATGAAGTCACTGACAACAACTGAAATGGGTGCCAATCCACCCAACCGATCATAGAGCGACGATTCCTTCTGGGCCTCATAACACCAAGCTGCTGCCGAGTGTGACCCCATAATTAGGGCGCCAACTAAACTCAATATGACCCACCTGTCTTTACTGCGCCGGAACATAACAACCCCTTCCTTTATTGAGGCAACTTACTACTCCACATGCGTTTAACCATAGCAGAAGTTCTGAAGGTGAGAAAAAATCCTAAAGAGTCAAATGAACAGTAAATACCACTATCACGGCTTAAGAGACACAATATCTTTTTAATCGCTTTCTAAAAAAGCACGCACTCAGCCGAAAAAACCCTTATCCTGTTCACCTAACCCTAAAATGAGTAGAAGATATTTAGAATGGCTAAACCTAACTATAGCTTTGAAAAGCGCCAGCGAGACATCGCGAAAAAGAAGAAGAAAGAAGAAAAACGACTGAAGAAAGCCGAGGCAAAGGGTGGGATAACGAGTGAGGTAGAAGATGACCAGCCTCAGGAAGCTCAGCCACTGTCGAGCAATGACGATAATACTGACACCTGACACCGCAGGTTAATCAGGCCAATACTATCTTATCTGTGACGGTGAACATATTATCAAGTGTTTAAAATGAAAACCGGGCCACTGGAATTCCACGCTAGCCCGCCTTTCATTTCATTTTAGTTCACTTAACCTTATTCATACTCGGCGATGGGTAAACACGCACACACCAAATTTCGATCACCATAAACATTGTCGATTCTGCCCACGGGCGACCAGTATTTAGCTTCCCTAAGAGACGCCAGTGGATAAGCAGCCAACTCTCTTGAGTAACTTCTATTCCAATCATCGGCTACCACCATATCGGCAGTGTGCGGGGCATGACAGAGGGGATTATCATCCAATGGATAGTCACCACGCTCTACGGCAGCAATTTCTTCACGGATTTGCAACATGGCATCACAGAACCGGTCAAGCTCTTCTTTGGACTCACTCTCAGTGGGCTCGATCATCAGGGTACCGGGTACCGGAAATGACATAGTAGGTGCGTGAAAACCATAGTCGATCAGGCGCTTGGCCACATCGTCCACAGTGACGCCGGAGTCATCCTTAATCCCACGCAGATCGACTATACATTCATGTGCTACACGGTCATTGGCGCCCGTATAGAGAATGGGATAAACATTTTTTAGCCGCTCTGCCATGTAATTGGCATTGAGAATGGCAACCTCAGTGGCCTGCTTCAACCCGTCAGCGCCCATCATTTTGATATACATCCAGGTGATCGTCAGGATGCTGGCGCTGCCCCAAGGCGCAGCAGAGACGGCACCCACGGCCGTATCTTTACCCAATCTACTACTCAACAAACAATGGTGCCCCGGCAGATAGGCTGCCAAATGTTGACGCACGGCCACTGGGCCCACACCAGGGCCACCACCACCGTGGGGAATACAAAACGTTTTGTGTAAATTCAGATGCGACACATCGCCACCAAACTTACCCGGCTGGCAAAGCCCCACCATGGCATTGAGATTGGCGCCATCGATATACACCTGACCACCGTGCTGATGAATAATATCGCAAATCTCGGTGATACCTTTCTCAAATACCCCATGAGTGGAGGGGTAAGTCACCATAATCGCCGCTAGATTTTCGCTGTGCTGTTCCGCTTTGGCGCGAAGATCATCGATATCCACATTGCCCTGGTCATCACAACTCGTTACGACGACTCTCATGCCACACATCTGTGCCGATGCCGGGTTGGTACCATGGGCAGAACTGGGAATAAGGCAGATATTTCGATGCGAATCATCACGACTTGCGTGATAAGCACGAATCGCCAGTAACCCCGCATATTCCCCTTGAGAACCAGCATTGGGTTGGAGCGAAATGGAGTCATAACCTGTTGCCGCACAAAGCATAGCTTCCAGTTCTTCGATCATTGCCACATACCCTACGGTCTGATCCTGTGGTGCAAAGGGGTGAATATTGGAAAATTCTGGCCAGGTCACGGGAATCATTTCAGCAGTCGCATTGAGCTTCATGGTGCAAGAGCCGAGCGGGATCATCGCCCGATCCAACGCAATGTCTTTGTCTGCCAGCTTACGCAGGTAACGCAGCATTTCAGTTTCAGAGTGGTAACGATTGAAAACTGGGTGCATCAGCGGCTCACTGGTACGCAATAAGTTCTCGGGTAACCCGCTCTTGGCGGCAGACTCCAGATCAGCAACCATAAGCTCGGTGCTGGCATCAAACAAACGCCACAACACTTCTATATCGGCAGGGCCGACAGTTTCGTCCAGAGAGATACCCACATGGTTGCTATCCACTACCCGCAGGTTAATACCCTGAGCCACCGCTTCTTGATGAATGGCTGCCGTCTGTTCGCCGGTGGCAACTGTCAGGGTATCGAAGAAACTTTGATTGATCGGAGCCTGACCCAGTTTTTTTAAACCAGCAGCCAGAATCGCAGTGTAGCAATGCACTTTCTCTGCGATTCGCTTCAAGCCGTCTGGTCCATGATAAACCGCATACATGCTGGCCATTACCGCCAATAACACCTGCGCCGTACAGATGTTACTGGTGGCCTTTTCGCGGCGAATATGTTGCTCGCGGGTCTGTAAAGCCAACCGATAGGCTGGCTTGCCTCGAGTATCGAGAGAGATACCCACCAAACGACCCGGTAATGAACGCTTGAACGAATCGCGGGTGGCCATATAAGCCGCGTGTGGGCCACCAAAACCCAGCGGTACACCGAAGCGCTGGGTGCAACCGATAGCGACATCGGCACCCAATTCTGCAGGACTCTTCAATAGCAACAAGCTAAGAATATCGGCAGCCATCACCACCAGAGTCTTCTGCTGGTGGGCATTGTCAATTACGTCATCGAAATCACGGATCGCACCATCTACGCCGGGGTACTGCAACAGCACACCGAAGCAATCATGCTGGGCCGCTTCAACCGGATCTCCCACCACCACATCGATACCCATAGGTTCGGCTCGGGTTTCCACAACCTCGATAGTTTGCGGCAAGCATTGGTGGTCAACAAAGAAGACTTTCCCCTTGGATTTGGACATCCGCTGACAGAGCGTCATGGCTTCGCCGGCAGCCGTCGCCTCATCCAGTAATGAAGCACTGGCGAGGTCCATGCCGGTGAGGTCGGTAATCATCGTCTGGAAATTTAGCAGGGCTTCCAAGCGCCCTTGGGAAATTTCTGGCTGATAGGGTGTATAGGCGGTGTACCAGGCAGGATTTTCCAGCACATTACGCAGAATTACATTGGGAGTAATGCTGTTGTAATAGCCTTGGCCAATAAAGTTTTTTAAGACCCGATTCTGACTGGCAATGGCACGCAATTCGACCAATGCCTGCTGTTCGGTAACCGATGAACCCAGTTCAAGAGGCTGGCTGGAACGAATATTGTCCGGCACCACCGCACCGATAAAGTCGGCCATATTCTCATAACCGATACTCTCCAGCATCGCCTGCTGATTGGCCTCAGAGGGACCAATATGACGGCGAATAAATTCATTGCTGTTTTCCAGTTCTACCAGTGGCTTCATGTTTGGTGTCTCTACTTGTTTATCTTTTGATGGATTAGGGATTGAGCTATGGCTAAGTGCGGGTGCTGTCTAAGTGGCTCTGCGGAATAGCTCGTTTTATCTGCGGCTGTTTATCCACGCTATTTAGCCACGGCTCTTTATCCGCAGCTCTCTATCCACGATAGTAACGCTGGGGCACAAAAGGCATCTTCTCTACCGTCACAGGGAGAGGTTTGCCGCGGACTATGGCATGCAGTTCAGTACCGATTGCCGCATAGTCTGTTGCCACATAACCCATGGCTAATGGCACCTCAAGGCTAGGGCCAAAACCACCACTGGTTACCATGCCTACCTGCGCTCCCTCAGCATTAACCAGTTCAGCTCCTTCTCGAACCGGCGCACGGCCCTCCACCTTCAGACCCACCCGCTTGCGAGATGCACCATTGGCCTGTTCGTTAAAAATAATATCGGCACCGGGAAAACCACCGGCTTTCGCGCCATCGGCACGACGTGACTTGCTGATACTCCACAATAATGACGCCTGAATCGGCGTTGTTTCAGTATCGAGGTCGTGGCCATACAAGCACAATCCGGCTTCTAACCGTAGGGAGTCTCTAGCACCCAGCCCGATAGCCTTCACATGTTCAAAAGATACCAGCTTGCGGGCCAGCGCTTCGGCAGACCCAGCAGGCACTGAAATCTCAAAACCATCTTCACCGGTATACCCAGAACGAGTGATATAGCAATCAGCCCCTTCAAGAGTGACGCGACTACCCGTCATAAATACCAGTTCACGAACCCCGGGAGCCAACTGAGCCATCACACTGGCAGCAGCGGGGCCCTGGAGTGCCAGCAATCCTCGCCCCTCCAAATACTCAACCTCAAGACCGGGGAGGTTGCTTCTTAGATAGGCAATGTCCTGCTCTTTACAGGCGGCATTGACCACGAGAAAAAAGCAATCTTCAGCCCAACGGACAATCATCAAATCATCCAGAATACCGCCCTGCTCATTAGTGAACAAAGCATAGGTCTGCTTGTTAATACCCAATCTTTCCAGCTCCACCGGTACCAGCTTCTCTAAAGCTGCAGCAACACCTTCACCGGTGATGACCACCTGCCCCATATGGGACACATCGAACAAGCCTGCATGCTCGCGGGTGTGTAAATGTTCAGTCTTGATGCCTTCCGGGTATTGAACAGGCATGTCATAACCAGCGAAGGGCACCATTCGCGCACCCAGTTCCATGTGCAATGCCTTGAGCGGCGTGGCTTTCAAATCAGTAGTATCCGTAGTCATAGAGACCCTTGTCGCATGATGTTGTGACGCTATGTTTTAGCACGATAGTTCGTTAAAAGCAGTCATGATGGCGGCTAATAGTAGCGGCCAACTATGAATTGGTAAAATTAATAGTTAAAATCCTGTCATTAATAATACTTATAGCTGTCAGGCAGTATCTGATGCCATGAAAAACCTACCCACAGACCTGCTCCGCTCCTTTGTTACGGTGATTGAATTAGGGGGTTTTACCCAAGCAGCCCAATGGCTCGGGCGCTCTCAACCTGCCATCAGTTTGCAAATCAAACGCCTGGAAACATTACTGGAACAGACCCTACTAATTCGCAGCGGCCAACAACTAGAACTGAGCCAAGCGGGTCATCTGTTGTTTCGCTACGCGAAACAGATGCTGGCAATAAATGATGAAGCCGTCACCCAGTTCATCAAAACATCAGTTAGCGGGAAAATTCACTTTGGTATTCCCAGCGAATTTGCCACCACCCTGCTGCCAAAAATCGTGGGACGCTTTGCTCAGGCCTACCCCAATGTCACTCTCGAAGTGAACTGCGCTCTAAGTAAACAGTTACTATCAGAACCCGAACGCCACCGCTACGATCTGATTCTAGCCTTACACGATGATCCATCCGCAGCGGGAGACAATCTGGTAAAAGAAGACGATCTGGTATGGGTCACCGGCACCGATCACGATGCTCACCTGCAAGTGCCACTGCCATTAATTGTGGCGCCCAAGGGCTGTATTTACCGCCAACGTGGCATTGAAAAACTCCGAGAAAACCAGCGGGATTGGCGCATCGTCTATACCATTCCTGACCTTACTGGTATTCAGGCGGCCATTGATGAGGGGTTAGGTGTCACCGTTCTCGCCAAGAGTACCGTGCCCGAAAATCTGCGCATCTTGAAACCTTCGGAAAAGCTGCCCAAACTGGGTAAGGTCGGCATTAGCCTAATTGATCAGAGTAACGAGCCTAGCGAGGCGATTACCCGGTTGATGGATTTTGTAAAAGCGTCACTTTAGTGGCTATTAATGAGCAGTGATAATAAAGAGTGTTACCCATAAGCAGTGGCACCAATAAGCAGCAGAAACAGGAGTCGCCGCACGTGAAAAATAATATCGTACTGATAGGCATGCCCGGTGCAGGAAAAAGTACCAATGGTTTATTGCTGGCCAAAGCACTCGGCAAGGACTTTATCGATACCGATGTTCTTATTCAGGTTCGCGAGGGGAAAACCCTACAACAGATTATGGATGAGACTGATTATTTAGAACTGCGTCGAATTGAAGAATCGGTACTGACCGGGATCGATGTACAAAATTTTGTGATCGCCACTGGCGGAAGCGCGGTATACAGCAGTACTGGTATTAAGTACTTAGCGAGGAATGCGGTCATCATCTATTTGGATACGCCGTTGCCAACCCTACGGGAACGCATCCACGATAAGGATACCCGCGGCATAGCATGCCACCCCAACCAGAGCTTTGATGATTTATTCAATGAGCGCACTGAGCTTTATCGGCGTTACGCTGAGATCACCATAGACTGTGATCAACATTCACCCGAACAGGTGGTCGGCGCTATTATTACCCGTACTCTTCCCAAAGGACTCAACGAGCACTAACGTGACACGTGCTTCAGAAATCAAATACGCTAGAAATTAAGTCCGCTAGAGCTACAAACAAAAAAAACCGGGCAATAGCCCGGTCAACTCCCCCCCCAATGCGGTTTATTTGTCTTTTTTTAGCCGCACTTTTTACTCGTATCAACAACCTGTATTAACTACGCCTATCAATTACTCGCACTAGTTACACGTACTAGCCACATTTTGAATCGCCACAGTTCAAGCAGGTCATACAGCCATCCATCAGGATCATGGCCTTGGTCATACATTTATGGCATAGCTGGGCGCTTTCCGGAAAAGGGTTCCCTTTAGCCACTGGCGCTGCCACCGGCTGAGTTGAGGCTTCATACTCCGCCCGTTTTTCCGCCAGAATGGCTTGCTGGTGTTCACCGAGCTCCGGTGCTGTCAGCATCCCAATCTTGGTTAAATGATCTTCTATGGCTTCACCAATTTCTGCCACCAACGAAGGCATAAATTTACCACCTCGTTTGAAGTAGCCACCCTGTGGATCAAATACGGCCTTTAGCTCCTCTGCTAAAAAGGTGCAGTCCCCACCCTTGCGAAACACGGCAGAAATTACCCGAGTCAATGCGACCACCCATTGGAATTGATCCATATTCTTCGAGTTAATAAAGATTTCGAAGGGGCGACGTTGCTCGTGATCAGTCCCCCGGTTCAGCACAATATCGTTGATAGTGATGTAGAGCGCGTGTTCAGAGAGGGGGGTTTTTACCTTATAGGTCGAACCAGGTAGCTCTTCTGGACGACTGACATTCTCCGTCATCTGCTCAATAGCACGCTCTAGTTCTACCGCTACGGGTTGCGCCTCCGGTATGGCATCGTCATTGGAGGAGGATAACACCTTGTAGCCTATAATTTTTTTATCGATTTTAACTGTCATGTTGATTCTTCCGATCAAAATTTTCCGTAATAGCCTTCTTTCAAAGCATCGAACAGGTTCGCAGCGGTATGCATCTCGCCGTCATATTCCACTTCCTCATTACCCTTCAGATCCACGGTTGAACCGTCTTCCAACGTAAACTGATAAGTGGTGTTCTCCAGGTCCTTCTCTTTCACCAGCACGCCCTGGAAGGCTTCCGGATTAAAGCGGAATGTGGTGCAACCCTTGAGACCATTCTCGTAGGCATAGAGATAAATGTCCTTGAACTCGTCAAAGTCACAGTCGGTGGCTACATTAATGGTCTTTGAAATAGAGGAGTCTATCCACTTTTGAGCCGCCGCCTGCACATCTACATGCTGCTTGGGCTTAATATCATCGCTAGTAATAAAGTAGTCAGGCAGCTTTTCTTCTTCATCCTCAGTGAAGGGCATGGCCTTCGAATTTATCAGCTCGCGATAGGCCAACATTTCATAAGAGAACACATCCACTTTTTCTTTGGACTTCTTACCCTCGCGGATCACATTGCGGGAATAGTGATGAGCAAAGCTTGGCTCGATACCGTTACTGGCATTGTTAGCCAACGACAGTGAAATAGTGCCCGTTGGCGCAATAGAGGAATGGTGCGTAAAACGGCAACCCACATTGGCCAGTTCTTCCACCAGCTTCGGGTCGACCTCGGCCACTTTCTGCATGTATTTGCTGTAGCGCGCATGCAACACCTTACCTTTGAGCTTATCGCCTACCACAATACCGTCTTTGGCCATTTCCGGGCGAAGGCGTAGCATAGACTCAGTAACCTCAAACTCCTCGTCCATAATCGGCGCAGCGCCTTTTTCTTTGGCCAGCTCTAAACCTGCTCGCCAGCCAGCAAGAGCCAACTCCCGAGAAACCTGTTCGGTCAGCTCTAATGACGCAGGGCTACCATAAGGTGTCCGCAACATTGTCATGGTAGAGCCCAATCCCAGGAAGCCCATACCGTGACGGCGCTTACTTAAAATGGCGTCCCGCTGACCTTCCAGAGGCAAGCCATTAATTTCCACTACGTTATCAAGCATCCGGGTAAACACAGAAACTACTTCCCGGAAATTATCCCAATCGAAACGCGCTTTTTCTGTGAAGGGGTCCAGTACAAACTTGGTCAGATTTACTGAGCCCAGTAGACAGCTGCCGTAAGGCGGTAGCGGTTGTTCGCCACAGGGATTGGTGGCACGAATGTTTTCACAGAACCAGTTATTGTTCAGCTGATTGACTTTGTCGATAAGGATGAAGCCTGGCTCTGCATAATCGTAGGTGGATGTCATGATCACATTCCACAACTGACGCGCCTTCACCGTACGGTAAATACGACAGGCCACTAGTCCCTCATCATTGGTGATGTAGCCTTTGGTAGTGGGGAATTCACGCCACAACAACGTGCCATCTGTAGGGTCAACTTTACCTTGCTCTAACTCTTTCTTAGGAACCGGAAAGCTCAATGTCCATTCGCCATCGCTCTTAACCGCTTCCATAAACCCTTCGGTGATCAGCAGTGACAGGTTGAACTGACGCAGTCGGCCATCTTCACGTTTGGCACGGATAAAATCGACCACATCTGGATGGTTTATATCAAAAGTTGCCATCTGAGCGCCACGGCGACCACCAGCGGAAGAAACGGTAAAACACATCTTGTCAAAGATATCCATGAAGGACAGCGGACCCGAGGTGTAAGCACCCGCACCAGAGACATAAGCACCCTTGGGGCGCAGCGTAGAAAATTCGTAGCCGATACCGCAACCGGCTTTAAGCGTTAGGCCCGCCTCAAGGTTTTTCTCGAGGATATCCAGCATGGAGTCCTCAACGATACCGGATACCGTACAGTTGATCGTAGAGGTAGATGGCTTGTGCTCCAGAGCACCGGCATTGGAAATAATCCGCCCGGCGGGGATGGCGCCATTGCGTAGCGCCCACAAAAACCGCTCATGCCACAGATCCTGTTTACCCTTTTCTTCAACATCGGCCAATGCCCGAGCAACACGACGATAGGTCGCGTCAATCGTCTCATCTACCGGATTACCCGCTTTATCCTTAAGCCGATATTTCTTATCCCAGATGTCAGCTGAGGCGGACTGTAGTTTGATTTCGATGGCACCAGGCTCACCCGTGGTCTTCAATGCTTCAATCGACATAACGATCCTGTTTCCCCGTGTTACATGAATGGTTGGGCAGTGCTGTATCATTTAGGCTAGGGGCTTTTAGGGGTGAAAAATGCTATTAACACCCTGTTTCCGCAGCTTTTTTTAGTGAACTATTGTTATTTTTTTACGCTCAACGATCACCCTAAGGCGAGGCTTAGTATACAAGATATTGTGTCTGCTGCCAGATTAAACACTACAGGTAGTAGTTGTGGTGAAAATAGCGCTTTAAGGGGTCAGCCCGCGAGCGGTTACTTTGCCGCAACCCCGCAGCCGACAAAGGATGTCAATATAGAGCGGGCTAATCTCTGCTAAAAAGTCGCCAAAGGGAAGGAGCACTCTATGACCAAATGACCCTAAAGCGGTCAGAAAAAACATTTTTTGGCAATTTACGCTTTTTCAACCGCCCCCTTTTCTTGGCAAAAGAAACTGCATCAAGGATAATGCTGCCCTTATCCCCCATTGATACCGACCAAAAGGATCTCCCCATGATCATTTCTGAAAACGCTGTGGTGCTTTTTCACTACACCCTTACCGATGAAAGCGGTAACGAGCTCGACTCATCCACAGGCAAAGACCCACTAGCCTATATGCATGGCCACAAAAATATTATCCCTGGCCTCGAAAAAGAACTGGATGGAAAAACCGCTGGTGATGTGATGATCGTGACCATCAAAGCAGCAGAAGCCTATGGAGAGACTCAGGACGAGAGGATTCAGGAAATACCCAGAACATCGTTCCAGACGGAAGAAATGAGCGTTGGGATGCGCTTTGAAGCAAAGACGCCTAATGGCCCCGTATCTGTTGTTGTCACTGAAGTGAATGACGAAACAGTGACGGTTGATGGAAATCACCCACTTGCAGGTAAAGATTTAACGTTTGATGTCAGGGTCGATAGTGTTCGCGAAGCATCTGAAGAAGAACTGTCTCATGGTCACGTACATGGGCCAGGTGGTCACAACCACTAACTATCGGCGAGCTGCTTAATTGGTTAGCGAGTCGACCAGTTAACAAGTTCAATAAAAAAGGGCCGCCCAATTAGGTAGCCCTTTTTTATACATTTTTTTCTCGATCAGGTTTAAACCAGCCGGCCCCAAAGATCATATTCATCGGCATGCTCAATCGTTACCTGCACCATGTCACCGGGCTCAAGACCAAGCGCCACAACTGACTCTATATCATTGATAAAAACATTGCCGTCGATCTCTGGCGCATCAGCAGCTGACCGACCAACGGCCCCCTCCTCGTCCACGTCATCGATCAACACCTCCAGAGTCTGCCCCACTTTACGCTGTAACCGCCTAGCACTAATGACTTGCTGGGTTTCCATAAATCGTTCCCAGCGCTGCTGCTGAACATCCTCAGGAACAGGGTCGGGCAACTGATTGGCTGTTGCACCTTCAACGGGGGAATATTTAAAACAGCCTACCCGATCTAATTCAGCCTCTTCCAGCCAATCCAGTAGCAGTTGGAAATCTTCTTCGGTTTCGCCGGGAAACCCCACAATAAAGGTGCTACGAATAGTCAAGTCGGGACAGATGGCCCTCCAGGCTTTAATCCGTTCCAGGACTTTTTCCTGATTGCCGGGACGCTTCATCAATTTAAGAATTTTTGGGCTGGCATGCTGGAAGGGAATATCCAGATAAGGCAGAATTTTTCCCTCTGCCATCAAGGGAATGACCTTGTCCACATGGGGATAGGGGTACACATAGTGCAGTCGCACCCAAATGCCCAGCTCGCCCAAAGCGACGGCCAGATCCTGCATCCGTGTTTCCAGCGCAGTGCCATCGACAAAATCCAACTTGTATTTCATATCAACACCGTAGGCACTGGTGTCCTGAGAAATAACCAATAATTCGCGCACGCCGGAGTCAACCAGCTTCTTGGCTTCCTCGACCACATCGGAAATAGGACGACTAACCAAATCACCCCGCATGTTAGGGATAATGCAAAAGGTACAACGGTGGTTACAGCCTTCAGAAATCTTCAAATAAGCATAATGCTGAGGTGTGAGCTTGATTCCCTGTGGCGGCATCAGGTCAATATAGGGGTTGTGGCCACCCTCTACGCCATCCACTTTTGGCGGAACAAACTCATGCACAGCACCTAATACACTCGCGTAATCAGCCGGCCCACTAACGCTCAGCACATTCGGGTTGGCTGTTTTGATTGCCTCAGCATCGGCTCCCTTACCCATACAGCCGGTAACGATGACCTTACCGTTCTCTTTCATCGCCTCATTAATAGCATCCATGGATTCCTGTTTGGCAGAATCAATAAAGCCACAGGTATTGACCACCACCACGTCGGCATCATCATAGTTCGGGCTGATATCGTAACCATCCAGCTTTAACTGGGTCAGAATTCGCTCAGAATCCACCAGTGCTTTCGGACAACCGAGAGAGATAAAACCCACTTTTCCTGACATATCCACCTACACTAAAACGCTAAAATTTATACCGCTGAAACATGACAACGGTGAGGAACTTGCCTGGTAATCAATCTCTGGAGCAGAGTTTACTGCGCCGTCCAGCCGCCATCTATTGGCAAGCTAGAACCCGTCATCGTACCGGCGGCTTCAGAACATAGAAATAATGCCAACTCACCCAGTGACGAAGGCTGGGTGGCCTGAGGCATGGGCTGCTTGTCAATAATGACCCGGCGTTTGCCCTCTTCAAAACTCACACCATCTCGGTCAGCTGCCGCCTGAAACTGGCCCGCAACCAATTCAGTATCCACCCAACCGGGGCAGATCGCATTCACCGTAATACCCTTCTCCGCATTTTCCAATGCCACGACTTTGGTCAGTCCTACAATACCGTGCTTTGCAGCCACATAGGCAGCCTTCTGAAGAGATGCCACCAGACCGTGAACAGAGGCGATATTAATAATCCGCCCCCAACCCCGTTTCTGCATACCGGGAACCAGTAACCGTGTGGTGTGAAAGGCTGAGCTCAGGTTGATCGCTATAATAGAATCCCACTTCGCTACCGGAAAATCTTCCACAGAAGCAGTGTACTGAATACCCGCATTGTTTATCAGAATATCTACCTGGCCAAACTTCTTCAGGGCATCAGCCACCAACTGCTCATTACCGGCAGCATTGGATATATCCGCATTGCTAAACAGGCACTCAATGCCATAACGATTCTCAAACTCCTGACGAAGCGCCTCACCCTCCAAGGCATCCATCAAGCCGTGCAGCACAATATTAGCCCCAGCTTCAGCCAGCTTTGCTGCCATGGCATTACCGATACCACTGGTGGAACCAGTAACCAATGCAGTTTTACCTACCAACATATTGTTTCCTCTAAGGCTGAAAGCCATATATATAAACGAATGCTACAAACTACAGCTGAAAATTAGAAAATACGACCTAAGATCATGAAACCAAATAAAAAAAGGCCCCCTGATCAGGGAGCCTTTTCTTCATGCCAGTCAGAGATATTAAAATTCCATCTCTGGAACATGGTCAGGTACAACCAACTCACCAGCCGTCTTCTCTATTATTTCTTCTACAGACACGCCCGGCGCACGTTCAACTAGGTGGAATTTACCGTCGTAGATTTCCAGATATGCCAGATCAGTCAGAACTTGCTTGATACAACCAGCACCAGTCAGCGGCAGAGTACACTCTGGCAGTAACTTGGAATTACCATATTTGTCGGCGTGGGTCATCGTCACAATGATATTGTCTGCACCAGCAACCAGATCCATTGCCCCACCCATACCTTTGATGAGTTTTCCTGGAATCATCCAAGAAGCAATGCTGCCTTGAGCATCCACCTCAAAAGCGCCAAGAACCGTCAAGTCCACGTGGCCACCACGAATCATGGCAAAGGATTCTGCGGATGAAAAAATCGATGCGCCCTTAGCTGTTGTTACTGTCTGCTTACCGGCATTGATCAGATCGGCATCGACTTCATCTTCTGTGGGGTATGGCCCCATACCCAGCAGTCCATTCTCAGACTGCAACATAACTTCGATACCCTCAGGCACATGGTTTGCTACCAATGTAGGAATACCAATACCTAAATTAACGTAATAACCATCCTGTAATTCACGGGCAATACGGATAGCCATTTGATCACGAGAAAGTGCCATTATTATCTCTCCTGTTAGCCTTCGCGGACGGTACGTATTTCAATACGTTTTTCGAAAGTACCCTGAATCAAACGGTCAACGTAGATTCCGGGGGTATGAATCTGAGCTGGGTCCAGCTCACCTGGCTCAACAATTTCTTCCACTTCCATCACAGTAATCTTGCCCGCTGTCGCAGCCATGGGATTAAAATTCTGGGCTGTGTGACGGTAAATAGCATTACCGTAACGGTCTGCCTTCCAGGCCTTCACGATAGCGAAATCACCGACAACAGACTCTTCAAGAATATATTTTCGGCCATTGAATTCACGTACGTCTTTACCTTTAGCTATATCAGTACCGTATCCGGTAGCCGTATAGAATGCAGGGATTCCAGCACCACCAGCACGCATCTTTTCAGCCAGCGTACCCTGAGGGGTCAACTCCACCTCCAGAACACCTGACAACAGTTGCTCTTCAAACAACTTGTTTTCACCCACATAGGAAGACACCATCTTCTTGATCTGACGGTCATCCAGCAAGATACCAAGACCAAGGCCATCGCAACCGCAGTTATTGGAAACAATCGTCAGCTCCTTGGTACCCATCTTCTTGATCTCTTTAATCAAGTTCTCAGGAATACCACAGATGCCAAAACCGCCAGAAATCACGGTCATGCCATCTTCAAGACCTGCCATCGCTTCTTCGTAGGTGTTCACCACCTTATCGAAACCCGCCATGAACAAAACTCCTTCATTATTTTTTATATTACCCCGAGGCTCGTCATCTCGAAGACTTAACCCCAAAGAGGACCTTAACCAAAGGCTTGCAAAACATATGTAAGCATCCTATATGAAAATATATTTATCAAGCGTAAAATTTTAATGGATTGATTTAGATTATAAATAAATAGAGAGTTCCTATGGACATCACTATCAAACAACTCAAGGCCTTTGTCGCCGTGGCCCAAACCCGCAATTTTGCCGAAGCGGGGGAACTGCTCCACCTGTCACAGCCCGCCCTCAGTATTGCAGTGAAAAATATGGAGGGAATAGTGGGAGGACGGTTGCTATCACGAACTACGCGAACCCTCTCCCTGACCCCGGAAGGCGCAGACTTTCTTCCTGTGGCACAACGACTGCTGGCCGACTGGGACAACGCGCTGGCTGACCTACACAACCTGTTTGCCATGCGGCGCGGTAAATTGACCATCGCTACCATGGCCTCTTTCTCTATCGGCCAGTTGCCACGGGCATTGGCTCATTATCGGAAGCAACACCCGGACATCAATATTGCCGTGCAGGATGTGGTGGCAGAGGACGTAGTGGACATGGTCCGCAAGGGCCGAGTAGAAGTGGGGGTAACTTTTGATCCAGAGGAATCGGAAGACCTTATCTTTGAACCCTTGTTTGAAGACCGTTTTTTTGTCGTCACCCCCAAGCAACACCCCCTACTGGACATCCACAATATCACCTGGAAGCACCTACAAGATTATCCTTTTATCGCGCTGCAACGACCCTCTGCTATGCGTCAGATGATCGACAAAACCACGGCTAGCTGTGGTGTAAAACTTACCGTGGAATTTGAAGCAAACCAGTTGGCCTCCATTAGCTCAATGGTAGCAAATGGCCTAGGGATTAGTGTGATGCCTTCACTGACCATCCAACAAATGGAGTCTCTCGGGCTCGAATGTCGCCCCCTGACACGACCCGCGGTGACACGAAAAGTAGGGATTCTCACCCGCCGGCGCTACCCGCTTTCCGCGGCCGCCAACGCCATGGTGGAAACACTAAAACTTCAAATCACTGCTCCTTAAAAACAGCCTATCACTGACGAAAGAAGCAAAATCTGATAGTGTGTGCGGCCTGTTTCAACAACCGAATGAATGAACAAACATGAGCCAAGAACAAACTGACGCCAACATGAATCCCGCAAAACTGTATCGCGAGGAACTCTTCACCGATCAAAAAATTGGCACCATACGACGCCTAACACCCGTAACACCTGAAGGCGAGACGGATGCTAGCCGTGAGGTACTTTACTCTGGTTCCACCCAGGTAATGACCCCAATGGGCGCCCTGCCAATTAATTTTGATCTAGAGGCCAGCACCATTGGTGAAGCCGCTGAGAAGTTTGGTCCAGCAGCAGAAGTTGCCGTAGAGCGCACCGCCAAAGAATTAGAAGAAATGCGCCGTCAACAAGCCTCCAAAATTGTAGTGCCTGGCCAGGATGGTGGTATGGGAGGTATGGGTGGTATGGGTGGTATGCCGGGTGGTGGCATCATTACCTAGGTAGCCACCTAAAAACGGTACCTATAAAGCCACCCAAGATTATTTACCCCGCAGAATCCAGTCTCCGAGGTAATCACACCTCTCTATAAAAAGACTCTCTCTATGGCACTGAAAGCCACTGTCTTTAAAGTCGAGCTTCAGGTTTCCGATATGGACCGGAGCTACTTTCAGTCGCACCCGTTGACGGTAGCTCGTCACCCCTCTGAAACAGATGAACGTATGATGGTTCGGCTGCTGGCCTTCGCCCTAAACGCCCATTTTTCCTTTAATACCAGTGAACACCTGCAATTCACCAAAGGTTTGTCCTCCGATGACGAGCCGGATCTCTGGCTAAAGAATCTTCATGGCGATATTGAACACTGGATTGAGGTGGGGTTACCGGATGAGCGTCGTATTAGGAAAGGCTGCAACCGAGCCAACCGGGTGGCTATTTATACCTACGGAGAACGCTCAGCTTCTATTTGGTGGAAAAATATCGAGAGTAATCTTGCCCGTTTCGATAATCTCACTATTTATTATCTATCGTCAGAAGACACTGCGGCCATGGCCAATATGGCCGGACGCAATATGTCATTGCAGGCGACGATACAGGAGGGTGATATCTGGTTCGGTGACGAGAACAACACCATCATGATTTCTCCTGAAGTATTGAAAGCCTCTAACCTGGAAAGCCCCTAGCCTGAAAAACTCCTAACCTAGAAAACGAGTAAACAGTACTCCTTCGGTTACGCCTGATCTTTAAGCGGCTGAACCAGCACCCAAGGTTTAACCACCAATGACCACACCGTGGTATTCGCCTCCAACCACTCAATGGCCTGATCATCACTGACCTGCCCCACTGATCCATCAGCCATCCACAGAGCCATCTGCGTCTTGTTATCGCGGCATATCTCAATGGCCACATCGATGAGATCAAGGTCTGGCGATACGTAGACGGTGGTGCCATTGGCAAAAAATCGCTCTAACTCCTGCCAAGGAATCTTGGCCGTCTCGGCATTAAGTTCGTCTCGTTGCATATTTTTACCTACTTAACTTTATCTACTTAGCTCTATCTGAATAGCTTTATCTAAATAGTCCTATCTAAAAAGTTCTACCTAAAAATTCGTGCCCAAATTATTCTTTGAGAATCTTATGCTACCTGACCTGCAGCAACACCGGAGGCCCAAGCCCATTGAAAGTTAAACCCGCCCAAGTGGCCCGTAACATCCAGCACTTCACCCACAAAATACAAACCAGGCTGTTTTTGGCTCTCCATGGTTTTGGAGGAAACGTCACAGGTATCCACTCCACCCAGCGTCACCTCAGCCGTGCGGTAACCTTCTGTGCCTGACGGCTTTAAATCCCAACCATTAATTTTTTCAGCAATAGCCTCCAACAACTGACCCGGCAGCTCGGCCAAGGGCTTTTCTGCCTGCTCCAGCCACCACAATGCTTCTAATTCCAGCACTAGTTTCCTTGGCAATAGCTGGGATAAGACCGTTCGCATCAATGCTCTTGGCTGCTCTATTTTCTGTTCTGTCAGGAAATCTAGGCAATCTGTAGCGGGCAACAAGTCCACTTGTACAGACTGCCCCTCTCTCCAATAACTTGAAATCTGTAACACGGCAGGGCCACTTAACCCCCGGTGGGTAAACAGAATACTTTCCAAAAAAGACTGCTTTCCCGCTGTAATACGTGCCGCAACAGAAACGCCGGATAATCTTTCTGACAACAATTTGAAACCATCACTAAATGTAAATGGCACCAAGGCAGGTCGAAGGGGTATGAGCTGATGGCCAAACTGCTCGGCCAACCGATAACCAAAATCGGAGCCACCCAGCGTCGGCACAGAAAGGCCACCGGAGGCGACCACCAACGATATAGCGGTCATATCACCTGCGTTAGTTGTTAGCTTGTAGCTTTTATCAAAATCTACTCGCTCAACCTCACAGCGAGTTTTCAACGTCACCCCCGCCTGCTCGGCCTCACTCAGCAGCATGGCAAGAATATCTTTCGAAGCGTCATCACAAAACAGCTGGCCAAGGGTTTTCTCGTGATAGCCAATGTGATGCTTTGCTACCAGCTCAATAAAATCCCACTGGGTATAGCGACTCAGGGCAGATTTACAGAAGTGCGGGTTGTTTGATAGGAAGTTATCTGGCTCAACATACAGGTTGGTGAAGTTACAGCGTCCACCGCCAGACATCAGAATTTTCTTGCCCGGCTTATTGGCGCTCTCAATCACCAATACCCGACGGCCGCTCTGCCCCGCAGTGATGGCACACATCAACCCTGCCGCACCAGCGCCAATAACAATTACATCCCAATCGTTCAAATGACTGTCTCAACCAAAAACTGGAAAGTGCGCATTCTATAAGCCAGAGACACGAGGTACTATAGCCGCCCTGTCTTTTCTAAAGAGAGTTCTAACAGACGTTTTCTAACGAGAACTGTCTAACAGAAGCGATCTAACTGATTTCGTCCACCTAAATGTTGAGCGCATCCCTATGTTTAAAACCAACAAATACTTTGACGGCCAAGTGGTTTCCATCGGCTTTCAAACTGAAACACTTCCTGCCACTGTGGGTGTTATGGCACCGGGCGAATATGAATTCTGCCCCAGTGAAAAAGAAGTCATGACTGTCGTCAGTGGCGCTTTAACCGTAAAGCTAGCTGGCAGCGATGACTGGAAAACGTATAAACAGGGCGATAGCTTTGTTGCTGTGATCGATGAACCCTTTCAATTAAAAGTAGCCGTGGACACGGCTTATCTCTGCACCTATGGGTAATAAGGCACCTATTGATAAAAAGTACCTATGGATAAAAGCGCTTATGGATAACGGCTCTAGAGAAAATCTCTTACATACCAGCAGGAGGCCTGCACCTTAAGTCCCCGCTGGCTTGCCCAGCTCAAGCCATGTTTAACCAGCGCCTCCGCATAGCCCTGCCCGCGGAATTCCGATGGCACATAGGTTCGAGTAAAGTCCACGCCACCCTCACCGTCAGCGCTCGCAGGTAATAGGCTGTATTGCAGAACAGCCTGAGTATTTCCCAGCGCCAGAACAAATGCTTGCTGATCTGGTTTGTGGCTAATGTTCATTCTGCCCTGCCTCCGTTTTTTCAATATGCTGTCCAGACACTAACCCCAGCTTCTGCTCACGCCTCAATCGCTTTATCGCCGCCTCCCGCTTCGAAGCACTACTGCGATCATGGCCACCCTCTACATACACCACTTTTTCAGGCCGCCTACCCTGAAAGTACTTTGCCCCCTGCTTGCCGTTCAAGTGCTCCTGAAAACGACGCGCTACATCAGTGGTGATGCCGGTATAGAGAGAACCATCGCTGCTTTGAATCATATAAACAAACCACGGGGTTATATCCTGGTTTGTCATACGGCGATCCTGATCATATGGCCACCTCAACTTGCGCTAAAGCAACTCCACAATACCGGCAGAGATAACGGGCTTGGCCACGCAGCATTTTGTTATGACGGCGGATACCCAGTTGATGCGTTTTACAATCACAGCGGTAGTCAAACTGCTGATGCTGCCTGGTAGGGATTCCCGCAAGGTCAAACCTAGCGGTTACGCTATTATCCACACCAAAGGCATCCATCACCGCCTTCCATTCACTGCCATGAGGGCGAACTCGACGCAGGTCATGGAGACAGTCGACTAAATAGTGCGCCACTTCATGGGGCACTGTCACCGTCAGGTTTTCTTGATAATATTTGGCAAAAACCCAGGGGTTGTAACGAATTTGTCGATATTGCGTCCTGCTCTTTCCTATGCCCCAGCCCTTTTTTCTGCCCGTCACCTTATACATCCCTGCCGCGCGGCCACGAAGATCAAAAACCACCGGCACCTCAGCAAAGTGCTGGTTGAACAACGCCGCACCGCGCCGAATAAAGTGCTCGGTCTGCTCAATCACTTCTCGCTGCTGGATGTCACCGATAGGCGTTATAATGGCGGGAATTGTGCTTATGTCTGATACTCTTGTTTTTGCAACATTCACTAAAGGCATCTCCATCGAGGCATTATAGTGGCAAAAAAGCAGCCGCAAACCCATACCCGCTATAATTACGCTTATGAACAGTCCTAGACGTTATCCCATAAAATGAATTACGCCATAAAATGACTCACCCCATAAAATATGACCTGCATTGTCACACCACCTGCTCCGATGGCGCGCTCTCGCCAAAAGAACTGGTTAATCGTGCCGCAGAAATGGGCGTTGATGCTCTGGCCATTACCGACCACGACACCATCAGCGCGTATCAGCAGCTGGGCCCTCTGGACCAACAACCCATTAAGATTATCCCCGGCATTGAGTTTTCCACTCACTGGCAAAACATCAACGTGCATATTGTCGGGCTAAATATTCAACTTGAGAGTGAGGCTTTACAAGAGGGCGCTGCCTTTCAGCATCAGGCGCGACAACAGCGGGCCGTACTAATTGCAGAAAAGCTCCATCAACTGGGGTTTCAGGGTGCGCTGGCCGGAGCAACGGCCATTGCCCATAACGGTAATGTGGGCCGTCCACACTTTGCCCAACACTTAGTTAATACCGGTGTCGTCAGCAACATCAAACAAGCCTTTAAGAAATATCTTGGCCCCGGAAAAGCCGGTGATATCAAGCAACTTTGGGCCGACTTACCTCAGGTAATCCAATGGATCACTCAGGCTGGGGGCACAGCGGTATTGGCACATCCCACTAAATACAAACTTACCCGCACCAAACTCAAACGGCTACTGGATGACCTTATTGAAGCAGGGGGACAGGGTATGGAGGTGGTGTCTGGCAAACAAATTTCTTCAGTGACACGGGATTTAGCTAGCATCTGTCGAGAGAAGAACCTACTCGGCTCCTGTGGCTCAGACTTCCACCAACCAGATCAATTGTGGGCCGAATTGGGCCAATACTCAGAATACCCAGCAGATTGCCCTCCCGTATGGGAACATTGGTAATAGCCGGTGGTATACTTGATCGGTTGAGGACTGGCCGAGTATTGTGAAAAAATTTCCTACCAAAGCTGATTTACGCATCGAACTGCAAACACAGATTGACGACTACACTCGCCAGGGCGGTGAGATAAACCACATTCCACGTGGCCTCAGTGGTCGAGACAATCCACAGGAGAGCCTTCAAACCCCTCTCTTCGATGGCCCCAAAACCAGCCGCACCCCTATTCCCGAAGTCATCGCCGCTCTGGACTCTCGTGGTAAAAAAAATACCGGGAGCAAAAAACCAGGGCAAGCGCGACGCAAGGAAAAAATTATCTTCGATGATTTTGGAGAGCCGCTTCGGAAAGTATGGGTGGAAGAATAATTATTATAAAAGTGAAGGTCTCATTCACATACGGTTAACGCAATAACATTATGGGCTTAGTCATAAAGAAAACCCCATTAGAGCGCCTATTATGAAATCTAAACTAACACTCCTTTTGTCTTTATTGTTTTGCCTGCTCCAAGCGAATGCAGGCAAACTTGTTTTATCTGAGATCACCCCACCATCAGACCTTGATAACATTCATGTTGTCAAAATTTCAAGTGATAGCCATGCCACCGATTTTGTGATTTTCGTGAAGCAACAGGTGCCACTACACAAACACCTTACCCATACGGAATCGCTTTATGTACTGGAGGGAAAAGGTATTTTTCAACTGGGCGAAAAAATCTTTGATATTGAACCTGGGGATTACATCAACATACCTGAAGGTACACCACATGCGGTGACGGTTACGTCATCCATACCGTTGAAAGTGTTTTCAGTACAAGCCCCTGAATTTCTAGGAAAAGATAGAGTGAAAGTAAATCCAATCAACTGAGTCATTTTTTATAGCCATGAATACAGACCTTCACTTAGGTCACTATGGACAAAAAAATCAACTGGTCTCTTGATGGCCAAACAGACCATCAGGCTCGAGACATGAATTTCCCCGTCACCGTATTCACTTTAACCGTTTCACCTGTTTCCAAGTACTCCGGTACTTGAATTTCCAGCCCGCTCGAGAGTGTTGCTGGCTTGCTGCGTCCTGCAGCAGTGGCGCCTTTAATACCGGGGGCAGTGTCTACCACTTCCATGATCACGGACTGCGGCAGTTCAATACCCAACAATGCGCCATCCATCACCAAGCCAACGATACCTTCCAGTCCTTCAGTGATGTAACCAAGCTGGTCTTCGATCTCGTCGGTATTCAGCCCATATTGGCTGTAGTCTTCCGAGTTCATAAACATGTAGGTGTCACCATCAAGATAGGAATACTGTAACGGAACACGGACGCAATCGGCCTCTTTGAGGAAGTCGTCCCCTTTAAGAGATTCATCCAGTTTCTGGCCGGTTTTCAGGTTAGTAAAACGCACTTTGTACAAGGTTGCCGCGCCACGAGAGGAGGGGCTTTTCGCTTCCACCTGTTTCACTGAATGAGGCGTACCGTTAATCTCAACAACAACCCCTTTTTTTAACTCACTGGCTTTTGGCACAGCTATTCTCCCTGTTTTAAATTATTGATGGCAACCCACATCCCCATGGGGATGACCGTGCTCTATTTCTTCGGCGACTGCCTCTCGCACTTCTATAATTTCAATATCAAAGGTGACTGTTTTACCGGCCAGTGGATGATTGGTGTCCACATCGACATTGAACTTACCTACCTTCAGGACCACTGCCTGCCGAGGGCCCATATCTGTCTGAATGGACACAACCATCCCTATTTTTGGCTTCACCTTCCCCATCAAATGTTTGATCGGCACACGCTGCTCCCGGCCTTCCTCACGAACACCGAACCCCTCCTCGGGTGAAAGAGTCACACTAAACACGTCACCGACCTCTTTACCAGTTAGAGCCGCTTCCAGACCGGGAGTGATTCCGCGATGACCATGCATGTAGATGTTAGGTTCGCCGTCATGTGACTGTTCCACTTCCTCACCGGACTCATCTCGTAAGCGGTAGTGGAATCTCACCACTGAGTCTTGTTCAATTTTCATTGGGGCCTCTTTTAAGCCAATACCTGCGTTAAACCTGTGCCCTTATTGAACTAGAGCCTGTGCCTAGACAGCGATAATCACTCGCAGTGCATCCAATTTCAACTGGGCGCTTTGGAGATACTGCATCAGTAGCTCGGTATTTGATTGCAAGTGTTCAATTTCATCCCGGCGAATATTGGGATTCACTTCTGCCAATGCCGTCAGGCGATTGAGCTCAACCTGTTGTTCGTGCGTCATTTGTGCCATGGCAGCTGAAACGATCTCCTCTTGCTGGGCTTCCGCGATGTTGTCCGTTTGGCCAATCATCTGGGTTATTTCTGGCCGAGCATGGCGCACCAAGTCGACCCCAGTGTGTCTTTTAACCGATTTTGCCAAACTACTAAGCCGCTCAAAGGTTAGCACCTTAGTTAAATTATTATTCTTTATATCGACCAGAATTCGTACCATGGGTTGATGCAAGTAACGGTGTAATTGCAGGCGCTTGGGCGCGGGGCAGTGCAACGTATAGATGGTTTCCAGTAACAAAGTGCCGGGCTTTAGCGGCGGCAGCTTAATGGTACAAAGCGCCGTGTTGCCGAAATCGCCTTCCAACACCATGTCCATGGCGCCACTGACCATGGGGTGTTCCCAGGTCAGAAACTGCATGTCTTCACGACTTAGTGCTTTGGTTCTGTGGTAGGTGCCCGTCAAGCCATCACCGGGCAGGCCTGGAAAGCTGTGACAAATCATATGGTCGCTAGGGTGTAACACGATGCTATCGGCACTATGGAATTCTTGCTCGACCCCAAAGTGGTCGAAAATACGATCCATGTATTCTGACAACTCCCGCATCTGAGTAGCGGCTAGCAGTGCATCGACCACATCATCCGCTCGACGGATATTGCAGGAATTAAGCTCCAACAGCCTATCGCGGCCTTGATGCAGGTTCTGGAGCGTCTGCTCAGTAGCGAGATGGGTTTGCTCAATCAGCAACGTCAACTCATCCTCAGAACCTGTGATTAAATCCTCTCTTTGGGCTAAACATCGGCGTAAGGGTTCTTCAAACTGTTGAAACATGGCTTGCCCAATAGGGCAAACTCGCTCAAAAGCATTGAGACCTCGGTGATACCAATTGAGTAGCACTTCCTGTGCAGTTTGCGTCCCTTCACTCTGATTCTCTTCACTCTGCCCCCCTTCACCCTGAAAAACCGCGGCATAGTACGGCACATGGATTTGAACATCATGACGCTGACCAATCCGGTCCAACCGTCCTATCCGCTGCTCCAGCAAGTCTGGGTTTAAGGGTAGATCAAACAACACCAGATGACGGGCAAACTGGAAGTTACGGCCTTCACTACCAATTTCTGAACACACCAGTACCTGGGCTCGCTCATCTTCATCAGCAAAATAGGCCGCAGCACGGTCGCGCGCCACCAACCCTAAACCCTCGTGGAAAACGGCTGACTGAACGCCTTTCCTCAGCCGGAGGTATTCTTCTAATGTCTGCGCTGTACTGGCACGAGAACAAATCACCAATACTTTTTCATCACGATTTTCTGCCAACCACTCAACCAACCAGGCCACTCTGGGGTCGGCGATGGTCCACACTTCTTCACCCAGCAGTAATTCCGGGTGCAGTAATTCTTCCAGCGTGGCACTCGCACTAGCATCAATAAACTGCTCGGGAGCTTCAACTGGGTGAGCATGTAGATGTCGCTCGGGAAATCCCTTGACTGCTTCGCGGGTATTACGGAATAACACCCGACCGGTGCCGTGACGATCCAGCAGGCTGTCGATAGCATCGTCGATCGCCTGCTGATCGGCACCAGCGACAAGCTCGGTGGCCGTTTGATCACCCAGGTATTCTGTCAGTTGGTTTTTCAATTCTGGATTATCACGCAGCTGCTCTGCTACATCATCGGCCAACAATCGTTGCACAAGGTCACTTACTGGACGGTAACCCGCTTCTTCTTCCCGAAATTTTCGTATATCAAAATAACGGTCAGGGTCTAACAGTCGCAATCTCGCAAAATGTCCTTCCACCCCCAATTGCTCTGGTGTTGCTGTGAGCAACAGCAACCCTGGAATTTTCTGAGCCAACGCTTCGACACAAGTATACTCCAGGCTTACCTGCTGCTCACTCCAGGTCAGATGGTGTGCTTCATCGACAATCATCAGGTCCCAAGGCGCCTCTAGGGCTTGTGCATGACGGCCTAAATGCTCTGTCAAAAAGGACAAACTACACAATACTAATTGAGCCGTTTCAAAGGGGTTTTCACTATCCAGCGAAGGATCTTCTGCGGGCTCATCCATATCAAATAAGTCTTCGTCCGTATCGACTTCTTCCAACGCCAGACAACGCGCTTCATCCAATATGGTAAACCGTAGATTAAACCGGCGGAGCATCTCTACCAGCCACTGATGCACAAGACTGTCTGGCACGACGATCAACGCGCGACTGGCACGACCACTGATCAACTGTTGATGCAGAATGAGACCCGCTTCTATAGTCTTGCCCAGTCCCACCTCATCGGCCAATAAAACTCGTGGCGCGTGGCGCTGCCCCACTTGATTGGCTATATACAGCTGGTGTGGCAGCAATTGAACCCGGCCGCCAAGCAAACCGAATGCATCGGATTGCTGATGGCTGTGACGGTATTCCTGAGTTTCCACACGAAGTTGAAAGCTACTGCTTTTCTCTATCTGCCCAGAAAACAGCCGATCTTGAGGCTTACTGAAGCTAACAAAGCTGTCTAGATCGATTTCTTCCAACTCAACCGTATCACCGTTGTTATTCTTACCAATATACAGAATACAACCAGCCTGATTTTGAACCTCTGTCACCTTGAGCTGCTCACCATCGGCACTGGTAATAAGCTCGCCTACCGGGTATTCCACACGACTCAACGGCGCACTGTCCGCTGCATAGGTCCGCTGTTCACTGGCGGCAGGAAAACTCAAGGTCACACGCCGATTGGCGTATTCCACCACAATACCCAGACCAAGTTCTGACTCGGTATTACTAATCCAACGCTGACTGGGGACAAATTCAGGTGCGGCCAATTGATGTTCTCCGTGATGCTAAAAACGGGGCGTATTTTAGGGAGTTCACTGAGGATTAACTACCCAAAGTTATTCCTCTCTCAACAATAGCGTACAATTTCGCACTCTATTTCGTATTACCATGCCCCTGAGGCACCGGCACACCTAAAATACGCCTGAGATAACGGGACACTATGACCACCAAAAATTGCATTTCTATCTGGGCCTGCCCTGTGTGCCAAGCACCTTTAAAGCAACCAATCGGGTCTCAAAGTGGGCAAGAATCTGAGCACCCCGTAAGGAAGGAGTGGCACTGCGAGAATAATCATGGCTTTGATATCGCTAAAGAAGGCTATACCAATCTGTTACTAGCCCACCAAAAAAACTCATCTGACCCCGGTGACACCAAAACAATGGTAGCCAGCCGGCGGGCATTTCTGTCATCAGGTCATTACCAACCACTGGCGGACAAACTCACCGAAATGCTTAACCTGCATCTCAAACAAGCTGCCTCTGTGCTCGATAGCGGCTGTGGAGAAGGTTATTATTTGCAGCAGTTGTTGCATCAACGAAGTGACCTTCACCTGTTTGGTATCGATATCTCCCGCGATGCGGCAAAACTCGCCAGCCGCCAGCTCAAAGAGAGCCGCTTCGCAGTGGCAAGTAGTTTTAACCTGCCCGTTTTAACCTCTTCAGTGGATGCCATCTTACGGGTGTTTGCACCGGGTGATGACGGAGAAGTAACGCGAGTCCTGAAGCCTGATGGGGTTTTGGTGGTTGTCTCACCGGGGCCACGACATTTATTTGAATTAAAGTCACTAATTTATAGCAAGGCACAGGAACACACCGCACCTGATCAGCCAAAAGGCTTTCGACAACTGGATGAACAACAAGTTAATTATCCGCTTGAAATTGTAGGAAATGAATCGGTTAAACAGCTCTTAGCCATGACGCCTTTTTCCTGGAAAGGTGATCGAGCAGCCAAAACCAAGCTTGATGAAGCAGAAAGTTTGAGTACCGAAGTTGATTTTTTGATCAGGGTTTATACACCTATGAAACAAACCCCCAACCAAGCTCCTGAACAAACCCCGGTTAACCATGATGTCTGGGGCCAAGCAAAAATAAAGCAATAACGATAACTTTTTGCCTATTAGGCTCACTACCTACAGCTACTATTATCTGTTACACCCCCTCTATATACTGGCGTGCAACAATAAAATATTCCCCTTAAAAAAGGATAAAGAATGAGTGCAATGCGTATTAATGCGCAGCCTTTATCATCAAAAAAGCTGTCAACCTATTTAGTCAGAACACTGGTTCTATGTTTAGCCTTTCTCACAATACCCGCAATGGCAGGCCTGCCGCTGAACGGTCTCAAATTTGAGCATGATGACACGATGTGGTTAACGGTAGGCGCAGGGCTTCGCTTTCAAATGGCATCACGAAATAGTGATACCGATGACAGCTCTGAGTTTTCCATTGACAGCCAGCGTTTCTATATCTCTGGTCAGCTCCACGAATACTTAAAATTTAATATTAATACAGAGAAGTATGAGGGGGACTCCATGATGACCATTGACGCCCTCTTGCGTTTTGAATTCGACCCCGCCGTTAATCTCTGGGTGGGTCGCACACTGGTGCCATCTGATCGCCCCGGCCTAAATGGCCCCTATGCTGGCATGAGTTGGAACCAGTACCGACAACCATTGTTTTCCGCAGATTATGATGGCCCCGCCGGCCAACTGGGGAGAAGTGAAGGTGCCGTTCTCTGGGGAACCACCGGAAAATTTCAATATCAGCTGGGGGCTTTTGAGGGACTAGAGGATGATTACGGTAATGATTCTGATCACTTACTTTATGCCGGGCGGCTGGCTTACAACTTCCTGAATGTTGAATCCTATTCCGGTTACTACACTCACGGCACCTATTACGGCACACAGGGCAATATTTTAACGGCAGCGATAGTACTTCAATCCCAGTCTGATGGCACCGGAAGTAAAGCTGAATCCGGGGACTTCTCCGCTTATGCCTTTGATATTTTTTCTGAAAGAGTGTTATCCAATGGCGGGGTATTTACCTTTGAGGGAGGGTACAAGGAAATAGACGCCGATTTCACCCCGGTATCACCACCGCCAACTAGTGACGATAAGTGCTTTTGTCTTTTCGATGGTAATTCTCATTACGCTACAGCGGGCTACCTATTTCAAGAGGCCGTTGGGCCGGGGAAGTTCCAACCCTATCTCCGCTATACGAAAAATAACCCGAGTGATGCCAATAGCAGTGATTCTATGGAATGGGGCCTGAACTATGTAATTGTAAACAATAAGGCCAGTATAAACCTGAATTATGTCAGCGGTGACACCAATGCCAGCGGCTATGCTGGAAACGATACGGATACCGTCACTCTCGGTATTTTGCTGCAGTTTTATTAGTGCTGATGCCCACCCACACCATGGGCGTGTCCATGGCTCAGTTCTTCTGGCGTAGCCTCGCGCACATCTACAATTTCAACATCAAATGTTAGCGTTTTACCCGCCAACGGATGATTGGTATCGATATCCACATTGAACTTGCCCACTTTGACGAGTGTGACGGGGCGAGCACCTTCTTTTGTTTGGATTGAAACCATCATGCCAGGCTCTAACTTGCCCTTAGTCAGAACGTGCTTGGTGGGTACTCTAATATCGCTATTTTGACGGAGAATCCCATAGGCCAGTTCTGGTGTCAGGGTAATGCTATAGGTCTCTCCCGGCTCTCTACTGACCATTGATAACTCTAGGCTAGGAATCATATTCATATTGCTATGCAGAAAAACCGCAGGATCGCCCTCTTTTGTGCTTTCTAGCACCTCACCGTGCTCATCCTGCATTTGGTAGTGAAAGGTAACCACACTATTCTTTTCGATTTTCATTACTGATTTGATCCTAGTCGGGAAAAAGACGAATTATGGTGTGCTGGCTTTACGCTGGCAAGACCTGATAGAAACCATTGGAAATAGTGACCTTCAGGGGAATCTGAAACAGCTGCGGCATCCACTCGTCAGTGAATAATTCTTCCTTGGGCCCGTCGGCCACAACCTTGCCCCCATCAATAAAGACCACCCGCTGAATTTCAGGGGGAATTTCGTGAATATGATGAGTAGCCAGCAAAATGGTTTTACCCTGTTGTAACAACTGACGAACAGTGTGCAAATAGTGGTAAGTCGCATTCAGGTCGAGGCCGCTAGTAGGCTCGTCGAGAATAAGATGATCCGGGTTGTGAATCAGTGCTCGTCCCAATAAGCAACGACGTTGCTGGCCGGTGGACATCTGTCGGTAACGACGATTAGCTAAGCCCTCAATGCCCAGTTCCTCAAGCACTTCTCGCCCGCGGGCCAGTTGCAACTCAGTAACATCCTGATAATGGAACAACCCAATGGAGTTGTGCAGTCCGGAAACGACCACACCCAGACCGCTTACCTCGGGAACAAACCCTTGCTGTAAGTCGGCTGACACAAGCCCAATTTTTTCACGCAGCTCCCACAGTATCGGTCGGTCTTGGCCCAGTATTCTCACGTGGGAATCATCACGTACCACCGGATAAAGTTCACGAGACAACAGCTTCAGCAGAGTACTTTTACCCGCTCCATTGGGACCAATAATGGCCGTACTTTGCCCCTGCTCTACCGAAAGGGAAAAGCCATCAAATACTTTTTTAGTCTCACGGTAAACGGTTGCATTATGAATATCGAGAAGCTTGGGGTTTTGCATCATTTAGCCTCAACAACGACTTATTACAGCGATAGTTATTACGGTGAAAGTTTTCATGACGAAAAAAACGGCACCCTAGACTACTTTACTTCCTCGCCCATAGCCTGTTTATCCGCATGGTATGAGGAGCGCACCAATGGCCCGGAAGCCACCTGAGCAAATCCGATACTGTGACCGTATTCGGCATACTCGGCAAATTCATCGGGGTGCACAAAGCGATCCACTGGCAGATGATTTTTGGAGGGCTGAAGGTACTGCCCCACCGTAATCATATCCACATCATGCTCACGAAGGTCATCAAGCGTGCGCAGCAGTTCATCTTTGGTTTCACCCAGCCCAACCATCAAGCCAGACTTGGTCGGCACATGGGGATTGCGGCGTTTGTATTCTTGTAACAGTTTGAGCGACCACGAGTAGTTTGCCCCGGGACGAGCCTCTCTGTACAAACGCGTAATGGTTTCCATGTTGTGGTTAAACACATCGGGAGGCGTTTCAGTGAGTATCACCAATGCTGGCTCCATTCGGCCACGAAAATCTGGCACCAGTATCTCAACCTTTAAATTGGGGCTGAGCTCTTTGGATTCACGAATACAGTCGGCGAAGTGCTGAGCACCACCATCACGCAAATCATCACGATCCACTGACGTAATCACCACATAGCGCAACTGCATTTCATGAATAGCCTGGGCTAGGCTTTTGGGCTCTGCTGAATCCAATGGATTGGGCTTGCCATGACCTACATCGCAGAAGGGACAGCGGCGGGTACAAATTTCACCCATAATCATAAAGGTCGCCGTACCGTGACTGAAGCACTCGCTGAGATTAGGGCAGGCGGCTTCTTCGCAGACGGTAGACAATTTATTCTTACGCAGAATATCTTTGATTTCCTGGATCTTGGGTGAGGATGAAATACGAATCCGCATCCAATCCGGCTTACGCTGAATTTCCTCAGTGGGAATCACCTTTACCGGGATACGCTCCACCTTGTCGGCACTGCGCAGCTTTTCACCCTGCTTGATACGGCGGGTTCGCTTGGGTGGAACTGTATTAGCGTCTGTCATGTATTGGCGTCTATCATACGTTTTAGTTATCTAGGGGCTCTGTTATTTAGGCCTATTGTCATCTAGGGAGCAGCAGCGGGTGCTCACCCTCAACACGATGGTCATTATACCCTAGCTTTTTAGTCAAAATATCTGCAAGAAACTCAGCCACCTCTTTCAAAGGCACGGGCTTATCCAATAGATTACTCATCTGAGTCATCTTAACCCCTAGGCCACAAGGGTTAATCCTTGACCAGGGGCCTAGATCCATATCAACATTAAAATTAAAACCGTGATAGCTGCATCCCCGGCGAACCCGTAATCCCAAAGAGCCAATTTTAGTGCCCTTGGCTATCTCAGGACTGACCACATAGACACCCGGTGCATCGGTGCGGGGCGTGGCATTGATACCCCAGTGAGCCAGTGTTTCTACCAAAGACAATTCAATCAAGGTAACGAGATCTCGCACGCCTATACCCAACCGTTTCAGATCTATCAGCAGATAACCGGTAATCTGACCTGGGCCATGGTAGGTGACGTGCCCACCTCGATCGCTCTTCACTACTGGAATATCACCCGGCGTCAGCAGGTACTCATCTTTTCCCGCCTGCCCCTGAGTGAATACTGGCTCATGTTCCAGCAACCAGATTTCGTCAGGGGTATTCTCGTTTCGCTCGGCAGTGAGGGCTTTCATCGCCTCAAAGGTATCGATATAGGGACGGCAGCCTAAATAACGGACAATTAACGGTAGATCGGGGGCCTGTCCCATACTAATAACTTACAGAACCATTTGGACCAAAGGGCTAACCTTCAGGTCATCAAATAGAGCCTGTAGCTGACTCTCTCCGGTAGCGGTAATGGTGACCGTTATTGCCTGAAAGGTACCATTTCGGCTGTCCCGCACCGTAATCCTGGCTTGATCAAAACCCGGGGCGTGGCACTCCATAACCTCTACCACCAAAGCATGTAGTTCCGAACCGGCTTTGCCCAACACCTTAACGGGGTAATCACAGGGAAATTCTATCTTGGGTGTTTCTGGTTCTGCCATCAGTTAAAGATACCAAAAAAGAACAGCGATATTGCATCCCAAAGACGGGCAAAGAAGCCTGCCTCCTCAACAGGGTGATCAGCCACCAACGGTAGGTCGATCAATGGCTCACCCTCATAGCTGACGGACAACCGGCCCAGCTCCTGATGCTCAGTCAATGGTGCCTTAATCTTTTCATCCACCAAAATCTTGGCGTCCAGTTCGTCTTTGGAACCACGGGGAATGGTGATATAGACATCCTCCGGCACCACCAGATTAATGTTGTTCTCAACACCATACCAAACTCGCGCATTCTCCTGAATAATATCGCCAGCGGAGTAGACCTTTCCTGTCTCAAAATAACGGAAGCCAAAAGCCAGCAGTTTTTGCGCCTCCTGCGCACGGGCCTCTTCACTCCTGGTGCCCATTACCACAGAAATCAGTCGCATCCCCTTACGTACGGCTGAAGCGACCAAACAGTAACCTGCCTCTTCTGTATGGCCTGTTTTTAGACCATCCACTGTGCTGTCGCGCCACAACAAACGGTTTCGGTTGGGCTGGTTAATGCCGTTGTATTTAAAATATTTTTCAGAATAAATTCCGTAGTGCTCGGGATAGTCCTGAATCAACGCCTTTGCCAACAGTGATAAATCTCGAGCTGTTGTCTGGTGGCCTTCAGAAGGCCAACCCGTTGCATTGTTATAATTGGTACCCGCCATGCCCAGCAGGGCAGCCTGCTGATTCATCACGTCCGCAAATGCACCCTCACTACCTGCCAAGTATTCAGCCAAGGCAACAGACGCATCATTACCAGACTGAATGACCACACCACGTAATAGATCGATAAGAGGCACCGACGTCCCCTCACGAATAAACATTTTGGAACCGCCCATTTTCCAGGCAGTAACACTGATTGGCACCTGGTCCTGCTCTCTGACCTTACCACTATGAAGTTCGCTGGCGACAATATAACTGGTCATCATTTTGGTGAGACTCGCCGGAGGCAACTGCTCGTCGGCATTATGCTCAACCAAAATTTTTCCCGTATTGGCATCCACTAGAATCCAGGCACTTGCTGCCAGTTGAGGCGGCGCAGGAATAAGGACTTTGGCGTGTGTGGCTGCGACTCCAGTCAACAGAATCAACAGTACTCCAGCAGAAAGAATTCTTCTCAGCATAATGAACCGATTTTTCTCATGGATTGATATTTAAGATCTAAAAAACGTTGCCAACCAGCAAAGGGGCAAACACATTAGGAGCAAATTCTAACATGCCCCTCCTGCCCTTTCAGGTAAAGTTACTCATAGACCACAAACGGACTTAGCTTCTCCGCTTGCTTTAACAGGTTGCTAAGATCGAGCAATTTCACTTTGTCCTCGACAGGACCCACCAATACTTTATAAAGAGACTGTGGTTCTTGCAACTGACGTATGACCACAGGATATTCAGATATACCGTGAAGACGTTCAGACAATTTGTCTGCCGCAACCTGAGTACTAAATGCACCCACCTGTAGGTAGGTATTATCAGTGACTATTGGCGGTTTAACAGACACTACGACTGGGGTCTCAACAATGTGAGGCTGTACTACAGCATTGGGCTGATAGTCACGCGGGTCGATGGCCACCACCTCAACGTTGGCGGTACCATTGGCTGAATAACCTAGTTTTTTGGCCCCGGCGTAGGAGAGATCAATAATACGACCGCCGTGAAAGGGGCCTCGATCATTAACCCGTACTACGACACTGCGACCATTCTCCATATTAGTCACACGCACATAACTGGGAATCGGTAGCGTTTTATGCGCTGCGGTCATACCGTACATATCGTAAGTTTCACCATTGGACGTTTTACGACCGTGAAACTTATTACCATACCAAGAAGCTATTCCATGCTCACGGAAGCCGCGACTTGTGGGTAACAGTTGATACGTTTTACCCATCACCGTATAGGGGTTTTTGTTACCAGCCTTGGTAATAGGCTCTAGCTTTGGCACCGCGTCGGGAAGACCACTGACATCGATATCCTTGGGTGGTGGCCCATCCCCATAGCCGTAGCCACCACTACTACTGCTGCTGCTAGCTCCACTACTGCTAGCCCCACTACCGCCACAACCGTGAAGCCATGCGACTGAAAGCAATAATACTGCATACAGTGCAATACAGTTTTTACTAGGCACCTTCACCCACTCGCTCCAGAATGAGCTGGCTTAAGTCATGAACAGCCATTGCATAGAGACGGCTATGGTTATAACGCGTAATGACATAGAAATTATTTAATCCCAACCAAAACTCCTCTCCTTTCTTGCCATTCAGCAGGATAGGTAGCGCTTTCAGATCGCCAGGTAGTGACTCGGTCGGCGTAAAGCCCATAACAGCTAACTCATCAAGCGTCTTTTCCAGCTTGAGTTTGTTCAACCAAGTAGCGTCGTACCCCTTCGCAACATGGGCTTGGCTAACAACTATTTTGCCTAACTGCCAACCATGCTTGGAAAAATAATTTGCCACACTACCAATAGCGTCTGTCTTATTATTCCAGATATCAGAGAAACCATCGCCATCGAAGTCCACAGCATAGCTGCGATAGCTGCTGGGGATAAATTGTCCATAACCCATTGCACCGGCATAGGAACCCATCAGGCTCAGAGGGGCCTGATTCTGCTCTCTGGCTAGCAGTAGAAAATGTTCCAGCTGTTTGGTGAAGAAAGCACTACGTTTAGGGTAATCAAATGACAACGTAGCCAAGGCATCGATCACCCGATAGCTTCCTTTAATCCGGCCATAAAATGTTTCCACACCGATAATGGCCACGATCACTTCAGGAGCAACACCATATTCCTCAGAAGCACGCCTAAGGGTATCGCGATTTTCAAGCCAAAACTTAACACCTTGATCAATACGCTTTTCCTGAATGAATATCTTGCGGTAATCCTTCCAAGGCGTCACCTTTTCCGCTGGACGGGTCATGGCATCGATAATCGACTGTTTCTTGGTGGCAGCCACCAGCAGTGCTTCTATCTCAGCACGATCAAAATTATGTTCTGACACCATGCGGTCAGCAAATGCCTTAGCATCCGGATGCTGTAAATAATCGGCGTTCACCGATAACGACAACAGCACCCCTACAACGATCGGTAATATTAGTTTCATACAATACCTACTTTGGACAACCGTGCGTCATTAACCGCACCTAAACTGAACGCTTTCTCTCAGTGCTGACAGACATCAACATACCAAACCCCAGCATCAGGGTCACAATCGACGTGCCACCATAGCTTACCATCGGCAAAGGCACACCAACCACCGGTAGAATACCGGACACCATCGCCATATTCACGAAAATATAGACAAAGAATGTTAACGTAATACTCCCCGCGAGCAATCGGCCGAACATGCTCTGCGCTCTAAGGCAGATGATGACACAGCGAAGAATAATCAGTAGATACAAGCCTATCAGGAGCATGACGCCGATCAACCCGAACTCCTCCGCCAGCACAGCAATAATAAAATCCGTATGGCTTTCTGGCAGAAAATCCAGCTGTGACTGGGTACCCTGCATCCAGCCCTTACCATGAAGACCACCGGACCCAATAGCAATCGTAGACTGAATAATGTTCCAGCCAGAACCTAGCTTATCTGCTTCGGGATTGAACATCGTCAAAATCCGCTGCTTCTGATAGTCATGCAAGACATAAAACCACATCAACGGTAGAGCTACCATTACCGCTAGCCCAACAAATCCTAGATAACGCTTTGGCAGACCGGCTAAAAAAAGCACAAAAAAACCGGAAACCCCAATAAGAATGGCTGTCCCCAGGTCAGGCTGCAACACGACAAGTACTGGTGGTATCCCAATAAAAATCAGTGCAAAGAACACATGCTTGAAATTGGGAGGTAACGCCCGCTGCCCCAGGTACTGCGCCAGCATCAACGGCACCGCAATCTTAAGAATTTCTGATGGTTGAAAACGAAAACCACCTATTTCCAGCCAACGCTGAGCACCCTTGGCACCAACACCAAAAAATAATACGCCCATCAGCAACAGCACACCGCCTATATAAGGTAATGCCCCCCATCTTTCCAAAAACCGTGGAGGAATCTGGGCCATCACCAACATGGCCAGCAACCCTACACCGTAATAAGTAAGCTGGCGATTAACGTAGTGCGCACTCTGGCCACTCGCACTGTAGAGCACAAATAAACCCACACCGGCCAACACCATCAACAGCACCAACAATGGAAAGTCCATGTGAAATTTTTGCCACTGACTGGGTGCACCATGAATCCCTGTACCACTGGAACCCATATGCCGAACAAAATCACCTTGGCTCATCAGTATCGTCCCCCCTGCTCAGGATAATACGCCATGAAGGCATCAATCAATTTTCGTGCCACAGGTGCAGCAGTAGAGCTGCCATGCTCGCCATTTTCTACAATAACGGACACAGCAATTCTTGGGTTTTCCACGGGAGCAAAGGCAATAAATAGTGCGTGGTCTCGGTTGCGCATTGCCACGGTTTCAGCATCGTATTCTTCATCCTGCTTGATACCAACCACCTGAGCTGTTCCGGTTTTTCCGGCTATATGATATTTGAGCCCCCGATTGATACCCTGCGCGGTTCCACGGCGGTTGTGAACCACATCTTGCATTGCTTGATGGATATAGTTCCAGTTGCTCTCTGATGCCTGAATTTTTCCTGCGGGTGGTGGCACCGCATGTTGTTTCCGAACCAGCTGAGGAGAACGCATTTCTCCCCGACTTGCCATTCTTGCCGTAGCTACAGCCAACTGCATGGGTGTCACTAAGGTAAATCCCTGACCGATGCTGGTATTTACTGTATCTCCTGGGTACCAAGCCAAACCCCTAGCACCTCTCTTCCATGCCCGTGACGGCATGATGCCAGCTCGCTCTGTTGGCATATCGATACCTGTCTTTTGACCAAACCCAAAACGGGAACCATAGAGCGAAAGCGTGTCTATCGTCATCTTCACACCCGCGTCATAAAAAAAGGTATCACAAGACTGGACGATGGCATCGCGCAGATAGATTTTGCTACCGTGCCCTCCTTTCTTCCAATCTCGATATTTATGTTCTTTATTTTTCAACTGGTAGAAGCCAGGGTCATAAATTCGATGAGCCGTACCAATAGTGCCACTTTCCAATGCCGCCAAGCCATACAGTGGCTTAACGGTGGATCCCGGTGGGTATTGCCCCTGTAATACCCGATCAAACAGGGGCCTATCAGGAGAATTTAACAGCGCATCATAATGATCAAAGCTGATACCGGTGACAAACTCATTTGGATCAAACGTGGGCCCACTCGCCATAGCAAGCACGCCACCAGTGGCAATCTCAATGGCCACTACAGCACCGCGCTGTCCAGCCAGTGCCTCATAAGCCTCATGCTGCAGACGACTGTCCAGGTAGAGCTGGAGATCTTTACCTGGAACTGGATCAGTGCGCTCCAGTTGCTGCATTACCCTACCACGGGCATTAGTTTCTACTGTTTGGTACCCTACCTCACCCAACAGCTCATTCTCATAATATTTTTCAATACCCGTTTTACCCATCACGATAGTGCCACTATAACGAACCGAGTTCAGCGCCTGAATCTCCGTATCATTGATTCGACCCACATAACCCAGCACGTGAGCTAACTCTTGCCCAAAGGGGTAATTACGCAGTGACTGAACAGTGACTTTCACACCGGGTAAATGGTACTCATTTACCGCCAAAACACCTTGCTCTCGTTCGCTCAAATCGAGACGTAAAGGTACTGGCTCATAGGGACGGCGGTGGCGGTCAAGCTGCTTACTGAATCGCGCCTTCTCACTGTCAGAAACACCAATCAGGCTATTCAGTTCCTCCATGAGAACATCTAGATCACCGGCCCGTTCTACCACAATAGATAAGTTAAAACTGGGGCGATTGTCTGCCAGCAATACACCATTACGATCAAAAATTAGTCCACGGGTGGGTGGTACCGGCTCGACCAACACTCGATTACGATCGGATAGAGTGACCAAGCCTTCATGGCGAATAACCTGCAGGTGGTAGTAACGCCATAGCAGCACGCCTGCCATTAACGCGACCACCAGAACAGCAAAAAACAGCCTGAAAACAAACAGACGGGATTCAAGAATGGGGTTCTTTAAGGCGTGGTCATCGTTCATGGGAGAGGATTGTAACTGCAAGCTAGCCTATTTCACCAAAGGATTCCATTTCCACCCCTCTACCAGCCATAATTTTTCATTTTTACAGGGTTATTACCAGTGAGTTTGTTGGGGCGAAGGCTCTCCTATTTCATGAAACCCTCAGGAAACGTGCATAAAAAAAGCGGGGCTTAGCCCCGCTTTTTAGTAAAACTGAAAATTATTCAGTTCATTCTTCAGTGGTCTCAGGTGAATCAGCAACTGGAGCCAACTCTGCCTTGGGCTGTTCTTCAACAGCTTCAGCAGCGCTACCCTCTACAGTACCGCCCTCTTCAGCGATCACTTCTTTCATGGAGAGTTTGATACGGCCACGGGCATCCACATCAAGCACTTTCACACGAATTTGCTGACCTTCTTTCAGATAATCCGTCACTTTCTCCACACGCTCGCTGGCGATTTGAGAAATATGCAACAAGCCATCAGTACCCGGCATAATGGTCACAAATGCACCAAAGTCTACGATGCGAGCCACTGTACCTTCGTAGATACGGCCAATTTCAGCTTCTGCAGTAATTTCTTCAATGCGGAAGATGGCATTTTTGAGGCCTTCAGCATCATCACTGTAAATACGGATAGTGCCATCATCGTTAATATCGATAGTAGCCCCAGTTTCCTCAGTCAGTGCACGAATCGTTGCGCCGCCTTTACCAATCACATCACGAATCTTATCGGGATCAATTTTCAGGATGTGGTAACGAGGGGCCGTATCGGAGACATCATCGCGAGCACGGTCGAGAACCTTATTCATTTCACCAAGAATATGGAGACGGGCATGCAACGCTTGCTCTAGCGCCTTTTCCATAATTTCTTCGGTGATGCCTTCAATCTTGATATCCATTTGCAGAGCGGTCACACCTTTAGCGGTACCGGCCACCTTGAAATCCATATCGCCGAGGTGATCTTCATCACCAAGGATGTCGGTTAAAATAGCGAAACCATCATCTTCTTTCACTAGGCCCATAGCGATACCAGCAACAGGTGCTTTCAGAGGAACACCCGCATCCATCAATGCCAAGCTTGTACCACAAACTGAAGCCATTGAGCTGGAGCCATTAGATTCAGTAATTTCTGAAACAACGCGAATGGCATAAGGGAATTCTTCAGCAGAAGGCAAAACGGCAGCTATACCGCGACGAGCCAAACGACCGTGGCCCACTTCACGACGTCCGGTGAAGCCCATACGACCACATTCACCCACAGAGTAGGGAGGGAAGTTATAGTGCAGCATAAAGGGGTCTTCACGCCTACCTTCCAATGCATCGATCATCTGAGCATCGCGCATGGAGCCCAAGGTAGCGGCAACCAATGCCTGCGTTTCACCACGAGTAAACAGCGCAGTACCGTGAGCTTTGGCCAACACACCTACTTCTACGTCGATGGCACGAACCGTTGTGCTATCACGACCATCAATACGAGGTTCACCGCGAGTAATACGACCACGGACAATTTTCTTCTCAAGTTTTTTAAATGCGTCACGGACATCTTCACCGCTGATCCCAGCGGCTTCATCAACCAACGTCATTGCGTCATTACGCAAGCTGTCAAGTTGTGCCACACGCTCTTGCTTATCCGTTGTACGATAAGCATTGTCTAGGCCTTCACCAATCTTGGCCTTCAATGCATCAGCCAATATTTCATTTTCAGACGCTGCCTGCCAATCCCAACGGGGTTTGCCCACTTCACTGGCCAGCTCGGCGATGACTTGAACCACGGTTTGCATTTCCTGGTGAGCAAAAAGTACCGCACCCAGCATGATGTCTTCCGATAGTTCGCTCGCTTCGGACTCCACCATCAATACCGCATCTTTAGTACCAGCAACCACCATATTCAACTCGGACTCGGCGAGTTCAGAGTAGGTTGGGTTCAGCATGAAACCCTTGTCAGCGCTGTAGCCCACACGAGCACCGCCCACTGGACCGCTGAACGGTACGCCAGAGATAGACAACGCGGCAGAAACACCCATCATGGCAACAATATCTGGATCTATGTTCTTTTCAGCTGACATCACAGTACAGACAACCTGCACTTCATTCTTGAAGCCATTGGGGAACAGCGGACGAATGGGACGGTCAATCAAACGAGAGGTCAGTGTTTCTTTTTCATTGGGGCGGCCTTCACGCTTGAAAAAGCCACCAGGGATTTTACCGGCAGCATAGGCTTTCTCAATGTAATGTACGCCAAGAGGAAAAAAGTCTTGTCCCTCTTTTGCTTCTTTGGCAGCAACAACGGTACAGAGTACCGCAGTGTTGTCCATGGTACATAAAACCGCAGCAGTGGCCTGGCGTGCAATACGTCCAGTTTCTAATGTGACGGTATGATTACCATACTGAAATGTTTTTGTTACAGGGTTCATAAATTCTATTTCCTATTAGTTTCTTCTTTCGTCTGAAGCCCTGATAAAGCAGCCGCAATAAGCTGCTCGGGTTACCAATAACCACCTATCTAGTTGAGCTCTTTTCGGGAAAATTCTTTTCTGGCAACTAGCTAAATAACTATAGGTAACTCGATCAGCCATAACATACAGATGTGTTATCTGGCCTCTCCATAAATCAATAACGGCTCCCGAAGGAGCCGCAAGTGATTCTATTAACGACGCAGACCAAGCTTTGCAATTAATTGCTTATAGCGAGTTGCATCTTTACTCTTCAGGTAGTCCAGCAACTTACGACGCTGGTTTACCATCCGGATCAAACCACGACGTGAGTGGTGATCCTTTTTGTGATCACCGAAGTGACCTTGCAGTTTATTGATATTAGCTGTCAATAATGCCACTTGTACTTCAGGTGACCCAGTGTCGCCTTCGGCTTGGGCGTTATCTTTGACTATAGCGTTTTTTTCAGCTGCACTTAACATCGTTTCTTTCTCCAATATGCGGTTTAAGATTCAGGATACCCGCGCATATTTACAGGGATCCTACGGTTTTTTGGTCTAATCTCAGTTATCTGAAACCAATCCCATTTTTTGCCCACTTAAGACAAATTCTTTTCACGAACTTAAGGCCTAGAATCTGACTCGATAGAGTGCCAATCCTAACAATCCCTAATAAACGACAAGACGTTTCGGGGCTACCCGCCCGTCATCAGTCACTTCTGCGACGCCCAAAAAAGGGCCTTCGGCTTCAAAGACGCGCACTATATCGCCTTCTTCGCTGTCGCGATAGACCTGAGGCGCCATCACAGACTGACCTTGACGGAAGTAAAATGCCGTATCTTCTGATAAATCCACTGCCATCAGGTGTTTGATTCCAGCATCCATAGGCTTCAGCAAGTAATCCAACTCTTCGGCAGGGTGTTCCTGACGAAGGGCCTCAAGCTCTTCCACAGTGATGGTGTCCGTCTCATCAAATGGTCCAGCAGCATTGCGATGTAATTTCGACACGTAGGCACCGCAACCGAGCTTAGCACCTATATCCTCAGCCAGAGTTCTTACATAGGTACCTTTACTGCAATGGATTTCCACGTCTGCTTCAGGGAAATCACCAGGACGAAAATCTGTCATTTCAAAGGAAAAAATCGTCACTGGGCGAGCTTCTCGCTCAATGTCTATTCCCTCACGTGCTAGCTTATATAACCGCTGTCCATTGTGCTTCAGTGCCGAAAACATGGAAGGCACCTGAGAAATATCACCACGAAAACCTGCCAATACTGACTCAACCTGTTTTGCGGTCAGGTCAGCAGCACCATTCTCGCTAAGCACCTCACCATCAGCATCTCCACTCGCCGTGGCTATGCCAAAGCGAAATGTTGCCCGATAGTACTTGTCTGCATCCAGCAAAAACTGCGTAAACTTGGTAGCCTCACCCAAACAAATAGGCAAAACACCCGTAGCTAGCGGATCAAGACTGCCTGTATGCCCTGCCTTAGCAGCAAAAAAAAGATATTTAACTTTTTGAAGAGCACCGTTGGAAGACACCCCCAAAGGTTTATCCAGCAACAAAATGCCATTGACCGAACGGCCTTTACGACGACGAGCCAAAATCAGTCCTCCTCAGAAAGATCCGAAGAACTGTCTGCTGAACTGTCTGGAGAAATACCCGAATCCAAGCGTCGCGAGTTATCAGTGCTCACCGCTGAGTCGATCAGTGCAGAGAGATCCTGCCCACGCTTACTACTGGGGTCATAAATAAAATGTAACCGTGGTGTGGTTCGCATCTGCATCCGCTTGGCCAGCAGGGATCGCAAGAATCCCGCAGCGCCATTTAAAACCCCAGCAGCCTCTTTGGACTCATCCTCAGAATCAGTTCCCACAAAAGAGACGTAAACCTTGGCATTAGACAAGTCGCGATTTACTTCCACCGCAAGGATATTCACCATCGTCAGACGCGGATCGCGCACTTCATCGCGGATCAGTTCAGCCAGCTCTCGCTGTAGCGCATCTGACACCCTGTCATTACGAGTAAATTCTCTTGGCATATCAATTAGCTACTAGCTATAACTCCCGCGCCACTTCTTTGATATCGAAAACTTCGATTTGGTCACCCGGTTTAATGTCATTGTAATCCTTCACGCCGATGCCACATTCCATACCGTTACGGACTTCGTTGACATCATCTTTAAAGCGACGCAGAGATTCTAACTCACCCTCGTAAATCACCACGCTATCGCGTAGTACACGAATAGGCTTGCTGCGATGAACGGTACCTTCGATAACCATACAACCTGCTACTGCACCAAATTTTGGTGAGCGGAAGACATCTCGCACTTCGGCAATACCAACAATTTCTTCTCTCTTCTCTGGCGTCAACAACCCACCCAGCGCCTGCTTTACATCATCCAACAGGTTATAGATGATACTGTAATAGCGAAGATCTAAGCCTTCATCTTCCGCTAAGCGACGGGCAGCGCCATCAGCTCGAACGTTAAAGCCAATCACTGCAGCACCAGCAGCGACCGCTAGATTGATATCAGATTCATTAATACCACCAACACCAGAAGCAATAACATTCACTTCCACTTCATCATTACCGATATCACTTAGCGTAGACAGAATGGCTTCCAAGGAACCACGTACGTCAGCCTTGATCAATACAGGCAGAAGGCTTTTCTCTTCATCTTCAAAAGTGGCAAACATATTTTCGAGCTTAGCGGTCTGTTGGCGGGCAACCTTTTCCTGACGAGCTTTGTTCTGGCGCCTTTCAGCAAGATCACGGGCTTTTCGCTCGTCTTCTACCACCAAAAATTCTTCACCGGCAGCAGGCGGCTTATCCAAGCCAAGAATTTCTACAGGAATTGATGGGCCAGCGGCTGAAATCGAGCGCCCAGCTTCATCATTCATGGCGCGAATCTTACCGACACTTTCCCCCGCTAATACCAAATCACCCTTGCGCAGAGTACCGGCCTGAACCAGAGCAGTAGCAATAACACCGCGACCTTTCTCAAGTCGAGATTCGACAATCACGCCCTTACCAGCCACATTTTTAGGTGCTTGTAGTTCCAGCAGCTCAGCTTGCAGCAGTACCGCTTCAAGCAACGCATCAATACCCTCACCAGTGTGAGCGGAAACCTTCACAAATTGAGTGTCGCCACCCCACTCTTCAGGAATAACGCCCTTGGCGGACAACTCATTGGTCACTCGGTCAGCGTCCGCGCCTTCTTTATCAATTTTGTTAATGGCAACAACGATGGGCACCCCAGCTGCGCGAGCATGCTGAATAGCCTCTTCCGTTTGCGGCATCACACCATCATCAGCTGCCACCACCAATATGACCACATCGGTACTCTGAGCACCGCGAGCACGCATAGCAGTAAAGGCGGCATGGCCGGGAGTATCGAGGAATGTCACCATCCCTTTTGGCGTATCCACGTGATAAGCACCGATGTGCTGAGTAATACCACCAGCTTCACCCGACGCCACACGGCTTTCACGAATATAGTCCAGCAATGAGGTCTTGCCGTGGTCGACGTGGCCCATCACCGTTACTACCGGTGCACGGGGTTCCAGCGTTTCTTCAATCGTGGCCTGTAAAGCCTCAATCAAATTTTGTTCCACTTCTTCTTCAGAAATAGGTACGGGATTATGCCCGAGCTCTTCAACCATCAAGATGGCTGTGTCCTGATCAATGACCTCGTTGATCGAGGCCATGGTCCCCATCTTCATCAACCCTTTGATGATAACAGCAGCTTTTACAGACATCCGCTGGGCTAGGTCACTAACCGTGATCTCTTCCGGGATTTCTACATCATGGACAATTTTGTCAGTTGGTTTTTTAAACTTGTGTTTGTTTTCTATTTTGATTTGTTTCTTTGTGCCAGATCGAAGACGCGGTTTTTTCTCATCATCCGCCTCATCAACAACGGCTTTTAGAAGATCTTCATTTTTACGCTTGGCAGACTTGACCCCTCCACGCTTTTTAGACTTTTTAGGCTCATCGTCAGTGCCAGGCTCTTCAACCGCCGTCGCAAAGGTTTTCACATGCTTGACTGTATCCTTAACAGTATCCCGTGACACCTCAACAGGCAAAATGGGCGTAGGCTCTGCAGGCTTTTGATTAACTGCTTCAAGCTGCTGGCTCGCCTCCTCTTTTTTACGCTGAGATTCTGCTTCAGACTTAAGGCCAGCTTCTTCCTCTGCCTTGCGGCGTGTTCCTATAGCAGCCTGGCGCTGTAACTCAGCATCATCAGTACGAGATGACGTCATTTCTACTGGGACGACGCCAACCACTGCCGCGTCAGCTTCCTCCTGAGCGCCCAGCTCTTCCTCACTGCGCTTCACATAGGTTCGCTTCTTGCGAACCTCAACATTGACGGTTTTACGGCCTGCGCCCGTTTTCAGGGTACTGGTTGTTTTACGCTTGAGGGTGATTTGCTTTGGTTCACGCGATGTTTCTCCGTGCAAGCCTTTCAAATAGGCAAGCAGCTTCTGTTTTTCTTCATCATCAACAGTCGCATCAGCAGAATTATGCGATAAACCAGCCTCCTGCATTTGGCTCAGCAGGCGGTCGACGGATGCTCCGACAACCTTGGCAAGTTCGCTTACAGTAACTTCAGCCATCAGTATTCCTCGATTTTTCGCCTTCGTGTTTAATTATTGTCACCCTCTTCAGCGAACCAGGGTGCACGGGCTGTCATAATCAGTTCAGCAGCACGCTCTTCATTAATAGTGTCGATATCCAGCAGGTCATCAACTGCCTGCTCTGCTAAGTCTTCCATAGTGACAATGCCACGAGCTGCTAGCACTCGGGCTAGCTCGTCATCCATGCCTTCCATGGTCAACAAATCTTCGGCCGGCTCGGAGATGTCTTCTTCCGAAGCCAGCGCCATCGTCAACAATGCATCCTTGGCACGGGCACGTAATTCTTCTGCTATATCTTCATCAAACCCTTCAATACCTGCCATTTCCTCGAGAGGGACATAGGCCACCTCCTCGAGAGAAGTAAAGCCTTCTTCAACCAGAACAGTAGCCACGTCCTCATCTATATCCAGCTTATTTTTGAAGACTTCAATCAACGAGCTCGACTCTTCCTGCTGTTTACCTTCAGCCTCATCAACGCTCATGACATTGATTTTCCAGCCAGTTAACTCTGATGCTAGACGCACATTTTGTCCATTTCGGCCAATTGCCATCGCCAGCGACCCTTCTGCTACAGCCACATCCATAGAGCGAGTATCTTCATCAACAACAATAGACTCTACTTCTGCAGGCGCCATAGCATTAATCACTAGCTGAGCAGGGTTATCGTCCCAGAGCACAATATCGATACGCTCACCGTCCAGCTCATTTGATACCGCTTGCACACGAGCTCCACGCATACCAACACATGCACCAATGGGGTCAATGCGACCATCGTTGGTTTTCACGGCAATCTTGGCTCGAGAACCGTGGTCTCGGGCGCTGCCTCGAATTTCAATCACTTCTTCTGCTATCTCCGGCACTTCAATACGAAACAGCTCGATCAGCATTTCATTACACTTTCGGCTCAAAAATAACTGAGGGCCTCGGTTTTCCGGATTAATCTCCTTCAGGACTGCTCGCACTCGATCATTGATTCGAAAGACTTCTCGGCCTATCAACTCCTCACGAGTCATCAATGCCTCGGCATTGTTGCCTAGGTCGACGATGATGTTATCGCGGGTAACCTTCTTAACAGTACCACTGACAAGTTCACCAATTTGATCTTGATACTGCTCAACCACCAGAGCCCGCTCAGCATCACGCACCTTCTGAACAATAACTTGCTTGGCTGTTTGTGCTGCGATCCGACCAAAACCGATATTTTCTACAGACTCTTCAAAGGTATCACCGGCCTTGAGCCCTGCATCTTTCTCGTGGGCCTCCTCCAGCGTAAACTGGGTGCCAAGTTCCGCCAAGGTCTCATCATCAACGACATCCCACCAACGGTAAGTGTCATAACCTCCCGTACTGCGATCAATCGCCACGCGGATATTTGCATCCTCGTCATAACGTTTTTTGGTCGCTGTAGCCAGAGCCTGTTCGATGGCCTCGAATATAACGTCCGCGGCAACTCCCTTTTCGTTAGAAACGGCTTCCACCACCATCAAAATTTCTTTGTTCATTTTTCAGCCTCGCAATCGCTCTCAAAACTGGGGAACGATATTCGCCTTTTCAATACTATCTATGGGAAAGAGAAACTCGTGATCTTCAACAACCACTAAGACATCCTCTCCCTCTACACCACTTAGACGACCCTTAAAGTTCCGCCTACCTTCATAAGGAAAACGTAGCCGCAAGGTAACCTTTTCACCTATATACATTTCAAACTGGGCAAGAGTATACAGCGGCCTGTCCATCCCTGGGGAAGAAACCTCAAGGGTATAGTCTCCGCTAATCAGGTCTTCCACATCCATCAAACTACCGACCTGACGACTAATTTTTTCACAGTCCTCAACAGCGACAACACCATCAATTCGATCTATGTAGATACGCAACATGGCACTGCGACCTGAGGACAAATATTCTAGGCCCCAAAACTCACAGCCCATGGCTTCTACCACCGGCACGATCAACGCTGTAAGTATTTCCTGTCTTGTTGCCACAGTAACTTCCAGTAAACCCAATCAAAAAATGGGCACTAGGCCCACTTCTTATGACAGCGTAGGCTGCCTAACAAAAAGCCCCTAAAAAGGGGCCTTTCGAATACGTATTTTACCTACGTATTGATACTGGTTCTAAATCACCAATATCTAAATTTGGTAGCGGGGACAGGATTTGAACCTATGACCTTCGGGTTATGAGCCCGACGAGCTACCAGACTGCTCCACCCCGCATCAAAATCACTTTGACTTCCTAGTCATGAAGACATTAAAGCCTCCAACACCCACCGGACCATAACCACCAGCTTCGCCCTTCAACCTCACCTATGAGGCTACTTCAAGGGCCGAGGATTATAGGGCCGCCCTACCCTATGGTCAAGGCTAATCACCCAACATTCTGTACCTTTTCTAAAGCAGTAGTCATACCAAAGCAAACCACCAATGAGTCTGTCACCACAACGCCGACATATACACCAGATAGGCTTTAGAAAACGATAAGAATTAAGGTTAAAAATGCAACTAGAATTCCGTAAAACTGTGGCAACCTCAAAAAATGAAAACACAAAAAAAGCCCCTAAAAGGGGCTTTCAAAGCATTACCAGATCACTCTGGATTTCAATATGGTGCC